>BNJT01001017.1_pt1 | contig 82902 bp, 117 predicted proteins | sample 8540491 | NCBI WGS metagenome assembly BNJT01 (sample SAMD00202455, study PRJDB9452) | human saliva metagenome | host: Homo sapiens | reverse complement strand
TTTCCCTAATTAGATTAAATATAAAAACATTATATATTGATTTATATGATGTTTTTTTATTTTTTTATATTATGAGTGTTTAGCCTTTTTATTGAGCAAGATCATAGTTTCTTTCTCACTATATCCCTACAATCAGTAATACTTATTTATAGTTATATTTTTTTTATTGTTTGTATAGTTGGGGTATCTATGTCAAAAATGAAGAAAATCGTGACCGCACTTTTCTTGGTGGGTATTGGCGCAGTGGCATTGTGGGGAACGCAATTTCTTATGCACAAAACCAGCGCACAAGAATTTTGCGTGAGTTGTCATTCAATGAATCAACCGAAGGAAGAATGGGAAAGTTCTAGTCATTTTTCTAATGCAAAAGGTATCCGTGCTGAATGTGCTGACTGCCACGTTCCGCCTGAAGGCTGGCATTATGTCAAAGCCAAATTCATTGCGCTGAAAGATTTGTGGTATGAAATGCAAGGCAAATTGGATAGCAAAGAAAAATTCGAAGCACATCGTGCCGAATTAGCCAAACTCGTGTGGGACGAGATGAAGGCGACCGATTCAGAGACCTGCCGTAGTTGCCACAGTTTTGATGCCATGGAATTTTCGCAACAGTCCAAATCAGCCAAACAAATGCACTCGGATGCCCAAACGAATAATCAAACCTGTATCGACTGTCATAAAGGCATCGTCCATTTCCTGCCGGAAGTTCAAGAAGAACAAGCTGCCACTGCTTCCGCAACCCAATCACACCAACTTGATAACAATGCAACATTGTATGCGACTGAAATGGTAAAAGCACAAGGTAAAAAAGGCGGTGAAATACGCCTAATGCCACTTGCCGAACTCACGCAATGGCATGCACAAGGCGAACAAATTCACGGCACGTTACACGGTTGGCAACAAACCGGTGCGGAATCCGTGTTGTATTTAGATTTAGGTAAACGTATTACCGTTGCTTTGGTAGATGAAGATGCTCGCAATCATGCACAAGTGTTGCAAAGCAAACATGATGATGTGACCAATTCCGAATGGAAGGAAGTCAATTTTGCCGTTCAGGTTACAAAAAGAAAAAAATGTCTTCAGATCTGACCGCACTTGAGCAATACGGCAATCAGTTAAACCAAACCCATTGTAGCGGTTGTCACGCAGCAATCGGTGCGGATCATTACACAGCGAACCAGTGGATTGGTGTGGTGAATTCCATGAAAGATCGTACTTCCATGACTAAAGATGAAGTTCGTGCACTCACGATTTATTTACAACGTCATGCTAAGGATATGAGTGGAAAATAATCACGTTAAGTGAATTTTGTTCTACCCAATAATGACTTTAATAACGACAAAGCGAGGCAAAAATGAAAAACAACAACATTAATCAAAACCGCCGTGACTTTTTGAAAAAAACTTCTCTCGGCGTGGCGGGAGCATCACTCTCCGGTGGTGTGGTTGGTTCGGTGATTGCACCTAATGCGGCAGCGGCTGAAAGCAGTATGCAAACGGTAGTAACCGCCGCACACTGGGGCCCACTTGGTGTTGTCGTGCAAGACGGCAAAGTGGTGAAATCCGGCCCGGCAATTGAGCCTGTGGTACCGAATGAATTACAAAGTGTCGTTGCCGATCAGTTGTACAGCGAAACCCGTGTAAAATACCCGATGGTGCGCAAAGGATTCTTAGCCAACCCGGGCAAAAGCGACACCACCATGCGGGGGCGTGATGAGTGGGTTCGCGTTTCTTGGGATGAAGCGTTGGATCTCGTGCACAACCAACTTAAACGGGTGCGCGAACAATATGGTACAACAGGCATTTTTGCCGGATCTTACGGGTGGTTTAGCTGCGGTTCACTGCACGCATCCCGTACGTTATTACGTCGTTATATGAACGCCACAGGCGGTTTCGTGGGACACAAAGGGGATTACTCTACGGGTGCTGCGCAAGTAATCATGCCGCACGTACTCGGTACCATTGAAGTCTATGAACAACAAACCAGCTGGGAATCTGTTTTTAGAAAAACAGCGATATTATTGTGCTTTGGTCTGCAAACCCACTCACAACCATGCGTATTGCATGGATGTCCACCGACCAAAAAGGGATTGAGTATTTCAAAAAATTCCAAGCCACCGGCAAACGCATTATTTGTATCGACCCACAAAAAAGCGAAACCTGCCAAATGCTGAATGCCGAATGGTTACCAATTAACACGGCAACGGACGTGCCGTTAATGCTAGTATTGCGCACACTTTAGTGAGCGAAAATAAACACGATAAAGACTTCTTGAAAAAAATACACCACCGGCTATAGCAAATTTGAAGATTACTTGTTAGGGAAAACGGATGGTCAACCAAAAACTGCAGAATGGGCAAGCAAGATTTGCGGCATTCCGGCAGACACGATTAAACAACTGGCAAACGACTTCTCCGGCAAACGCACCATGTTAATGGGCGGCTGGGGAATGCAGCGTCAACGCCATGGGGAACAAACTCATTGGATGTTGGTCACGCTCGCTTCTATGTTAGGACAAATCGGTTTACCAGGCGGCGGTTTCGGTTTGAGCTATCATTATTCAAACGGCGGTGTACCAACAGCCACAGGCGGTATCATCGGTTCTATCACAGCAACTCCAGCGGCTAAACCCGGCGCACAAACTTGGTTAGATGATACCTCAAAATCCGCTTTCCCATTGGCTCGCATTGCCGATGTGTTACTCAATCCGGGCAAGAAAAATCCAATATAACGGTACCGAAATCACCTATCCGGACATCAAAGCCGTCTATTGGGCGGGCGGTAACCCGTTTGTTCACCACCAAGACACCAATACTTTGGTAAAAGCCTTCCAACAACCGGAAGTGGTGATTGTAAATGAAGTGAACTGGACGCCAACTGCGCGCATGGCGGATATTGTGTTGCCGGCAACCACCAGTTATGAACGCAATGACTTAACCATGGCAGGGCGACTATTCCATGATGAGCATTTACCCGATGAAACAAGTTGTCCCGCCGCAATTTGAGGCCAAAAATGACTACGACATTTTCGTCGAACTCGCTAAACGTGCCGGTGTGGAAGAACAATACACCGAAGGCAAAACCGAAATGGAATGGCTAGAAGAATTCTACAACACCGCAGTGACAGCGGCTCGCAAAAACCGTGTTACTATGCCACGTTTTGATAAATTCTGGGCAGAAAAACAAACCATTAAGCTTTGAAGCCGGAGAAGCCGCGAAGAAATGGGTACGTTATGGTGAATTCCGTGAAGATCCATTACTCAATCCGCTCGGCACGCCGTCAGGCAAAATTGAGATTTTCTCTGATGTTATCGAGAAAATGCATTATAACGACTGTAAAGGTCACCCAAGCTGGATGGAGCCAGAAGAATTTGCGGGTAATGTGACAGAAGAATATCCGTTAGCTTTAGTAACGCCACATCCTTACTATCGTTTACACAGCCAATTGGCGCATACTTCATTACGTCAAAAATATGCGGTAAACGATCGTGAGCCTGTGATGATTCATCCTGAAGATGCGGCTGCTCGCGGTATTAAAGACGGTGATATTGTTCGTGTTCATAGCAAACGCGGTCAAGTGCTTGCAGGTGCTGTTGTGACAGAAAATATCATTAAAGGTACTGTCGCTCTTCATGAAGGTGCATGGTATGACCCAATGGATTTAGGTGAAAGTGAAAAACCGTTGTGTAAAAATGGTTGCCCGAATGTATTAACACGCGATGAAGGCACATCAAAAACTTGCACAAGGTAACTCACCGAATACCTGTATTGTTCAGGTTGAAAAATTTACTGGTAATGCACCTGAAGTGACGGTATTCAAACAACCTAAACACGCTGTGTAAAACCAATAAAAAAACGACCGCACTTTGATTTTATCCATTCAGGTGCGGTCTTTTTTCAATAAGTTTTTCTGTACTTTGTTTTTTTTCACCTATCAAATCAATTTTCTCTACCTTTCCTTCTGACCACCAAAATGTGATCTGTCTCCCAGTTTTTAAGTCTTATCTTGTACTAAAAATCAACCCATAGTCCTCTTTTACGGACAAAATATTAAAGACCTGATGGTGTAAAAAGATCAGGTATTACTTTGATTCACAACGTAGAAAAAAGGAGAAAACAGATGACAAAAGATCTTAATGTCTTTGATAAACACTATGGTTTATTGATCAACGGCGAATGGACAAATGGCTCTGAGGGTAATACCTTAACAGCATATAACCCTGCAAATGGTGAAGCCTTAGCCACCTTTATTGACGCTACGGATGCAGATGTCGATGCTGCAGTGAATGCTGCGAAAGAGGCCTTTAAAAACCTGGAAAAAAATACCAGCGCAACGGAACGAGCTACAATTTTGAATAAAATTGCAGATATTATTGACGAAAAATACCGAATTATTCGCTTTACAAGAAACGTTGGATAACGGTAAACCGATTCGCGAAACACGCGCAGCAGATATTCCGTTGGCATCAGATCATTTCCGTTATTTTTGCCAGTGTTATTCGCGCCGAAGAAGGTGTCGCAAACCAACTGGATAGCGAAGATTTGTCGTTGATTTTACGCGAGCCTATTGGCGTTGTTGGTCAAATTATTCCATGGAACTTTCCGTTCTTAATGGCTGCATGGAAAAATAGCACCTGCATTGGCAGCAGGTTGTACCGTCGTGATTCACCCATCTTCCTCTACTTCATTGAGCTTACTTTCCTTAGCTCAAAAAATTAATCATTTATTACCGAAAGGTGTCTTCAATGTTATTACTGGTAAGGGTTCTAAATCTGGCGAATACATGTTGCACCATACTGGATTTAACAAACTGGCATTCACCGGTTCCACCGAAATCGGTAGAAAAAAATTGGTGTGGCTGCTGCTGAAATGTTGATTCCATCCACCTTGGAATTAGGGTGGTAAATCAGCCAATATTTTCTTTGACGATATGCCATTTGATAAAGCATTGGAGGGCGCACAAAAAGGAATTCTCTTCAACCAAGGGCAAGTGTGTTGTGCCGGTTCACGTATTTTCGTACAAGAAAGCGTTTACGATAAATTTATCGCGGCACTAAAAGAAGAATTTAAGAAAGTTAAAGTCGGCTTACCTTGGGAAGATGACACGCAAATGGGGGCGCAAGTAAACGGAAATCAAGTTAAGGTTATTAGCAAGTATGTTGATATTGCTAAAGAAGAAGGGTGTCAAATCATCCTTGGTGGAGGTAAATCAACCGACCCGGCATTGGCTCGAGGCGAATTTTTTTCCAACCAACCTTAATTTTTAGCGCCTGATAACAAAAAAACGCGTGGCACAAGAAGAAATTTTTTTGGTCCGGTTGCTGTGGTAATCAAATTCAAGGATGAAGCAGATGTAATTAAAAATGGCAAATGACAGTGATTATGGCCTAGGTGGTGCGGTGTGGACATATAACATTAACCGTGCGCTACGAGTTGCACGAGCACTTGAAACCGGTCGAGTTTGGGTGAACTGTTATAACCGTTTACCAGCTGGAGCACCTTTCGGTGGTTATAAAACCTCTGGTATAGGTCGTGAAACCCATAAAATGATGCTTGACGCTTATACACAGGTGAAAAAAATATCTTCATCAGCACCCGTGAAGAGCGCGAAGGCATGTATTAATCATTCACTTTCTAACCTAAATAACGACCGCACTTTGATTTTATCCATCAAAGTGCGGTTATTTTTTTATTTATATCAAATTTTTTTACTCAATTTTATTAAAAAAAGTCGCTTAAATCTTTACTCGTACTAAATAAGTGGTATCTTTATAACCGCTTATTTAATCGATTGCGTCACGGTCGTTATACGTGATGAATTATTTTTTTGTTCATTTATCTAGGAGTTATCCTATGGAAAGTAAGATTCCAGCAGTAGAAGTCAAACTTGGCTTTAAATGGCAGGGGGCTGCTGATTGCCGTCATCGTTGGTTTAGGGATTTGGTTAATCCCAACACCAGAAGGTTTGTCCGCAAAAGCCTGGGGAATGCTAGCACTGTTTGTCGCAACCATTGTGGCTATTATCGCGAAATCCATGCCTATGGGTGCTGCAACCTTGGTGGCATTGGTGATCAGCGGATTAACTGGGCTTACACCGATTTCACCAAAACAAGGTGATGTTGGTATGTTATCTGGCTTTTGCGAACGGCACCATTTGGTTGATTGCTATTGCCATGTTTTTATCTCGTGCGGTGATTAAAACCGGTTTAGGTAAACGTATCGCGCTGTACTTCGTTGGTCGTTTTGGTAAAAAAATGATGGGCGTGGCTTATGGTATGGCGTTGGCTGATGTTGTTATCGGTCCGGGGATTCCTTCAGCTTCTGCACGTGGGGGCGGTATTATGTACCCAATTATGCAATCTATTGCTGATGCGTATGAGTCCAAACCAGGTCCAACCGCTCGTCGTGCGGGTGCATTCTTAGCGATTGCTGTCTCTCAAATCGATACCATTATTTGTACCATGTTCTTAACCGCCATGGCGGGTAACCCGTTAATTGCAGAACTTGCGAAAAGCCAAGGTGTAGAAATCACTTGGATGACATGGTTCTTAGGGGCAATCGTACCAGGTATTGTGAGCTTAATCGTCTTACCTTATTTCGTGTATTTAATTTATCCGCCAGAATTAAAAGATACGCCTAAAATGGCAGAAATGGCACGTGAAGAATTAAAAAGCATGGGCCCAATGAGCAAAGCAGAATGGATTCTTGCCCTAGACTTTATCCTTCTTTTATTCCTTTGGACGGTGGGTGATTTAGTCTTCCATATTCCTGCAACAATTTCAGCATTTATCGGTTTAGTGATTTTATTATTAACCAATATTATGAGCTGGAAAAATATCGTGGCAGAAACAACCGCATGGGATACGATGTTCTGGTTTGCGGTATTGGTCATGATGGCAAATGCACTTAATAAATACGGTGCAATCACTTGGATTTCCACCCACATTTCCGCATCTGTGGGCGATTTCAGCTGGGCCAGTTGCCTTTACTATTTTAGTGTTGGTATATTTCTATACCCGCTATTTCTTTGCTTCAGCCATGGCGCATATTTCCGCAATGTATCTTGCTTTCGTGGCAGCGGCTATCGCTGTGGGTACACCACCAATCATTGCTGCAATTGGTTTAGGTTACACCTCAACATTATCCATGAGTTTAACGCAATATGCTGGTGGTCCTGGCCCTGCTTTATACGGCTCAGGTTATAACTCAACCGGTCAATGGTGGGGCGTGAGCTTTATTGTTTCCATCCTTTCATTAGTCATTTGGTTTGGTGTGGGTGGATTATGGATGAAACTCCTTGGTTGGTGGTAATCCCTATTAATTCATAAAAATCCCTAAAAACGACCGCACTTTGATTTGTATCTCAAAAAGTGCGGTTGTTTTTATGTGAATTCTCTATAACAAAAATCTCCATTGCCTTTTCAGTCAATGGAGATTTTTTTTATTAATGTTTAAGCATTAAATGGATTATTCAAATTACCAAGTATAGCCCAGTTTAAATGCGGCATATTTTTTTGAGTGGTAATATCAGACCCTTTAAGCATACCCACTTGTGCGCTAACTTGCCATTGATTGAATTGAGCTGCAAGTCCTGCCTCGTGGTTGAAATAACGTCCAAATTGTTGTTGCATACCGATATTATTTACTAATAATGCACCATTTACAGCCATTTTACGTTGTGTTGCATCATTATAGTAAGATGCAACGCTTGGCGTTAATTTCACTCCTGCTACATCAAAGGTTTTACTTAATTCTAAACCTGCACGATAAGTCATTAAATTTAATGCTTTGTTTTTCAACTTTTGCTTCAGCGAGATGATAATTCGCTTTAGATAGGCGATTGTAACGAACCCCAACAGATGGTTGAACGTTAATACCCCAATCCCATTGTACGCCGGCATTTACCCCTACACTAAATAAGCTACGGTGGAACACATTGCTTTTACCATCAAAATCAATGGTGTTACGGCTGCGACCATAACCGAGGTCAAGACTCGCAAATACGCCATTGTTCCAATTACCTTTCACATACATGCTTAAAGCGGTTAGGGCGATTTTTTTACCACTCACATTTTCATCAAATGTGTTGCTTGCGCGAGAATGTGATAACACTGCACCAACTCGTACATTATCATTTACATTATTTGCCACACCGATTTGTGTCATTGTTAAGCTTTTGTTTGTATGGGCGATAGAAATTAGAACGATAGTTCTGTTTCGTTGATTCAGTATTTACCCATACATTCGAATTATCTTGACTTAATAAATGACGATCAAGATTACGTGCGATTTGTAACGCTACATTTACGTTAGCTGATATTTCAGATAATGCAGTATTAGAATAACGACTCACTAATGCAGATTGAGATTTGTTGTTTTCTAAATTTGCTTGTGTAGCTAACATTTCAGCGACTTTAGCATTGGTACTTTCTGAATTTTTTGATTCATTTTCTGCTAAGAATTGCTCGATTTCAGATAAACTTTCATAGTTGTTTTCTAAACTCGTTAACACTTCTTTAGATGCATTTTCTACCGCTTCTTTCGCATAAGCAATAGCTTGAGCATCACCATCATTCATCGCTAATGCTAGAGCTTTTTCTGCATTTTCTAAACGTTGAATCGCAATATCTAACTCATTTTCAAAGCGAGTTAAATCACTTGTATTTGCAATTCTCAACACTTTAGAACAAATAGCATGGCTAGCACCTTGTGCTTCGCATAGTTCACGGGCTTTATCAATATTACCTGTCTTTTGAGGTGCTTTAGTTGCTTCTAAGCTAGTAATATCTTGACGCAATTTTGCCACTAAATTTGTTGCATTTGTTTGCGTTTTTAATAATTCAGCCGCAGCATTTTTTGCTGTAGATAAACGATTGTTTTGCTGCTTCAATGTATTGATTAATTGAGTGTATTGGCGATACAAATAGTTGCGTTTTGCCTTTTTGATTTTTGGCTTACCGCATTATATTGATCTCACCACATTTTTCAATTTTGCATCTGTTTGGTTAACAGTATTTTGCAGTCTATTCACTTCAGCATTTTTAGCATCAGTTTGTCTTTTAGCTCGTTCATATTGCGCATTTAAACTGTTAAGCTCACGTTGTTTTGCCTTAATTTGACGCTGTACAGCCTCATACTCTTCTCGGCTGAGCTCTTGAGTTTGTGTGCTCGCACCATGGTTTACTTGTGCATCACGTAATGGGTTATAAAGACGATAGTCGTTATTGTTATTCGCTAAAATATAACGATAAGCACCAAGATCCACATAGCCGTTTTCTAATGTGAAACGAGCGTTCGCATTATTTTGTCCCGGATTGTTTAATTTCACTAAACTTAATGGACTGATTTCATTTGGTTCAGCACCCGTGTTTTTTTTAATGAAAGTTGGAATGCACCATTGGCTAAACCATTGACAATAATATGATCACCACGGCGTTCAGCTACATTTGTTAAGAAGCGGAAAGAACCTGTACCAGTTAAATTACCATTAATGGTTAACTCATTAAAATCGATATTGCCTTTATGGTTATTCCCAATTTCATCATAACGTTGGTTTAATGTAATTAGGCTGTTTGAAAGCGCTAAATTACCTACGTTGCTGTTGCCTGTTAATGTCCATTGGCTTTCTGGTTTCAAGGTTACCTGGGTTTGTTCATCTGCGTTAATGCGACCAACCAAATGTGCTTTTCCTAATTGGAGTTGGCTTTGGTTTTGTAAATTCACATTACCCGTTACTTTAGTCGTTGGTAATTGGTTGAATACCGACTGACTTAATACCGCATTGTTTTCGCACTTAGTTTCACCTGTATGAGTTGAGCGCATACAGTTTTTCGATTCACCTTGAACAAAGCCTAATTTAATTTGCCCTTGATCTTTAGCATTGAAATTACCGTTTAATTGAGAAACATTACGTCCGTTTTCAAGTTTTGCATTGCCAGTGACGTTAAATTCACGTGCGGTGAATTGGCGATCAGTCCATTCATTTTCTCTTACCACTTCTTTATTTCTTAGATAATCGTAAGCATGTGTGACAGGCACACCTGAAAGAACAACACTGCCTTTTTTTCAACGTTTAGGCTACCATTTAAATTCGCCCCACCGTTCAGTAATAACAAGTTATTGGAATTACTTGGGTTAAAGGTTACATTTAATCCACCGTTTGGACGACTGCTATCTGTTTCGCCTAACGTACCGCTGAATGTTGCCAGTGAATATATTTTTTGGATTGCTTCTGCTTTATTACTGCTTAAGAATTCCCAATCATTACTTGAGTTTTGATCAACAGGGAAGTATTGATTTGGGTTACCATTTGGTTTTTAAGCGGAAATAATCAGTGCGGTTATTTCTATGTGTATTAACGTATTCATAAATACCAAATACCGTTTGGGGTTTTTTACTCCAATTTACCCACTCTAATTCATTTTCAGCTAAATCTTTGCCGATGGTGATAGAAGCAGTTTGATTTCGGTTATGGTTGACAATTTTTGCACCATCATCTGCATTTTGAATATAGCTAAAACTGAGTGCATTACCATTAAGATCTAAACGTCCACCACGGAAACCAAAGTAAATTTTTATTTGGATTAACTTGTTTATCGTTAGCTAGTACGACCGTACCACGCCCACTTGTGATCCCAACTTGATTAAAAGGCTTGTTGTTGGTCATTTTCTGCTTTCTGATCCAAAATAACCGTACCATCACCTACGCTAATGTCGCCAAGGTTTTTCCCTTTACCATTGACTAATAATGTACCCGTACCCAATTTAGATAAGCGATCACCTTGTGGGTTTTTCACCTGCCAGTTCACGGTTTTATTACCATTGACCACAACACCTGCACCTGTCCAAGAATCGTTGTTATTACTTGCTCGAACAGTCATATTGTTATTAAAATAAAGCGCACCTGCACCTTGGTTAATCGTATTTTCGAGTATAAGTTCGCTGTTTTCTACACCGCTAAAGTGAACAGTTTTACTATTAGCAAGAGAAGGTCGTTCCATGCCATTATCAAGATATTTTTTAGCAGGATCAGCTAATTTTAATTTCGAACTTGAAGCGCCCTCACCTTTCCAATAATTTTCTTGAGCAGTAATTCGAAGATCAATTTCATCATCTTTGATAGTGTTTGCCATATAAACGTTCTGAGCGACAGTATAATCATTGCGAGGATCGCTCCATAAGGTTGCAAGTGTTCCCGCTAATTCCCAGCGTTTTTCTTTCGCATCATAAACCAGTAATGGAGATCCGCTATCCCCTTTTTGCCCATAGGTAGGCAATCCATCCTCAAAGAGGTTGCCATTAAATTGCATTTGATTGGAATCAGAACTATTTATACGCATTGGTGTGCCACCAATTAAATATTGGTGGTGATATGCAACATCGCTATCTTGGCCATATTGATTGCGAGATTTTTTTGAGTGCCAGATCCGACGCGTACAAAATAAGGATAGCGAGATTTGTCCAACATTGCATTTTTGCGTGATTCTGCGTTATTTACTGGAATCGGTGCAACTTCTGTTACTAATTTATGTAAACGTGGGGCGTTAAAATCTAAGTCTGGGTGCTCATTTAGATCAACTGTTAAATAGGTGAAGTGATGATTATCAGGGTTGTGGCTATCTTCTCCGAATTGTAATGGTACTGAGTTATAGTAGCTTCCCATGTGTTTTACACTAGCTACATATTGTGGATGGAAAAGTGTATTAAAACCTTCTCGACGGTTTGTTACGGCAAGATCAGGCATTGGTACATTCGGTAGCATAGTGCCGACATACTGCCCTTGATTGTTATAAATACCAACATTAGTTGCTCCTTGACGGAAAGCACCTTTATTTTCAGCAAAATCACGGAAGTATTGATAATCGACATCGTTACGAACGATAGCAGCTTGTGCTGAAGCACAAATAACAGAGACCGCCACAGCCGCAAGGGTTGGGCGTAGTAGTTTGATTTTATTCATTTAAAATTACCTTAAGAGTTAAAATTACTTATAGTTATCTTTAAAAAATGTTCATCGAGAGTTTTATATGACCTTATGCCTATTTTGACATTACATTGTTCTAAGTGGTCCAACCTCTATTAAACGGGCTGAATTATAACACTAAGTGTGGGGTTATTGTAAATACCTGATTATATTAAAAAAAGCTTTTGAAATAAACAGATTAGCTATTTAAATGACTTGTAGCGTGAGTAAATTTGAAACTATCAAAAACGACCGCACTTTGATTTGAATCTCAAAAAGTGCGGTCATTTTTTTATCTATATTTTGAATTAATCATCCCAGTCGTCATCCCAATCACGATGTTTTTTTGTGGTGGTGATGTCTTTTTATGTTTTTTTATGATGGCGATATTCTCTGTCATCGTAGTCTCCGCCTTTGTTCACTTGACTACCGATTACGCCACCTAATGCTGCGCCGCCGAGTGTTGTGGCAATATCACCACCTAATAAACCACCGGCTACGCCACCGATTGCTGCACCTGTTGCAGTATGACGCTGTTGTCTGTCCATTTCACAAGCAGTTAAGCTTCCTGCTAATGCAACAATCACTAACCCTTTCATCAATTTAGATTTCATAAATCTACTCCTCTATTTTTGTCGGGATTGCTTGCCTAAGCACTTATGCAATCCGGCGTGTAAAAGCATTCCTTTTACGATTGCTTTGACTATTTGGAAAAATTAGTTAGTTCAAATGGCTTGTTTAATTGGTTTAAGAATGAACAATTTTTGGTATGATTGTTGAGAGATTTAATTGCTGATTAAATCAGGTATCTTGATGGAAGAATTGTGTTATTGTAATAATAAAAGTGGGTTAAAAAATCAGTGTGTTTTTAATCGCACTTTTATTGGTATAAGACTATGAAGAAGGGATTAAAGATTATTGCTTTTATCTAAATAAGATTTATTTTTTTAATAATTTTTCCATCTTTGCTAAAAAAAGTAACTCGATATAAAAAAATCACGTCTATTGCCCAAATAACCTTCACCTTTTTTTATAGTGTGCAAACAGTTTATTATCGTTTTTTTCTAAAACTTTAAATTGGTCCGAAATTAAATTTTCAATTTCTTTCTTATCCATTCCTGAATGAATATATTTGGAGACAATATGACTAACATCCGCACGTTGACTTGCAATATCGGTTATACGAGTTTCAAACACTTCCTTTAACATTAAGTTTAAATTTATTGCACGAGTTTTTTTTCAGTTGCAATTGATGACTTAACCCCAGATTGATTCTGGTGGTTACTCGCTTTGCAACCGATTGAAACAAAGGAAAGGAGTGCAAGGGAGATTGTGAGTAATTTTTTCATGTTAAGTACCTTTTATCTTTCTTGGGTTTTAGTTTTCAGTATCTTCTAAAATTTGATATTCAAGGGTCAATGAATCCATTCCTTTTTTAGGCGAAATAACAATATGATAAATGTGTTTTGCTCGACCACTTCCTGAACTATGCCCAGTCAGTTTCGTTCTAATGGATCCGGTATACTCGCAAATTTCTTTCCTTGCCTCACAAGTCATGCCCATTTGGGATACTGCCTTTTTGATGCTATCTGCACGATTATCACCATTTAAATGAGGATAAATCAATTTGATTAGTGCTTCTCTTTCAGGCTCATTAGGAAAATTTTTAGTAATATATTCTTTAATTTCCCCTTGAGGTAAATTATCGTAATTAACGGTCATTTTAGGAAAACCTAAATCACAAGCTGTTAAAAGAAGCGATAACCCTAGAATAATGATGCCTTTTCGCATATTAAAATACCTTTGATTTTTACTAACTCAAGGCATTATAGCAATGTAAATTTATTTTATGCTAATGAATTATTATTTTATTCTAGGTAATGGCTGAGGCAAATCATCGTATTTTAAATAAGATAAAAAGAACATAAATGAGATGTCTGGCAGAGCGTGTGAAACATTGCTTCACACACATTTTTACCATAAAAACGGTACAAGAAGAAATTGCTACGATAAAAAACAGATATCACTACAGAGAGTGCACAAAGTCAAAGTGGAAAATTAGAGAACCGTTTTAATAAAGATGATGTTCAAAAAGAACTCGATATTCAACGTTCAGTCACCGAAAAATTTGACCAGACTCGCCAAGATATTAAGCAGGAGCTGTATAATATTGCAGATAAGAAGCGAGCTGAAGCCGTTGAAATCCGTAAGAATACTCGCGGAGAAGATGGTAAAACAGGCTATAACACCGATGAATCTCTAGCATTAGATAATAGTGCAAATAAACTTGAGAAAGTTGCTTTTTTTATGTAGATTTGGCACTTGGAGGTTTACAAGGTTGGGGTAACACTGATGCAATAAAATATGTAGGAACAGCGGTTGCTTCAGACCCTGTTGTCAGAGCCGCTACCGCACCTGAACAAATTTGGTTAACAACTTGTAAACAAGATTCACTGTGTTGCTCTAATTTCAATAGAGATGGCTCAAAACGTCCGACAGAAAAAGGTAAGGCAGAAATAGGAAATAAACGTCAAATTTTTGATATTACTGAATTAAAGCCAAGTGATTCGAATAATGTTATTACCATTTCTAATAACGGTATTATGAATCCTTTAGATGCCGCATTAAAAAATGCGATAAAACAGAACAAATGGGAAACTAATAAAGAAGGTGTTGCAGTGGTTTATAACCGACCTACAAGTAACCTGATTTCGGAATTGCTTTTATGCTGCCTACGATAAAAACCAATGATTTATTGGGGGAGATTGCCATTAACGACAGCAGAAAAAAAGCGAATGTGAAACTTTACCAATATGCTAAAGACAACAAGTATCAAATTGATTTGAGTAATCACAGTCGAGGCGGTTTAACGGCAAGTGTGGCGTTACAATATGCCAATAGAAACGGTTTAACCAATATTCCGATTCGGGAATCCCTGTTTTTACGGCACGGCAACGCATGTGCAGGATTACGCAAATCAACTGGCAAATGTTAACGGAAGCTATCGCTATTTAGATAAAAAAATAACCAAGAGAAAAACAAGTAACGACATAGTAAAAATCTGCAGTGCATCACACTGACTTTGTGGGAAGAACACCATTAATTGGTTTGCGGAGTAAATATATTGTAGGAGGTAATGAACCGACAGGCGGAGTGGAAAATACTTGGTTTACTTACTCGCATAGTAGTTATTTTGCAGAAAGACCTAGTGAATATCTTATTAATGAGGATGGTAAACCAATTAATAATAAAGGTATTGTAGTAGCTAAAGAAAGTGCTATTGCAAACGAGTATTGGGAAGAGTTTAAAGAAAAGTGGCAACCAAAAAAAATAATCCAAATCCGTCTTTACCAATTGAAGTTAAGCCTCAAGCAATAAAATAATGAGTAAGAAAATGAAAAAAAATATATTAATACCTTTATTTATATTACTGACTTCTTGTATTTCAGATGTCAATGATCCCATGGTTAGGTTTTGGAATGATGGTATTCGTCCTTCCGAATCTAAGATGAGTGCAATTAAAAAATGTCTTGATAAGGCTTATGAAATATATCCTAACGAAAAAGAAGGATACTATGATCGTATGGAATATGTGGATAGTTGCATGAAAGAAAAAAGGTATTAATAATGATTTCTTTTATGAAAAAATTTACACTCACTATCATAAATATTCTTACTTTATCTAGTTGTGGAGTGTTATTTGATGACCCCATTGAAAGATTTTTGGAATAACGGAGTAATGCCATCTCAAAATGAAATGGAGGCATATAGTCTATGTATACGTAAATCTGAAGAAATGTATCCTCAATCAATAGATCCTGATGGCTCGAAAAGAGTTCCATATACAAGAGCCTGCATGGAACAAGAAGGATACTGGTAGTATAGATGATGAATCTAAATATTATGCTAAAAAAATTAAACTCGAATTTATACTTAGTAGAAGATTAATGATGAAAAAAATACGGGATATTTGGATAGTATAAAAATATTTAAATATCTAGATATAAGGTGCGGTCAATTTTCAAAGAGTTTTAAAACCTCTCAAAAAAACTGACCGCACTTTTGTATTTTCAACGATATTTATGTTAAGCAAATCTTATAATTTTACATCCAACTTCGCGTAAGCACGCTCTACTTTTTTTTCCAATGCTTTTTTTCTACGGAAACATCACGAGCAAGTAAGACACCTAAACGGCGATGACCATTGACTTCGCCTTTGCCGAAAAATGCGAATATTGGTGTTTGGTTCAGCCAATACTTCGGCGATATTACCAAATTGCACGTTTTTTTCGATTGGCCTTCTACCACAATGGCTTTGGAAGCCGATGGGCTAATTAAGGTAATTTCTGAAATAGGTAAGCCTAAAAATCGCGCGGGCATGTAAAGCAAATTCAGATAATTCTTGAGAAATTAGCGTGACCATACCAGTATCATGTGGGCGAGGGGAAACTTCATTAAAGATGACATCATCACCACACACAAACATTTCCACACCAAAAATGCCACGACCACCTAATGCGGTGGTGATTTTCTCTGCCACCTCTTGTGCTTTTTTCAACGCTGCATCAGACATGGCTTGTGGTTGCCAAGATTCGCGATAGTCGCCATCTTCTTGACGATGGCCGATTGGCGCTAAGAAGCTGGTGCCATTAATGTGGCGAACGGTGAGTAAGGTGATTTCATAATCGAATTTAACAAACCCTTCTACAATCACGCGTCCTGCACCTGCGCGACCACCTTGTTGCGCGTAATCCCACGCTTTTTGTAAGTCGTCTTTGGATTTCAAAATACTTTGACCGTGACCAGAAGAAGACATAATTGGTTTTACTACGCAAGGAATACCGATTTTTTCAACCGCACTTTGGAAGTCTGCAAAGTTATCGACAAATTGATAAGCTGAGGTTGGTAGGCCAAGCTCTTCGGCTGCTAAACGGCGAATGCCTTCGCGATTCATCGTAAGCTTGGTGGCTTTGGCGGTAGGCACAACATTAAAACCTGCTTTTTCTAATTCAATCAGCGTATCTGTCGCGATGGCTTCCACTTCCGGCACGATGTAATCTGGACGCTCTTTTTCCACTAAGGCTTTGAGTGCTGCTCCATCTAGCATAGAAATCGTATAAGCACGATGTGCCACTTGTTGTGCTGGGGCGTTTTCATAACGATCGACGGCAATCACTTCCACGCCTAAACGTTGTAATTCAATCACCACCTCTTTGCCCAGTTCACCAGAGCCAAGCATCATCACTTTAATAGCATTCGGGGTTAATGCTGTACCTAGGGTTGTCATGTTGTGTCCTTATTTTAAGAAAGATTCATCAAGTGCTAAATCGTCATTTTTATTAATCCCCACACTGCGAGCAATCACATTTTTAGCAATTTCATGTGCTTCTTCTAAAGAATGTTCGGTGTAAGTTCCGCATTGGTATTCGTTTAATTCAGGAATTTGGTTTTGATCTTGCACGGTTAAAAATATCTTTCATGGAAGCTAACCATGCATCAGCCACTTGTTGCTCGTTTGGCGTGCCAATTAATGACATGTAAAAACCTGTGCGGCAACCCATTGGGGAAATATCGATGATTTCTACATTGTCATTGTTTAAATGGTCGCGCATGAAGCCTGCAAATAAATGCTCAAGGGTGTGAATCCCTTTTGGTGGGAGAATTTCTTTGTTTGGAATACAAAAACGAAGATCAAAAACAGTGATGTTATCGCCCTTTGGGGTGCGCATCGTTTTGGCAATACGCACGGCAGGTGCGTTCATACGGGTGTGATCCACTTTAAAAACTGTCGAGTAATGGCATATTTATTTCCTTTAAAAATCAGTGATTTGTAAATTAATTGCAAGTTTTTTTGTAAATTTTTTTTACATTTTTTTACAATTTCTTTGAACTTTTCTTTTTAGCGTCGGTCTTATAGAACAAGCAACTTGCAGTTGTTTTAATAAAATTGGTTCCTTAGGTTATTTGCCCCTTACTCGATAAGGGGCGTTTTTTTATCTGTTGAATATTAATTCGTCTTTATTCTAGCCCACAACCAGGTTATGCACAAAGGCTATTCACCGGCTATGACACGAAAGGTAAACTGAAAAAGAGCAAGGCAATATAACGCAGTCCTTTTCCAATCGTCATAAAAATCAAACAACTTAGCCAATTCAATCGAAGCCAACCAGCTACCGCACAAAACACATCCCCGATAATAGGCAACCAGCTCAATAATAAAGTGATGGCGCCATAGCGTTGTATTTTGTTTATCACCCATAAAGTGCGGTCATTTTTGCTGTCAATTTTCGGAAACCATCGTCCAATCCAATAAGTGGTGAGGCTACCTAGTGTGTTTCCTGCAGTTGCCATAAAAAAACAAGCCAAAAAAATATCCGCACTTAATAAAGATCCAACCAATACTTTTGGCGCAGCAAGGGAGACAAACACAATTTCTGAATTACCCGGCAAAATGGTGGCACTTAAGAAAGCGCTGAAAAAAACATCAGCCACAAGCCATGGGTTTGCCAAAAAAATCAGCCCAAAAAGCTAAAAAGAGAACATGTCCCACATTAGGGCTCTAATAATCTCGCGCGTTCTGACATCAAACACATCCATCCCCGCACTTAATCCCGCTTTTACGCCGAGATCGGCATCTTCAAAGACGATGCAGCGTGACGGTTCAGCTTTTGCCAGTTCTGCACAGCGTAAAAAGGTTTCAGGATGCGGTTTATGTTCTTTCACATCATCAGCGCTGACAATAGCGTTAAAGTAATGTTTGATATCTAATTTTTTTGCATCAACATATCAATCATTTGGCGGTTCGAACCTGAACCAAGCGCAATCGGCTTTTTGTTGATAGTAATGACGCACCACGTCAAAGGTCGGGGAGTAATTTTTGATTCTGTTGGAATCAATTCATAGGAAAGTTTGCGTTTTGCTTGTATCACTTCATTTAAACGTTCTTGTGGCATACCGGCATCTTGCATAATGGCAGAGGCGATAGTGCTCACGGTTGCGCCACCTAAATCATACATAATTTGGCTGTTAAAACGATAACCGAATTGTTCCCCTACTAGGTTCCATGCGCGTGCATGCACTGGCATGGTGTCGATTAAGGTGCCATCCATATCAAAAATTAGGCCATCATATTTTTCAAAAAGTCTGTTATCTATCATTTATTGCTTTCCTAGTTCGTAAATTTTTTCACTTTGTTTCAATTTTGTGATCTGTGCACTGGTAATTTTATGAAATAGCGGTAAAGTTATCCTATCTTAAAAAGGAATGTTATGTCGTTACTCAAACAATTAACCCGTTGGAAAATTCGCGGTCAGATTGATCAGGACGTTATTGATATTATTCTGACTTTGCAAAGTCGCCTAGAGCATCATTGGCGCATTGATGTGTCTATTCCGACCGTCATCACACTCTTATTGCATATTGCCAACAGCCTTGCCCGTTTAAAGCGAGGCGGTTGCGTTTCCCGCTTCATCAAGCCTTTTATGATGAAATGCAAAGTGCGGCCATTTTCCCTGATGTTTTGGAAATTCACCAAGATTTGCTTTCTTTTATTCCGCAAGACATTCCAGAAGCCGAGCAGAGCTATTATCTCGCCAATATTTATAGCTTGCTGTTGGAGCAAGATAAAAAATAAGGGCACGAAAGCCCCTATTCTATCAGTTAAAAAAATCAAACTGAGTTCTAAATCTTTGAGTAAATTGCTTTCTAAGCGCAATTCATTCCATACTAACGGATTGTTATCCAAATAATGTTTCTCAAAAAGTCAGTTCCCAAGTCTGCAAAAGAGCGGTCAATTCTGAGATTAATTTTGTCGGTGCTGTCTGTCGCTTGACGAGATTTATTTAAAATTACCGAAATGCGTAAAAGAAGCAGTAAAACAAGGACATCTTCATCCGTATAACGAGCAAAAATCGGTAAATCATTATTTTTAAATGCACCCGTGTGATAACGAACTAAATTTACCAATAAGCGTTGTTGCTCGCGATCAAAGCCCGGTAATTCCATGTTCTGCAGAATATAAGCGGAATGTTTTTGTACATTGCGATGATTAATGACAATACCGACTTCCAATAAGCGAGCTGCCCAAATCAGCAGGTTTTTCATTTCATCAGCGAGATGCGGTTTTTGCCAATGGGTGTATTGGTCAATTAAGGTTTTTGCACTATTGGCCACGCGATCGGCTTGCGCCAAATCTAAGTTAAATTGTTCGGCAAGTCCTAATGCAGTACGTGTACGGATATCTGAAACCTGAAAATTTTTTTCTAAGCTGTAAATCACCCCTTCACGCAAAGCGCCGTCAGAATAGCGCATATTTTCTAAGCCAAAAACGTCAAAAACAGCGCTTAAAATGGCTAAGCCTGGCACAAAGACATCCACGCGATCAGGGTTTAATCCTGCGATATTGAGATCTTCAAAATGGGAGGCTTGTAAGGTTCGCTCGATTAAATTTTGTAAGCGTTCAGCCGTGATGATGCCGTTCGGATCAAGCGTTGCGGTAATCACTTGATAGACGGTTTTTAATCGTGCCCGATGAGCCTAATACCGATTGCCACCCGAGCTTGCGATATTCCCAGCTTAAATCTTCAATTTTATTGACCGCACTTTGGCGAGCTTGCTCGAAGTTTTCTTTGGAAATTTCGCCATTTGGGAAGAATTTTTTGGCAAAGCTCACGCAGCCCATGTGACGACTTTCCGCCACTAAGGGGGTGAAATCATCACCAATGATCATTTCGGTTGAGCCACCACCAATATCGATGACCAGTTTACGTCCGTTTTCGGGTTGAGTGTGGCAAACACCCGCATAAATGGTTTTGGCTTCAGTTTGACCGCTAATGATATTAATTGGATAAGGAAAAACGGCAGCAGCCTGACGTAAAAATTCGTCATTATTGACCGCTCTTCGTAAGGTATAAGTGCCTACGACATTCACATCTTCTGGGGCAAAACCTTGTAAGCGTTCAGCAAAAAAGCGCAAGGCAATTTACACCGCGCTCAATGGCTTCTTGGCTTAATACATTGTGCTCGTCTAAGCCGTCGGCGAGCCTTACTTTTTGTTTTAAACGAGACAGCACCTGAATCGAGCCATTGATAATCCGCGCCACTATCATGTGGAAGCTGTTTGAGCCTAAATCAATGGCGGCAATCTCCCGGGCCTCACCTCGGTGATGAGGTTCTGCGAGTTGAGCCAGTTGCTTGTCGTTATGCATGTCCTTTCCTAAAATTCAAATTGATACAATAAATCAAAAACTTGGTTTGTGCTGGAAACCGATTGGAAATAAAGTTGTGGCATTAAGCGGTAACGCAAGGTCACTTCGGCTAAGCCATCAAACAATCCTACACCGTATTTTACTTGTAAGCGTTTACCAATATTACCACTAACTTGTACCTTGGAGCTATCCCCAACACCGGCAGTGCCTAAGTTTAAGTCCTGAATACCAAAGGCTTCGCCAATACCGCCGACAACTTTACCACTTTTTCGCTAAACCTAAGCCAAGTAATGCCGCACCCACAGAACCGCTAGAGCCTGCTTCACCGCTGTTTTCTAATGAGCGGCCAGTTAATAAATAAGAAAGTGCTTGGTCTTGAGATTTAGCCGGATCAGAGAAAATAGTGACTTGTGGACTAGATGCCATACCAATCACTTTTACCCCAGCAGTGACCTTATTGTCTTCCATGGCTTCTGGGTTACGAATCGCTTCAATATTTAACATTGGTTGTGAAGGTAAACCGGCGAAGCTGATTTGTCCTTTACGAATTAATAAATCCTGTCCAAAAGAAGCATAACGACCATTTTTCAGGTTAATTTGACCGAATAATCCTAATTTGCCTTTATCCTGTTTCACAGAAAGTAAACCATCCAAATTCGTTTTTAAACCATAGGCATTTAAATGCACATCATCGCCGATTTTAATTTTTAAATCAGATTGAATTTGCATACCGGATTTGGTTTCTGAAGCAAATTGGCGATTAATGAGCTCTTCTTCACTTTTTTTCTTGGGCCATTTAAAATCACTTCATCTTCACTCACCGGTTCAGCATTGTCCGGTAAGCTTTCAATAGCAATTCTTGCCCATGGAATATCCACATTTCCGCTTAAATCTAAGAGTTTTGGCGAAGCTTTGACAACCACATTCGGGCTGACTTTTAATTTCGCCATAGACGGAATATCGACTTTGAAGTTATCCGCTTGCGCTCTGACTTCTGCCGTCCAGTTATCCATGTTAGCCCAGTTAGCTTGTCCATTAATATTGAGTTTGCTATCTGGTGTTTGAACATGACCATTTAAGGTTGAAGAGGTGCCATTAAAGCGAATTGCCACTTGGCCATCAGTCACATCAAAAGGCAGGCTTTTCAGTTTCGTTTTCACATTTCGAATATCAAAATTGCCGTTTAATAATGGTTTTTCTAAATTACCACCGAAACTTAAGCGTGAGACCACTTCACCATCTATGCTTTCACCGCTGGAGAAAAGTTGATTGGCTAAGGATAAGCGTAAACCTTCAATGGTAAAGGTACCGCCTAATTGACGACCTTTACTTAAATCATTAATTTTTAAATCTGTGCCGATTCGACCTTGATTCTGAACGTTAATGTCAGATTTCAAAGTTAAATTGTTATTTTGAATATCGGCATTCACACTTAATTTAGGAATATCTAGCTTAAAGGTGCGGTAGTCTAATTTTTGTGCCACACCAATGTTATTGCCTTCCACTGCCACATTTAGTTGTAATGGTTTATCCGTGAACCACGCCACTTTTCCTCGGCTTTGTAATTGGCCTTTGAGCGTGTCTTGTCCCATCAATTTATTCACTAAATCTAAATTAATACGTTTAAGCTCAAAAGGGATTTCGCCATTTTTCCCTGCTGTAAATTGTTGAGGGAAACACAGATCTAAGTCTTGGTTAATCCAGCAGTGTGAACCAATGGTGGCTTGGATTTTTTTATTGTCATAAGTCACCGGAATGGTTTGATTCACTTTAAAATCACCAATAGGTGAGTTTAGGCTCACTTGGCTTAAATTGCCTTTCCATTGCTGAGAAGTGCGGTCAAAATTACCGGTGATTTGTAAATCAGCAGCAACAGGTTCACCTTTTGGATTTTTAAGGTAAGCGTATGATGTTTTTTTCATCACCTGATGCATTCAAATCAATATTATGTAATTTGATGCTGTCACCATAACGGAAGTTTTCCGCTTTGACGTTAAGTTCACCTTTCACTTGCGGTTCACTCACAACATTACCTTTAATTACGGCTTTAGATAAGTCTAACCCTTGGAAGTGCAAGCCTTGTGCCGTTAAATCGGTATTAATGGTTGGCGCAGTAAGTTTGCCTAAGATTTGTGCTTTGCCGACCACGGAACCCGCTAAATCTTGCCACAGACCACGCAAGCTTGGTGCGTTGATATCTAAATCTAGGTTTGATTTATCACCTAATATCCCTTTTGCCGCAATGCGGTTATCGCCATAGTTCAGCAATAAATCAGGAATGTTTAATAAGGTTTCATTACTTAAAAAGACACTTCCTTTCAAGCTTAATGGGCGAGAGGAAAGACTACCGGTTAAATCCACGGTAGGCACATCCACTTTCCAATGATTGGAATCAGCGGAACCTTTTGAGCTCACTTTACCTGATAATACGGCTGGCATGGCTGGCACATAAGGGCGAATGTTCATTTTGTTTAAATCAGCGGTCACATCCCATTGCGCGCCATCTTTCCAGTTTGATGAACCCGTTAAACGTGCCGTACCATCTAGGGCAGCAAGTTTTAATTCGTTGAGGGTGACTTCGTAGAGTTTACCGTCTGCATTTAAATCAACGTGAGTATGAGGGATATGATCCATCCCCTCCACGCCACCAACAACTTCTGCGTGATAATTCAATAAATCGCCCGTGAGTTTGATATCGACATCGTTAATTTTGAGCGGCGCTAGGCTGTCTGTAAAAGCGTATTGACCTTTTTTCGCTTTTAACTGCAGATTTAATGGCATTTTATCTTCAGCCAGTTTCACGTCGCCGGTTAAGGTGGCATCAAGCACCCCTTGTGTGGTTAACGAAAGCGCGGTCGTTTTTTTCAATGAACCCGATAAATTGAGATCAATTTTGCTGGCAGGCAGAATAGTTTTGTCTTTTGATTTAAAGGCTTGGAGATCAGATTTTAATGTGAGATCAACCGGAAAAATCGTCATTGAGCTGGAGTTGCCCTTGGCTAGAAAGTGTACCAAGAGAGCTGTCAATGTCGAGTTTTTTTGTAATTTCACTAAATGATCGGTGGCATCCGCTTGCAATTCCACTTTAGGCACAGTGATTTTTTGGGTTTCTTCGCCTTTTTCATTGAGCGCTTGATATTGCCAGTTTGTACCCAAAAACACTAGGAATGTGCATATCAAAAAGGCAAGTTCACCGTATTTAAATTACCTAAAAAAAGCCGGTGTGAGTGTTTGCTCAATTTGCGCCCAATCAACGGGTTTAGCGGGTTCTTTTTTTCTCGGGCTGAGGGGATTTGGTTGAGTTTGGGTGACCGTTGAGAAAAAGCACGTCTGAAAGCGTGGTGGGCTCAAGGGTAAGGCCAGATTCATTGTTTAAACTGATCGCACTTTGAAAAAGACGAAAACGTAATATTGCTTTGATCGAGTTTCATATCAAAGTCAGTAATCGCCACATTTTTTTCACTTGCACAGAAACCGGTAAATGGATTTTTTTCCATTGGACCACTTTCCGTTTGTTTCTCTTCAGAAGGTGGCATGACACTGGTATCAATGGCAATTTTCGGCTGCGTTAAGCTGAGATCATCAACAATAATATCACCCGAAAGTAAACGAGCTAAATTCAGTTGTAATCGCGTTTTTAGGGAGTGCCACATCTACGCCGGTGGTTTGAAAAACGTAAATTTTCTAAGACTAAACCATCTTGTAAGCCACCGCTGACTTGCTCAATAGATAAGCTATCGAGCATTTTATCGGCGAGTTGAATAAGTGCACGTTGTCCACTATCAAAAGAAAGTGCAGTGACCAAGCCTAAAACAGGGACAAAAATGACCGCACTTCCGACACATAAAATTTTACGGCAGGTCTTTTTTTTTTTAACGGGTTGTGTGGTTTGGTTATCTGGTTGTTTTTTTCTTGTTCAGACATAGTCATACCCTAAATTTCAGCCCCTAAGCCAATGTAAAATTGAATGTTTTTGCTGTTATCTTTATCTCGAATTGGCGTTGCAATATCAAATTTGATGGCGCCAACTGGCGATGCCCAACGTACACCGAAACCTGCGCCGTAGCGTAACTCATTTGCTTTGTAAGCATCTGCGGCTAAGCCTGTATCCGCAAATACGGCTCCCCACCAATTTGGGTAAACTTGATATTGATATTCAAGGCTACCTGTTACTAAGCGAGAGCCGCCGACTAATTTTCCATCTTTATTTTTCGGTGAAATTTTCTTGTAGCCATAACCTCGCACGCTACGATCGCCCCCTGCAAAGAAACGTAATGCAGGTGGAATTTTTCGAATATCGGGCGTATTTAAGTAACCAATTTCTGCACGGGTAATAAAACGGTGATTTTCTGCGTACGTACGAATCCAGGCGGTAGAGGCTTGAACTTTAAAGAAATTAGCATCGGACATCCAAAGCTTATTCCCTAAATCAACCGTGATTTTTTGGGTATCTCCCCATGTTGGGAATTGACCACCTCTTAAACGGGTACGGCTAAAGCCTCCAGTTGGATAAACTAGGAAAGTTTTATCGGTGAAATCAGCTTGTGTGTAGCTGTCATAACGGACACGAAGACCCGCAAAATATTGCCAACCCTCGCTATTATTCCAATAACGTAATGCGGCGAAGGTGAGGGCTTTGGTATCCGTATCGTTTTTATTTTTCTTTTTTTCATAACCGGTTGAAAAATTCATAATAATAATTTAATGGATTTTTTTCAACAATGGCATTTTTATAGGTGGCTTCAAAGTTTTGTTTTTGGCGCAGAGACGTAAAGATTTGTACGGAAACTATGGCCTCGGCTATTGATCCAAGGTTTTGTCCAACCAATTTGGACATGAGGGCCCGTATCAGTTGCAAAAACCTACCCCAAGCTCCATTGCGTTTTTTTCTTACGTGGATAAAGTAAAAGTTCGATATCGACTAATTTATCTTTTTCGCGGACATGCGGTTGTAAAAGTACGGAGCTAAACCAGTTGGTGGAAGAAAAATTATTGGTTAATTCAGATAAATCACTGACTAAATAAGGATTGCCCGATTTGATGTTGAGCATGTTTTGCAAATAATCTTCGCGAATTTGGGAATGGTTGAATGTGATGTTGCCGTAATGATAACGCACGCCACTATCAAATAGCATACGCCACCATGCTTCATGGGTTTCAGGGCTGATTTCTAAGCGAGAAATTTGGAATTTTCCGTCAAGATAACCGCGAGCAAGGGCAAGGTTTGAAATACTGCTTTTATAATCATCGTATTTTTGATGCTCAACTAACTCGCCTTTTTTGGGTAAGTTTTTACGGAGTGCTGTGAAGTTTTTCATCTTCTGCGGCTTCGCCTGCAATTTCAACTTCTGTTCCAGCAATTTTACTTGGTTCACCAGGTTTTACATTAGCAATGAGTAAGTCTCGCTGACCTTTGCGTTTTTTTAATTCAAAGGTCACGGAAGAACCATAGTAACCGAAGACTCGGAGACCTTTATCGACAGCATCTGAAACTAATTGTTTATACCGATCTGAACCGTCCATTTCACCTTTATCAATGAGATTGACATTCATGTCAGTATTGCGAATGGCGCGTTCACCCTTAATACCGCGGATCTCAATATCTACGGTTTGTTCTGCAAGGGCTGAAAAACTCATCCATCCAAGCAAAAAGTGCGGTTATTTTTAACGAAATTTTTTTCATTTTATTACAAGCTAAACTTTAAGAAGATCCACATCAAACCGCCTTAGTTTACCCATAAAATAAGGGGATTAGCAACGCAATTATGGATGGAATTTGAAATTGTTATATGCGTGTGAGCGTTAATACGACAATGCGATCAAAGAAAGAGTTTCCTTTGCTTTGAAAAAAATAGTGATTGTTCTCTTTATTCAGACATTTAACCAAAAATGTAACCGGGCCATCATTGGTCAGCGTTACTTGCATATCTGCTGCAAATTGTCCGTTGGCAACAGTGACTTTTTTTCTGCACATTTTTTTGTGAAAAAAATACTCATACAATTCGTTAGCCAAGGCTGGTGCGGCACCTTTTGAGAAACTTGGTCGTAAGCCTTTTTTTGCGTGTCTGCGGCTAGGGTGAATTGTGATACTACAAGCACTTCACCACCGATTTGTTGTACATTTAAATTCATTTTTGTCATTTTCATCGCTGAAAATACGGTAATTTAATACTTTCTCGGCAAGTTTATCCGCCTTGGCTCGGTCATCTTCTTTTTCTACGCCTAATAAAACCAATAATCCCTTGCCGATTTGCCCCACAATTTGGCCTTCAACTTCTACTTTTGCTTGTGTCACACGCTGAATTAACGCAATCATTTTACTTCCTCTAAATTTGTTTGATTCGTTGACCGCACTTCTGCAAGCACTGCGGCTAATTGCGCACCCAATAACACTACTGTCCAGCTGATTTGAATCCACAATAACATGATTGGCAGCGTCGCCATGGCACCATAAATTAATTGATAAGACGGGAAGGTGGCGATGTACCAAGTAAAGGCTTGTTTTCCTAAGGTAAAGAAAATTGCCGCAATTAATGCGCCTGCTGCAGAGTGTTTGATGCTCACTTTCTTATTTGGCACGACCATATAAATGAGCGTGAAGATAAACCAAGTAGAAAGAAATGGCACAAAACTGAGCAGTTTTAAGCCAAAAGAGAGCGTTTCCGATTGCTCGAACATGGCTTTAACATAGGAACTTGCCGCAATGCTAGTACCGATTAAAAGCGGACCGAGCGTTAAAATGAGCCAATAAATAGCAAATGACGTAAAAATTGGGCGATTACTGGTGTCTTTCCAAATGCCATTGAGTGTACGGTCAATGGAGTTAATGAGCATTAATGCCACTAAAATCAAACTCACAATCCCCACGGCGCTCATTTTCTTTGAATTATGGACGAATTCATCAATATATTGTCCCACAACATCACTCGCGGAAGGAGCGAAATTGGTGAAGATGAATTCTTTCAATGCGCCAGTTACTTCGTTAAAAAAACGGGAAAGGCGGAGAAAAATTGAAAACACCACCATAATTAATGGCACGATAGCGAGCATGGTGCTGTAAGTGAGTGAACCGGCGGCTTGCGTTAATTTATTTTCTTGAGAACGCTGCCAGAATAATGCGAGAAAAAGACGTTAAGGTCATTAGAGCAAGCCTCCGCAACAATGTTTAAATTTCTTCCCTGAGCCACAAACACAAGGCTGTTTATTGCTTGGGAGCGGTACAGTGGGATCAACAAAATACCAACGACCATCAATTTTTACAAAAAGAGAATATTCGTGATGCACTTGCGGCTGTTCGCTGCCTTGAAAATGTGCTTTAAATTCAACCGCACTTTGTGTTTTGGTTAAGGTTTCGGCTTTGACAATCTCTAAACCGAGCCATTGCGTTTCATCAGCCCAATCTTGCAGGGCTTTTTCATCTAATAAGGTTTGTTGGCTTGGCACAGTGGTTTGCACAATATAAGGAATATTTTTGAGTACAAACGCTGAATAGCGGGAACGCATAAGTTGTTCCACTGTTTCTGGAAACAGATTGTCTAAGTGAAAGCGTCCGCAACAATCTTCGTAAGAAAGCGAAGATTGGCACGGACAAAGTGCGGTCGTTTTAGCCGACATTTTAGCCCGCCTGCTGTAAATTACGTAATTGTGAGTTAACAGAACGTTTAAACGCTGGCGCTAATTCCTCAATGGCTAAGGCTTCTTCTAATTCTGCGACACTTGAAGGAGCCGAAAGTAGCGTGTTTAAACGACGAATAGTCCATTCTGGATAAGGACGATGTTGCAAGATGAGTTCATCACCTTGATGAATTTCCCCTTCTTCAATCACACGTACATACCAACCTGTCCAACCGGACTGACGAATTACCTCTCTTGTATTCTCATTCTTGGTATTATGAGATAAACGTTCGCAAGGTTTACGTGGTTGAGACACTTCTAAAAGCGTGGTGCCAATTTTGTAACGATCGCCTATACAGACATTATCTTCATGTAAGCTGGATACCACAAAGTTTTCACCATAAATCGCACTACCGTGAAAATCAAATTTTTCACCAAGTAGCGCGTTTAAAGCAGGGAAAGACACATCAGACATAAAAAACAAGGCTTTATCAACACCACCATGATGGGCTTTTAAACCCACATCGTTACCTTCTGCACCCAGCGTGTGCACTTTTACCATGGGTACCGGTTTTTTACGGATAGCACTTTCGTATGAGCTACCATCAGGGAATGTTAAGGTTTCTATCAATCCTGTTTTAATAATAAGAATTTTTGCGTTTGACATCTATTTTTCCTGCTTTGAGTGAGTTTTGATAAATTATACCGTAAAATCACTTAAATTTTGACCGCACTTCGTTTTTTCCTTATTATTCGTTTAAATAAAACCAACAAAACAAAGGAATCTTTATGCAATATTCTCTCGCGCGTACCGAACAAGGTCAAACCCTTGGTATTACCGCAAAAATGGCAAACCGTCATGGCCTGATCGCTGGGGCGACAGGGACGGGTAAAACTGTCACACTACGCAAAATGGCAGAAGCATTCAGTGATGATGGCGTGCCGGTCTTTTTAGTTGATGTAAAAGGCGATTTGTCTGGTTTAGTCAAAGCGGGCACATTCAGTGGCAAAGTGGCGGAACGCATTGAGCAATTTGATTTAGGTGGCGAGAGTTATTTAAATGGCTATCCTGTGTCATTTTTGGGATGTATTTGGCGAAACCGGTATTCCGCTTCGCACCACGATTTCTGAAATGGGACCATTATTACTTTCCCGTTTATTAAATTTAAACGCGACCCAAGAAGGTTTATTAAACCTCGTATTCCGTGTTGCAGATGACAAAGGCTTGCTACTCATTGACTTAAAAAGATTTACGTGCCATGCTTAAATTTGTAGCAGAGAACGCCAAATCGTTCCAAGTAGAATATGGCAACGTATCAGCTGCGAGTGTGGGTGCGATTCAACGTGCTTTACTGACCCTTGAAAATGAAGGGGCGACAAATCTTTTTGGTGAGCCAGCATTAAATCTTGAAGATTGGTTACAAACCCGTGATGGTCGTGGTGTGATCAATGTTTTAAATTCTGAAAAATTAATTAATTCCCCAAGAATGTATAGCGCATTCTTGCTTTGGTTGATGTCTGAATTATTTGAGCAATTGCCGGAAGTGGGCGATCCAGATAAACCAAAATTTGTGATGTTCTTCGATGAAGCACACTTACTCTTTGATGGCGCACCGAGTGTGTTGGTGGACAAAGTGGAACAAGTGGTTCGCTTGATTCGTTCTAAAGGGGTGGGGATTTATTTTGTAACCCAAAACCCATTAGATTTACCGGATACCGTGTTAGGCCAATTAGGTAACCGTGTACAACACGCGTTGCGAGCTTTCACTCCACGCGATCAAAAAGCAGTGAAATCTGCAGCGGAAACGTTCCGTTCAAATCCTGCTGTCAATGTGGTGGAAACCATTTCAACTTTAGGTGTGGGGCAAGCGTTAATTTCATTCTTAGATGAAAAAGGCATGCCAGCGCCCGTTGAAGTGGCTTATGTTTATCCGCCGAAAAGCCAACTTGCCCCGATTACTGAAGAAGAGCGAGCTGCTTGGGTGAAAGACGATGATCTTTATGCATTCTATAAAGATTACGTGGATAATGAGTCCGCTTTCGAAGTGTTAAATGCGCAAGCAGATTTAGCAGCTGTACAACAAAAACAAGCCGAACAAGCGCAACAAGAGGAAGAAAACGGTTTATTTGGTAGCTTAAGCCGTATGATTTTTTTGGAACACAAAAAAACGTGGGGATAAACTTTCTCCGACAGAACAAATTGTGAATAGCGTGGCAAAAATCAGTGGGTCGCAATATTCGTAATGAAGTGACCAAACAAATCATGCGTGGTATCTTAGGCGCATTGAAAAAATAACGAAAATTTGACCGCACTTTGCGGCAAGAATGAAAAAGGAGATTGTTATGTCTGATGTATTTCACTTAAACCTGACTAAAGCACAATTAAAAGGTGCTACACTCGCTATCGTACCAGGGGATCCTGCACGTAGCGAACGTATTGCTAAAAAACTTGATAACCCTGAGTTTCTTGCAAGTACACGTGAGTTCACTTCTTGGTTAGGCTATTTAAATGGTCAACCGGTGGTGGTGTGTTCAACCGGTATTGGTGGCCCTTCTACGTCTATCTGTGTAGAAGAGCTAGCTCAGCTTGGTGTGCGTACATTCTTACGTATTGGTACAACAGGTGCGATTCAACCGCATATTAATGTGGGTGATGTACTTGTTACAACGGGTGCTGTCCGCCTTGATGGTGCAAGCCGTCACTTTGCGCCAATTGAATATCCCGCAGTAGCAAATTTTGAATGTACCACGGCACTTTTCAATGCGGCTAAAGAAAAAGGCATTGAGCCATTTGTAGGAATTACAGCTTCTTCAGATACCTTCTATCCAGGTCAAGAACGTTACGATACCTACAGTGGTAAAGTATATCGTGATTACCAAGGCTTGTTAAAACAATGGCAAGATCTCAATGTGATGAACTATGAGATGGAATCAGCCACATTATTTACGATGTGTAATGCCCTTGGCTTACGAGCAGGTATGGTAGCCGGTGTGATTGTAAACCGTACACAACAAGAAATTCCAAATGAAGCCACCATGAAAGATACGGAAGATAAAGCAGTATCTGTGGTAGTGGAAGCTGCAAGAAAATTGTTAGCGTAAAACTCAGATAAAAAGAACCGCACTTTTTTAGAAGTGCGGTTTATTTTTTAACTGTTTTTTCGAGCAAAAGCGGCAGCTTCGGCGATTAATTGGTCATCAGGTCGAATGCCTGTGTAGAGCTCAAATTGTTCAACAGCTTGTAGCACAATCACTTCAGCACCAGAAATCGTTTGTTTACCTTGCTGTTGAGCAAATTGGATAAACGGTGTTTCAGTAGGAATAGCCACGACATCAAAAGCGGTTTGAGCTTGTTGAATAAGATTTTCAGGAAAGGCGAGATCAAATTCTTCTTTTCCACCTTTCATCCCAATTGGCGTAACGTTGACTAAAATGTCTGCCGATTGATTGTCTAAAGATGAGATATATTCATAGCCATAAAGTGCGGCTAAATTTTTACCCGTTTTTTCATTTCGAGCAAAAATCTTAAGATGCTCAAATCCACTGTTTTTAAAGGCTGCGACGACGGCTTTTGCCATACCACCACTGCCTTGTACAATCACTCTACTCTTTTTTTATCTAATTGATATTCTTCGATAAGTTTAACAATGGCAATATAGTCGGTGTTGTAAGCACGAAGAAAACCTTGATCATTCACAATGGTATTCACAGACTGAATGGCTTGCGCAGAAGGCGAGATTTCATCTAAAAATGGCATGCAGTTTTCTTTGAAAGGCATCGAAACGGCACAACCTCGAATACCAAGTGCACGAATGCCTTTGACTGCACTTTCAATATCCGTGGTAGTAAAGGCTTTATAGATAAAAATTAAGCCCGAGTTTTTTTGATACAGATAGTTATGGAATGTTGTGCCAAAATTGCCTGGTCTGCCAGAAAGGGACATACAAAGTTGGGTGTCTTTGTTAATCATATCGATTCCTTAAATATTTAGATTTATATCATCATCGATAAAATATTGATTCATTTCAAATGCCGGTTTTGCCGCTTTGTCTTTGCCGACAATACGAGCAGGCACACCTGCAGCGGTGGCATATTCAGGCACAGGTTGAAGTACAACAGAATTGGCGCCGATTTTGGCATATTTGCCCACTTCGATATTGCCGAGAATTTTTGCGCCCGCCCCAATCATTACGCCTTCTCGTACTTTTGGATGGCGATCGCCGGATTCTTTACCTGTACCACCCAGGGTGACGCCTTGCAAGATAGACACATCATTTTCAATTACCGAAGTTTCGCCCACGACAATACCGGTAGCGTGGTCAAACATAATGCCGTGCCCAATTTTGGCGGCAGGGTGAATATCTACATCGAAAGCCACTGAAATCTGATTTTGTAAATAAAGTGCGAGTGCTTTTCGATTTTGGTTCCACAAATAATGGGTAATACGATAACTCTGAATGGCGTGAAAACCTTTTAAATAAAGTAATGGGGTCGACCATAATTCCACAGCAGGATCGCGGTGGCGCACGGCTTTAATATCACAAGCAGCACAATCAATGATATTGGGCTCGGCCTGATAGGCTTCTTCAATAATTTCACGTAGCGAAATTGCGGGCATGATAGGGTTAGCCAGTTTATTCGCAAGTAAATAACTCAAGGCACTGCCAAGATTTTGATGTTTTAAAATGGTGGAATGGAAAAAGCTGGCGAGCATTGGTTCGCATTCTGCTAATTCTTTTGCCTCTTGGCGAATGTGTTGCCATACTTCTAACGTCATTTTTTTCTCCTTATTCGCCTTTTCGTTCACGACCCAATAAGCTCAGTGCGACTTCTTGTGCACTTTTACCACAAAAGAGCATTTGGTAAATTTGTTCTGTAATCGGCATTTCCACGCCTTGTCGTTGTGCTAATAAATAAGTTTCTTTGGTGTTATAAAACCCTTCCACCACTTGACCAATTTCATCCATGGCTTGTTGGCTATCAGTTCCTTTACCAAGCATTAAACCAAATCGACGGTTACGGGATTGGTTATCGGTACAAGTAAGCACTAAATCGCCCAAACCAGACATGCCCATAAAGGTTTGCGTATTCGCTCCCATGGATACGCCTAAGCGAGTAATTTCCGCAATCCCACGGGTAATCAATGCTGTTCTGGCATTGGCACCAAATCCCATACCATCCGAAATACCCGCACCAATAGCAATCACGTTTTTAATGGCGCCACCTAATTGAACGCCGATCATATCTTGGTTTACATATACTCGAAAATGCTGACTGCAATGAATGCGGGCTTGAAATTCTAAGGCAAACTTTTCATTACGAGAGGCAAGGGTAATCGCCGTTGGCAAACCTTGAGCCAATTCTTTCGCAAAAGTAGGACCTGAAAGTACAGCGGTTGGAATTGCTTTACCTAAGGTTTCTTCCACCACTTCTTGTAGTAATCGGCCGGTGTTGCGCTCTAATCCTTTAGTTGCCCAAATTAAACGATGATCAGGTTTTAAGTGCGGTCGAATTTTTAACAGAATTTCGCCGAAAGCATGGCTTGGCACCACAATTAAAATGTCTTTCGATTGCTCAAGGGCAGTTTTTAAATCTAATTCTAAATGCAAACTTTCTGGAAATTCAATATCAGGCAGAAAAACGGCGATTTTGACGTTCCTGTTGCATTTGATGAATGTGATCGGGATTGTGCCCCCAAAGATAGGTTGGAGAACCATTGCGAGAAAAATGAGATAGCGAGTGCTGTTCCATAAGAACCGCAACCAAGAATGGTAATTGGAGATTGGGATGCGTTCATTTCAATCACCTTTAAAATAAAAAGGGCAGACGGTATCGCCTGCCCTTATCACAATTAATGTTGGGTTTCTTTATTTTCTTCCGCTTCGGCTGCTGCTTGCTGCTTGTTCATGTAATCAATGAACAATGCATCGAAGTTTACCGGAGAAAGATTTAATGCCGGGAATGTACCACGATTTACCAAGTTAGAAATCAATTCACGTGCATAAGGGAAAAGCATATTTGGGCATTGAGATGTTAGGCAATGTGCCATTTGAACATCTTCTAAACCGCTGATTGTAAATACGCCAGCTTGTTTCACTTCACAAATAAACGCCACATCACCAGAGTCTTCCATAGTGGTTTCTACGTTGATGTTTAAAGTGACTTCATATAAATCTTCACCCACTTGAACCGCTTCAGTGCTTAAATCAAAGCCAAGTTTTGGTTTCCATTCTTGGTGGAAAATATGAGGAAGATTTGGTGCTTCAAAAGAAACATCTTTTACATAAATACGTTGAATTTGAAGCACCGCTTCTTGTCGCTCTTCAGCGGCTACTTCAGGTTGTTGATTTTGTTCAGACATAGAGGATCCTTACTTATGTTTTTTTACTAATGGTAAATTTGCACCCGCCCAAGCAGTTAAAACCGTCTTTTAACACATAGACTTTTTCAAAGCCTTGTTTAGTTAAAAGTTCTGCAGAGGTGGTAGAAGAAACACCGTTAACATCCACAATGATAACGGGTTTTTTTCTTTGTGATGTTCGATTTTGCCTACATTGTGATTTTTGATTTCAGTTGGAAGCAAGTTCACGCTGCCAATAATATGGCCACGTTGGAATTCATCGATAGAGCGTAAATCAATCACCACGGCTTCTTCGTCGTTCATTAAGCGAACCGCTTCAGGATTGGTGATCACGCGATATTTTTTTTGTGTCGCACTTTTAAAAAAAGGTGAAAAGTGTCATAAAAAAAGGACAGCAAACCATGCGATCGTTAAAAAAAGTGTTTTTTTGAGCAAATTCAATTGCTTGAGGCATAAATTCTTGCATGTTGTTCTCAACTTAATTTTTTTGATAATGAATAAGAGTTTATCTTCACATGAAATAAAGGCTTAAGTATAACCGCACTTTGGTTATCTTTCAAAAAAATTCTGAAGGAAACGTGGGGTTGGCGAAAGCTTATACAATCAAATAGCTAAAAACATGATCGGGATCATAAATCTATTATCTTAGTGTTTATTCTACGCCCTAATTAAGTAGAGAATAGCCAAGTTTAGATTATTTAACGTGAAAGGAGATAAGTATGAAATTAAAAAAATTAACAGCACTCATGATGCTTGGATTAGGTGTTTCGGTCGTACAAGCCGCGGAATTACCGAATATTACGATTTTAGCGACTGGCGGTACTATTGCTGGAAGTGGTGAAACTGCAGTTTCTTCTGCTTATAAAGCGGGACAACTCAATGTTGAAGCATTGATTGATGCCGTGCCTGAAATTAAGCAATTAGCCAATGTGAAAGGTGAACAAATAGTGAAAATTGGTTCACAAGATATGAGCGATGATGTGTGGTTAAAATTAGCGAAAGCGATTAATGCACAATGTAAAGATACTGATGGTTTCGTGATTACTCATGGTACCGATACCATGGAAGAAACTGCTTATTTCTTAGATCTTACCGCAAAATGTGAAAAACCAATTGTATTAGTGGGTGCAATGCGTCCTGCGACAGAAAAAAGTGCGGATGGTCCGTTAAACCTTTATAACGCCGTTGTCGTGGCAACCGATAAAAAATCATCTGGTCGTGGTGTGCTAGTGGCGATGAATGGTGAAGTACTAGGTGCGCGCGATGTAACCAAAATGAGTACCACTGCAGTACAAACATTCCATTCACCAAACTATGGCACATTAGGTTACATCCACAATAGTAAAGTGGATTACGAACGCTCACCAGAAAGCAAACATACCGTAAATACACCATTTAACGTAGATAAATTAGACAGCTTGCCGAAAGTAGGCATTGTTTATGCTTATTCTAATGCACCAATTGAGCCGTTAAATTCATTATTAGATGCGGGCTATCAAGGCATTGTTTCAGCGGGTGTAGGTAATGGTAATGTGAATGCTGCACACTTAGAACGTTTAGAAAAAGCGGCGAAAGATGGCGTTGTGGTAGTACGTTCATCTCGTGTGCCAACAGGTTACACCACGCGTGATGCTGAAGTGGATGATTCTAAATATGGCTTTGTGGCTTCAGGTACATTGAATCCGCAAAAAGCACGAGTGTTATTGCAATTAGCCTTAACACAAACAAAAGATCCAAAAGTGATTCAACAATACTTTGAGGATTTCTAAGAAAGCCATTGAAAGTGCGGTCAGAATTTGAATCAAATTTTAACCGCACTTTCGGATAAAATAGGCTAATCCAAGTAATAAATATAGATAATGCACTAGTTTGTTGTTAATATATGTTCCGGAATTATTCTTAAAAATTAATATGGAGAAAAATATTATGATTTGGGCTCAACTTTTTAGTCGTCCTACTCTTTATTTACCTAGGGGCTAGATTAGGCGGTATTGGTATCGGTTTCATGGGTGGTATGGGTGTTGTGGCACTTTCACTGCTTGGCTTAAAAACCGGGTGCCATTCCGTTTGATGTAATTTCAGTTATCATGTCTGTAATCATGGCAATTGCGGCAATGCAAGTTGCGGGTGGTATGGATTTCTTAGTAAAAAGTAGCTGAAAAAAATCCTACGTAAAAAAATCCAAAAATACATTACTTTCCTTGCGCCAACTGTAACTTACTTTATGACTGTACTTGCTGGTACTGGTCACACAGCGTTCTCAACACTTCCAGTGATTGCTGAAGTGGCAAAAGAACAAGGCATTCGTCCTTCACGTCCACTTTCTATTGCGGTTATCGCTTCACAAATTGCGATTACAGCGTCTCCAATTTCTGCTGCGGTGGTATTCCTTTCTGCTGAATTAGAGAAAAACTTTGGTTTAAGTTACTTACAATTATTAGGTATTTGGATCCCAACTACTTACGCAGCATGTATGATTACTGCGGTGATTTGTAACTTCCTTGGTAAAGATTTGAAAAATGATGAAATTTACCAAGATCGTCTCGCGAAAGGTTTAATTACTATGCGTGGTGAAATGCAAATTGAGATCAAACCTTATGCAAAACGCTCTGTTGCAATTTTCCTTATCGCAATTTTAGTGGTCATGCTTTATGCCACTGCAATCAGTAAAACAGTTGGTTTAATTCAAAACCCAATTCTTTCTCGTGATAACGCCATTATCTCTTTCATGCTTGCGACTGCAGCCATTATCACTATGGCATGTAAAGTGGATACTGCAAAAATTACTAATGCGGCAACTTTTAAATCCGGTATGTCAGCGGTAATTTGTGTGCTTGGTGTAGCATGGTTAGGTAATACTTTCGTTGAAGGCCATATCGATCAAATTAAAGCGGTATCAGCTGAGTTCTTACAACAATACCCTTGGAGTTTAGCGGTAATCTTGTTCTTCGCAAGTACCTTACTTTACTCACAAGCTGCAACTGCAAAAGCATTATATCCAACTGCAATTTTATTAGGCGTTTCACCGGAAGCCGCGATTGCAGCATTTGCCGCAGTATCAGCATTATTCATTCTTCCTACTTACCCAACCTTAATTGCGGCAGTAGAAATGGATGACACCGGTTCAACTCGTATCGGTAAATACGTATTTAACCACCCATTCTTAGTGCCGGGTGTGATTGCAATTGCTTTATCTGTTTTATTTGGTTTCTTAATGGCAGGTGCAGTTTTATAATCCACCATTAAGCTAATATAAATGAAAACCATCTTGTCTACGGATAAGATGGTTTTTTAATGGGGAACTTCTTCTCACTGTGATACTCTAAAGGGCAACCTATTTTTATATAAGGAAAACCAATGAAGTTATTTAAAATCCTTTTTGCTGCATTAATTGCTTATGTGCCAACAGCATGGTCTGCGGTGGATTATAATATTAAATACAGTTCTAATTATGTCATGCCTGCGTACGTGCATTTTAAGGCTGATGGTTCACAGTATTCAGTCAATGCAAAAATTAATATCCCGTTATACAACATTGTGTTTACTTCTCGTGGTTCACAAACTGCGAGTCAATTTAAAATGGTGAATTATCAAGATGTGCGTAATGGTAAGCCTTATGCCATTTCTAAAATTTCACCAACAACCATTGAATACGGTAAAGTGAAAAATGGGTTAGAAACCGAACCGTTAACATTACCGACTTTTGACTTATTCACCATGGCATTTCAGTTGAGCTATTACGATAAATTGCCAACCAGTTTCCAAATCACAAATGGTAAAAAAACTTTACCCAATGGAAAATGTGAATGTGAAGAAAGTGGAAAAACAGATCCAATATAACAAGCAAACTGTCACTGAAATCACTTATTCATTTAAAAACAGGTAATAAGGATATTATGGTGAAGAAATTCTCAGGTGAACAATTTCACGTTATATCAAATACACCAGAGATGGTGATGATTATGAGTTAGAGTTTGATGAGTTTGTCAAATAATATAAGATGATAAAAAGAAGCCACGCTAGATTGCGTGGCTTTTTGTTTGATTGCTTAGTGTGCATACATAAATACTTGAGTGAGGAGAAGTATCGATGAGATAACAAATTGACAGCCCACGATTGGCATGACAAATTTCAACCATTTATTGAATGGGATACCAAGCATTTGTAGCGTGACAAGGACCAATCCTGTTGGCGCAAGGAATAACATAATATATTGTCCCCAGTTGTAAGCCGATACGACGATATCTCTTGGAATGCCAACAGTATCAGCTAGCGGAGCCATAATTGGCATAGCGAGTACGGCAAGACCGGAAGATGAAGGTACAACTAGCCCTAAGAAGATGAAGATAAGGAGCTGACCAATAATAAAGACGCCGCCATTCATTCCATCGACAAGATGTGTCATATAATCGAGAATCGTGTCAGAAATCATCCCTTGTTCCAGAATGATATTGACTGCTCGAGCGAGTCCGATAATCAATGCGACGCCAACTAATTCAGAAGCACCATGAGTAAAGCCATTTACGACATCTTTTTCAGGCAATCCGCTGATAAACATAATAATGATGGTAATGGCTAGGAAGGAAGTCGCCATCTGAGGGAACCACCAACCGCCAAACATCACCCCCATACCATGAGAGGAAAGGCGCCACTAAATAGAATCAGAATCAGTTTTTCTTCTAAAAGGTAAATTCAACGGTTGCATTTGGATCGATATCTTTCATATAGAGATCATAGAAGGCTTGGCGATCGTCATACGTATAAGAAAATTCAGGATTGGTACGCAGTTTTTTACAGTACCAATACATGTAGGCAATCACACACACACCACCAAGAATAAGACCCAGTGTACGAAATCCCATTCCTTCAGTAAATGGAATACCTGCAGCATTTGAGGCAATGACAACGGAGAATGGATTGATTGTTGAAAATGCGGTACCCATCGATGCGGCAAGGAATATGGCGCCAACACAGACAATAGAATCATAGCCTAAGGCTAAAAAGACGGGAACAAGAATCGGATAGAAGGCTACTGCTTCTTCTTCAATCCCGCAGGCAGTACCACCTAAAAGCATTAAAACGCAGACAGCAAAGACGACAGAGAATTCATTTCCTTTGGTTTTCTTGGTGAGAGACATTAAGCCGGCGTTAAATGCCCCTGTTTTGTTTATCACACCAATCATCCCACCGAGTATGAAGATAAAAATCATAATATCAGCCACTTCAATAGTGCCATCCACCATGGCGTGAATCATATCGGTAATGCCTTTTTCGTGTTGTTCAATGCGTTGATAGGTATTGGGGATAGCAATCGGCTTTTTGATAATGCCGTTGGTGAAATTAGAAAGTTGAATTTTGATATTGAGTTGATTAAGGGTTTGTTCTGTTGCTGGATAGCTTTGATCGGGAATTCCGTGAGTTTTAACAATAAAATGATTTTCAGTGCTGTCGTAGGAAAGTTTTGAGTAGGACCCTGAGGGAATAAGCCAAGTAAGACCAATAGCAATAAGAAGAATAATAAAGAGAATGCTAAATGCGGAAGGGAATTTCATCTTTTTCTTTGATGCTTCCATTATGGAGAACTCCTTGTGTTCGGATTAGTCAATAAGCCGAGCGCGTATTCTACACAAAACGAGCAAAAAAGCAAAGAGTGATTTTTGAAAGAATGTAATGATTTTGGGGTGAGCAATCGTTTACCTGAATTAAATTCTATGTGGTGGGGTTTAATTTAAAATTGATTTGTTCAGAAAAATTAGAGGTGTATAGCATTTGATTATTGCGCCTTTATGATTTTTGATTGTAGTTCTTAAAAAAGTACCAAATAGTAAATGCAATAATTGTCACAATCCAATATACCGTAACGTATCCCCATGTACTGATCAATCTGAGTGAAATAAAACCAGCTAAATATGCCCCTAGTAATGCAACAGAAAATTGTAGTGAACTATCCTTAGATGAATAATCAAGGATAATAGCCAGCAAGCATGGCACAAGCAATGCGTAAGTAATGCTTAATAATAAGATTGGTACGGCGATAAGATAAGGAAAATCTGTGCCGACATATTCAAATAGAATAAATAAGCAGAAGGCAAAAATTTGGCTAAGTAATACCCATTGGCTGACGGAAACCCGAGAATATTTTTTGAGTAATAGACCACTTAGCGGGGCAAAGGCGATAGCACAAAGGGGTTCAAATACAGAAAGTAATAGCCCAATGTGTTGAATACTCCAGCCCAAGGTGTTTAGTCGAGGAATGAAACTACTGACCACCATGCCGCTGGGAATAAAGACAAATAACAATAAAATCAACCAACGAAATGAGATGTTCGGTTGTTGCCAAAAGTGGAAAAAACGTGTGAATAAAAAATGTAATGGTGGATTTTGCGGTTCAGCGACAATTACAGGTTCGGCGTATAGGCTGATTTGTAGAATCAACAGTAGTGCAAAAACACTCATTAAATCCACCGCACTTTGCCAGCCGTAATGATGATAAATCAGTAATACCAAACCGCCGCCAAGCATTTTACCCACGCGTCCTGCGATCACCTGAATGACACCGCCAAAGCCACGCTGCTCAAAAGGCAGGATTGAACATGTTAACCCTAATGCCGCACAACCGAAAAAAATAAACTGCTTAGGTTCAATAGCACACACGCCACCATAAGCAGTATAAAATCCCGTTGCAGTTGGATGAAATGCAACATAAATAGGGCAATAAAAATGATTAACGAGGAAAGGCATAGCCAGCCGCGAAATTGCCCGATACGCTTGAGACGATAGCGTTCAATTAACGGTGAAACGATGAATTTCGCCATTTCCATCCCACCAAGCAAATAGAACCAACTAAGCTGTTTAAGATCGAATCCCAGCTCTTTTAACATGGTGATGAGACCAATCATATAAAACGCCACTACGCAGAATTTAAAGCCGGCAGTCGTGGCAAGGATCGCCCAATCCTGTTTATTGAGTGATGTTGCCTTGTTGGCATTGCCAAAACGCTGCATAACGTCCTTTTTGTTCTAAGAGTGTTTGATGCGTGACTACTTCGGCGCGCACACTTACGAACGTACCGACAAACCACGCGGCGAATTCTTCCACACCAACTGGACAGGGTCGCGGCGGCAACACCGCATCCACCACGTATGATGTCTAAGTAAAAAACGTGCGATAAACCGACCGCACTTTGATCTGCACCTTACACATTGACGCTGGATCAAGCTGTGTAAGGTGCAGATTTTTTCACGGTGAGTTTCGGATTTATCTTAAAAAGCGTATGGAGCCATTTGTGAATTGGCATGCTAGTAAATACTTAATAGAGAAAAATTTATTAAAAAAATATTTAATTCGTTGCTATACTCATGGTCTCTTACTCACGATAAATAGGATGATTTATGAAAAAATTACTCAGTATTTTATTACCATCACTTGTTTTAATCGGTTGTTCATCAAGCAATACTTCCGATTCCAATAAATCCATGACGCCGAAAACGGAAAAAGAAGAATTTTTGGCTGCATTTGAGAATTGCAAAGCGAAACTAGGTGGAAAGATCATGAATAAAGATATTCCAATGCTTGATGCTTGTATGGCTGAACATGGTTTTAAGAGAGTAGAAGAGACGCAGAAAGTTGCGCCTGAGCCGAAAACAGTAAAAAAGAACAAAAAAACACTCAATGTAAATTAATGTAAAGTCCATTGTGTGGTATTGATTTAATTGTTGCTTTTTGTGTTTTGAAATGCTAGCATTTAGATCGAAAGGCTTTATGTAGCCTTTTGTATACAAAAGGGGTTACCAGCGATAAGCTTGTTAACCATAAAGTTATAATAACCAATTTTATAAAGGTTAAAAAAACATGAAAAAAACAACAAACTTGTTAAATTTAGTCTAACATTAATCTGTTCAGCTGTATTAGCAGCTTGTGGTTCAAGTGGCGGTAGCGATAATTCAGCCGCTCAACAACAAGCTCAACAACAAGCTCAACAACAAGCAAAAGCAGCAGCTGAGAAAGCAGCAGCAGAAAAAGCAGCAGCAGAAAAAGCAGCAGCAGAAAAAGCAGCAGCAGAAAAAAAGCAGCTCAAACAACTTCTAGCGAGTCTAACCCAGGTTACTTACTTTCTAAAAAGAACGCATCTGATTTCATCGTAAATAAAAATGGTGATAAAGTTGACTCTACTCAATCTGCTCCATTGCCAATGACTGTTCAAAATTTAGAGCCTCGTCTAGATACTATCGTTGTAGCTTACCCACACGAAGGTGCTGAGTCTAAAGCGATTGCTTATATTGAAGATTTCCAATTTGTTGGTAATGACAAACAAGATGGTAAATTTACTTTAACTGGCATTTATAACGACTCAATAGATCGTAGTACTACTGGTGGCACTCCACGTCCAGAAAGCCGTACTAAAACTGATACACAAGGTACAGAGTCTGGTGCTGCTTTAGTTTACGAAAAAGATCGTATTGCTTACTTTGACCGTGCAGACAGAAATGCTGAGGGTAAAGATACATTAGCTGAAGTTTACGGTTTAAGAACCAATTCCTATGAAGATGGTAAAGAATTAAAAGATACTGATGCAAATAACCTACCATTAGTAAAAGAAACTAATAAATTAGCTGCTCAACAAGATGGTCAATTACGTTTTGTTCAATATGGTCGTGTAACAACTAAATTACATGACCTTACTGAAAAAGATCTAAACGTATACAAAAAAGGTCTATTGGACGATAAAAACAGTAACGTAACAAGTAACGTTATTGGTTTTGCTAACTATGGTGAAGCAGGTACTGAAAACTCTTACTTCTATCGTGGTTTAAACAATACTACTGGTGAACAATTAGCTAAACTTTCTGGTGAGCTTGTATACCACGGTCACGCAGTAGCTTATGGCTTAAACAATGACTACCGTCCGGGTGAAGCTAATAAAACTGGCGCGCCAAATGCTATCGGTGTAGAAAAAGAAGTTGACGCACTAAAAAGTGGTTACCATGTTTTGGCTAAAGTTAACTTAGCAGATAAAAATGTTACTGGTTCTATCTATAACACTTGGAATAACGACAAAAAAGGTGACTACAATGTTGATTTAGTTAACTTTAATGGTAAGTTAGACAACTACGGTAACATCGCAGGTACTTCTGCATTAGCATACGAAGATGCAAATAAAGACGGTTCATTTAACGCAACTTTATTTGGTTCTCAAGCATCTGAGTTAGGTGGTAATGTTGCAGGTAGCAAAAATGCTGATACCACTGTAACACAATGGGGTGCGGTATTTGGTGCTAAGAAATATGAAGAAGCTGTATCAACACCAGAAAAAAATTGTTAATAAACCTTGGGCGGCTCGTGCTGACGAAAATACTGCTGGTCAAGTAAAAATAATTTCATTAATTTGAAATTTTAATTATAAAACAGCCCGCTTTGTCGTGGGCTGTTTTAGTTTTAAACGCTAAATTAGGAAAAAGATATGAAGCAACCTCTTCTTTATGGCATTGTTTTTTCATTGCTTATGCCACAATGTGTTGATGCCAATGAGCAGAATCAAAATGATCAAGCAAAACTTAATCAAGCCATTAAAACTGAGCAACAAACATTGCAAAAAGCGCTTTTGAATAAACAAAGTTTAGAAGAGTCAAATGTCAGTCGTAAGGATGATTACACTCGTTTTACGGGCAAATATTTAGTAGAACACCCAGAAATTTTAGAAAAAATTCTTGTAGAATCACTTATTAATACGAATAAGCAAGTACTTCCTACACTTATTGCTTTATATAAACGTGTGCCTAATAGAGATGAATCCCTACTTGAATGGGGAAATGCAATTCTGTTAACTGATACCAATTTAAATGATTCTGTATCAGAATATAGAAAGCTCCTGGCTAATTTTCCTGATAATAATTTTATTCGTTTTCAGTTAGCTCGAGTTTTATTTTTTTAATCAGGAATTTGACGCGTCAAAAGAATCAATTTGAGAAATTACGTGCTGCAGATAATGTATCGGCTCAAGATAGAGAAGTGTTTAACCAATTTATCTCAGCAATTAATGAAAAAAGCCAATGGACTTATTCTTTCGGTATTACTTATCTTAATGATAAAAATTTAAGTAACTCTGCAAAAGAGGGGACTATCGTTGTTTTACCTAATGGTCAAACAGCGGTTTATAACACACCTCGTCAGAAAGGGAATGGGGTAGGTATTTCTCTTGGTGCCAATAAACAATGGGCATTATCAGGCGGAAAAATACATTGTGTTGAACACGGGAATGAATACTAAATATTATTGGAATAATAAAAAAATTATAATGATTTAACAGGTGTGTTTGGTCTTGGTTTAGGATATTCTGATGCTCGATTTAATATAGAAGTACAACCTTATGTTAATAAACGTTGGTATTCTGGTGGTGTGAATGGCTCAGAAAGTTTAAAACAATATTATGATACCTATGGTGTATCGCTTTCCACTTCCTATTGGTTAAATCAAAGCTTTAAGTATTCATTTTACTACGATTATGGATATGAGAAATATAAACAGGAAAATTATGCTACTCAATATCAAGGCGGTACGCATTTAATTAGTAATAGTTTGATGTATGTTCCTTCACCAACCCAATATTGGGCATTATCTTTAGATTTTATGACGAAAAATGCAAGAGATAAAAGTAATTCCTTCTTAAGAGAAGGTGCGCGCTTAAGCTGGGGACAAGAATGGCCTTTAGGTATTTCTACTAATACATCCTTTGGTATTGCAAAAAGAAATTATAAAGAAGCGTCTTTCTTAGGAAAACAAAAGAATAATGAATATAATGCTTCCATCTCCATTTGGAATAAAAAAATTCATTATGCTGGGTTCACGCCGCGCTTAACGTGGATTTATACTAAAACGAACAGTAATATTTCTCTATATACATATGATAAAAATCAAATGGTTATAGAAGCGACGAGAACATTCTAAAAAGATAAAGTTTGAATTATCAGAGTAGATTTGTTTGATCTGCACCTTACACATTGGCGCTGAGTCAAGCTGTGTAAGGTGCAGATTTTTTTATGCGTATTTTGTCTGCCGTAGGGCGTGGAATCTATTCTGAAGCTCAGAATGCTTCTTTTCGGCATCCAAAAAAACGCCATATTCCAACGGCAATGACGGTGGCGACGAGGTAAACTGTGAGATAACCAAAGGCATGCGCGAGGCGGAGGGAGATAAAGCCTGCTAGGTAGGCGCCGAAGAGGGCGACGGAGAATTGCAGTGCACTGTCCAGCGTGGCGTAAGTTTGAGTGGATTTGTCCATAATCATGGCGAGCAAGCACGGAACAAGTAATGCGTAAGTTATACTTAATAATAAGATTGGTACGGCGATAAGATAAGGAAAATTCGTGCCGACATATTCAAATAAAATGAATAAGCAGAAGGCAAAAATTTGGCTAAATAATACCCATTGGGTGACGAAAACTCGAGAATATTTTTTGAGTAATAGACCACTTAGAGGGGCAAAGGCGATAGCACAAAGGGGTTCGAATACGGAAAGTAATAGCCCAATGTGTTGGCTGCTCCAGCCCAAGGCGTTTAGACGCGGAATGAAACTACTGACCACCATGCCGCTGGGAATAAATACAAATAACAATAAAATCAACCAACGAAATGAGATGTTCGGTTGTTGCCAAAAGTGGAAAAAAACGTGTGAATAAAAAAATATAATGGTGGATTTTTGCGGTTCAGCGACAATTACAGGTTCGGCGTATAGGCTGATTTGTAGAATCAACAGTAGTGCAAAAACACTCATTAAATCTACCGCACTTTGCCAGCCGCAATAATGGTAAATCAGTAACACCAAACCGCCGCCAAGTATTTTACCCACGCGTCCTGCGATTACCTGAATGACACCGCCAAAGCCACGTTGTTCAAAAGGCAGGATGGCACACGTCAGCCCCAACGCCGCACAACCAAAAAATAGACTGCTTAAGTTCAATAGCACACACGCCACCATAAGCAGTGCAAAATCCCGTTGTGGTTGAATGAAATGCAACATGAATAGGGCAATAAAAATGATTAGCGAGGAAAGGCATAGCCAACCGCGAAACTGTCCAATATGCTTGAGGCGATATCGTTCAATTAACGGCGAAACGATGAATTTTGCCATTTCCATTCCACCAAGCAAATAGAACCAACTAAGCTGTTTAAGATCGAACTCCATCTCTTTTAACATGGTGATGAGGCCAATCATATAAAACGCCACTACGCAAAATTTAAAGCCGGCGGTCGTGGCAAGGAGCGCCCAATCCTGTTTAGTTAATGGTGTTGCCTTGTTGTTGATATTGCCAAAATGCTGCATAACGTCCTTTTTGTTCTAAGAGTGTTTGATGCGTGCCTTGTTCGGCAATGCAGCCGTTTTCCAACACATAAATGCAATGAGCGCCCACAATAGTGGAAAGTCGGTGAGCAATAATCAACACGGTTTTGTCTTTAACCAACTGATCCAGCGCTTTTTGTACTGCTAGCTCATTGCGGGTATCCAATGATGCCGTCGGTTCGTCTAAAATGAGAATCGGCGCATCTTTTAAAATTGCGCGGGCAATAGCAAGTCGTTGCTTTTCACCACCGGAAAAATTATTCCCAACTTCATTAACTTGTGTTTGGTACCCTTGTGGTAATGCCTGAATAAAAATCGTGGCATTGGGCAAGTTTACAGGCGTGAATCACTTCTTCATCAGTGGCATTGGGTTTTGCCATTCGGATGTTATTTAATACGCTGTCTTGGAATAAATACACGTCTTGAAACACCACAGAAATTAAGCGCATGAGCTGTTCTTGGCTAACATCCCGAATATCGACACCGCCGATCGTAATTCGTCCTGATTGCGGATCAGCGTAACGCAACAGCAAGCGGAGTAATGTTGTTTTACCACAACCGCTAGTGCCTACAAAGGCATTGAGGCTGTTAGGTTTTTATGTCCAGATTAATGTCGTTTAGGATGGTTTTTTTCGGCATTGTAACCAAAACTGACATGCTCATAACGAATGAGATAATCGGTAGGTAATCTGCTGCCATGATTTTCCGCCAATTCAGGCAATGCCATCAATTTTTTTCAAATTTCTCACAGCTGATCACAAAAAAATTTCTAAGAGCGAAGACATTTGTACGAAGAAGTTCAACACATCTGAAATTCGAGCAATTAAAAATCAGCACCGTAGCTAACAATACCCAATGGGCGCTACCGGAAATCACCCAAAATGTACCAACAATTAATACCGCAATCAGGCTGAATTGAATGCTTGAGGTAATAATCAAATTCGGGCGTTCGCCTTTTTTAGTACCGATTCGTTGAATGTTGGCGACATCTTCAATCACACGGTTGAAAATATGTTGTTTATTTTCAGTCTGCCCTGTTGATTTCAGAATTTCCAAGCCCTGCACAAATTCAATGGTTTCGCCTTTAAGTCGCTGATTAGCTTCTGCCAAAAATACTAAATCCACGACGAAAAGCTTTTTCTTCGCCATAAATAAAGTGGCACGATAAGCGGAAAAAAATAATGAAGAGCAGCAACCCAAAGCGGTAATCAAAGAAACAAAGACAAAGGGCGGCAGATACCGGTGTTACGATGCCGTAAATTAGAATACTGATTAAACTAAAAGCGTAATTTGTGGCTTCATTAATACTTTGGATGGCAACGGCACTGAGTTCGCCTGCACGAAATCCACTGAGGATGGCAAGAGATACGCGGCGGAGTTTTTCACCCAGTTGACGTCTTAATTGATATGTCGCCAAAAATGAATCACCTTTGGTGTCATAATATTCCGCCCAAATACGGAAAAGAAGGCTGGCGATTAAAAGCACGCCACACAAAACACTCCAAAAAAATGACCGCACTTTGCTCTGTTTTTAGTTTGTTCTAATGCCAAAAGCAGCGGATAAAGCAAGCCGATAGCCACGCCGAATAAAATTGCAGACAGTGCCGCAAAAGCAAGACAGCGTAAGAATGCGCTTTGTTGCTGTTGGGCTGCGGCAAATAAGGCGTGATAAGTTTGCCACAGGCTTTTTACACGTTGAGTTTCGGGATTAAAGTAAGATTGCATAACATTCTCTAATGTATCGTCCAAGATTTTGCCTGTTGATATTCCGCCCAAAGGGTTTGATAGGCAACATTGGTTTTGCAACAAGGCTTGGTGATTGCCTTGAGCGATGATTTTTTTCCGTTCTCTAAATAAATAATTTGATCGGCTTGGGTAATGCTAGACAGGCGATGCGCTACCATGATCACTGTTTTATTTTTGCATCAGCGCATGAAAGGCCTGCATTAAATCCGCCTCGTTTTTTTGCATCGGAAAAAGGCTGTGGGTTCGTCTAACAATAAAAATCGGGCGATTTTTGTAAAAAGGCTCGGGCTATACTGATGCGTTGTTTTTTTGTCCGCCTGACAATAATTGTCCGCGTTCCCCCACTTTCGTTTGATATTGCTCCGGCAAGGTCATAATAAAGTCGTGAATACGGGCTTGTTTGGCGGCATTGATAATGGCTTCTTCCGTCATATTTTTCTATGCCGTAAGCGATGTTTTTCGGCAATAGAGCAAGAAAAATAAGAAGTTATCCTGAAATACGACCGAACAATATTTCATAAGTTGATCCTGTTCCATATGACGAATATCCGCACCACCTAAGGTGATTTTTTTCCGCTATCGACATCCCAAAAAGCGCAACAGCAAATTGAGCAAGGTAGTTTTGCCGGAGCCTGAAGTGCCAATAATCGCGGTAAAAACTATTTTTGCGGCACACTGAAGTCAATATTTTTTTCAGTGTTGCTTTGTCGGCATCGTAGCTGAAATTGACCTGTTCAAATTGAACAGCATACCCCTTTGGCGTTTGTAGCGGCAAAAGTGCGGTGGCATTTTCCAACGTTTTTTTATTTCGTTAATGCGTTCAATGGCGGCGCGGGAGCGTTCCAACAAATGAAACAGCCCCATATAAGGATGCATGGTTTCAATTAACCCGGCGGCTAACACTAAAAAAAGGCAAAAAAAGCCAAAAAGTGGAAAGCAGCGCAAGTGAGTGTAAATACACGCCTAACACGATCAAAAAAACAACATGATCGGTATTGGCGTAAAGAGCGAACGGGCAAGACGTGTCGGCGCGCCCACTTTGGCTAAAAAAAGCGAAGATGACCTGATTAAAATTTTTCCAATGCGGTGCTAAAACGGCTGTACGAACTTTGCCCCGCATCAAAGGTACGAATCGTGCTCATACCTTGAATATATTCAATAATCGCGCTATTGATTCGACTCACAGCAGCACCGTAATCACGATAATTCAATCGACTTTTTTTGCATTAAACGTTGCAGAATCATAAACAACACGACAAGGAAAATCACCACAGCCAATGCCATTTGCCAATTTAACCAAAAACAATGCCGCCAACACGAAAATCGGTGTGGAATAAGCCTCCGCTTTAAGGGGGGGCGCATCGGCAACAAAGGTGTGCAATTCGTTTACGTCATCGCGCAGCACTTTCGTTAAACCGCCTGAACCGATTTCATTGACTTTGCCTAACGATAATTGACTGATTTTTTTCGCAAGCTGTTGGCGTAGCATTTTTTCCAATTCAAAGGCCGCATAATGAGATTTGTCGTGCGCTTTAATTTTGCAGGTGTAATACAAAATGGACGTGAAAAGTAGCGCGAAAATCTGCCAATAAGGAAACGTAAGAAATTGGCTGACGGTGAACACAATGTGGGTCATCAAAAGCCAAATCCCGATTTTTAAGCCTTGGGCGAAGGTTGCCAACCACATTGAGGCACGTAATTGCGCAGCAACAGGTTGGCAAATTTGTTGGTGGTGCTTACTCATTGCTTAGAATCTTAACTCGGTAGAAAGTCCAATTTGACGTTCCGGCTGACGGGTAATGTCACCTGAGCGCGGTACGAGTAAAATATCTTTGCGTGAGTTAAGTACGTTGTCGGCATAGAGCGTGATTCTAGCGTGCTTAAAGTCGTATGCTAAATAAACATCAAGTTGGTCATAATGTCCTACTTTACCATTGGCTAAGTTGTCGGCAGTGGAATAATAACTACTGTTGTAGCTGTAATTGGTACCAATCTCTAGATGGTCAAGAAGACGATAATTGGCCCCCACTTTTCCACTAAAACTTGGTGCACGAGCGAGTTTATTTCCTTCAATGCCGCTGTTTGGATAACGTTTGATATCGGTTTTTAACATCCCGATGCCCGCGTTGAGTGCCAGTTTCTCCGTGGCCTGCCATTCGGTATTGATTTCCGCACCATAGGTGATGACTTTATCGGCATTGCGGATCACGATGGAATTTGGACCAAGAGTGAACGGTAACTGCATGTCTTTGTAGTCGTTATAGAATAGGTTGCTGTTAATGCGTAGGTGTTTATCTGTGGATGTCCAACGATGATAAAGTTCGTAGTTCCAGACATATTCTGCGTCATATTCATAGCTGGTATACGGCACACCGAAAGTCACACCAGCACCACCTGGGTTGTAACCTTTGCCTACTTTAAAGCCTAAGCGTTGATCATCGTTAATTTTCCATGCAATGTCTGCTTTTGGCAGGAAGACATTGTATTTTTTATCCCGGTTGATGGAAAACATCGCACTTTTGCCTTTACGCTGATGATGTTCCTGTTCATAGCGAGCAGAAAGTGTCAATTCAAACGGAATATCCGGTGTGAAGGTAATTTCACCAAAGGCCGCCTTGGTTTTCGTTTTATCATTAAAATTTGTCGTAATCGGCGTGCGAGCAATGCGTCCATTAAGCATCGTAACACTTTCATCTTGTTTCGCATTGAAATAGAACAAACCGAATAAACCACGGTATTTTTCGCTTTCGTATTTTACAATGGGTTCAATTTGGAATTCATTGCCATCAACGCGAGCCGGAACACCTCGACGATTTGGCGGCAATGCGGTGTTGAATGGCGACGTTGTTTTTCTATCATGAATAAAGTGGGTGTAAACCAATTTATTTTCCCATTTCCAACGATCTGAGAGTTGATAGCCAATGTCCCAAATGGTACTGGCAGAGCGAGTTTGGAATACCGGGCGTTCCGGCGTGTAACGTGGTGAATTAGGTTGTAATTCCGTTTCACTTTGTGGCGCTCTTGCGTTTAAATGATTGAATGTTAAACGGCTATAGAGATCCGGCAACGCAGACGGCGTCCACAGTAATTTTGCGCGGGTATTGGTGGCTTTAAACCAACGCGGGTTGCCGACGGGATCATAATGCGGTAAATCCACAGCAGTTTCCCGTTGTTGATGATCTACGCTTAAACGAAACGCTAATTCGTCTTTCACCACAGGGCCTGAAATCAGGGCAGCCGTTTGCGCTAATCGATGATTCCCCATATTTAATTTCGCGGCACCTTCCCATTCTTGCGTTGGGTCATTGCTGGTCATGACCACCGCACCGGCAATAGCATTACGCCCTTGGGCATAGCTTTGCGCCCCACGATAGATTTCTACCTGTTTCATATCCCAAAGGGATTTTTGTACCGAACGCCAGTTCGTTATAGCTGGAAGTTCTGCCATCAATTTGCATATTTAAACGTGGACGTGAACCTGCAAAAAATGCTACCGCACCTACTGCTGGACCGGAACCGTCAATGCCGCGTACTGTAGGTAAATCATTGCCCAAACCGGTGTCTAAAATATTTACATCGCGTTTTAATAATTGGGTAGCAGACAGTAAATTGGCTTCTTGTTTGAGTTGTTCGGCGGTTACCACAGAGGTGCTTGAACCGGTAGATGATTGACTACGCTAGAATTTTTTTCACCGATCACAGTGATTTCGTCTAGTACTGTGGTCTGCTGACTTTCTTCGGCATGGGTAGAAAAAGAGTAGGCACTCATCAGGCAAAAGGCTAATGAGGCTGAGTCGTGGGGATAACTTGTTCATGGGTTCTCCTAGGCTTCATTTTTAGTTTAAAGTTTACACTTTTTGCATTAACTAATTAATAATGTAAACCCTAACACAATCATAATACGAAAGTAAATAAGAATTTTTCTCAAATTTGACATTTGACAATTAAAGGCTTTCGGCTATGTTATTGCTACTTAAGGAGTTGGTTATGAAAAAAGATGTTTTATTAAAGCAAGTTGCGACGAAATTGTTTTTATGAACAAGGCTGGATATTAACCTCTGTAGCAGAAATTTGTCGGGCAGCAGGGGTGAGTCGAGTAACATTTTATAAATATTTTCCTACTAAGCAGGCACTTGTGAAGTGTATCTTTGAAGAACAGAAAAATAAGATGCGAGAAGGTTTTGATAATTTGTTAGATACTCAATCAGATCTAAGTCAAATTATTACAAAAATTTTATCAATGCAGCAAGATTCTATGGAAACGTTATACTCAGTACCAGTCTTACATGATTTACATCATGAACAGGATAGAGAATTACGGGAGTTTTTTTTAAAGAAATGGAGGAAGAGAAGTATCAATACATGCATTATTTTTTTGGTACTTTACAAAAACGCAAGATTATCCGTGATGATTTCCCTACCATGTTAATTGATCTCTTTATTCAGAAAATAGATGAAATATTAAATTCTGCCAGCCTCCAATCCAACTATAAAGGAAGGGAGCAAAAGCTTTTTAAAGATGTATTACAACTTTTTATATGTGGTATTCGATATTGATAGATGATTGTTTTTATATTTATTTGTACTTAGTCTAAAAAGAAACACGGAATTAACCGTGTTTACTTTCAAAATTTGAAATATCCTTGGACATTTCATCCAACATTTCATAACGTTTTCGGTACATAGAACGTTTTTTACTGGCGATTTCTTCCAATGGTTTGCGGGCGCTTTCAAGCGGTAATTGCCAATATTGACCATTTAATTGCCCTTGGTTTTCTTGCCAAAATTCATCATAGTTGAATAGAATTTTACTGCGAGCAGATAAACGGTATTTACCTTGTGAAGTGTGAGGGATACCGATTAATTCACATTGCCATTTTTCAGCTAACAAGCGGAAAACATTCATCAACATAAACATTGGACGAACACCGTGTAATTCTTTTGTGGCTTGTTTCACAGCTTCTTGCGCCTCTTCATAAGAAGGGCCTTGAATTGAGGCGATAAGTAATTTATTTGGCTTTAAGAAGGTGAAAGAAGCATCATAAATGCTACGCCCATCATTGTCTTTTTAAGTTAATGGAAAAAAATAACCTTCAAAAAGGGTCAATCTGGTTGATATTGAAATAGATACCAAGTTGATCCGTTAATTGTGCTAATAAAAGGGATTTTTTTCTTGGAGTAGTTTTTACAAAAATTCTACGCCCATTTTTTTTCTTCAAGCATTAGCAGATTATTGGTAATGGCATTGAGTCGCTCTGTTGCAGAAAAAAACGTTTGTCACAATAGGTCGCGAGCAATGCATTAAAAACGATATGGATTTTTGTTGAAAAAAAGTGGAATCCAGGTTTGATGAGTATTTAAGAAATAAACCAATGCATCACATTGTTTTTTTAAATAAAAAAATTTGCGTCCGTAATAACGGGCTTTATCCCTTAATTGTTTTTTTAATGGATGATTACAAGAATCGGGCAGTAATTCTTGAAAGGTCGCGAAAGTAATAGTTTGTTTTGCTGTCATAATGGATAAAGTGCGGTTATTTTTTTCAAACGTTTTTTTATTAGGTAAAAAATCATGCTGATTTTTTTGACCGCACTTATTGTACCTGTATTCCATGGTTTTTTTCCAATTAACCATCAATAAAGGTGGTTCTTTACTTGCCTATTTTTTTCGATTTCTCCTTAATATGCCAAATCCTACCTTGAATTTATGCAACTCATCCCCATATTCAATGAAATTATAGAATTGATGTAAGAGAGATAACTATGAACGCCAAAAGAACTCAACAACGTACACTTCCTGTATTGCCATTACGGGATGTTGTCGTTTTCCCTTATATGGTGATGCCACTTTTTGTTGGGCGCGCAAAATCCATTAGTGCCCTTGATGAGGCCATGAATGAGGGCAAACAATTATTATTGGTGTCACAAAAGCAAGCTGATTTAGAAGAACCTACCGTTGATGATGTATTCGATGTCGGGACGATTGCCAATATTATTCAATTATTAAAATTGCCAGACGGCACGGTGAAAGTGTTGGTGGAAGGGCAACAGCGCGCGAAAATCAATCAATTAAATGATGGTGAAGACCATTTTTCTGCGGAAGTCACACCAATTGAAACCACATTTGGTGATGAAAAAGAATTAGATGTGGTGAAGGCAGCTGTTTTAAATGAATTTGAAAGCTATCTTCAACTCAATAAAAAAATTCCTGCAGACGTTTTAGGTGCACTTCAACGCATTGATGATGCCGATCGTTTAGCAGATACCATGGCTGCGCATATTCCAGTAACTGTTCGTCATAAACAAAGTGTGTTAGAGCTTGCAGATGTGCAAGAGCGTTTAGAATACTTGCTCGGCATGATGGAATCTGAAGCGGATATTCTTCAAGTTGAAAAACGTATTCGTGGCCGTGTAAAAAAACAAATGGAGAAAAGCCAACGTAACTATTATCTTAGCGAACAAATTAAAGCGATTCGCAAAGAAATGGACGAAGGCGAAAGCGAAGATACCATTGATGAAGTTGAACAACTTCGTCAAAAGGTTGAAGCGGCAGGTATGCCGGCAGATGTGCGCGAAAAGGTAGAGAGTGAGTTACAAAAACTCAAAATGATGTCGGCGATGTCAGCTGAAGCAACGGTGGTGCGTAGCTATGTTGAGTGGATGCTTCAAGTACCATGGCATAAACGTACTAAAGTGAAGAAAGATATCGCAAAAGCACAACAGGTTTTAGATGCGGATCACTACGGTTTAGAACGTGTGAAAGAACGCATTTTAGAATACCTTGCGGTACAAGCTCGCTTAAACAAAATCAAAGGCCCAATCCTTTGCTTAGTCGGGCCGCCAGGGGTGGGTAAAACCTCACTGGGTCAATCTATTGCCAATGCAACAGGTCGCAAATATGTGCGTATGGCATTAGGTGGGGTACGTGATGAAGCAGAAATCCGCGGTCACCGTAAAACCTATATTGGTGCATTGCCGGGTAAATTGATTCAAAAAATGGCAAAAGTTGGTGTGAAAAACCCACTCTTCTTGCTTGATGAAATCGATAAAATGTCTTCGGATATGCGTGGTGATCCAGCATCAGCCTTGTTAGAAGTGCTTGATCCAGAACAAAATACCACCTTCAACGATCACTATCTTGAAGTGGACTACGATTTGTCTGATGTGATGTTTGTAGCAACCTCAAACTCCATGAATATTCCAGGTCCATTGTTAGATCGTATGGAAGTCATTCGTCTTTCTGGTTATACCGAAGATGAAAAACTCAATATTGCGATGCAACATTTGTTACAAAAACAAATTGAACGTAATGGATTGAAAAAAGGTGAGTTAACCATCGAAGAAAACGCCATTTTAGATATTATCCGTTATTACACCCGTGAAGCCGGTGTGCGTGGATTAGAGCGTGAGATTTCTAAAATCTGTCGTAAAGCGGTGAAGAATTTATTGGTCAATCCAAAAGTAAAATCCATTACCGTTAATTCAGACAACTTGCATGACTATCTTGGTGTGAAACGTTTTGAATTTGGTAAAGCGGATACGCAAAACCGTGTAGGCGAAGTAACAGGTCTTGCATGGACAGAAGTGGGTGGTGACTTACTGACCATTGAAACTGCTTCAGTAGTGGGTAAAGGTAAATTAACCTTCACGGGTTCATTAGGCGATGTGATGAAAGAATCTATCCAAGCTGCGATGACCGTAGTACGTGCACGTGCGGAGAAATTGGGTATCAATTCTGAATTCCATGAAAAACGTGATATTCACATTCACGTACCAGATGGTGCTACACCAAAAGATGGCCCAAGTGCAGGTATCGCAATGTGTACTGCATTGGTTTCTTGCTTAACGGGTAACCCAGTGCGTGCTGATGTCGCGATGACTGGTGAAATCAGCCTACGCGGTAAAGTATTACCAATTGGCGGATTGAAAGAAAAATTACTTGCGGCACATCGTGGTGGCATTAAAACTGTATTGATTCCAAAAGATAACGTGAAAGATTTGGAAGAAATTCCAGATAACGTGAAAGAAAATCTTGCGATTCATGCGGTAGAAACCATTGATGAAGTGTTAGGCTTAGCGTTAGAGAATCCACCGGAAGGCATTGAATTCGTGAAAGTGGAAACAAAAGCGAAAGCACCACGCCGTAAAGCTGCGACTAAAAACAGCAAGAGCGGTCAATTAATGACTCATTTTTTTAGGGCTTGTGAAAACAAGCCCTTTTGACTTTTAATTATGCAAAAATTTCCCCTCTTTCCCTTTATGTGCATATTCCTTGGTGTGTGCAGAAATGCCCTTATTGTGATTTCAATTCGCATGCACAGAAAGGCACAATTCCTGAACAAGAATATGTGCAACATCTGATCGCCGATCTTGAGACAGACTTAGAGAAATACCAGGCTAGTATTCAAAAATCGTCCACTTCATTCAATTTTTTTATTGGTGGTGGCACGCCGAGTTTATTTTCAGCGGAAAGTATTAAGTTGTTATTGGCAGAAATTCAACGTTGCATTCCTTTTTCAGAGAATATTGAAATCACCATGGAAGCCAATCCTGGCACTGTGGAAGCAGAGCGTTTTAAAGGCTATGTGGATGCTGGCGTAACACGTATTTCTATGGGCATTCAAAGTTTTAATGACGATAAATTACAACGTTTAGGGCGAATCCATGATGCGGCGGAGGCTAAAAAGTGCGGTCAGTTTGGCGAAAGTTTCGGGCTTGAAAAGTTTCAATCTGGATTTAATGCACGGCTTGCCAAACCAAACACTTGAGGAAGCTCTAGATGATTTACGACAAGCTATTGAGCTTGCTCCGCCACACCTTTCTTGGTATCAGCTCACCATTGAACCCAATACCATGTTTGCTTATCGTCCACCTAAGTTGCCGGATGATGATGAACTTTGGGATATTTTTGAGCAAGGCCACCAACTTTTAACCGAAGCCGGTTATCAACAATATGAAACATCTGCTTATGCAAAACCGGGTTTTCAATGTCAGCATAATTTGAATTATTGGCGATTCGGGGACTATTTGGCGATAGGTTGCGGTGCTCATGGAAAAACTCACTTTTCCTGATGGCGATATTTTTACGTTTTTTTCTAAAACGAAGCATCCAAAAAGGCTACTTGCGTGGTGAATACCTTTTATGAAGAAAAAAACGTGGAAAAAAATGACCGCGCTTTTGAGTTCTTTATGAATCGTTTTTCGTTTATTGGAAGCCGTGCCAAAAACAAGAGTTTGAACATTACACGGGGCTTTCGCAAAGTGCGGTCAAAAAAATCAAATTGATTTTGCGATCCAGCAGAATTATATTGTGGAAACACCTGATTATTGGCAGATCACCGAACATGGGAAATTGTTTTTTTAAACGAGTTGTTAGCGCTTTTCTTAGATGAATAAAAATTTTTTTCATCATCACGAATAAATTTTTTTACACTTGTTTATTTAATAGGGTCGTATTAAAGTAAAGCAAACGTTTACGTTATTATTCAAAATTTAAAAGGGACAGAGAAATGGATCAACTAGAAATGAAAAAATTAGCTGCACGTGCGGCGTTAAAATATGTTAAGCCCGATACCATTGTTGGCGTGGGAAGTGGTTCAACAGTGAATTGTTTTATTGAGGCTTTAGGCGAATTAAAAAGATCAAATTCAAGGTGCAGTAGCGGCATCTAAAGCTTCAGAAGAATTATTGCGTAAACAGGGTATTGAAGTATTTAGTGCTAACGATGTATCAAGTTTAGATATTTATGTGGATGGCGCAGATGAAATCAATCCACAAAAAATGATGATCAAAGGTGGCGGTGCAGCACTGACTCGTGAAAAAATTGTGGCTGCTTTAGCGAAAAAATTTATTTGTATTGTAGATACCAGTAAACAAGTGGATGTTTTAGGGACGACTTTCCCATTACCAGTAGAAGTCATTCCAATGGCTCGCTCACAAGTTGGTCGTAAATTAGTTTCTCTTGGCGGTGCGCCGGAATATCGTGAAGGCGTGCTAACGGATAACGGTAATGTGATTTTAGATGTACATAATTTCGCCATTTTAAATCCAGTGGAAATGGAAAAAGAATTGAATAATGTAGCCGGTGTGGTAACAAATGGTATTTTTGCCTTACGTGGGGCGGATATTGTAATTGTTGGTACACCAGAAGGCGCAAAAGTCATCGATTAATAAAAATAAGGAAGCAAACATGACAAACAAAGTGTCACTCGACAAATCAAAAATTAAATTTGTGCTATTAGAAGGTGTGCACCAAAGTGCATTAGATACCTTACATGCTGCAGGCTACACCAATATCGACTTTTACAAAAAAGCCTTAGATGGTGATGAGCTAAAAGAAGCGATTAAAGATGCGCATTTTATCGGCTTACGTTCTCGTACTAATTTGACTAAGGAAATGATTGAAGCTGCGCCGAAACTTATTGCCATTGGCTGTTTCTGTATTGGAACCAACCAAGTGGATCTTGATGCGGCAAAAATGCGTGGGATTCCGGTATTTAATGCTCCGTTCTCCAATACACGTTCTGTGGCTGAATTAGTGTTGGGTGAAATTTTGCTCTTAATGCGCAACATCCCTCAAGCGAATGCGGATGTGCATCGCGGTTTATGGAATAAATCTGCAGTGGGTTCTCATGAGGTTCGTGGTAAAAAACTCGGTATTGTGGGGTACGGCCATATTGGCTCGCAATTAAGTATTATTGCGGAATCTTTAGGGATGGAAGTGTATTTCTACGATATTGAAAATAAATTGCCATTGGGTAATGCAAAACAATTGCACACACTTGAAGAGTTATTGGGTTCTTGTGATGTAATTTCGCTTCATGTGCCAGATTTACCTTCAACTCGTAATTTAATGAGTGCTGAACGTATTGCACAATTAAAACAAGATTCTATTTTAATCAATGCAGCACGTGGTACGGTAGTGGATATTGATGCTTTAGCAGCTGCGCTTGAGCAAGGTAAAGTCCGTGGCGCGGCGGTTGACGTATTCCCTGTTGAACCCGCTTCAATCAATGAAGAGTTTGTTTCACCATTACGTAAATTTGATAATGTGATTTTAACCCCTCATATCGGTGGTTCTACAGCGGAAGCCCAAGAAAACATTGGTTTTGAAGTCGCGGGTAAATTTGTGAAATATTCTGATAATGGTTCAACTCTTTCTTCAGTGAACTTCCCTGAAGTATCTTTACCAGAACACGTTGGCACAAAACGTTTACTTCATATTCACGAAAACCGTCCAGGTGTATTAAACAAATTGAACCAAATTTTCGTTGAAGCTAATCTCAATATTGCAGCACAATTTTTACAAACCGATCCGAAAATTGGTTATGTGGTCGTTGATATCGAAACAGATGATGCGTCTCCGTTATTAGCTAAACTTCGTGAGATTGAAGGCACAATCAAAGCACGTGTGCTGTATTAATTTGATAAATTAAGCAAAAACTGACCGCACTTTATGTGGGATAGAACGTAAAATGGGCAAAAGTAGGTTATCTTACTTTGCCCATTTTTATTAACAACAGTTTGTAGCGTACATTTATTTCATCATTGCCTTAAATAGATTACGTCGATCAGAATTAAATGTCGGCTGTGCGGTTGGGATGGATAAAACCATACGCAAACAATCTTGTGTGAGTTGAACTGCTTGCTCGTTAGTCAGATTTGGGTCGAGTGGTGAATGTAAGGAACAACTTAAATATTGCGGTACATTTTCAAGACTACTAACGGTGAAAGTAAGTGCTTTGTAAGGCAGTTGCACAGTGAGTTTATCACCTAATTCACGTGGTTCCCATTGTTGTTGAGGGCCAGGTAGAATCACCACACTCATCATCCATGGCGTTAATACTGTGCCAATCCATTGGTCTTCGAATAAAACAAATTTAGGGCAGAAACACTCGATGCCTTTGTGATAAAAAGGGAGATCTTGCATTTCAGGTACAATGTTTTGCATTTCGGCAAGGAAAATCTCCGTTGGGTTTTCTTCAAAGCCAGAAACAGAGTTTAAAAAGTGCGGTCGAATGTTTACTCGTAAATCCTGAAGATTTACTCGCTCCTTCAGAGCCGTTGGCAAAGCCAACGTTCAAAAAGCTTTGCTTTTTGTCAGGTGTTTTTTCGTGTCGATACATGGTTTATTTTTCAATATTAATAATATTAAAGCATAGCAGGCGAAATCTTAAAGAAAGTTCCCCTCTTTAGTAAAGAGGGGAATCTAGATTCAAACCGTATTCCTTAATGACTTGATTTAACGTTTCAAAAACCTTTGGCAACACGTTTTGTATTGTTTCCGTCAAACCAATTCCAGATTCTAGCGATTCTGGTTGGATGCCGATGAGGCAAAGGTGTTTTGGGAATTCATCCGTTAATTTCATTGCAGAAAGTACATCACAAATGCCGAGTTGGTGTGGCGAAATTTTTGCGAGAGAAAAAGGTGGGCACCTGCTCATCATGTAACACAATAATCTCGCCTGGCTGTTTGTTAGCAAGCACAGCATCGACAATAACCAAATGCTCGCGATTTGCCATCGCATCCAGTAATTCCATGCCACAAGTACCACCATCGATGATGTCAAAGTGCGGTTGAATTTCAGGACGTTTTTCAAGCTCCTGCACAACGCGCACACCGACACCTTCATCACTTAACAAAATATTGCCGACGCCAAGAATTAACGGCTTCATTACAACACCTTCACTTCAGTCACTTCGCCGTTTTCGGTATTAACTACATGCACAGCACAGGACATACAAGGGTCGAAAGAGTGAATGGTTCTGACCACTTCCAATGGTTTAGTCGGATCTGCCACCGGTGTACCAATAATGGAAAGCTCATAAGGACCCATTTGGTCTTGTTCATTACGAGGACCGGCATTCCATGTAGATGGTACAACTGCTTGGTAGTTTTCAATGCGACCGTCTTTGATGACAACCCAGTGAGAAAGCATACCACGTGGTACTTCACCAAAACCAACACCACGGAACTCGCCGCTTGCTGGAATATCTGTTTTGATATACGCCGTCATATCACCTTTAGCGATATTATCAATGAGCATTTGCCATTGAGCGCTTAAAATGTCGTTGATCGCACAGCAATGCACGGTACGACCGATAATACGTCCAAGGGTAGAATGTAATTGATCGGTAGTTAACGTGTTACCAGTCAATTTTTCATAAATGCCTTTTAATTCATTGAAGCGGTTGACAGTTGGCGTGTCATTCGCAGCCAAACCACACATTAAATAGGCGAGAGGACCCACTTCAACGACTTTACCGTAGAAGGTTGGTGCTTTTTACCCAAGAGTATTTACCATCATCTTGCCAGCCGGTATATTTCGGACGAGTTAAGCCAGCCCAAGGTTCTAATGGCTCATCATCTTCGTACCAAGCGTGTTTACCACTTTCTTTAATACCTTTTACAACAAACTCGTCTTTTTGTTGGTCGATTGCACGGAAAGTCGATAAATCGCCGTTTTCGATATAACCACCTTTCAACATGAATTTAGAGTTATCTGCATCAATTGGGTATTCGGGTACAGATAAGTAGTTGCCTGATGTTTTACCAAGGCTTAACCATTCAGGATAGTAAGCCGCAAATACCGCCGCATCGACTTTATACACTTGGTTGATGAAGTCAGTTAAGCGGTCGATACAAGCTTTCACGAACATGAGACGTTCTTGGTTTAGTACCGCTTGGGAATCTAAGTTAATTGGGTTTGCTACACCACCAATCGCCAAGTTTTGAATATGTGGTGTTTTACTACCAAGTAATGCTACCACGCGGTTAGCATCACGTTGACATTCAAGGGCTTGCAAATAGTGTGCTACGGCAATGAGGTTGACTTCTGGTGGAAGCTTCATTGCAGCATGACCGAAGTAACCGTTAGCGAAAATACCAAGTTGTCCGCTGTCCACTAATGCTTGGATTTTTTTCTGTACATTGCGGAATTCGTTAGCACTGTTTAATGACCATGTAGAGACACCTTTTAGCATATCTGCCGCTTTTTCAGGATCAGCTTTTAGTGCAGCGGTGATATCCACCCAGTCCATTGCAGAGAGTTGATAGAAATGCACGATATGGTCGTGAATGCTGTGTGCAGCTAGAATCATGTTACGAATGTATTGTGCATTGACAGGTACTTTAGCACCGATAGCATCTTCTACAGCACGCACACTGATAATCGCGTGTACTGTGGTACATACACCACAAATACGTTGCATAATCATCCATGCATCACGTGGATCGGCACCTTTTACGATATTTTCCATACCGCGCCACATGGTACCGGATGACCAAGCATTGGTGACAACACCGTTTTCAATTTCGCAATCAATACGTAAATGACCCTCAATACGGGTAATTGGGTCAATTGAGATACGTTTTTTTTCTGACATTATTCTGCTCCGCTAACTTTTTGGCTGAATGCCGCTTTTTCGGCAATAATTTTTTCTGAGTCTTCGGTATGTTTTTCTTTAAATACCGGTAATACAGGGAATAAACGAATGATTAAAATATAGGCACATACTTCAATAGATACGAAACCGATTGAAATAAGCAATTCTTCCGCAGATGGGAAATATTGATAGCCGTTGCCCGGATTATACATGATAAGCGAATAGTTCATACGCCATAATGCTGCACCGAGTAACATGCTTAATGCCGAAATAAATAACCAACGGGAATCTGATTTTTTCTCCCCAAGGAAGAGGGTCAGCAATGGTAATACCATCAACCAAACTTCCATCCAGAACATCCATGCTTCAAATTTAGTTAATTTATCGAAACCCATAACCATTTGCAGTTTGTCGTGATAAATCAACTCACCAAAACGCACCGCTAAGAAACAGAAAATTAATCCTGCGGTAACGCGTGCTAATTGAGTAAATAAATGACGTTCATCTGGTGTTTTTCCTGCAAGACCCGCTTTAACTAAAGACCCCTCAAAAATCACAATAGAGAAGCCCATAATGAAAGCAGTCAGCAAGGAGAGAATTGGTAGTGCTTCATAGCTTTGCCATACCGGATGGACTTTGTGACCAGCTACAATCATCAAGGAACCCATTGAAGATTGGTGCATCATTGGTAACAAGGCACCCAAGGCAATAATGAAAAACATGATTTTATTCAGTTTATTAAACCATTTTTTTCAAGCCGAAGAAACCAAGCCATACAGGGGCAAATTCTAGGGTCACTACGATGATATACACCGTCATACAAAATGCCGTTTCAAATAGAACGGAATTCGTGTTGAACTGGCCTGGAATGTAGAAATACGGTAAATGCCAATAACGTCCCATATCAATGGTGATAGATAAACCACCAAGGGAATAGCCGAATAAACTTGCAAGCAATGCTGGGCGAACAAGAGCGTGATATTTCCCTTTATTGAAAATATACACGGTCCAAGCGAGAGCCCAACCGCCACAGGCAAATCCTGTACCGACAAGTAAGTCAAAGGCAATCCATAAACCCCAAGGATAACCGCCATTAAGTGCGGTCACGGAACCAATACCAAAAACTAAACGTTTTAAAATTAATAAAACGCAAAGCACGGCAAGTGGTGCAAAAAAGAGAATTGCGGCAGAAACAAGGCGACCGCCTACCGGACGTGGATTACTCATGATGCTCATCCTCCGCTTCTTCGATTTCCTTGCGTGCCTGACGCATGGCTTCTTTTTGTGCTGCAATACGCTCAGCGATCTTATCGCCATGCATATTTTTGTAAGTCATAAAGGTTAAACCGGCAAGTGCAACTAATGGCAATGCTAAACCTCGATACAAGAAGTGTTGTAAATGCGCTGCACGAGAACCTGTTGCGACTTCATCTAAGTCTGGTAAACCAAGGTTAGCAAAAGGTACACCACTTAAGGCAAGTACTTGTGTACCACCACCTTCTTTTTCACCGTAGATGTGATATTGATATGCTGGCACAGTAGCACGGTATTTATCTGTGCTATTGACGTGTTGACGTGGGTAATCATATTCAGTACCACGTAATAAGCTTAAACGACGTTTCGCTTCTGCCAATAATTCTTCACGTGTACCAAAAATAATGGCACCAGTCGGACAAACATGACAGCAACCAGGTAATTCACCTTTGTCTAAGCGTTCAACGCCTTTTTGGTTACAGAGTTCACATTTGCTGATTTCACCGAATGGATTATCATAGTCGTATTTTGGCACATCAAAAGGACAACCCACCATACAATAACGGCAACCGGTACAAATATCGGGATCATATTTCACGATACCCGTTTTGGGATCTTTGGTAAGTGCTTGAACTGGACAAACCGCAACACAGTTAGGGTCAACGCAATGCATACATTGTTTTTTCACGTAAGCATAGCCGTTTTCTGTTTTGTCTTTATTTGTGCCGTCGCCATCACTCCATACTTGAATCACGTTACGAGTAAACGGTGTGAGTTTGTCGTTATTTGACCAAGTTTGATCACCTTTTGGATTCACGGGTGTGTGGTTTACGTTTTGACATTCAGCCACGCATGCTTGACAACCTACGCAAAGGGTAGAGTCGTAAAGCATTCCTAGTGCACCAGGAATGGGCTCAACCGTTTCCGTTGCCTGCGCACTCGACACAGGCAAGGTGGAAGCGATTCCGCCAAGCATACCTGCTTTTAGAAATTTTCGTCTATCCATCTTATTTACCTGTATGTTGTTCTTTCTCTGCGGCTTTAGCTTCAGAACGGGCTTTATGTTGAGCGCTTAATTCGCGTAAGGTCACAACACTCACGCCTGCTAGAATTGCAGCTGCACCACCTAATAAACCAATGGCGGTCATGGTTGCACCTGAACCTTCGGTATTATTCACATCTGGTTTTTCAACGCGTGGTGTTGGGTTTTCTACGCCCGCTAATTGGAAGATACCTTTAGTAAAGCCGACGCCTTTTTCGTTACAACCATAACAAGGGTGTCCGATACTACCGGCCAGTTATTACCGCCGACATCACAGAATTCTAAGGTAGAGCAGTTACCGTAAGTTTCTGGCCCTTTACAACCAAGATGGTACAAACACCAACCGTTTCGGTGACCGTAATCGCCGTATTCTTTAGCAAAGCGTCCCGCATCAAAGTGCGGACGACGATAGCAGTTTTCGTGAATTAAGCGATCGTAAGCAAATAATGGACGATTTAATTTATCCATAGCAGGGAGTTTCTTATAAGTAAGAATATAAGCGACAGTTGCAAGGAAGTTGTGTGGATTTGGTGGACAGCCTGGAATGTTAATTACTGGTGTGCCTTTTGGTAACACTTCAGATAAGCTGCTTGCACCAGTTGGGTTGCCACCGCTAGAAGGCACGCCACCCCATGCGGCACAAGAGCCGATGGCAATGATGGCCGCCGCACCTTTAGCAGCGTCGCGAATGTGTTCTACAATCGGTTTACCTGCTACCATACAATAGACGCCGCCGTCTTTCACCGGAATAGATCCATCTACGACTAAAACATATTTTCCATAATACTGTTTAATTGCATTGTGTTTGTTATCTTCAGCTTGTTCCCCGAAGGCTGCAGAAAGGGTTTCGTGGTATTCTAAGGAAATCATTTCCAATACCAAGTTTTCTACTGTTGGGTGGGTGGCGCGTAGCAAGGATTCAGTACAACCCGTACATTCTTGCGCACCAATCCATAATACTGGTGGACGTTTAGGTTCGGTTAAAGCAGCGGTCATTTCTGCGCCTGCTTTTGAACTTAACCCCATAGTCGCCGCAAGTGCGGTACATAACTTCATAAAATCCCGACGGGAAACTTCTGCTAAAGCAGAAAATAATCCATCACTTCGTTGCATATAATCACTCCAAATTGGCACGTTACTTGTATGGTTAATTTACCTATGATATGCCTTGATGAGGGAAATTTATTTGATCGTAATCAAAAATATCCTTATTTTCCTTGTGAAATTAGTGGGTAAGTTATTGTTTTTTAATGTTGTTGAGAATGATTGTTATTTGGTGAGATTATCTTTACTTGGAGTATATTTTTTGTACATAAAATCATAATAATAAAGAAAGGATTTAGTCTCGAAAAATCTTCGTAAAATTTGACCGCACTTTGCGTCGATATGAATAGGAAGTGAATAAGTTAAATTCTTGGTTTTGTTTATTTTTATTGATTTTTTTATCAACAAAAAATTGTCTAAGAGAATGGATTTTATTACGCTTTTCCCTATACTAAGAAGGGATAATTTTTTTATGGAGAAAAATAATGATGAGTGTAGTCGCAGGTATTGTTGTTGTAACTTTAGCTTTCGCCATTTCAATGTATAATAAATTAGTAATGAGACGTAATCAAGTGAGCAGTGTTGAGGCAAGCGTGGATGTTCAGTTAAAGCGTCGTTATGATTTGTTACCAAACCTTGTTGCCACAGCAAAGGAATATATGTCGCATGAGCGTAGCTTGCTTGAGCGTATCGTAACGTTACGTGAAAAGTGCTAAATTAGCTCATACTACAAGTGAAAAAAATTCCAACTCAATAATGAGATTTCGGGGGTATTACGTCATTTACAGGTTCGTCTAGAAAATTACCCTGATCTCAAATCTAATCAAAATCTTATGCAAATTCAGACCACACTTAGTGATGTGGAAGAGCAAATTTCTGCAGCAAGACGTACTTATAATTCAGCAGTTGAAGAGTATAACAATGCGGTGGAAATGTTCCCGTCAAATTTAATTGCAAACTTGTTTAATTTCCAGAAAGGAACATTTTTTTCGATATTCCTCAGAATGAAGCGGAAGTCCCTAATGTGGGTAATTTATTTAAACAATAAGTGGACAAACCATGAATACACCAAAAGAGATTGAAGGGATTCGTTTTCTTGGATTGGAAAAATTAGATGAGGAACGTTTAGCCATAAAATCCCTTATTAACAAATCGATAATAGGGTTGTTTTTTTGGGTTATTTTTTTGCTTCTCGGCGCGATAGGGAGTGAGAATCTATTAAGTACGGCATTGATTCTTGGTGTGCTCATTTATTGTTTTCGTCGCTTATTTTTTAGATATAAACGCTTTATTGCAGAATTTAAAACTCGGGTAATTAACACGATTGTCCAGGAGTTTGGCTTCCACTTTAGACCAGACCGGGGGCTTCATCTTAATGATTTTTTCTCAGTTTACGATAGTTATCCGGCGAGTTATCGTAGTGAGGATTTAATTTTTGGTGAGCTTGACCAGACTGAAGTTGAAATCTGTGATTTTGCAGCGTTTAATATGGAACCGAGCGGAAAAATGATGAAAGGATTAAGGACCACGACCTTTCAAGGCATTTTATTTAAAGCGACCTTCCCTAAAGAACTGACCCATTGGGTTTATGTTTGCGATAAGAAGGAGGGGTGTTTAAGAAAAGAAGGTGAAATTGCTTTGATGGATAGTCCATCTTTTAATCGTTATTTTGATGTGTTTACTGAAGATCAAATCTTAGCCAGATATGCCTTATCGCCTAAGTTAATGGAACGCTTTTGTGGATTGAAAGAGAAATTTAATTGTCCTATTTCGATGGTACTTCGTAACAGAGAAGTAATTGTCGCAGCTAATTTAGGAAAGAATAGTTTTGAACCATCTTTTGAAAAGTCATTGCTGGAAGACAGTACGATTCGTGATTATATTTCGAGTATTAAAGGCTTTACCGATATGGTGAAAGAACTCGGGCTAAATAACCACATTTGGAAATAAGTGTTATCGTATAAAAAAGACGAGTTTTTTTATCTAAACTCGTCTTTTTGTTTATATGCTATGTACTTGTTTATTGGTTTTTAACACCGAAAAATTTTGACCGCACTTTTATTTCGCAAAATAGTCAGTTTTTTGCTATAATTCCGCACAATTTTCATTACAAAATAGAGAAAAACTATGTCAGAAACACCGGTTACAGAAAATGCTTATGGTGCATCAAGTATTAAAGTCTTAAAAGGGCTTGATGCGGTTCGGAAACGTCCGGGCATGTATATTGGGGATACCGATGATGGAACAGGCCTACACCATATGGTGTTTGAGGTGGTGGATAATGCGATCGATGAAGCCCTTGCGGGTTATTGTTCCGATATTATCGTTACTATTCATGATGACAATTCTGTTTCTGTACAAGATGACGGTCGTGGTATTCCAGTAGATATTCACCCAGAAGAAGGGGTTTCTGCGGCAGAAGTTATTATGACCGTGCTTCATGCGGGTGGTAAATTCGATGATAACTCTTATAAAGTATCAGGTGGTTTACACGGCGTGGGTGTTTCGGTAGTAAATGCACTTTCTGATAAATTGCAATTAACCATTCGTCGCCAAGGTCATGTGTACGAGCAATTCTATCACTTGGGTGAGCCTCAAGGGCCTTTAACTATTATCGGTGAAACTCAAACGACGGGTACAACCGTGCGTTTCTGGCCAAGTCCAGAAATCTTTGCAATTACAACTTTCGATTACAAAATTTTAGCAAAACGCCTACGTGAGCTTTCATTCTTAAACTCTGGCGTATCGATTCGTTTAATCGACAAACGAGATGGCACAGAAGATCACTTCCATTATGAAGGTGGTATTCAAGCATCTCGTTGAATATTTAAATAAAAATAAAAATCCAATTCACCCAAAACCGTTCTATTTTTCAGCTGAAAAAGACGGTATTGGTGTGGAAGTCGCATTGCAATGGAATGATGGTGTAAACGAAAACGTTTATTGCTTTACCAATAACATTCCACAACGTGATGGTGGTACTCACTTAGCCGGTTTCGTGGTGCATTAACCCGTAGCTTAAATAACTATATGGAAAGCGAAGGGTTACTGAAAAAAAGAGAAAGTGAGCACATCAGGTGACGACGCACGTGAAGGTTTGGTGGCAATTATTTCGGTGAAAGTGCCCGATCCTAAATTCTCTTCACAAACAAAAAGACAAATTAGTGTCTTCTGAAGTGAAAAAGTGCGGTTGAATCTACAATGAATGAGCGTATGCAGGAATATCTATTAGAAAAATCCAGCCGATGCGAAGATCATTGTAAATCAAATTATTACAGCCGCACGCGCGCGTGAAGCAGCGCGTAAAGCCCGTGAAATGACCCGTCGTAAAGGCGCATTGGATATTGCAGGCCTTCCGGGTAAATTAGCGGACTGCCAAGAAAAAGATCCAGCACTTTCAGAACTTTACCTCGTGGAGGGGGATTCTGCGGGTGGTTCGGCAAAATCAGGTCGTGATCGTAAAACCCAAGCGATTCTGCCATTAAAAGGTAAAAATTTTAACGTTGAAAAAGCACGTTTTGACAAAAATGCTTTCTTCTCAAGAAGTGGGTACATTAATTACAGCGCTTGGCTGTGGAATTGGTCGTGATGAATATAATCCAGATAAATTACGTTACCACCACATCATTATCATGACCGATGCGGACGTGGATGGTTCACACATTCGTACTTTATTGTTGACCTTCTTCTATCGTCAAATGCCGGAATTAATTGAGCGTGGTTACGTGTATATCGCTCAGCCGCCACTTTATAAAGTGAAAAAAGGTAAACAAGAGCGTTATATCAAAGATAACGACGAAATGGTGCAATATGAGTTAATGCTTGCGTTAGATGGTGCAGCGTTACATATTAGTGCTAATGCGCCAGCAATGAATGATTTAGTGTTTGAGAAATTAGTAGGCGAATATAACAATGTTCAGAAATTAATTACTCGTTTAAGTCGTTACTATCCAGAGCCATTGTTACAAGGCTTGGTTTACCAACCACAATTAACCGTTGATTTAATGCGTAATGAAAGTGTGGTCGAAAATTGGGCGAATGCTTTTGTTGCGTACTTAACCGAAAAAGAAACGGAAGCCCATTTATATTCAGCAAGAACCCAATTTAACAGCGAACGCCAAGTATATGAAGCAGTCATTACCGTTCGTAAACATGGTATTGATACAGATTACTTCATTAACTTTGATTTTGTGACAGGCAATGAATTTGCGAAGATTTCTACATTCGGCCAGCAAGTCAATGGCTTGCTCGAAGAGGGGGCGTATGTCACTCGTGGTGAAAAAACTCAACCCGTTCAATCATTTGAACAAGCTGTTGAATGGTTGATGAAAGAATCTCGTCGTGGCTTAGAAATCCAACGTTATAAAGGATTGGGTGAAATGAACGCTGAGCAACTTTGGGAAACCACCATGGATCCAAATGCTCGTCGTATGTTAAAAGTATCAATTAAAGATGCTGTTGCAGCAGACCAACTCTTCACTACATTAATGGGTGATGAAGTTGAGCCTCGTCGTGAATTCATCGAAATGAATGCGTTGCGAGCAAACTTAGACGTTTAGTCTAATATTCAAAAAATATCACTGAGAATGACCGCACTTAGGAAAACCGAGTGCGGTATTTTTTTCTATTTTTATTTAGAAATGGAAATAATTTTTCAATTAGATCTCATTATTTGTGTGTATTCTTTACTATAATTTTCACGATTTTTATCGCTTAAGGACAATGATACGAAATAGACTCGTTTTTTTAGTTGTTAGATTAGTAGCAAAGTACGCATAGTAATGTGCGTACTTTTTTTTGTTTTTTTAGGAGCAATCATTATGATGATAGATAAACGCCTAATTAACACGGTGGCCGACAGTAAAAAATGGATTGGCATCACGGTGTTATGGAATTGGGTGGCGTTAATTGCTGGGATTATTAGTGCCGTCGTGTTTTCTTATATTTTACAGGCGGCTTATTTTAATGAATTGGGCCCGATAAGTGTGGTCATTTTTGGCATTGTTTTGGTTGCGGCTTTGGCGTTACGTGCCTTTGCGGGTAAAAAATCGGTGCAGGCCTCTTATTTTGCGAGTACGAAAGTGAAACATGAGCTGCGTAGCCTCATCTATCGCAAATTGGCTTCCATGCCGCTTAACCAAGTGAATCAACAATCTACGTCAAACATCATTCAAGTGGCTTCAGAAGGCGTAGAACAACTTGAAATCTATTTCGGGCGTTATTTACCTCAGCTTTTTTATAGCTTGCTTGCCCCGCTCACACTCTTCGCTTTCCTGATCTTTTTCAGTTTTAAAACAGCCGTGATTTTGCTGATTTGCGTGCCGCTGATTCCAATGTCGATTATTGCGGTGAATAAAATTGCGAAAAAAACTCTTGGCAAAAATATTGGTCCATTTATGTGGGGTTAGGCAGCAGTTTCTTAGATAACCTACAAGGTTTAATCACGCTAAAAATCTATCAAGATGATGCCTATAAAGCGAAAGCAATGGATGAAGAAGCAGAACATTTCCGCAAAATTACCATGAAAGTGCTGACCATGCAGCTTAACTCAGTGTCGCTGATGGATTTACTTGCTTACGGTGGTGCGGCAATCGGGATTTTAACGGCCTTGTTGCAATTCCAAGCGGATCAATTAACCGTATTGGGCGTCATTTTATTTATTCTGCTTTCTTCTGAATTCTTTTATTCCGCTTCGTTTATTGGGTTCTTTCTTCCATGTGGCGATGAATGGTAAAGCGGCATCAGATAAGATCTTTACATTGTTAGATACGCCAGTGGAAACTCAAGCACAAGCGGTCGATTTTGCAGCGAAAAATGCCATTCAGGTGGATATTCAAGATCTGCATTTTGCTTACAGCGAAGAGAAGCCTGCGATTGTTGGCTTTAGATTTAAGCATCTTACCAAATCAGCTTACGGTATTTGTGGGTAAAAGTGGTTGTGGTAAATCAACCTTGGTTTCATTGCTAATGGGCTTTAATAAGGCGCAACAAGGCAAAATTCTATTCAACGGCCAAGAAATTCAAGAGATTGATCGTCATTCGTTTTATGAAAAAGTCTCTTTGGTGAGCCATAGCAGTTATGTGTTTAAAGGTACGCTACGTGAAAATATGAAGATGGCGAAAGTTGATGCCACAGATGAGCAAATTTATGCATGTTTAGAACAAGTCAATTTGGCGCAATTCGTTCGAGATAACGGTGGATTAGATATGCCGTTATTAAGCCGTGGTGCGAATTTATCTGGCGGTCAAATTCAACGTTTAGCGTTAGCGCGTGCTTTATTACACAATGCCGAGCTTTATATTTTTGATGAAGCGACCAGTAACATTGATGTAGAAAGCGAAGAAATTATTTTGCAGTTCATTCAACAATTTAAACAACAAAAAACCATTGTGATGATTTCTCATCGTTTGGCGAATGCCGTGAATGCCGACTGTATTAATGTGCTTGAACAAGGCAAATTAATTGAGCAAGGCACGCATAAAGAACTCATGGAAAAACTAGGTGCGTATGCTGAAAATGTTCCAACAACAAAAAGATTTAGAACAAATTAGAGAGGTGGCAAATGCGTAAAAATGGTTTTGTTGTAATGGGGCATTTGTTGAAATTAGTGACCCCACTGGCACATATCATGGCGTTTACCATCACCATGGGAACGCTCGGTTTTCTGGCTGCCATCTTTATTATGGTGCTTGGTGCGATGGGGTTAGTGAATCTTCTCAACTTTGACACTCATTTAAGTTTTTCTGGAATTTTGACCGCACTTATCGTGTTGGCAGTGGCTCGTGGCGCATTGCGTTATTTAGAGCAAATGTCAGGGCACTATATTGCTTTTAAATTATTGGCATTATTGCGTGATAAAGTGTTTTCTTCTTTACGTCGCTTAGCTTTTGTGAAGTTGCAAGACAAACAAGCGGGGCAATTAGTGTCCTTGGTGACTAATGATATTGAATTGCTCGAAGTGTTCTATGCGCACACCATCGCGCCAATTATGATCGCGTTCTTTACTTCTGCGATTTTATTGTTGGTCTTTGGGCACCTTTCTGGCTGGTTTGTACTTGTGGCATTGGCGGCGTATTTAACAGTGGGTGTGATTTTACCCATTATCACCACCAAATTAGCGCGTGAAGATGGCCGACGCTATCGTGAGTTGGTTGGTGAGATGAATGATTTCTTCCTCGACAGCGTACGAGGCATGAAAGAAATTCAACTTTTTGGCTATGCGAAACAACGTTTAGATGAAATTCAACAACGCAGCCAAAAAATCGATACAGCTTTTGAGCGTATTAAAGACCAAGAAGCAAAAGTACGTGTTTACACTGAAGTGGCGGTATCAGCGTTTAACATCATTATGTTATTCACGGGCTTAATTTTTGTTTAGTCTAGATAAGATTGATTTTTCTGCCTTTTTAATTGGTGTGATTTTATTGATGTCGAGCTATGGCCCGGTTATTGCATTAAGTAACCTTTCAAGCAACTTGTTACAAACCTTGGCTTCAGGTGAGCGTGTATTGAGCTTGCTAGCGGAAGAACCTGAATTAAAAGACGTAGAAAGTGCGGTCGATTTGAAGGATGTTTCTCGCATTGATGTTGAGAATGTAAACTTTGCCTACTGTGAAGAACAAATTTTATCGGATGTTAGTTTATCAGTGAAAAAGGGGGAAATTTTAGGTATTCATGGCAGAAGCGGCAGTGGTAAAGTACCCTGTTAAAACTGCTGATGCGTTTTTACGATCCTAAATCGGGTAGCATTAAAATTAACGGCGAAACTTTACCGAATATCAACACCCGTAGTTTGCGAGACAATATGGCGTACATTACTCAGCAAACCTATATTTTTAACGAAACGATTGAAGAAAATATTCGTCTTGCACGCCGTGATGCAACGTTAGAAGAAATTATGGAAGCTGCGAAGAAAGCGTCAATTCATGATTTCATTTTAAGCTTGCCAGAAGGTTATCAAACAAAAATAACGGAATTGGGCGGCAACCTGTCTGATGGTGAAAAACAACGCATTGGTATTGCTCGTGCATTCCTACACAACGCACCGGTTATTTTACTCGATGAACCGACCAGTAATTTAGATAGCTTAAACGAAGCGATGATTTTGAAATCGTTGTTGAATGTGAAAGCAGAAAAATTGATTATTCTCGTGAGTCATCGCCAATCTACCATGGCGATTTGTGATCAGGTGATTGGTATTGAGAATGGAAGAATGTCGTAAGGCAGTAAGAAAAAGAGCGGTCAAATTGACCGCTCTTTTTTATTTTCTTAATTTCACTAATTCAACTTCGTGATTTTCACCTTTTCTAAGAATGAGATTGGCGCGCTCACGAGTTGGCAGAATGTTTTGTTTTAAATTCAATCCATTAATGTTATCCCAAATGTTGCTGGCTGTTTCAATGGCTTCTTGCTCAGAGAGATTCGCATAATGTTTAAAATAGGAATCTGGATTAGTGAAAGCACTTTGGCGGAATTTTAAAAATCGCTTGATGTACCATTCTTTAAGTAAATTCTCGTCAGCATCAACGTAAATAGAGAAATCCACAAAATCAGATACGAAGGTTTGATTGGCTTTTATTTGAACCTGTTTGGAGAACGTTTAGTCCTTCTAAAAATTAAAAATATCCGGTTGATCGACAATATCAAACTTATCAGGAACGATATCGTAAGTTAGATGAGAATAAATAGGTGATTTCACCGATGGCTTGCCTGATTTGATATCAGCTAAAAAACGAATTAATTTGGCCGTATCATAAGAAATAGGGAAGCCTTTTTTCTGTAGCAAATCATCTTTTTTAAGTTTCTCTAATGGATAAAGAAAACCATCAGTAGTAATCAGATCAACTTTTCGTTCGGTAGGCCAGTGGGTTAGCAAAGATTGCAAAATACGAGCCGATGTACTTTTCCCGACAGCAACGCTACCCGCGATACTAATGATGTAAGGGACTTTAGGGCTTTGTCCGCCAAGAAAACGATTCAAAACGGTTTGGCGGCGAAGGTTTTCGTCAATGTAGTAGTTAATAAGACGTGCAAGTGGCAGGTAAATGGTGCTTACTTCATCAAGAGAAAGCTCTTCATTAAAACCTAAAAGTGGTTTGAGATCTTGCTCCGTTAATTTTAGCGGAACAGATTTTCTTAATTCAGCCCATTGTTGACGACTAAAGTTCAGAAAGGGTGTGAGTTGTTCGGTAATTTCCACGGTGCTTTATATCTCAGAGTGAAAAAAATTGGACAAAATATACCCTATAAATGCGTTGTGATCATCGTTTTTTATTAAAAGTGGTGACTTTTAAAGCAAGAATGAGGCTTTTTGCTTGTAAATTAGACGAATAGTTAAAAAAAACGCATTTTTCATAAAAACTTGTCAGGCATAAAATTTTCCATATAATACGCCTCCCTACTTGCTTACAACACGCCGACTTAGCTCAGTAGGTAGAGCAACTGACTTGTAATCAGTAGGTCACCAGTTCGATTCCGGTAGTCGGCACCATCCTTTAGTAAACAAGTATTCATTTAGCGTGGAGGGGTTCCCGAGCGGCCAAAGGGGCAGACTGTAAATCTGTTGGCTCAGCCTTCGAAGGTTCGAATCCTTCTCCCTCCACCATTTTCTAAATGAATTCTGATGGGACAGATGAATTTAGGACTGCGGGCATCGTATAATGGCTATTACCTTAGCCTTCCAAGCTAATGATGCGGGTTCGATTCCCGCTGCCCGCTCCAAACGCTGATATAGCTCAGTTGGTAGAGCGCACCCTTGGTAGGGTGAGGTCGGCGGTTCAAATCCGCCTATCAGCACCAGCCTTCCAAATTCCTCTCTCCTTATTAAATAGTAATGATTTTATTGGTTAATGTGGTTTAATTTACCCATCGATAACCGTGTCTATTTAGAGGGACTCTTTAAATGTCTAAAGAAAAATTTGAACGTACAAAACCGCACGTAAACGTGGGTACAATCGGCCACGTTGACCACGGTAAAACAACTTTAACAGCAGCAATCACAACCGTATTAGCAAAACACTACGGTGGTGCAGCTCGTGCATTCGACCAAATCGATAACGCGCCAGAAGAAAAAGCGCGTGGTATCACCATCAACACCTCACACGTTGAATACGATACTCCAACTCGTCACTACGCACACGTTGACTGCCCAGGACACGCGGACTATGTTAAAAACATGATTACCGGTGCGGCGCAAATGGACGGTGCTATTTTAGTAGTAGCAGCGACAGATGGTCCTATGCCACAAACTCGTGAGCACATCTTATTAGGTCGCCAAGTAGGTGTACCTTACATCATCGTATTCTTAAACAAATGCGACATGGTAGATGACGAAGAGTTATTAGAATTAGTGGAAATGGAAGTTCGTGAACTTCTTTCTCAATATGATTTCCCAGGTGACGATACTCCAATCGTACGTGGTTCTGCATTACAAGCATTAAACGGTGTTGCAGAATGGGAAGAAAAAATCCTTGAGTTAGCAAACCACTTAGATACTTTTCACATCCCCTGAACCAGAGCGTGCAATTGACCAACCGTTCCTTCTTCCAATCGAAGACGTGTTCTCAATTTCAGGTCGTGGTACAGTAGTAACAGGTCGTGTTGAGCGTGGTATCATCCGTACTGGTGATGAAGTTGAAATCGTTGGTATCAAACCAACATCGAAAACAACAGTAACTGGTGTTGAAATGTTCCGTAAATTACTTGACGAAGGTCGTGCAGGTGAAAACATCGGTGCATTATTACGTGGTACCAAACGTGAAGAAATCGAACGTGGTCAAGTATTAGCGAAACCAGGTTCAATCACTCCACACACTGACTTCGAATCAGAAGTTTACGTATTATCAAAAGATGAAGGTGGTCGTCACACTCCATTCTTCAAAGGTTACCGTCCACAGTTCTATTTCCGTACAACTGACGTAACTGGTACAATCGAGTTACCAGAAGGTGTGGAAAATGGTAATGCCTGGTGATAACATCAAAATGACAGTAAGCTTTAATCCACCCAATCGCGATGGACCAAGGTTTACGTTTCGCAATCCGTGAAGGTGGCCGTACAGTAGGTGCTGGCGTTGTTGCGAAAATCATCAAATAATTGATATATTAACTGTAACAAGTTAGATAAAGAAGGCGTATCGAAAGATGCGCCTTTTTTTGTTTTATCAATGAATGTCGTTTTTTTCTGATAGAAAGTGCGGTCAAAAAAATCGTATTGTTTTGGTATGATACAGACTCATTTTTTATACGGGTGTTTTTATGCAACAACTTCCATTTAAAGCCGTTGTTTCTGATCTTGACGGTACATTACTCAACGCTAATCATGTAATTGGTGATTTTACAATTGAGACATTAAATAAATTAGAACAAAAAGGTGTTGATATTATTTTAGCGACAGGCCGTAATCACACGGATGTTTCTTCTATTTTAGGTAAGATTGGAGCGGAGCGTGCTGTAATGATCACTTCCAATGGTGCGAGAGTACGCGACCTAAAAGGTAACCTTATTTATAGCAATAGTCTTCCAGAAGAAATCGTGCTTGAGTTATATAAAATTCCTTTTGATCGTACCAAGATTTGTATCAATACTTATCAAGATGACGGTTGGTTTATCAATACTGATGTGCCTGAATTAGCAAAATATCACAAGGATTCAGGCTTCATGTATGAGGTGGTTGATTTCACAAAACACCATGGAAGAGGAACTGAAAAAGTATTTTTTATTGCTCGTGATCCGAAAGATCTTGTGGAGCTGGAAGATTATCTTAGAGCGCATTTTGGCGATAAAACGACAATTGTTTATTCCGCTGTGACTTGCTTAGAGGTCATGAACAAAAATGTATCTAAAGGTGATGCATTAGCTCATCTATTAGAAAATAGAAATTATGGATTAAAAAGATTGTATTGCTTTTTGGTGATGGTCAAAATGATGTTGAAATGCTTTTTTGGCTGGTAAAGGTTATGTGATGGCAAATGCTGATCCTCGTCTAAAAAGAAGCTTGCCCTGAATTGGAAGAGATTGGGTTCAATAAAGACGAAGCGGTAGCCAAACATTTGGCGGAGCTCTTTGGTATCAAATAAATGTTTCAGTCAATTATTCTTGTGAGCACAGGTGCAGCCATCGGTGCATCCTTACGATGGGGATTGGGTCTTTGGTTGAATTCACTATTTAGCACACTTGCATTTGGCACACTTGTGGCGAACTTTATTGGCTGCTTTTTGATGGGGGATTTTAGTGGCCGCCTTTTGTTATTTCCTCAATTTAGCCCTGAATGGCGATTATTCTTAGTGACTGGATTTCTTGGTGCTCTCACCACCTTTTCTTCTTTTTCAGGCGAAGTGGTAGAACTCTTTTTAAAGAAGAGTGGGTAAAATGGATTATTCGTTTTAGTGAGTCATTTAGTTGGTTGTTTAATTTTTACAGTATTAGGGATTTATTTCTTTAGGCTCATCAGTCTTCTATTCCATTTCCGATAAAATCGCAAATTCTTCAGAATAAAATCCATGAGAGAGCATATACTGCCAAATTTTTGTTTGCTTTTTGATTGGTTGAGGTTCTGCATAATTAGGAAACTTTTTGTGTAGAACCTTTTCTGCTATTTCAATCCAATTAATTTCACTTTCTGCGAGGACTTCATTGATTACGTCTGAAGATACACCTTTCAGTTGACGTAATTCTTGTTTGATACGATTTGCACCATACCCACCTTGCGAACGTGCGTGTAAATAATTTTTCAGCAAATCGCTTATCATTTTTGCCAGTTTTTCTGACAGTAAGCAATCGTTTCATCGATCTCATCTTCTGTAAATGCTTTTTCCTGCATTTTATTGCGTAGTTCAAATTCGCTATATTCACGTCGAGCAAGTAAATTAACGACATAGCTCAAAGCAAGAGAAGACATAGAAATTCCTTTTAGGTGAAATACGGTTGAATGAAAAAGTGCGGTCAATTTTGACCGCACTTTTTAGTGATTAGAAATCGCTTTCTGCGTCATCATTAGATTGTTCAATGTCCGCCATTAATGCTTGTTCTGGGTTAGCGACTAATTCAGCACGAAGCTTCGCTTCAAGTTCATCTGATTTCGCAGGATTTTCATGTAACCACTTCATCGCATTGGCTTTACCTTGACCAATTTTTTCACCGTTATATGCATACCACGCACCGGATTTTTCAACAAGTTTGTGTTTAACACCAAGTTCAATTAATTCGCCTGCTTTAGAGATACCTTCTCCATAAAGAATTTGGAAATCTACTTGGTGGAAAGGCGCAGCTAATTTGTTTTTAACTACTTTAACACGAGTTTTCGTTACCAATGACCTCATCTCCATCTTTTAACTGAACCAGTACGACGGATATCTAAACGCACAGAAGAGTAGAATTTCAGTGCGTTACCACCAGTTGTGGTTTCTGGGTTACCAAACATGACACCAATTTTCATACGAATTTGGTTAATGAAGATAACGAGACAGTTTGCATTTTTAATTTGGCCGGTTAATTTACGTAGCGCTTGAGACATTAAACGCGCTTGTAACCCCATGTGTGAATCACCCATTTCACCTTCAATTTCAGCTTTTGGGGTAAGTGCAGCAACCGAGTCCACAATGACGACATCTACAGCTCCAGAACGTACTAATGCATCACAAATTTCAAGTGCTTGTTCACCATTATCTGGCTGGGAGACTAAGAGCTCTTTAACATCAACGCCAAGTTTTGCTGCATAAATAGGATCAAGTGCATGCTCCGCATCGATAAACGCACAGGTTTTACCTACTTTTTGTGCTTGAGCGATAACAGATAAAGTTAAAGTTGTTTTACCAGAAGATTCAGGTCCAAAAATTTCAACAATACGACCCATTGGTAAACCACCAATACCAAGAGCGACATCAAGACCTAAAGAACCAGTTGAAACAGATTCAACATCAAGGGCTTGAGTATCGCCCAATTTCATAATTGAGCCTTTACCGAATTGCTTTTCAATTTGACCAAGTGCTGCGGCGAGCGCTTTTTGCTTTTCTTCTTGAGTTGCCATATAAAACCTTCTTAAACAGAGTTATCTAAATTTGGCTAGATTATATCTGTATTGATGTACAGTATCAAGAGAAAATTTTTCCTTGACGAAAAATGTGAATCAGATTCCAAACTTGAGAAATAGTTTATTTAAAAATCAACTTCTTAAGTATTTTTTTAGATCTTGAATTTGTGCTGAGAGAATTTTTCACCCAGTTCATATACAGTTCTTATTTTGGTTTCATCTCGTTCTAATCGACCCATATTGAGTGATACATTTGGGCGAATCACAAAGATTTTATTTTGTTTTTCTAAACGAATAATTTCTTCTACTTGTTCATTATAAGTGCGGTAGCGATTTTCTAAGGTTTTAACTAAGTGTGGATATTTGCGATAAAAAGCTTGAATAAAAAGAAGAAGATTTTTGTTTTTACGGTAGTCGATAGGTTGGGTTAAAAACAACGATGATTTTATCACAACCAAGCTCTTGTGCTTTTTCAAATGGAATACTATCAGCAATTCCGCCGTCTAGATATTTTTGTCCATTAATTTCCACAAATTTTGAGACGAAAGGCATCGCAGAGGTTGCTCTGAAGTATTCCATTTCTTTGAAAACATTTTCGATTTTGAAATATTCAGCTTTACCACCTCAATGTTTGTGGCTGCCAAATAGAAATCAATGCGAGATTTTTCGAACTCATTTTGATCAAAAGGATCGAGATTAAAGGGGAGATCATAGAAAGCAAAATCTTTATTGACAATATTGCCTGTTGTAAAAAGGCTATGAAATCCCATGTAACGTTTATCCTTAAGATATTTTAGGTTATATCTCAATGCTCTTCTTTTTGATTGGATGCATAATTTATACCAAATAATGCGCCCGCAGAAACGCCAATAATTTTATCTATCTGAATGTTTTGTTCCATGAGAACATCAAGAACGCCAGCTGTAAACATTCCTCTCATACCGCCGCCTTCAAGAACGAGTCCTACTGTCATTTTTTTACTCCTGAATTCTAAAAATTTAATGGTTAAATATTAAACTATAAACTTGTTTTTTCTTATCTCAGTTGTTTATCAATAAATAAATTTTGCATTTATGATCTTTCTCACAAATTTGAAATTTTATATTCGTCACCTTTAACTGGTTATGATATAACCATTTTTGAGAAGTACTTCTTGGTATAGTCGTATGTGATTAACCTTAAGTGAAGAGGAGTTTTTAAAATGAAAAACCTCATAATCCCAAATGATCATATCAGTAAAGTATGTGATTTTGTTAAATCAACTTATCGGAGATGTAACAAGTAAAAATCTATTTACGGGATATGGCTTGTTTCATAAAGAAAAAGATATGTTTGCTGTTTGGGCTAACAATAAGGTTTACTTGCGCGCTAAGGATGAGCTTTCGATAAAAACTAAAAGGACTTGGATGTAAACCCTTTACAACAAAATGAACTCAATAAGCGCTTTGTATTATCTGATTATTATGCTTTTAACTGAAAGTATCTTTGAAAGATAATGTCTTAATGAGAACCTTGATCATTCTTTCAATTACTCAAATAAGGAAGGAAAAAAACTGATTCTGCACTCTAAGATTGGACGGATTCGTGATTTACCGAATTTATCGGTTAAGCATGAACGAGCATTAAAGAAAGTTGGTATTGATAATGTCGATATTTTTACGACAAATAGGTGCTGAAAAATGCAATTGTTCGTTTGAAGAAAGCGGACATTGGTGCAACAGAAGCTTTTTTTATTGGCGACTTCGTGGTGCTTTTAGAAAATCGTAATTGTGAGTTTTATACTGAGAAAGAAAAAGGAGAGAGGGCTTATTAAACTTAATGAAATACTTTCTGCAAATGGATTTAGGCGCTGTAAACGAACTTTAAAAAAGGCTGAATAGCATAACTTAAAGGTGTCTCGCGTCTAAAAATCATCTATCGATAAATTTT
>BNJT01000891.1_pt1 | contig 82989 bp, 92 predicted proteins | sample 8540491 | NCBI WGS metagenome assembly BNJT01 (sample SAMD00202455, study PRJDB9452) | human saliva metagenome | host: Homo sapiens | reverse complement strand
GCGCTACCCCGAGATCAAGTTCCTCCGCGATGCTTCCTTCGCTCAGCTCGAAGAGGTGAAGAATGAAGTCAGCGAAGAGGACTACAAGCGTGCTGCCTACGTCATCGGCGAAGTCGAGCGCGTCCTGGCTGTCTGCGAAGCCCTCGGCAAGGGTGACTACCAGACCGTCGGTGAGAAGATGTACGAGACGCACCACGGCATGAGCAAGCTCTACGAAGTGAGCTGCGAAGAGCTCGATTTCCTGAACGACCTCGCTCGTGAATTCGGCGTCACCGGCTCACGCGTCATGGGCGGTGGCTTCGGTGGCTGCACGATCAACCTCCTCAAGGAAGAGCTTCACGACAGCTTCATCGCGGAAGTCAGAAGCGCTACGAAGCTAAGTACGGCATCCAGCCTAAGTTCTACGACGTCGTCATCTCTGACGGTGCTCGCCGCCTCTAAAGGCTTAGCCTAACTCCAACAAATACGACACCCCGCAAGGGACTTGCCTTCTCTGGAGGCAGTCACCTTGCGGGGTGTCGTCGTATAGATACGTAGGAGAGCGGAGCTTACTTCTCGAGGTAGGTGATGACGAAGCGAAGGACCTTGCCCGTATCATCCGCTCGATCCACCTCCTGGGGGCGGCCCTTGCTATCGTAGCGATACATGAAGCCACTATAGATCAGGGGGTATCAGAGTCCCCCAGAGAAGCCGAGAAGCTCCGAGGTAAGTTCGCTGAACGCATCCCCATGTGATCCCCCAGAGGAATTGCACATCCGTCCGACCTCGGAGGTCTGCTAAGTACAGGCAGAGGTCAGGGGTAGGTGTTGTTCGCTTTGGAGGAGAATGTCCGCTGCTCGATCGGCTGACCTCCTTCGGCTACGGCAGAGCGCATCACATTACCATCCTGCCATGTGAGGAGGATCTCCCCGTAGCGAGAGGACTTATATCCCGTGAGACGCCCGTCACCGTCATAGACGTAGTCCGCTTCACTCCAGCGCACTGGCCCATTGGCGGTGTAGTAAGTCTCTTCCAGCTGGGAAGCTCGACCCGCGGTATCCAGTGACAAGCGATACTCCGAAGGCTTCACGATACCAGCCTCGAGCTTATGATCATCGCACGTGACGCTGATGCCCTTGTCCGTGTAGGCGAGGTGCCAAGTCGTGACGGCCTCAGGGCGTGCTACAATCATAGATCCTCCGCACCGAAGTCAGACGCATCTCATCGTCGTAGTCGAAGCTGATCTCAAACTCCTTGTTGGGACTCCCGTTGTAGTAGTATTCGATCTTGGAGATGTAGTCGTAGGGCTTCTCAGTGGGCGAAGAAGCGACGGCAGTGGTACTACGACTTCCCTTCGAGCAAGCCGTGACGGCACTGAGGGCAAATAAGAGTAGAGCTATTTTCTTCATAGGCTTATGGGCGGGGAACTATTCCCACCGCAGGATAAAGGTACGGATAGGCGCCGAGCTGGGGATCTGCGAGCTATTGACGGTCTTCGTCTTCTCATCCCACCAAGTAGCGGGGAGCTTCGACTTCGGGATAGAGAAGCATGCACGCAGGTCATCTACCACGACGACGATATCCTTCTTGTCGGGCTCGATGCGCGTGATCGAATAGGCTTGCTTGATATCTCCAAAGGTAGAGACTGTAGTGATGTCCTGCGCCGTATGGAAGAGCGGATTGAGGACGATCACACGATTGACTCGCTGCTTCATATCTGCGCGCTTCTTCGGGCTGATGCTGAGGAGGGGCTGGAAGTAGCGTGTATAGATCGTATAGACATCGTACTTGTCATCGGCGAACTCTCCCTGCTCCTCCTTCAGCTCAATCTGGGCAGCAGGCACACGCTTGAGGATATCCTCGAGTGTCATCTCGCTCGTGATATCCCCGATGCTATTTTTTTCGTGACCGTGGACTTGTAGTAGGTCTCAGGCATAGGGACTCGGCCATCGCTGTACGCCACCCGAGAGGGATCTCACCGTCCTTCTTCGTGAAGACCGTGACGCCCAGCTGATCGTGGCTGGGTGCGATACACATCGTGACACCCTCGGAGGGCTCACCCAGTGGGACGAAGATCGTGTCACGGCGAAGCGTCCCCAGCTCGGCCAGGTCACTATGCTCCTTGCCCAGCAGCTGAGAGCCAGAGATGGAGATCAGGTACTTATCTTCTTCGTGGAATATCATGAGCGTGCGATGGGAGCTGTCGCCTTCTTGGGGGAAGCAAAAGTATACGTGCCAAGGAAGTTGTAGGGCTGGCGCTTACGCAAGATATAGCGAGAGGACTGATCTCCCTCGATCTTATTTCCATTGACATCGAGGATGGTCAGGGTCCCATCACCGAGGGCAAAGCGCTCCGGAATGTCGGGGGTGTTAAACGTCAAGATGCTATCCTTCACGGTATAGGTCACCTTCCTGATGTCGCGCACATGCCCAGCATATTCGCCCATATAGGTAGCGTGTATGGAGTCATCGAGAGTGATGGAGAGCTCGATGCCCTCGCAGTCGTCACATGGCACCGTCCCGAGATAGACGGGGGGAGCGGCGTGCGATGAAGTATCTTCAGCCTGCTGCTTCCCTCCGCCTCGGCAGGAGATGAGTCCGAGGGCGCAGAGGGCGATGATTAGACGTTCTTTTTAGCATAACTTATTTGCCTGCAAAGTGATTATTCGTAGTGAAGACGGGGCAAAGCAAACACCTTCGCCCTGTGCGGTAAAGGTAGCGTATTTACCGCTCGCAGCTCTCGGGAAGCCTTGCCTCTCGAGAAGCCCTTATACAGACAGTGGGAGGAAGCTTATCTGCTCCTCCCACTGTCTCTATAAGGATATCTATGCCTGCACTTACTTCTCGAGGTAGGTAATCACATAGGTCGTAGAAGAACGAGGGCTTGTAATCTCCTTGACCTCAATAGGCCTTCCCTTAGCATCCAGCTTGTACTGGTAGCTGTAGGTTAGGTTTACTCTTGAGTTTGGATAAGTTTTATAATCTTGATGAATACGAGAGACGAGGTTCGCAGAGCGCAGACCTAATCTATCAGACCAGAGGTAGCCTACACGACTATTTAATAGTCCCAGGACCTTCTGAAAGATGTTGAGGTCAGGATAGATACGATTGGCGATGGTAGTATATTCTCTCTTTTCGATATCTGTATTCGAAGGTATGCTGTAGGCAAACGACGTCATATTACCATTCAGCCACGCTAAGGTCGCTCGTTGGCGGATGGCGGGCTTATACCCCGTGAGAGCCCCTTTACTATCATAGATATAGTCCTCTACGGTTTCGACAGATACACCGTCTACGGATATATCTTTTTCTACGTATCTCTTCGTGACCAGCTTCTTAGCCCTCCCATTAGCATCAAGAGACAGGATATACTCCGTAGGCTTTTTCAGATAATCTTCGAGCTTATTCTCCTCTCGTACCATGGTAATCGTCTGAGCAGAATAGATCATCTTAGTATTCACGACTTTCGTAGCTGACGACCCAATATACTTCTCCTCCATTGAGGTCAAACGCTTCTGACTATCATAGGTAAAGCTCACCTCATAGTAGATCCTGTAGGGTACCACAAACTCTTTGATCTTTGCTATGTAGTCAATTGGCTGCTGAGGTGCGGGAAGGGGAGGCATTGGGACGACGGGAGCATCCTTGCTCTTCGAGCAGGAGCTGAGAGCACTTACGGCTAATAATAGGGCGATGGCCTTCTTCATTATCATGCTTGAGTAAATTGTTAATTCCATTTGCAAAGGTAGAAGAATCAGGACATAAGCGTAGCGACTTGCTCGGCTTATAGCGTAGAGGCAAGCCATTTCGAGAGCAAAGGAGAGGAGGTCGGCGAAGGTAGTAGAGGAGCTTGGCGGGCAAAATAGTAGAGCTTGACGACGAATGCAAAGGAGTTTCGTGAGCGAACTACCTTGAGTTCGCCACCATTCAAGCGGTAGTTGCTGGAAGATTAACCGAATGAAGGCAAAGATTTATACGTATAAACTTGGGAATTAATACGTATTAAGTTGGGATTTTATACGTATTAATTTGCAGATTAATACGTATTAATCCGCAATCCCAAGCGATAAAAACACCGAACTTAACCGAAAAAGATTTCGCATTCTAACGATAGTAACTACCTTTGCTCAAGGAACAAACCTCGCGAAGTCAAGTACCTTATCTCAGGCACTTCAGCTCCTTCGCCCAACTACACAATGTACTATGACAAGCAAAAACCCTTCAGTACGTCCTCTACCAGAGGAAAGTCACCTTCGGCAAGCACCGCGGTAAGAGCATGCAAGTCGCACGACTCACGGGCCGATATCAGGTGGACTTCGAGCGCTTCTGCTCGCCTCGTCGCCCGCAACACTACCCTCAACTACATGGAGGTGCAGAGCGTCCTCAACCTCGCCGCAGACACCGCGCGCGACCTCGTCTCGGAGGGCGCCATCGTCGACTATGGTCGGCTGGGACACCTCATGCCCACCTTCAAGTGCCGCGCCGTAGAAGAGGGGAGAAGTTCAACCCCACCATCCACATCGAGGAGGTCAAGGTGCACCTGCGTCCCTCGAAGCGCTACTTCACGCTCGAGGATATCCACTTCCGCAAAGCCCCACGCAAGGCGAAGAAAAGCAAGGCGTAGCGGAGACAAGACAGAGTTTTTTCCTACCTTTATTAGGGCAAAGCGGGAGCCTTCTCACGCCTTTGCACTACCCCATACAAATACATTCACCCCTTGGACCCATACCTATTATGAGCCAGATCAAGAACTATATCCGCGAGCACGAAGCTCGCTTCCTCGAGGACCTCTTCGAGCTCATCCGCATCCCATCGGTCAGCGCCAAGAGCGAGCACAAGCCCGACATGCAGCGCTGTGCAGAGTACTGGCGTGACCACCTCAAGGGTCTCGGCGTACAGACCGTAGAGATCTCATCAGACGGCAGGTAACCCCATCGTCTTCGGGCACTATGAGAAGGACCCTTCCAAGCCCACGATCCTCGTCTACGGACACTATGACGTCATGCCCCCCGAGCCACTCGAGCTGTGGAAGAGCGAACCCTTTGAGCCCGAAGTACGTGATGGTCACATCTGGGCACGTGGTGCTGACGACGACAAGGGTCAGTCGATGATCCAGATCAAGGGCTTCGAGACGGCTCTAGCTCTCGGACTCGTCGAGTGCAATGTGAAGTTCCTCCTCGAGGGTGAAGAAGAGATCGGCTCGACGCACCTCGAGCAGTTCTGCCGTGAGCACCTCGAGATGCTCCGCGCTGAGAACATCATCGTCTCCGACACGAGTATGGTCAGCGCCGAGACGCCTTCGCTCACCACGGGCCTGCGCGGTCTGGCCTACTGGCAGATCGAGGTCACGGGTGCCAACCACGACCTGCACTCCGGCCACTTCGGCGGTGCTGTCGCTAACCCCATCAACGAGCTCTGTAAGCTCATCGCTCAGGTCCAGGACAAGGACGGGCGTATCACCATCCCCCACTTCTACGATGACGTCGTGCCCTCTCGGATGAAGAGCGCGCGATGATCGCGAAGATCCCCTTCAGCGAAGAGGAGTACAAGAAGTTCCTCGACATCGATGACCTCTTCGGCGAAGTCGGCTACCACACGCTCGAGCGTAATAGCTGCCGTCCTTCCTTCGACGTCTGCGGCATCTGGGGCGGCTATCAGGGGCGAAGGCTCGAAGACCGTCCTTCCCTCCAAGGCCTATGCTAAGGTCTCTTGCCGCCTCGTAGCCAACCAAGACCACCACAAGGTCAGCCAGGCCTTCATCGACTACATCGAGAGCATCGCTCCTAAGTACGTCCGCGTCAAGGTCACGCCTATGCACGGCGGCGAAGCCTACCTCTGCCCCATTGATCTGCCCGCCTATCAGGCAGCCGAAGAGGCTGTCGCAGTAGCCTTCGGCAAGCGCCCTCTGGCCGTACGTCGTGGCGGTAGTATCCCCCATCATCGCAGCCTTCGAGCGCGTCTTCGGCGTGAAGACCATCCTCATGGGCTTCGGTCTGGAGAGCAACGCCATCCACTCGCCCAACGAGAATATGCCCTGGATATCTTCTACAAGGGTATCGAAGCCGTCGCCGAGTTCTACAAGATTTACCCCAAGCGATAGGCTCCTCACCCCGAATAGATATCTATGACCTCTATCCGAATAAAGAATGTCCTCCACGGGACGACGACTACCGACGTCCCTCATCGAGGGAAACCTTATCACTCGTATCGCCCTCAGGTATCTCCGCTCCCGAAGGAGCGGAGGTGCTTGACGGCACCGACAAGGCGATCATCCCCGGCTTCATCAATACGCATACCCATGCATCGATGACGCTCTTCCGTGGCTACGGCGATGACCTACCGCTGATGACGTGGCTCGAGGACTACATCTGGCCCGTCGAGGCGCAGATGACTCCGCATGACGTCTATGTCGGCGCCAAGCTCGCCTGCCTCGAGATGCTTCGCTCGGGCACGACCCTGCTTCCTCGATATGTACATGCACCCGCTGGAGACCGCCAAGGCTGTCGAAGAGATGGGGCTACGTGCACATCTCTCCTACACGCTCTTCGACCAAGGCAACCCCGAACGTGCTGCACTGGACCGCAAGCGCAGCTACGAGTACATGGAGCGCTTCGGCAAGTTCAGCGACCGCATCACCTTCACCCTCGGCCCGCACGCTATCTATACGGTGAGCGGTGAGCAGCTGCAGTTCTGCCATCAGTTCGCAGTAGAGCACGGCGTGAAGATCCACCTACACCTCTCTGAGACCAAGGGCGAGGTAGAGGAATGTATCCGTCAGCACGGCCTCAGCCCTGTGCGCTACCTTGAGAAGCTCGGTATCCTCAGCGAGCACCTCGTACTGGCACACGTCGTCTGGGTAGATGATGAGGAGATGGATCTGCTGGCTAGCACAACGTCTCCGTCGTGCACAACCCCGCCTCCAACATGAAGCTCGCCAGCGGCTACACCTTCAAGTACGAGGAGATGAAGCGCCGTGGCATCCGTATCGGTATCGGTACGGACGGCTGCTCTTCGTCGAACAACCTCGATATGGTCGTAGCGATGAAGCTCGCTTCCTTCCTCGGGAAGGCTTGGCGCTTCGACAGCACGGCGTGCAAGGCTGATGACATCTTCGCCTCTGCTACGGCTGTGGGTGCAGACATCCTCGACCTCAACGCAGGGCGCATCGAAGAGGGATGCCTGGCAGACGTCTGCCTCGTCGACCTCAATACGCCTGAGCTCGTGCCGCTGAATGACCTCACGTCGAACCTCGTCTATGCTACCTCGGGCAGCAGCTGCATCGACACCGTCATCGTCGATGGACGCATCCTCATGCGCGACAAGCACGTGCCAGGACAGGAAGCTATCATCGCAGAAGCCCGCGAGGTAGCCCAGCGTCTCTTCAGTAAGCACAGATAAATGCGGGGACTTCCCTCCATACTTCACCGAGTAGCACACGCAGCCTTCGGCAGGCGACTAAGCGAGCGGCTCTGGCTCTTCGTCTTAGTCTTCCTCGCCCAGCTGCGTGTGCTACTGGCTTATCTACCCTATCAGACCGAGGTGCCCTCGGGCGAAGTACTCCCGCTGGTCCTCAGCCAGCTCCTTCGCATCGGGGGCTGGGCGAGCCTCCTGACCCTCCTCTTCGCCCTCTCCCCGTGGAAGTGGCTGACCCGCACGCTCGGGCTCCTCTTCTCCGTCGTCGTCCTCACCCTCTCCGCCTACGAGCTCTACCTCATCGGGCTCTACCATGTGACCTACAACATGGACTTGGCGCAGATCATGCTCTCGACCAACTGGCGTGAGGGCAGTGAGTTCGTCGACAGCATCACAGCCCAGCAGGCTCTCCGCGTGCTCTGCCAGCTCACGCCGGCCGTCGTCATCGCCTTCGTAGTATCCCTCGTCTTCAGGAAGAAGTATCCCTCCTGCATCACCCTGTGCTGCAGCCTTACGATTACACTTCTCTCCCTCTTCGTGGGTCTCGAAAACATCTATAGTAACCTCCGTCTATGTCGTCGGCACTACAACTTCGGAGGACTCGAATACGCTGGTATTGATCGCACGATCTTCAATACCCTTAGTGCTCACAAAGCGATGAAGCATATCGCTGCAGAGCTGGATATGATACGCCGCTCCCAGCACAAGCTCAATAGCGTCGTCATTAACCCCATATCTAAGGCTCCACTCAACATCATCCTCATCCTCGGAGAATCAGCCCGTCGTAGCAGTATGCACTGCTATGGCTATCCTCTGCAGAACACCCCCTATGCAGACAGTCTAATTCAGGCTCAGGGAGCTTATTCCATTCTCCAATGTTGTCTCGCCAGCCTCAGCAACGATCCTCTCCAATACGCGTTCACTGACCTTCTACACTCAGGAGCAAGGCGAAAAGCCCTGGTATAAGTTCCTTCGATTATTAATGTGCTTCACCAAGCAGGGGTATGCTACAGCCTGGATCGCAAATCAAGAAATCACAGGTAAGTACTCGATGTCTAACCTGCTGGGTAGACAGGCGGATATCCTCACGGGCAATCCGGCCTTCTTCAAAGGACTGGGCGGAGAAGGTGTAGCAAATCGTCCCTGACTTGTTTGATGAAGTCATACTCCCCTTTCTCCTTCATCATCGAGACCTATCAGATAGTCTCCGAATGAGCTCCCCCAGAGGACTCTTCCAGATCGTTCACCTTATGGGTTCGCACATGACCTACAAAGAGCGATATCCCCAAGCATTCAACAAGTTCACATCCGATAGCCTACCCATCCACAAGGGAGAAGCTAAGGATCTGGTCATCTCAGCCTACATCAATAGTCTTCTCATACCGACCACATCATCCACGAGATCATCGAGCGCTACCGCGAGGAGAACGCCCTCGTCATCTATCTCTCCGACCACGGCGATGCGCTCTTCGACGAAGACTACCCCGAGCTGATGGGCCATGCCCTTGTGCCCCGTGCGGTCGAGATCCCGCTCTTTGTCTACTTCTCCCCGCAGCTACGCAAGGAGCGTCCCGACCTCTGGCGCCAGATCAGCCGTCAGCGGGATAAGCGTATCCTCTCTGATCTGCTCACACACGCTCTCGTAGATCTCCTCGGCATCCATACCGAGTACACGCAGCCACGCTTCAACTTCTTTGCGCCCACCTACGACGACCGTCGTACTCGCATCGTCGTCTCCCCCACGTCGAATAAGAAGATGGTGATGGAGTAGCCCGCTTCACACCAAGCCTCCCCACGTATATATTCATCAAGCGATCACGGCGATTTTTGACGCCAGCTATCTCCCTATATATTGGGTATATCGCTCCGCTAAATCCACATACACTTTTTCTACTTTTGCAGCGTCAAAGACGAACGAACAATAGATCCTATATGAAGCGATTACTCTATCTACTAGCCATACTACTTGCGCCCATCCACGTGTCGGCACAGATGCTTTTCTCTGAGAATATGACGATGAGCATCGATAGCACGAAGACACTCCAGGGTACGATCAGCCCTTCACTCAACTTCCAGACCGAGAAGGAGAACGTATTCACCTTCCGTAATAGCGCCAATATCAACCTGCTCATCAAGCGCTAGCCGAGTGATCAACCTAATAAATAAGTTTGAGTTCTCCTCCCTACGGCAAGAAGGTAACCCTCAGTGGGGGATATATACATGCTGAGTATCGCTACCTGCTGGACCGAGCTTTTGAGGTCTACCCTTACGCAGAGTCCCAGTGGGCTGCGAGTAGAGGCATGGCCTTTAAGTTCTCCTCGGGGCTTCAGTCGCGCTATCGTCTGCTGAATTCCTCAACAACCCCTCATGTTTGCTACACTGGGCTTATTCTACAGAATATGAAGAGTGGGAGCGCCCGATGCCCGCTACGAATGGCCCCTAGTATGCCTACAGCCACCGCATCAAGAGCCATCTCTCGCTCAGCATGCGGAATAAGATCGGCGAGCACTGGGAGCTCACGACGACCGCCATCCATCAAGCGACTCCTGACACTTACTTCAAGAAAGCCCGCTTCGGAGGTGCCGTTGACCTCAAGTACAACATCACGCCCACCATCGGGATACGAGGCACCTACCGCTTGATCTATGATACAGACCCCATCGTAGACATACGTAAGGACTGACAATGTAGTCGATGCCGGCCTCGACATCTCATTCTAACAGCAGTCTAATCAATCTCACCTCATTCATATAATATGACAGCACTTTCCCTACCTCCAGTCGGATGACCTCTTCTATCTGAACGTCTTCCTGAAGCTACTTCCTGGGCTTACTTGCCATTGTCCTCGTCATCAACAAGTCCCGGCAGGGCAATCTGCACCAACCTCTGCGATAGACCAGGTGCAGAACTATGTCCTCGGGGGTATCATCAGTGGGATCATCTATAGCCCAGCCATCTCGATCATCCAGTTTGCAGCCGTCCTCGCGATCTGGGCCTCCCTCATCATCGGCCTGCGACGACTCAAGACGAAGAACCATAGCATCAAGAGATTCATCGATGGTGCTCCTGTTGTCCTCATCAGCACGGGGTCACTCGATGTAGAGGCCTGCCGCAAAGGCTAAGATCACAGCGAACGAAGTAGCATCTCAGCTACGCCGCGAGGGGGTCTACCACATCCGCGACGTGAAGCGAGCTGTCTTCGAGCAGAATGGAGAGCTCATCATCGTCCTGAAAGGCGAGGAGAACCCCAAAGCTACCCTGTCATCACAGATGGCATCGTACAGACCAGCGTGCTGGATGACGTAGACCGCACCGAAGAGTGGCTCGCTCGAGGAGCTGCAAAGATGGGATATGAGTCTGCTGCAGATATATTCCTCGCCGAATACGAAAGCGGGGAGCTGAAGCTGGTACCCTACAACTCCACCGTGCAAGAAAAGGAGTGAGATAGCGCCGTCTCCTTCCCTGATTATTGCTATATTTGTTTTGCCCTTGAGGCAAATACTATTCGCAATATTCGGCAAGATATATCCCTATTATTATGCTCGACCAACACTATCACGAGGCGGCTAACTACCTGGCATCACGCTCACCAAAGGATATCAAGACCGCCATCATCCTCGGTAGCGGCCTTGGCAAGCTCGGCGACATGCTCGAGAATCCCACCATCATCCCCTCACACACAGATCCCCCACTTCTACACTCTACGGCTATCGGCCATAAGGGGAATCTCATCGCTGGTACCCTCTCGGGCGTAACCGTGCTGTGCATGCAGGGGCGCTTCCACTACTACGAAGGCTACCCCATGGAGCAGGTCACCTTCCCCATCCGCGTGATGAAGCTCCTCGGTATCGAGAACCTCCTCGTCTCCAACGCCGCAGGTGGTATCAACCAGACCTTCCGCGTAGGTGATCTGATGATCATCCGCGACCACATCAACAACACTCCCCAACCCACCTATCGGCCCCAACGTCGAGATGTTCGGGCCACGCTCAGATATGAGCGCCCCTACGACCGCGAATTCATCACGAAGGCTAAGGCCATCGCTCAGGAGCTCGGCATCCACGTCCACGAAGTGTGTATGTCGGCCTCACGGAGTCTCCTCTACGAGACCCTGCCGAGTACACCTACTGGTCTCGCTCGGGTGGTGACGCTATCGGTATGAGTACCGTCTCGAAGTCATCGTCGCGCCACGCTGGTATCCGCGTCTTCGGTATGTCGGTCATCACCAACGAAGGCTGGCGACTTCGATGATGACTTCGTCAACGATGGTGACGACGTCGTACGCGCCGCCAATCGCAGCCTCCGACCGTATGGGCCGCATCTTCAGCGAACCTCGTACGTCAGCGTAAGTATGACTCCATAGCACAAAGAGCATCAGCCCCAGCGTAAGTCCACCTCCTTACGCTGGGGCTACTTTCTAGCGATCTCAAGGAGGAGGCACAAAGCTCTTCTCCAATCACACAAATATTAGCGTGTCGCAACAATTCACAGACCTAGCGATGTTAGCCAAGCAGTTCGCTGATATGGGATCCTCTTCGCAGCTTTGGCTCTGCTGAGAATCATATTTAGCCTTACATAGATCAAATACGTGAGGCTACGTCCCTTTATAGAGGTCGGTACATCTAAATTAGACCTATCGACTTCAGTCCTCTCGGCATACGCACCCTACGCAGTGCTTCGCTATCATCACCCTTTTCCTCAAGTAGTATATGTCTCATCAGTCGGCGGCATCTTCTGATTCAGTCTCGATCCATCGATATCAATAGTCAGGTCTTACGAGGCCTGGCCATCCTCTGATCATCCTCACAACTATACGCACTGGATGTGATGAGCGATCTTCGAGAATGAGTTTGCATACCAAGAATGGCACGTCTCGAGCTCCCTTGACTACCCATCACACCCCGACGGAAGACTCTCAGCTTTTCTCCTTCTTTGGACACTATGGCGTCGTGATCTTTATCTTCCTCAGCGCCTACGGTCTGAGAGAATGTATGGACGCACTACCAAGGAAGTCCGCCCCTCCCTTCATTTGGACGCACTACCTCAAGCTCCTCTCAATGTGTATCGTGGGGTGCGGCATACCTCCTGCTAAATGCTTTTCACGTAAGTCATCCCGCTCTACGATCTTCGGAGTACTGAGCCAGCTCACAATGCTCTGCAACTCAGATTTGCTCCTTTTGACACCTTTGCCCCAGGGGCCCTATTGGTACTTCGGGCTCATGCTCCGCTTTGTATCGTCTCATCGTCTCCTCCCTTTCCGTCGCTCGTGGGCGTGATCGTCGGAGCAATCGTGGTGTGTGGCATCAGCCTCAAGCCTTCGTCACCCGAGTGGAGCTGTCATGACGTGGCTACAGTACCGAATTTCGTCGGACCTCCTCGCTTCGGCCTCGCCTCCTCTATGCGCCATGACTAGAAGGATATCCAACTGAGCAGGAGCCAGCATGCAGGAATCAGTGCCTGCAGTCTCGATCGCACTGACCGTGACAAGCCTCTCCTTCCTGCCGTGGATCACGACTCCGACCTTCGTCTGTACTCTTTGGCATCTCATGCACCCAACTCCTTCCGCAGGTGTGAATAAACCTCTCGCTTGGGCCGAGGTATCTCCGCAGCGCGATCTTCGTCAGCCATCCGATCGTGTACGGCCAGCTGGGCTTGTACACGCGGTGAGACGCCCAATCTACCAGAGCGTCTCCTGACCTTCCTCATCAGCGCTCTACCGCTCGGGAGCTCTTCGGCCCAGCCCTCAGCTCAAGCGACGAAACTTTTGCCTGTAGGCTGTTGGCACTAATCAAAGACGCGCAGAAGATAAAGCCAGCATGGGTGGACCACGTCGTCGGCACCCGCGTCAGGGAGCAACCACGTATAAGAAAAGGGCGGAATTGTAGCACAGGACAAGAAATTGCGTGCACACTTTGACGAGAAGCTATGAGCGTGGGGACGACCTTGCATCCGTGCGCCCTTTACCGACACAAAACTCAAGCCACGTCAAAGCAGCCAGCGATCAACGACAGCCTCGACTACCGCCACCGAGAATGATCCAGCCCACCTCTGGGCCTCAGGGTCAATCAAGGCGTGGCAGCCCGGCCTATGGTCGATCCCAAACTACGACGGCGTAGCTCGCCGCACCGCCACGGTGGACGAATTCTGATCTGACAGGCATCCTCGCGCTCCGACATCACCCGCCTCAAGTCAGGCCGTGACACCTCGCCGAGAGCAACCGCGGACCATCAGGCCATCGCCCGGCAGATCATCGAGCGCTGCCTCCCCTACGCAGTGGGAAGTCTGTCGCGTATCGGTATCACCGTACCAGGTGCAGGGTGAAGTACCCTCGATCGATAGCACCTTCGGGATGATCGCACCTCTCGCTCGTCAAGCAGGGTGCGCCTGCGGCGGTCCTCGCTATCGACCCCAGTAGCGAGCGCTCTGGTCGTAGTATCCTCGGGGATAAGACCCGCATGGAGCAGCTCTCCCGCGAGAAGACGCCTCATCCGGCAGCTCGGCCTCGCGGGACTCACGCCGCGGTGTAGCTCGTGGGCGCGTGTGAGACGATCGTACTCTGCGAGGCTGCAGGCTTCGATAGCCGGTCTCTCCGTCGAGACCGTCCGGCGTCCGGTCAGAGTGAGACGGGCTGTACACACTCTGTGGCAGACTTCTTCCTCCCTCATCCAGCTGGCCGACTGGCGACGAACCGTGCAGGGGACTCAAGCGCGGTATCAGGTAGCTGATGCCATCGCTCGCTGGTCAAGGGAGCCGATGGTGACACATCGACAAGGCCAACCTTGCGACCACCCACCTCCGTAATGCCTCCACCTCTTCTACAGAGCTGTCAGGTTGGCGCAAGGTCCTTACCCACTCTCCAGGCTTCTACGGCCTCGGCATCAAGGAGATATGGGATTATGGTCGATGAATGCTACCGACACTCCGGCCACGGACTCCAGGCTGCTTTAAAAGAGAAGCGCCAGCGCGAGACCAAGAGCGGATGTACGAGGAGGCATCCAATGAAGCTCGAAAGAGCTCGCTTCTACCAGGAGTGAGGCAACTGAAGCTTCATGCCCCGAGGTCGAGAGGCGACATCCTCCTCAGACCCGTCTTTCCTCCCTCTAGTCGGAGCTCAGCGCCTCCTCAGACGCCCACTGTCAAAAGGTCTCAGTAGATATGCAAGCAGAAGGTTAGTAATGCCATGATGAGGGCCGGGTGAAGCGCGGTCTCTACCCCGCCTCTCGCGACTTTGCTACACACTGCCTTGCATATCTCGAAAGATTTGCACGTATATTTGCAGAGGCAAGAATGACGATATTCATACAATTAAAACATTTCATCATCATGACGACAGCAGAAGTGGGTGAGCTAATGGTATCACAAGACACATGGAGCAGATAAAGAGACCACCTTGGCAGTGGTGGTAGAGGCGCGTTCATGGAGTCAGTCAAAGGACTCTCCTGGCATGCGAGAAAACGTCTACCTCCGTGGCTTCCGTGACTTCTATCATCAAGCAGCGCGCATGAGTAGCACGCTGCTCGCAATATCTCGAAGAAGACTACGATCGCCCATCCCCCAAGCCTGCATCCTGCCAGCCTCAAGCCCTCCAGGCCTCTTCGCCCAAGGTCCAAGTAGTGGATCGAAAGTCGAACTATGGTAACAATCATATAATCAAAAGCTTGGCTATGCCATATGTGCCGGAAAGAAAAGCGCTATAAGATGGCTACGCACAAGCGTAAGAAGAGACTCCGAAGAACAGATACATAGAAGAAGTAATGTCACATGCGCGGGGTGAGGCAGCAGTTCACTGAGACGTATGCCTTGCGTACACTTTATACTACTACTTCGCTACTCTACTACTATCATTAACGAATCCGCCATAGTGAACAGTCGAACGACTCGCTCGTCGTCTCCGCCAAGGAGATCTCGATGACGCTACTAAGGAAGACCAACGACTCGTAGAGCTCCAGCGCAGAGCGTCGCAGTCGCTGGCATTCGCCGTCCGGAGATCACCCTCACGACGTCAAGAAGGTGATGCCTGGCCTCAACGCGCATAGTCGGCGTGGGATGATAAGAAGGATGCTTTTCTTCAATACCTCGACCTGATGATCTATCGAGCGCAGCAGCGCTTCCTCGGTAGCAAATCGAGAAGACAGGCATGCACCTCCTTGAGCAAGATCCCCACCTTCCTGACCTGCCGAAGGACGAGATCGCTGACTCACGCATGGGCAGAGGAATGGTCCTCGTCCAAGTCGTCGTCAAGGAGCTATCTCCACGGAAGACCACGCCTCTCGGCTGCAAGACCAATGTCCATCGCAGGGACGAAACCTCGTCCTCCGTCGCTTCTCCTGACAACGGTATCCGTCCAGCGCTAAGATCGAATCACTGAACAGAGGAGCGAGCACGCCTCAGGCAGCTCCATCCTCAGCACGAGCTTCCAAGAACTTCGGCGTGATCATCCGCACCTTCGGCGAGGGCAAGCGAGCCAGTGAGCTGATCAGGAGCCTCCAGCCGTCCGCTGAGACGCTGGAGTGAGAGCACAGAAGCTCAAGATCACCACAGACAGATCGTCTGCACGAAGGAGTCCCGGCCAGTGCCTTGGGCATCCTGCGCATGGAGCACCTTCAATCCCTCCTTTCCAGAGCATCCACGTCAGCGACGGAGGCCTACTGAGCGAGATGCACGCGAGTATGTCCCGCCGAGACCAACTGGGCGTGAAGATATCGTCCACCTCGTACGGGGGAACCTCCCATCTTCGATGAGAAGAATGTCACCAGAGCAGATCCAAGGCGTCGCTTCGGGCAGTACTGTCACCCGTGAGAGTGGTGCTTACTCCGATCATCGGTGCAGACCGAGGAGAGCCAAGGTACGTCGTGGATGCTCCAGCCTGAGTGACAGCAACTGCTCCCGTGAGAGCACCGGAGCAGGAGGGCACAGCGATCGATGTCAACTCTCATCGCAGCCGAAGAGCCTCGCTCGTCAGCGCGCACTGAGAGATAATATTGTGTCGTGATCATCATCGTCGTCGATCAGCTTCATGGAGCATGCATGACCAGAAGAATCGTCGGCCACTCTATGAGCATATGGTCAAGCTGGATGGAGGGCGACCGCACGCGACGACAACGTCCCACTACGCTGAGTAAATTCGGCGCGGATACGAGATCACCCGTCAGCGTGTGCGCCCCGCACTACCAGATCAATACGGATGAGACGTTACTTGCACATGCCTCGCTGGGGCACAGAGCGAGACAGTCTCTGTCCTCTTCACACCGATCAGCTCGAAGAAAAGCTCCGTGACTTAGCTCCACGCTGAGACACATCCTACATCCTTTACGTCCACGTACATCCCTACGTGACCGCCTACCTCACCGCGCGCGTTCTTCATGTCCATCGCCCGCCGCTGAGCTCCAGATAGCTCGCGGCATACGTGTGACCCCCAATCAGGCCTCAACTTCTCGAGCTACAAGTTCGTAGACAGAGAGGCAACGAAATCGAGCCCTGAAGGAGCAACACCGATAGCCAGCATCCCACTATCCCACTTAGCGATGAGTACTCGGGGTGTCTTCTGCGGGCTTTATCTCTACTGAGAGCCGAGACCCCGATACGATGAACGCCTCACCCGTCCAAGCTTCTCGTCGAGCGAGCCGTAGAGCAGCTCTCACCCTTACCAGGGGTAGGGGCGCACACCGCTCTACGCTTGGCGCTACACCTGCTCACGCGGATCGATACCCACGTACCTTCCTTTCGCTGATGCCCTCGTGTGCGAGATGATGTCATCTGCTGCCGGCAGTGCTATAATATCTCGGTGATACGAGCTCTGCCCGATCTGCTCCGGCAGCGTGACACGCTCCGCGTCTGCCGTCGTACAGCACGTAGCGGGCGATGTGGGTGGCTATCGGAGAATACCGGCTGCACTGTGGTTGTCTACGTGTCCCTCGGCGGTGTCATCTCCCAATGACGGCATCGCAGCGACGATCTGAAGATCCCCGAGCTCATCGAGCGGGTACGTAGAGGCGGTGTCCGTGAGGTCATCTTGGGCGCTGGGCGTCGACGAGGGATGGAGGGGACACGACGAACTTCTTCATCTACCGTAGCCCTCGCGAAAGGGCTGGACGTACGCCTCTCGGCTGATCATCGCCCGCGGTGTAGCCATCGGAGATGATCCAGCAGTACGCCGACGAAGTGACGCTCGGCGCTTCCATCCTCACCCGCACGGGATCTCCTCGATCGGTCCTGCCAAGCTTCTGACCCCATGCACACGCATGCCACTGGCATCCCGGGCAGGCACGTACAGCCCGCGCTCCCATCGCGTGGAAGATCTCCTGCTACTACCTGGCTGGGAGAACGATCCCGAGCTGGCTGCTACCCACGGCACGATCTAACTCCTCCCGACTTCGTCCAGCGCTACATCCACCGCCCTGACGTCCACGCCTATCTCGAGACGGGCCCCATGATGAACTTACCTCATCATCTCGAGCTCAAGACTCGCGCTCTGCACTCAGGACATCTTTGTCCCTCACACTACTGGCCCCATCCATCGTCGCGTCAGGTCGGTGGTCTCTATATCGACGTGAGGCTCGCAAGACGGGTAGGTAGGCTCCTGCCATCCCGCTTAGCGCTACGGGCTACGCCTTCGACAAGCTCCTGTGAGCAGCAGTCTGCCTGCCGAGGTCTTGGCGGCACCGGCACGCCTCAGCGAGATGCTCCACGCGGCATCGGCTTCGAGCATACCGCCACGCTCGCTGGCACTGGCAACGGGAACAACCACTACGAGGGACCTCCATTACTATCAGATATGGCACCCATAGCCACACGAGAGTCGCAGCGACTGCGGAGGAGAGCGAGGCGCACAACTACGCCTACTACGTCCTCTGCGGCTCACCATCTCGGACTGATGACTGCGACCAACCAGCATCAAGCTGGCTGGAGCACGACTGGAGGCGGAGCATCCTGAGCTCATCACACCCGGACTTCCGCCGACGCAGCGTGTCGAGTCGTGACGACCCTGCCGAGGAAGCTTTCACGCGGGTAGCGCACCGCCACTACGCCTCGCTGGCAATACCTACAGCTACGACGATGTGGTCAGGGAGTTCTACGACGCGTCTCCGAAAGCGACTTGGGCGGTAAGCCCTTCACCATCATTGCGGAGCTGAAGCACGACGGGCTCCTCGATCCTGCCTGACCTATGAGAAGGGCTGCTGACGGGCCGTCACCGCTGGCGACGGACGAGATCGGGTGATGATGTGACAGCTAATGTGTGCGCACGATACGCTCCATCCCCCTCCCGCCTGCGTGGCACGGGCTTATCCCGAGAGCCTCGAGGTGCGAGTGAGGGAAGTCCTCCTGCCCGCTAAGTGGAGTTCGACCGACTGAATGCCGGAGCGTCATCGTGCTGACCTCCTCTTCGCTAATCCTCGCACGCCGCCAGCGGTACGCTCAAGCAGCTGATCCCGCGCGATCGTAGCCGAGCGTCGCCCTCGATGCCTACCTCTACTACGCCGCCGGGGCAGCTCGGTCTCGACACTGATCACTACGAGCGTCTGCGGCTCTGCAAGAGGCTGGGGCTGAAGATCTCGGAGCGCCACCCGCCGCTGCCATTCGCGGAGGTATCATCCCTTCCTCGACTACTGGAACTGTGGCACGTGCCGAAGCTGTTGCCGCCGATGGCGTCGTGCTCGAGGTCCACCCATCACCGGCGAGAGAGAGCTGGGCATGCGGCGAAGACGCAGGCTATCGCCGCAAGTATCAAGCTGGAGCGAGGCCAAGACGCGCATCTCCGTAGACTCTCCAAAGTCGGGCGTACGGGTGCCGTCACACCTGTAGCCAATCTCGGATGCCGTGAGCACTCTCGGCACGCGTACGCCGTGCCTCGCTTCACAACGCTGACTTCATCGAAGCCTCTCGACCCACACATCAACGATCAGGTCCTCGTAGAGAAGGGGCGGTGAGATCATCGCGAAGATCGCCGGCGTCGTCACCGAAGAGTCCCATTGGCGACGCTCGGCCCGTCATCTTCCCCGCCACTGCCCCGCCTGTGGCTCTCTCTCGAGCGAAGACGCAGAGGAGAAGCCGCCTTTCACTACTGCACGAACCAGCGACCTGTCACGGCAAGACGGCTCGTATCGAAAGCACCCCTCTGGGCTGCAAGGCCGCTGACATACGCCCTCAGGCGCGGAGACCATCTGACCTCCTCTTCACCCACGACCTCGTGCATAGCATCGCCGACCTCTACCGCCTGAGCTGGAGGTGATCTCCTGCAGCTCTCCCTGGCCTCAAGCGCTGCAGTGCAACTCCGCCTGCACTGGAGAGCATCGAGGGCCTCCTAAGGAGCGCCCCTTCCGTGCCCCTACTCTTCGGGCTCGGCATCCCGCTCTCGTGGGCGAGACGGTAGCTAAGACGCTCGTGCAGCGCTGTGCGGATATCCGGGCGTAGGTGCAGCGACCTTCGAGGAGCTCACGGCGTCCCGACATCGGTGCGGTCATCGCCGAGAGCCTCGTCCACTCACTTTGCCTCACCCGAGAATGCGGGAGGTCATCGCGGAGCTCTCCAGCGTCTGGGGCCACTCTGAGCCAGCCGTCGCGAGGGAAGAGCTGCTCCCGAGCGACCGATCGTGTTCTGCTGCACGATCTCGGGCAGCGAGCCTTCGTCAGTCCGCGATCTTCACCCACCACTCTCGCGAGGGTACAAGATGACCTCATCCGGCGAGCCCTCGAAGATCGCTTTCGTCCATCTCCAGCAGAGACCGGCGACAGCTGGCCGGTGCCAACATGGTGCCCATAAAGCCTGCCAAGGCCACCGACCTCGGCATCACCGATACCTCCGGAGGACGAGATTCCTCGCCCTCCATCGAGCCCCACGAAGGAGAGCTGCACTGCTCCACTGACGAAGGCGGACACACGGCCGATTCCTCCCCCTTCTCTAATCCCTCCGATTTCCCTCTCCACGACGATCACGGATCCCATCCAGCTATCTGTAATGGACATTATCTTTATCTGTATCCTCGTCTTCTTGATCATCCTCGCCTGCTTCGAGCCTCAGTATCGGGGTGAGCAATGACGGTGAACTTCTCCTCAACTCCGCTATCGGGCGACGGCTGCCCGTGTCAGAGGTCATCATCTCGGCGTCGCTGCCGTGGGGATCTTCCTCGAGCCTCCTAAGTAACGGGATGATGGATGTAGCACGCAATGGGACATACAACGCCTACCACCCAGGAGGTCATGACCATCTGCTTGGCCATGCGGTAGTCACCGACATCATCTTGATCAACATCTTCAATGACCCTCGGGCGCCGACCTCAGACGACTGTCTCCTATGGTCTTTGAGCTCCTCGGGGCTTCGCTTCTGTATGTCGGTGTTCAAGGGGCTTTTGACGGCAGCCTCCAGATGCTGGACCATGCTGAATGCCACCAAGGCCTGCAGGTCATCATCCCTATCTTCTCCTCGGTAGCTGTGGCCTCTTCTTCGGCTCGGTGGCGTGGATCACACGTGTGTTAGCTTCTCCTTCCAACTCATAAGAAGACTCTCCCCTACCTCCTTTGCAGTGTCTTCAGCATCGCTTTGCTGACCTCTATCGTCTACTTCATGCTGCATCAAGCTCGAGTCGACGTCGACCCTCTGCCAAGGACTGGGGCCAACGGCCCACACACGCTGGAGGCGCTCGTCGTCATCGGCTGCCGCATCGGCTTCTCGATCATCAGCAGGTTCTACCACACTGGTGCGGCGTGAATATCCTCAAGATCATTATCCCAGCGGGCACGCCTGGCCCTCCTCGCTGGCCTCGCTGGCATGACCCTCGTAGAACTTCATATCGGGGTACCCTCTCGCTCCTCCGCTCATCGGGACTACATGGCTGCTGCAGGGAATGGGGCCTACACGATTTCACCCACCTCATGGGGAGCGGAATAACCCTCCCCGCCAAGACGCATATCTTTCCTCCTCGGCACGTCATCAGGACGCCGGGCCCTCTTCTTCTACTCTCTGAAGCGCATGAAGCGTCATCACAAGCACCTTCGGTGAACCTCTCGCGTTACGTACTTTGAAAGTAGGTCCTTCGGCTCATCCCGTATCGCCCGTGGTCTCGATGCGTACCCGCAGTGCTATCCGGCTCACGTCCTCGAGCGTGCCGTACCGCAGCAAGAGCCTCGCACACCGTGGATCAGACTCCCGCTCAATGAGCGGGAGCTTCACGATGGAGCCCGGTGCGGCCTTCGACCTCAGTGCGCCTCGGGTGAACCCTCAGTCACTGGCAGGAGCTGCACTCATCGCACTCGGTACCTACCTCTCGAGCTCCCTCTCTCACGACGTCCGTCACCCTTCATGGTAGGTATGGCGCGTCCTGGCAGACCGTTCCCTTGCTGTCATGCGAGAGTGCAGCGATCACGTCGATGACTTGAGGGTGTGATGTCGGTCATCGGTGGCTGGTTCATCACGGCTGCGCCGCCTTCATCATCACCCGTATCATCATCATCGCCACGATCTGCGTGCGCTGCGGCGGCTTCATCGTCTGGCGATCGCTTGTCTGCGGTGGCGCTCTTCCTCCTCTTCAATCAGCGCATCTGCATCCGTCGCAAGAAGGGTGGTGCTGATGACGAGGCTCTTCGTGGCCATCCTCAGTGCCGAAGATCCTACCGACGATGTGAGCCTGCTGCTCTCCGCACGTCCGTCAGAATCAGATCGGCCTGCTCGACCGTATCTCAGCCAGGACTACCTCGACATCAATTGTCGGTCTCTTCAGCGAAGATCTGGTGCCGTCTGAAAAAGACCATGCACCATCTCGACGAGCACAAGCGTGCTCTTCAAGACGATGCGCCGTAAAGGAGCACTCATCGGCCTAAGACGCATGCACATGACGACGAAGACATGCTGGAGAAGAACATGTGGTTCGCCTCGAGTGCCAGACCCGTCTCGCAGATGATCTACGCCTATAGAGCGTGCTACGGAGGTAGCGGTAGAGCACGTAGACGACAACTGCCAAACCTCATCCCGACAGGAGTGCCGCGCTGGAGTTCGCCCCCATCCGTATGACCGCGTCGTCGACTGACATCGCACGGTCCACCAGCTCATCAACCAGCAAGCCTGTGGAGGACGCCAAGAAGGCGAAGAACATGGTGCGGGAGAGCTGCGCGAGATCGTCAAGGATATGCGTAAAGACCCTGTGATGAAGCGCGTGCTCACAGGGGCCGTCGTGAGGAGACACTGCCTGCGCGACATGGTCTCACTCAACGTCCTCATCGAGACTGCCAACGACGCCCTCAGCGTAACAACTACTCCGCCACCGTCGGCTATAGCCAGAACCTCTCGACGAAGAGGCCGAAGGCTAAGCCCATTACTGCCCTCCCTTCGCCTTCTGCAGGCGGACGAAGCGCCACGGGCGCGCGATCATCGTAGCGCGCCTGTCGGGCTTTCTTTATGCCCCGATGACGGTACCGACCTGATGTAGAAGGCGCGCACTTCCGGCTCTCCATCCGTGTGCGAGGTGCAAAGAGACGACTCGCGCTACTCGCAAATGCAGGGAGCCGTCGTCGTGGGGGCGTCAGTGGCTTGCTGCAGCTGAAGAGCGGTAGTGGTTCTTCTTGCCGCGCTGGCCTGAGCGGGTGGCGGTCGCGGCGGTGAGCTGGGCAGAGGTGATGAGGTCATCGGGGCTGGCGACGCTTCTCACTGTTCACGCTCACACCACCCGGAGGCGATGAGCTTGCGCAGCTCGCCCCTCGAGGAAGACTGCCGCATCTTCGGTGAGGAGGTCGATGACTTCTTCCACCACTGCAGCTTGTCCTTCGAGACTCTCGAACTGGGGTACCCCCTCGAAGACGGAGAGGAGCGTAGGCTTCGTCGAGTGACTGGAGCTGAGCTCAGGCGTGCCCTTGCCCGAAGAGGATGCCCGAGGCAGCCATGCAGCGGCATCATAGCTCACGGCCGTGGACGAGACGTGATCGATCTCCGCCGGAACGCTGTCTGCAGCGCGCGCTCGTGGGGGAGCGGCACGGCCTGCTGAGCCTCGAGATCTCGCGGTCCTCCTGCTCGGCGTCAGCGTCGAAGCTTGCGATAGAGCGGTGCCGCATCGGCATCATTGACATTCAGCACGAACTGGTAGGCGTGACGGCGGCTCGTGCGCTCGGGGTCGAGCCACTACATTGCCACTCTCGGTCGTACCGAACTTACTCCGTCCGGCCTCTCGTGATCAGCGCGGACGTGCTCAGAGCATGAGGCACCAGCATCCATACGGCGGATCGGCTCCGTACCCGTGGTGATATTCATTGGTCAGAGCATCTGCAGACGGCAGCCGTGGTGGCGATAGAGATACACGATAATCGTCAGCCTTCCTGCACGAGCTGGTAGTTGAATTCGCGACAGCGCATCCGTTGGGTTCTCGCCGCCGAGGCGCTCTTCACCGAGTCCTTGGCACATCACATAGTTGACCGATGACGCTTAACGCCGATGTCGCGGACGAAGCCGGAGAAAGCTGTAGTCGCTTCATCCAATCGTAGTTGTTCTGCCAGCGCGGCAGCGTTGCATCGCTATCGAAGTCGAGGAACTTAGATACGGCTGCTTCTTGATGCAAGCTTGGTTGTGCCGGAGCGTCTCTTCGTCGAGGAGGTTACGCTCAGCTGGACTTCATCGAGGGGTCACCAATCATCCCCATAGCAGCCGCCGATGAGGGCGATGGGGCGATGGCCTGCCAGCTGGGTGGCCAGCATCATGACCCCGACGAGGTGGCCGATGCAGGAGTCCCGTGCCGGGGTCAATACCCAGATATGCAGAGGTATGCTCCTTCTGTAGCTGCTCCTCAGTGCCTGGGAACATATCATGGGATCATCCCATCGCCAGCGCAGCTCTTCAATAAAGTTGATCATTTTTCTTCTTAAAAGGGTGATTATCTGTATGTATGGTGGTACAAAGATAGCTAAAGCCTCGTACCTGCGCCCTCTACGCGCGAGGATAGCCCGCTAACAGAGGGGTAAGAGACTCGCCCTATCACGCAGATTTCTCTCATCCAGCGGAGGAAGAAGTGCTATCCCCACGAAGAAAAAGCCGCCCTCCGTAGTGGTCTTCTCCATCCGGGCACGTAGTCTTAAAGACTATGCACGTAAACTATCATCCACGTACGTAGATATTGAATCTACGCACGTAGATAAAAGCTTATCACCATTCGTCCGTGACTTTTATTCGCACTCGTGGGAGTCATTCCACTACTGCTCTCGGCTTTTTCTCACCGAAGCAGCAGGCCTCACATAGCGCAGCTACGCAACGTGTATCGCGAGGTTCTCTTCTCTGGTATTGCTGATTAGAAGTAGGTTTGCAGTGTGGAGAAGCCCTTCTCCAGCAATACAGAGACACAGAGCACAACGCAACGACACCACTTTCATCTGATCGCGCTATGCACACACGTTTAGATACTCTACCACCCTCAGAGGTCTACACACCCGCCCTCTGCGTGATGGCTCTTGGTCTGATCTGCTACTATGCATTCAGATCAAGCTCTTGGCTTATAATTGTCCCTATACAGCGGGATGATCTTTATATCGCTGCTCTATGCCGCCCTCTCTATACCCCGTTCGATAGAGGATGACGGAGAGACCGTAGTCCTGAGACGGCTCTTATGGTCGAAGCGGTATAGCCGCACGACCTACGATATCTCAGAGGTAAGTGGCATGGAGCTAGAAGAGCTACGTCATCGTTGGCTCGGCAGGTTACTTTTGCTATAGTGGCCTCTTCTACAAATCGAAGATGGGATTCTTCAATCTCGTTGCTACGGAGGAGACGGGTCATTACCTACGCATCCAGCGCAAGGGTGGCAAACGCCCACTCTACATCGCCTACCAGCCTGCCCTATCCTACTAATCGCATCTTCCCACACCACCCCAAGCACCACACCTTCCACAAGACCCTCATTACTCCGCACCCTATTCCTCACCATCAGAATGGGAAGTGATGGCATAGCTAACTCATCACTTCCATCTAATCGCGCTATGCACTACACGTTTAGGTACTCTACATTCGTCAAGGTCATCGCCTTCATTGGATTGTAGACTCTTGCATCATCCTTTATCTTCTCTGGCGACCGTAGACGGCGCATCATCGTTTGCCTTCCTCCTCTGGGCAGGCGCTTTGACCCTCATCTATCCTCCCTCGCTATGCCACGTTCGATGAGGATGACGGAGACTGGATAGTCTTGAAGCGACTCTTATGGTCGAAGCGGTATAGCCGCGACCTGACATCTCGAGGTAAGTGGTATCAATTTAATGAATGGTCTCCCGTGTCTTCGGCTCGGGAGCTTACTTCGGCTATAGTGGCTACTTCTACAAGAGCGAAGATTGGGCTCTTCAAGCTCCCTCGCTACAGGGGACACAGGCCATTACCTGCATCCAGCGCAAGGGCAACAAACGCCCACTCTGACATCGCCTACCGGCCGACCCAATCCTAATCATCGCATCTTCCCACACCCCCAAACACCACACGACACATGAAACCCTTACTTCTCCGCACCCTATTCCTCGCTATCGGAATAGGGAGCCTGTGCTTCATCAGCACGACCGCTTCGGCCTCAAGCTTTCACCCAAAGCCCCCGACAAGCACTATGACTTGAGCGACACCTAGCACTCCACCATCTTCGACTATGCTCAATACCGAGCCTACTACCAAAAGGAATATCGAGATGTCCCCTCCGACCCGAGATCCTATCGCTGGCTTCAGCTCCTGCAAATCGGGAGCAAATATCAAGGCTACGAGAACTACGGGAGCTTCGTGCCGACTCGATATGGAACGCATCAAACAAAAGGCGGGCAAGAGTAGGAACGACTTTCACGATGAGTGGTCTGCCGCCAAAGATGATTCACGGCCCGACGTGAAGCTCCTCTTTGACCGCAACAAGGGCATCTTAGACGCACACTGACAGGGTCTGCATCAACAAGTACCACCACACCGAGCCCATCCCCAGCAGCAGTGGACGATGGCCGAGGGCGATAGCACGATCTTAGGCTACACGTGCCACAAGGCCACGACCCACTTCCGTGGGCGAGACTACGTCGCTTGGACACCGAGGAGATTCCCTACCCCTACGGGCCCTATAAGTTCGGCGGTCTCCTGGTCTCATCACCATCTACGACGCAGCGCGAGCACATCTACACGCTTGTAGGCTTTGAGAAAAGCCCCGCCCTAGACTACATCTACCAGCGGCAACGGCCGCCGCAAGCCCACCGAGGGCAGCACGCGAGGAGGTCAATAAGCTCCAGCGACAGTTCCACGAGCAGCTGAATCTCTTCAAGTCCGACCTTATCACGCCAGCCCTGGCACTAAGATCAACCGCAAGCCCGCAAGCCCTACAACCCCATTGAGCTGGGACAACCTGCATAGCTATGAAACAGACCATCCTCCGCACCCTCCTTCTCGCCTATCGGGATGGGGTGCCTAAGCCTTCCGCCATAGCAGGTCAAAAGCCCAAGGTCTTCTGACTACACCTATGTATCATGAGCCGGAGTGACTCCCTGCAGATGACCATATTCGACTACGCGCAGTATCGGGCCTACTATGAGAAGCAGTACCGAGACGACCCATCTGCCCCTCAGGCTTATCACTGGATGCAGGTCCTGCAGATAGGTAGGAACTACCATGCCTTCCTCGACTATGGCGAGCTACGTAGTGACTCGATATGGAATGCTTTCGGTGAAGGCGAGGAAGAAATATGGGGAATTTGAGGGCGGAGGATAAGGCTGCCTCAAGAGCTGCCTTATCTAATCTGAAGCTTATCTTCGACCGCTCCAAGGGGATGATCAATGCCCACGAGAAGATCTTCATCATCAAGTACCACTACACTGAGCCCATCCCCAGCTCCAGTGGACGATGGCGCGGGGCGATAGCACGATCTTAGGCTACCTATGCCACAGGCCACGACACGCTTCCGTGGACGAAACTACATCGCTTGGTACACCGAGGAGATCCCTCCCCTATGGGCCCTTTAAGTTCGGCGGACTCCTGGACTCATCGCCTGCATCTACGATATGCAGCGCGAGCACATCTACACGCTTGTAGGCTTCTGAGAAAGCTCCGTCAGAGGACCACATCTACGAGGAAGCGCGACGTATGTGGTGGTTCGAGACCAAGCGGGAAGTGGTGGCGAAGCTCCAGAGGAACTACCACGATCAGCCCTGACCTCTTCACCTCCGACATCGTCGTCCGTGACCCCAAGAGCAAAGCCGTCAAGCATCATAGTAAGCCCTACAACCCCATCGAATTAGAATAAATCCGCCCCCTGCTGAGCTATGAAACAGTCCATCCTCCGCACCCTCTTCCTCGCTATCGGTATAGGGAGCCTAAGCCTTCCCGCCATAGGTCAAAAGCCCAAGGTCTTCCCGGACTACACCTATGTATATGAGCCGAGTGACTCCATTCAGATGACTGCATATTCGACTACGCGCAGTATCGGGCCTACTATGAGAAGCAGTACCGAGACGCCCCGTCTGTCCCCCAGGCTTATCACTGGATGCAGGTCCTGCAGATAGGCAAGAGCTACCAAGCCTACCTCGACTATGGCGAGCTACGTAGAGACTCGATATGGAATGCCTCGGTGAAGGCGAGGAAGAAATTAGGGGAATTTGAGGCAGAGGAAAAGGCTGCCTTTTAAAGCCACCTTATCTGATCTGAAGCTCATCTTCGACCGCTCCAAGGATGATCACGCCCACGAGAAGATCTTCATCAACAAGTACCACTACTATGAGCCCATCCCCCAGCTCCAGTGGACGATGGTGCGGGGCGATAGTACGGTCTTAGGCTATACGTGCCACAAGGCTACCGACGCGCTTCCGCGGACGAGACTACATCGCTTGCACACCGAGGAGATCCCCTCCCCTATGGGCCCTCTAAGTTCGGCGGACTCCCCGGACTCATCGCCTGCATCTACGACACCCAGCGCGAGCATATCTATACGCTTGTAGGCTCGAGAAAGCTCCGTCAGAGGAATACATCTATGAGCGAGCGCGACGCATGTGGTTCGAGACCACGAGGGAAGTGGTGGCGAAGCTCCAGAGGAACTACCACGAGCAGCCCGACCTCTTCACCTCCGACATCGTCACCCCTGACCCCAGGAACAAGCCCGTCAAGCATCATAGCAAGCCCTACAACCCTATCGAGCTGGAGTGCAATCCGCCCTCCCACTCCTCCCGCCCTATATGAAGACAATGAGACTCCTCCGAGGGCATCGTCCCTATCGCTCTGTATGTGCATCCCTCTTTCCGTAGGGAGCGCTGAGGCACAAGAGACCAACATGGCCCCATTCATCGAGAGCTTGATACGTGCCTTCAAATCAATGAAGGCTGACACCATACGCAAGGACGTCATTGCGCCCAACCTCTATCGCGCATTCTATAAAGCAGAGTACCATCCTGTTGCGAAAAAGCATGGCGCCAGCCTATGAATGGACGTGCTATTGCAAATCGGGAAACGGCCCAGCGCTATATAGACCATGGGACCTTGCTGGCTGATTCGATATTTGACGATGGAGTCAAGACGGGCAAGGCCCCTGAAGAGTTCGTCCCAGGATACCATAAGGCAAGCAAGAGCTCCGTCATGGATAGCCACATACTTTTCCTTCAGAGAGAGGGGAAGATGGAGTACTTCGATCGGATCGTCACCGACTACTCACCCACGTAGATAGTATCCCCAGCAGCAGTGGGAGCTGGTCGCAGGAGATAGCATCATCGCAGGATGACACCCTGCCACCGCGCCCAGACTCGCTACCGAGGGCGCGACTACACGGCTTGGTACACTGAGGAGATCCCGCTGAGCTATGGGCCCTGCAAGTCTCGGGAGGACCCCTGGGCTCATCACCTGTATCTAGGATAAGGACTGTGACCACGTCTCACCCCACAGGCTTTGAGCACGCTCCGCCTGGGGAGGTCATTTACTCGCAAGAAGAAGTCCTACTTCAAGACGACGAGAGAGCGCCTCCAGCAGGCCATCCGCAACTATATGGCGAACCCCTCGGGCTACAGCACACCGAAGATCAACGTCCAGGGGAAGAAGACCGCCAAGCCACCTAAGCTCCTACAAACCGATCGAGCTGGAGTAACATCCCTCTCCCTCACTTCCCGATACCACTATGAGACACTACGACTGCACGCCCCGACTCCTATGGTGCCTCCTCACGCTGCTCCTCCTGCTCCCCGTAGGACAAGCTGCATGGGCAGACGAGTGAGCGCCACGTGACTGCCCGCATCGTCAATGCCGAGACGGGTGCCCCCATCGTCGACGTCCTTTGCTCAGCATGGGACGGCGAGCGGCACTCACAGCCTTCACGCAGAGTGATGCTAAGGGCGAGGGCCTCGCTTTCGCCTCACGCCCCAAGACCAGTTCCTCTCCTTCGTCCTCTTAGGGCTACACGAAGCAAGAGCTACGCATCAGCGAGCCTCGGGAGATAGCTTCACCGTGCGTCTCCAGCCCTCGACGACGCCGATACGTGAGGTACATATCAGGCACGCCCCATCACCGTGCGTGGGGGCGACACGCTCCGCTACCGCGTCAAGGCCTTCGCTAGGCAAGCGAGACCGCTACCTCGAGGATGTCATAAAGAAGCTCCCCGGAGTAGAGGTCAAGGAGAATGGACGGATAGAGTATCAGGGGTAAGCCTCATCAATAAGTTCTACATCGAGGGGCAAGATCCCTTGGGCAGCAACTACACGCAGGCCTCGCGCAACATCCCCATCAATGCCGCCCGATCAGGTTGATGTCATCGAGCACAACCAGCACAAGCGCGTCCTACAGGGGCCTCGTCCCCAGCGACCAGGCAGCGCTGAACATCCGTCTGAGCAAGGCCTCACGCTTCCGTCCTTCGGGGAAGTCTCAGCAGGGAACGGGCCTGCCTGCGCCACTCTGGAAGGGCAAGGCCTTCCTCATGCAGGCCTCACCGACGAACCAGCTCATCACCCTCACTCAGGGAATAATACGGGGGTAGACCTCTCGTCAGACTTCGAGCAGCACGACGCAGGGAGTGGCCTTCCACAGATCTCCCTTCCCTCGACCGCCCCACAGACCTCCTCCCACAGCGCCCACCTCTCGACATCGGGCGCTACCTCGATGACAGAGGCTTCAACTGGGGGTATCAATGACCTGCAGAAGCTCGGGGAGTACAGCAACCTCCGCATCAACGTCTCGGGCTACCATGACCGCCGACGCCTCAGCTCCGAGAGCGAGACCCACTACCCTCGGCACTACACCCCTCGACCTCTACGAGACATCACAGCTGACCCTAAGCCCCAACTACTAATGCCGCCCTGCGCTACGAGCACAATGCACCCAAGCGCTATCTCGTAGGAGAGCTAAGCTTCGGAGGCAGACGCTCCCGACCAAGCTGAGGGCCTTCACTCCAATAGCCGCGAGTACACCTTGGGGCTACGTCAGGGAGCCCTCTTTGGCCCAAGCGGCCCTGCAGACGACCCTCCGCTTAGGCGGTACGGTCCCTCGACTTCGTCTCCTCCACACGTGGCTACACCGCGGGAGATGCTCCGTGGCGAGTGGACCGAGGTGGCACTCTCACACAGACGCTCTACGAGCAGCGACGCATCACCCAGCTTCACACGACGCATCAAGCCCCGACGAGCTTCCACTTCTCCCGCACCACGGCACTTCACACGGGGCTGGAAGCCGCGGCCGACCCACGGAGCTTTGACACGCCCCTACGCCAGCCCTCGACCGCTCCTGCAGCTACCGCGACCTCTCCCTGGCACTGGACGCGTCCTCAGCTACCGCCCCGAGGGCTTCTATCTCCTCGGTGGGGAGCCCCTGACCCTCGAGCGGGAGATGCTTCCAGGTAGGTATGCGCCACGATGAGGCGACACGCCTGCGTATCGCCCCTTCTTCTTCAGCATGAGGGCGAGCCTCGGGCAGCACGGAGAGCTATGGCTACGTGGAGAGCTACTCCTGAGCGCCCTGACCTCGACGGCTACTACAGCCCCAGCACCCAGAGACGAGGCTACCGCCTCTACTACCAGAGTCTCGAGCACCTCTACAGTCAGCAGACCCTCTCCAGCTCGCTCCGCCTCACCTATCACGCAACCTCGCTGGAGCTCTTCTTCACCCTACTCCATCTGAGCTACAACTACACGACCCACGGCTACTACCGTGACTATACTTATAGTCTCGACCGCACGGTGAGCATCCCCATCGACAGCACGCACCACCGCCAGACCTTCTCCGCAGCAGGTGTCGTAGACAAGTCCATCGCACCGCTCGGACTGAGCCTACATGCCGAGCTACGATACAGACACTCGAGCTACATCTCCTCACAGGCACAGCGTGTCTATCAGATCCAGAGCGACCTCCCTCGTGCCCAGCCTCACGATGATGTGCAACAAGCTCTCCCGCTGGAGCTGGCCTACACATTCGAGCTCAGCAGCCTATGGATACATCATCCGCTCACGAAGCTACGCCCCGTCCTCTCCCTACGTGAGAGCTTCGAGGCAGGCCTCCCCCTCGGTGACCGCTGGCTCCTTGGTCTGCAGATCGTCCACTCGATGAATGAGGTCGCTCCGAGAGAGTACAAGCATACCCTCTTCGGTGACCTCGACGCCACCTGGACCATCAGCAAGCGCATCAAGCTCACCGCCCGCTTAGCGAACCTATGGGGACAGACTACTACCGAGTGACCCGCCTCTCCGCCACCGACATCTCAAGCTTCGCCGTACCGCTCCGCCCCCGCGAGCTCATCGTGACGGCTACGCTTCGCATCTAAGGCGCTCTCGTTTCAGTCCTTATATCCCCACCTTCGCCTCACAGCACTCCTCAAAAAGACGTGCTGTGGGGCGCCTTTTCTGCTACCAAGAGTGTCGCTTTTGAAAGGCCTCAAATAGGGTGCCGAGGAGCGCCCTTATCCCTGTCCATTCTCTTGTAACTCGGGCAGTTGAATATCATATATTCGTTGTACCTTTGTAGGAGACAGAAAAGTCTATATAGACAGATTTGCTAATTCGAATTAGTTTTATGGAAATTATCAAGATCGTCGGGCGTGAGATCCTCGACTCCCGTGGGAACCCCACAGTAGAAGTAGACGTACACCTTGCGTGTGGTATCATCGGTCGTGCAGCTGTACCCAGCGGTGCATCCACGGGCGAAAACGAAGCCTCGAGCTCCGTGACGGCGACAAGGGTCGCTACCTCGGTAAGGGTGTCCTCAGGCAGTAGAGAACATCAACAACGTCATCGCACCTGAGCTCTACGGCATGAGCGCCCTGAACCAGCGTGAGATCGACCTGAAGATGATCGCTCTCGATGGCACCAAGACCAAGAGTAACCTCGGCGCTAACGCTATCCTCGGTGTATCTCTCGCCGTCGCCAAGGGCTGCCGCTCAGTACCCTCGACATCCCCCTCTATCGCTACATCGGTGGCACGAACACCTATGTACTGCCCGTACCTATGATGAACATCATCAATGGTGGCTCACACTCTGACGCTCCTATCGCCTTCCAGGAATTCATGATCCGCCCTGTGGGTGCATGCTGCTTCGCGAAGGTCTCCGTATGGGTGCCGAAGTCTTCCACGCACTGAAGAAGGTCCTCCACGACCGTGGCCTCAGCACCGCTGTAGGTGACGAAGGTGGCTTCGCTCCTGCCCTCAACGGTACGGAAGACGCTATCGAGTTCTATCCTCAAGGCTGTCGAAAAGGCTGGCTACGTCCCCGGTAAGGATATCACCATCGCTATGGACTGTGCTTCCTCTGAGTTCTTCAAGGATGGCATCTACGACTACACGAAGTTCGAAGGTGACCACGGTGTGAAGCGCACGATCGACGAGCAGGTTGAGTTCCTCAGCCAGCTGGTAGAGAAGTATCCTATCGACTCGATCGAAGACGGTATGGCTGAGAACGACTGGGAAGGCTGGAAGAAGCTTACCGACAAGCTCGGCAAGAAGATCCAGCTCGTCGGTGACGACCTCTTCGTCACGAATGTCGAGTACCTCCGTCGTGGTATCGCCGAAGGCTGCGGTAACTCGATCCTCATCAAGGTCAACCAGATCGGTACGCTCACCGAGACCCTCGACGCTATCGATATGGCTCACCGCCACGGCTTCACCTCCGTCACCTCACACCGCTCTGGTGAGACGGAAGATGCTACGATCGCTGACATCGCTGTAGCTACGAACTCTGGTCAGATCAAGACCGGTTCGCTCAGCCGTACCGACCGTAGTGGCTAAGTACAACCAGCTCCTCCGCATCGAAGAAGAGCTCGGTGACCTCGCTGTCTACGGCTACAAGCGTATCAAGTAGTCCACACCGTACGGCCCATCTGCGCTGAGGCAACCCTGCCCGCGCACCGAAGCCGTAGGGACTAAATAGCCCCGCAGGATGACCTCCTGCGGGGCTGTTTCACTTTCCTGCTGTGCAACAAAGAAGCGGGGAAGAATAGTTATCTTTGTGAGACGGGGCTTTTCAGGTGAGTACATCCCCGAGAGCCCCATATTTAGAATAGACTCCATCATCACTCCATAGCGCTGTATGCAACAGTCCTCCTCCGCCTGGACTCGCTGGGCTCCCCAGTGACCCGCAACTTGATCGTCATCAACTTCATCATCTACTTCGCCTCAGTCTTGCTACTGCGTCGAGGCTTTGACCTTGCGGAGGTCGCTGGCCTACACTACTTCGAGTCCTCAGCCTTCCGAGTGTGGCAGCTCCTGACATATCAGTTCCTCCACAGCACCTCGTCCATCGAGCACGTGCTGTCGAATATGTTCGCACTCTATATGTTCGGCTCGAGCATCGGTACTTCTGGGGCAGCAAGCGCTATCTGATCTACTATCTCCTCTGTGGTATTAGTGCAGGGCTGGTGCAGGAGCTGAGCTGGTACTATGAGCTACGCGAGGTCGTACAGTATGCGAGCGTACAGCTCCCATCGGGGATCGTCCCACTCGACACCTTCCTCAGCATGCTGAATACCGTGGGGGCATCGGGAGCTGTCTTCGGCATCCTCCTTGCCTCTGGCGTACTCTTCCCCAATTCATACGTCCTCATTGGCTTCGCCATACCGCTGAAGATGAAGTATTTCGTCTTCCTCTGCAGCGCCTTCGAGCTCTTCGCTGGCATCCACAACACTTGGGTCAGGTAGCCCACTTCGCTCACCTCGGTGGGATGATCGGCGGGGCTATCCTCATCTATCTCTGGCGTAAGAAGGGGGTTATCCGATAGCTCTTCGATGAACTGGCAGAAGCTATACAAAGAGTATTGGCAAGAGGGGAGCATCGTCATGCGCCTCCTCATCCTACATACCTTCGCCTACCTCCTTATCGGGCTGACCTCTTGGGCCTGCACGCTCATCACACCCTTACGCTGGTGGAATCTCGGGCTCTCACTCTCCTTCTACCCTGAGTGGGACAAGGTACTCTACCACCCCTTGGTCGCTCGTCACGTATGCCCTCCCCCACCTAAACTTCTTCCATTTCTTTGGCAACATGTGTCTGGTCTATGCGCTCCTCCCCGTGATGGCGTATCGACTCGGGACGCGCAGATTCCTCTGGGCCTATATCGGAGGCATCATCGCAGGGGCATTGACCTACCTCTTAGGCTACCAGCTCCTCGGTGCACAGACTATCCCTCCCCTGTCGCTGCAAGGTGCTTCAGCTGCCATCCTCAGCGTATGCGCTGCGGCAGTCATGGTAGATCGCAAGATTCTCTCCTCGTTCACCCTGCGCTTTACGGGGAATCGCATCCCACCCATCGCACTCTGGGTCTTCCTATTCCTCGTCTTCCTCGGTGCTGGACGAGGAAACTTAGGCGGTCACTTGGCGCACCTCGGCGGGCTCCTCTTCGGTATCGCCTGCGGTCTCTACTACCGCAAGCAAGCCAAGCATCCCGCAAGCGTTTTTACCAGCGACCGAGAGGAACTGCTACGCAAGACCCGTCACTCGAGCTTCTCCAGCCTAAGCCCCCGAGGAGCGTCGTCGCTTGATGAAGAACCTCCCCAAAGACAAGAACTAACCTCCCCCACGGCAACCCAATAATGAAGCTTCGCGCTCTCTTCACCTTCAGCTCACGTATCGCACGAGTCCTCCTCCTCGTGGGGACACTCCTCATCTCTGGGGTCTATCTCCTCGGGGCCTACTCGGGGTACATAGCACCGAAGACCTGGATCCTCCCGAGCTTCTTAGGCCTACTGTTCCCTGGGCTGATCTTAGCGCAGATCCTTGTGAGCCTCTTTTGGCTCATTGCACTCGACAAGAAGCACCTCATACTCGTAGGTGCCGTATGGCTCATCTCCCTGCACAGCTCCTCACCCATCTTCCCCATCAGCCGCTCAGCGAAGATCCTCGGCGACGAAGACGATGCGATACGCGTGCTCTCCTACAATGTCTGCGCCTTCGGCTTCAAAGCCTCACAGCAAGACCAGCCCCAACGCGATCCTGCAGTATATCAAGAGCAGTGGTGCCGATTTGGTGTGCCTGCAGGAGGCGATGCTCAATCAGAATCCTTGGGCAGGTGTCGTCTCAAAGACCCTGCGTAGCTATCTCGATAAGGACTACCCCTACATCAGTGTTAATCGTGTGAATCGTGGTGGAAGTACCCTTGCGCTTCTCTCAAAATACCCAATCACCGAAGCAAAGGAAATCCCCCTCCCCTCGTGGGTCAATGGGGCTGTCGCCTACAAGGTACTAATCCGTGGCGAAGAGACACTCATCATCAACGTACACCTCGAGTCCTTCCACCTGCGTCGCACGGATGGAGAGGACTATCTGCGCTTAGCCTCCCAAGGGCAGGCACTCCGCTTGAAGGACGCGCTCAGCAGCAAGCTTGCGCCTACCTTCCGTGCCCATGGCGTACAGGCCAACATCATCCACCAGCTCATCCAGAGCTACGGCACCGAGCGTGTCATCGTCTGTGGCGACTTCAACGACACGCCCTCTCCTATACCCGCCGTAAGATCGCCGATGGGCTGAAGGACGCCTTCGTCGAGCGTGGCAATGGCTTCGGCTTTACCTTCACGACGCGCCCTTCATCGTGCGCATCGACCACATCCTCTACGGCTCTGCCTTCCGTGCTATCAGCTGTGAGGTCGACAAGACCGCCAGCGAGTCGGACCACCATCCTATCGAGGCCGTGCTCACCATGAGCTCAGCACAAGAGTAATCCCCTGCCCCATGCTCAGCAAGAAGATACGCCAGTACCTCATTGACTTCCTCGTCGGCTCGCTCTGGGTACAGAGTGAAGGTGACGATCGCTTCCAGCGCCGCTTCGAAGCCATCGGCTATACCGACGATCCTGAGCAGATGAAGCTCTATCCCATCGTCATCATCCCCTCAGGCTTCTTCAAGATGGACGTCTACGGCACCGAGGAGTCGATGCCCACCCTCCCGCTGAAGACGTGGCGAGGGATACCACTACTCTTCGGCGAGCCCCGAGAGGGAGTGGAGTGCTGACGGGAGTCAGCTCATCATCCATGCCGACCTCCTCGCCTCGACCTACTTCCTCATCTCCCGCTATGAGGGAGATGTACCGACGTAGTGAGCGCGACTCCTATGGGCGCTTCCCTGGGAAGAGTTCGCTCCCCCTATCGAGCAGGCTTCCTACACCGCCCCATCATCGACGAGTACGGCGAAGCCCTCAGACAGATCCTCCTCGAGACGGGTATCGCTGAGCGCCACAACCTACGCCTCGAGGAGCGTCCCAGACCTTCAGCAGAGTCAACCTCACCCACGACCTCTCCCGCCCGTACAACTATCGTGGCTGGAGAAGCTTCCTGCGTGCATGGCTCAAGCAGAAGAAGAGTCCCTTAGAGGCAGCACGCCTAAGCTTCTCGGCAGATGTCGAGGACGACTACTTCACCTTCCCCAAGTTCTTCAAGTGGGATCGTAATACCTGCGATAGCTTGGGTAGGGATAGATCGGATATCTTCCTTTTCATCCGCATGCCCTCGCGCCACCCGCTGGATAAGCCTTACTATAGTCTCCACTCCCTCTACCTCCGTCGTATCCTCTCGATAGCCGCCAAGCATAAGGTACTCTTGGCACTACAGTGCAGCTATGCCGCGGGGCACCAGTCGGAGCTCATCAGCAAGGAGCGCCATCAGTTCGAGAAGGCTTTCCGTCAGCGTCCCCGTGGCCTGCGACACAATAAGCTCACCTCCTGCGAGCCCGAGGACCTCTTTCAGGCCTACGTCTCGGGCTTCCGCAATGATTACTCGATGGGCTACGCCGATGTCGTCGGCTTCCGCCTCGGCACCTGCCGTCCGGTGAAGTTCATCAATCCCAATACCCGCCTTCTGACGGAGCTCATCCTCCACCCTCTCGTGCTGCGCGACCTGACGCTGAGTGATCAGCGCTACATGGCGCTGGAGCAAGATGAAGCCGAGCGCATCGCACACGACCTCATCCGCACGACAGCTCGATACAACGGCGAGCTCACGCTCCTCTGGCACAACGACCTGCTCTCGCAGAAGACCCACCCCTGGCACTCCGTCCTCTACCGCTCCATGCTCCGTCTCATCGAAGAGCTTGGCGCAGAGCCCCAAGCGTAGTCCCAGCCCCTCACTCGCTCGCCCATGCAAGCCTCCCCTTCCGCCCACTCACCCTCCGTCATCCCTCTCCCTTCCCTTATATAGTCTTTTGCTGGCCCTTGTGGTGCCGAGACCGAAGCACAGACCCTCGCGACAGCCGAGGCGCTGCGTGCCCGGGTATCCGCCTCTTCCGTGCCAGCCTATGGAAGCCCCGCACGCCCGGGCTCCTTCGAGGGGGTAGGTAGCGAAGGCCTGCCTTGGCTCCAGCGCGTCGAGCGTGAGCTGGGTATGCAGGTCGCCACCGAAGTGGCCTCCGCCAGCCATGTGGAGGAAGCACTCGCTGCTGGGCTGGATACCTTCTGGATCGGAGCGCGCACGACGACAAGCCCGTTTGCTATGGCAGAGCTTGCCGAAGCCCTCAGCGGAGAGCGCGTCACCGTGCTGGTGAAGAACCCACTTAACCCCGATATCGAGCTGTGGGAAGGTGCTCTCCTACGCCTCTACCAAGCAGGCATCCCCCAGATAGGGGCTATACACCGCGGCTTCAGCACCTACGCCAAGGGACTCTATCGCAATGCCCCCCTCTGGCAAATCCCCATTGAGCTACGCCGTCGCCATCCCGAGCTTACCATCCTCGTTGACCCCAGCCATATCGCTGGGCGCCGAGACCTCGTACCGCTGGTCAGCCGTATGGGGCTGGAGATGAACTTCTCCGGCCTGATGGTCGAGACGCACCCCGAGCCCGAGAGTGCTTGGAGCGATGCCGCACAGCAGCTCACCCCTACCGACCTCATCACGCTCCTCTCCCAGCTGGATCTCCGCCCAGCCCACCCGACCGATGACCGCATGCTCAGCGGACTACGTGAGAAGATAGACCACATCGATGCCGAACTCCTGCGCCTGCTGCGGGAGCGCATGATCGTCTCCGAAGAGATCGGGCATATCAAGGCCAGTGCCCACCTCCCTATCGTGCAGCCCGACCGCTACCGCAGTCTGCTGGAGGACCGCTTAGCGCAGGGCCGAGCCTTGGGACTGGATGAAGGCTTCCTCAGGGAGCTCTTCAGCTCGATCCACGAGGCCTCTGTACACACCCAGCACACCGACAGCAAGTGACCATGAAGCTCCATCGCTTTGTCTTGACCTTGGGCTCTAATAGTGAGCCACAGAAACACCTCTCTCTGGCCCAAGCGGGGCTCCGCAGTCTCGAGCTGGAGCGCCTCACCTTCTCGCCAGCTCGCGAGTCTGCCCCCATCAGCTTCGGGCTCTCCGATGCGCTCTTCACCGACCAAGTAGCCGTAGGAGAGACAAGCATGGAGCTGGAGACCTTCGCCACACACCTCAAGGCTCTAGAGCGTCGTACAGGCCGTACCCCCGAGCAGCGCAAGAAGCACCCCGAAGCTATCCCCGTGGACATCGACCTCATCACCTGGGATCGGGAGATCCTCAAGCCACGGGACATCACTCGCCCCTACCTCATCGAAGGTCTACGTGACCTCGGTGAACCACTCCTCCCCGAGGAATAACCCCACCGCTTTCACTCGAGACTTCGCAGAGTGCTCACAGCCCTCTGCCAGCTCGCCGTATCTTGAGGTAAAAGCAACCAGTACTGGTCACCGAGCGAAGTAGTACTGGTCACCATTAGTTACCAGTACTGGTCCGAAGCGCGACCAGTACTGATCGGATCAGTGACCAGTACTGGTTCATTTTCCCCTCCCCGCAATGCTCTTTCCCCCTACGACTTACGCCACAGCAGCACACCAACAGAAAAATTCCCTGAATTCACTAATTTAGCGGTACGATACGACACGATCTATACCTCTATCCATTATGATCAAGAGACTTACTCCTCTGCTCTTTGCTCTCGGCACGCTACCCGTGCTGGCGCAGCAGACACCTAAGACAGACCCCACACAGGTCTATTCGCTCCTTGATGGGAAGACCATCATCAAGACCAATCCCTTCAGCGACATCTTCGGGAACCTCAACCTCAAGGTCGAGCGCATCCTGACCGATGGGCTTAGCGCACAGCTATCCGTTTTCTCCTCCCCTGGGAATAGTAATGGCGAGCAGATCGGAGCCTTCCATAATGTCGCACCGGTGATTAGCAACACCGCCCTCTACCCTTACCAGCCGAAGTACATCGCCTTTTCGCCTCAGATAAGATGGTATCTCAATGACGGGCTGGGCTATGGCTTCTACGTACAAGCGTACTATCACTTCCAGCGCAATGAGTTCAATGACCAAGTGATGAGATCCACTGCGATGTATGGGAGTGGTCTTGACGATGCTCGGCTAAACTATAATGGTCACTCCACGATGCATGCCATCGGCTTTGGTATCGGGGCGCAGTGGCTCTTTGGCCGTCGGAAGAATATCGTCTTAGACTGGTACATCGCTGGGATCGGCCGTGGCTTCGTCCGAGGGGATCTCTACGGGAGCTTTATCCCACCAGCCAACCGCAATAACTTCGAAGAAGCCTTCCGAGGAAGCCTCCCCAACGATGGGAAGGATGCTGAGATCTCCTACAACAAGGAGGGCCATACGGTAAGAATCACCAATATCAAATACCAAGCCTACGTCCTCGACATGGGGCTCTCTATCGGCTTCCGCTTCTAAGGCACTCATTTATCTCACCCCAAGCACGTTCTACACACACGCCATCAATTATGCGAAAGACACTTACAGCTCTTATGCTCGGCCTCGGCTCGCTCTCGATGCTGGCGCAGACTCCACAGACTGACCTCCCGCAGCTCTACTCCCTCGTTGACGGGAAGACCATCATCAAGACTGACCCCTTCAACGACATCCTGGGGCATCTCAATCTCAAGGTCGAGCGTCTCATCACACGAGGCGCCAGTGCACAGCTCTCCCTCGAGTTCTCCCCTGACGGGGCTACGGAGAAGCAGTCAGGTGCTTTCCACGCCCACCCTTTTTTCATGAGCAACTCCTTCGTCTTCTCTCCCGAGCAGCCGAGGTATATAGCCGCCTCCCCTCAGATAAGATGCTATCTCAACGGGGGCATGGGCCATGGCTTCTATATGGAGGCGTACTACCGTGCCCAGCACAGCGAATTCTCCCACCAGCGTATGTATGTACACCATCATATGGTAGGCAGTGGGACGAACTTCTTCGACGTGCGCTATAACGGCAGTGCCACGATGCACTCCTTCGGTATCAACATCGGGGCACAATGGCTCTTCGGCCGGCGGAAGAACATCGTCTTAGACTGGCACATCCTCGGGGTCGGACGCGGCTTCGCTCGAGGGGGCTTCACTGCGAACTTCGATGATGTCAGCCATACTGTCCTCGAAGAGGCTATCCGCAGCGAGCTCCTAAGCATGACGGAACAGGCTGTCTTCACCTTTGACAACAAGACGGATAACAATGTGAAGGTCTCAAACCTCAAATACCAATCCTATATCTTCAACATGGGCCTCTCCCTGGGCTTCCGCTTCTAAGGCGGAGGGCATAGCGGGTAAAAAGCGTATCTTTGCAGGGTAACTTGGGTGGAGTACTTATCAGCTCGTCCCTCCCCTGCAAGGCAAGGGGCGTGTGGCCATAGCTGGAGTACGCTTCATCCGATATATAATAGCGCATAGTGGAAACAAAGTACATCTTCGTCACGGGGGGCGTCGTCTCTTCCTTAGGCAAGGGGATCGTAGCTGCCTCTCTTGGCAAGCTCCTACAGGCACGTGGCTACAGCGTCACGATACAGAAGTTTGACCCCTACATCAACATTGACCCAGGCACCCTCAACCCCTACGAGCACGGCGAGATGCTATGTCACCGATGACGGGCACGAAGCCGACCTGGACCTCGGACACTATGAGGCGCTTCCTCGACATAGCGACCTCACGAGCCAACAACATCACCACCGGGCGTATCTACCAAAACGTCATCCGCAAGGAGCGTAAGGGCGACTACCTCGGCAAGACCGTACAGGTCATCCCCCACATCACCGATGAGATCAAGCGCAACGTCAAGCTCCTTGGCCTCAAGAAGCAGTACGACTTCGTCATCACCGAGATCGGTGGTACCGTCGGCGATATCGAATCCCTCCCTTCCTCGAAAGCGTACGACAGCTCAAGTGGGAGCTCGGGCAGAACTGCCTGTGCGTCCACCTGACCTACGTCCCCTATATCGCTGCGGCTGGTGAAGTGAAGACCAAGCCCACCCAGCACTCCGTCAAGCAGCTCCAGGAGGTCGGTATCCAGCCCGATATCCTCGTCCTGCGCACCGAGCACACGCTCAGCAGCGACATCCTCCGCAAGGTCGCACTCTTCTGCAATGTCTCAGCAGAGTCCGTCGTGCAGAGCGTCGACGTCCCCACCATCTATCAGGTCCCCTTGGCACTCGGCGAGCAGCATCTCGATGAGATCGTGCTCAAGAAGAGCGGTATCACGCCCGAGGCTAAGCCCGAGCTGAAGGAGTGGAAGAAGTTCCTCGCCCTACGCGAAGAAGCTAAGGAGGTCGTCACCATCGCCCTCGTCGGTAAGTACGTTGAGCTGCAGGATGCCTACAAGTCCATCGACGAAGCGCTCCTGCAGTCTGCTACCTACAGCGGCCGCAAGCTCCGCCTCATCTCCGTACACAGCGAGAAGGTCTCTGAGGAGAATGTAGCCGAACTGCTGAGTGGTGTCGATGGTGTCATCGTAGCTCCTGGCTTCGGCTCCCGCGGTGTCGACGGGAAGTTCGTCGCCCTGCGCTACACCCGTGAGCACGGCATCCCCACGCTGGGTATCTGTCTCGGTATGCAGTGCATGGTCATCGAGTTCGCCCGCAACGTCTTGGGCTGGAGCGATGCCCACACCACGGAGATTGACCCCTCGACCACACACAAGGTCGTCGACCTCATGGAAGAGCAGAAGAGCATCTCCGACCTCGGGGGCTCGATGCGTCTCGGGGGCTACGACTGCGTACTGCGCCCTGGATCGAAGATCGCTGCCGCCTATGGCTCGGACTTCATCCGTGAGCGTCACCGCCACCGCTTCGAGTTCAACAGCCAGTATCGCGAGGCTTACGAAGCAGCTGGCATGATTTGTGCAGGGGAGAACCCTGACACGGGGCTCGTCGAGACGGTAGAGCTCAGCGGACATCCTTGGTATGTCGGCGTGCAGTATCACCCCGAGTACCGCAGTACGGTACTCCACCCCAGCCCGCTCTTCCTCGCCTTCGTGAAGGAGGCGATCAAGCATGGTAGCGAGCGCCATCAGGGGCTAAGAGCAGCCCTGCGACTGTATCACATCGTCTCCAGCACCACAGGTGCGCGTGGAAAGCATAGTATAGATTAATGGATAAGAATACACTCATCGGAGCCCCTACTCATCGGGGCCGTACTCATCGGGTTCACCTGGTTCAGCAAGCCCGACCCGACTCAGCAGACACCGCCACCAGCGGATACCACCCACGTCGTAGCCCAGCAGCCCGCTGCCCCACAGGCCACGGCTGACACCGCCGCCCTCGACAGCACGGGTGCCCCCATCATCGCCCCTTACCAGCAGGCTAAGGAAGAGAAGGTCATCGTACTGAAGAACGAGAAGCTCGCTCTCTCCATCTCCACCCGTGGTGGTGCCCCTGTCGAAGCCGTACTCGCAGACTACCTCGACCAGTCGAAGAAGCCCGTACATCTCTTCCGTAAGGGCGACACGCGTCTGGACCTCCCCCTACGCACGCTCGACAACCGTATGGTGAGCACGGCTGATGCCAACTTCGACATCATCGAAGCTACCGACTCCACTGCTACCCTGCGTATGCAGCTCGACGAGTCAGCTTACCTCGACTACGTATATAAGCTCCGTAGCTCCGACTACCGCGTAGACTTCACCATCCGCGGCCACGAGCTTCGTCGCTTCCTCCCCGTGAACATTGCGCTACAGGATATCGAGTGGCGTCAGCGTATCCCCCAGCAGGAGCAGTCCTGGAAGTTCGAGGGGCAGTATAGCGGTATCTACTACCACTACCCTCAGGGCGATGTAGACCGCCTCGAGACGACCAGCGAAGCCAACGAAGATATCCAAGAGACGCTGCGCTGGGTTGCCTTCAAGGACAAGTACTTCAGCTCCGTACTGATCGCTTCGGCTACGGGCTTCAAGGATAATAAGCTCACCCTCAAGACCGAGGGCGAAGGTAGCGGCTACGTCCGCTCCGGCGACTTCAAGGGGACCTTCCCCATCTCTGTCAAGGAGACGGAGACCGTCGTGCCCTTCATGTTCTTCTTCGGCCCGAACGACTACGACCTCCTGAAGGGCTATGACGAAGGTGTCGACAAGGCAAACGCCCTGCACCTCGACCACCTCGTCTACCTCGGCATGAGCGTCTTCCGCTGGATCAACCAGTATCTGATCATCCCCGTGGTGACCTTCCTCTCTGGCTTCCTGTCGAACTGGGGTATCATCATCCTCTTGATGACGCTCTTCATCAAGATGCTTCTCTGGCCCTTCACCTACAAGAGCTACATGTCGCAGGCGAAGATGCGTGTACTGCGTCCTCAGATCGAGGCCATCAACGCTAAGTACCCTGGCAAGGAGCAGGATCAGATGATGAAGCGTCAGACCGAGACGATGAATCTCTATCGCTCTGCTGGTGCCAGCCCGATGAGCGGCTGTCTGCCTATGCTGCTGCAGATGCCCTTCCTCATCGCGCTGTACATGTACTTCCCTACCTCCATCCTACTGCGCGGACAGGGCTTCCTCTGGGCTGACGACCTCTCTACCTATGATGCTGTCATCTCGTGGAATACAAACATCCCCCTCATCTCGTCCTTCCTGGGCAACCACCTGAGCCTCTTCTGCGTGCTGATGACGGTGACGAACATCCTCTACACGCGCTACACGATGAATCAGAGCCCCTCAGGCGAAGGTATGGCCGGTATGAAGACCATGCCCTATATCATGGCAATCATGTTCTTCTTCATGTTCAACCAGAACGCCTCGGGTCTCAGCTACTACTACTTCGTCTCTACGCTCATCACCATCCTGCAGTACTTCGCCTTCCGCTGGACGCTCAACGAGGACAAGCTCCTCCGCCAGCTCGAAGAGAACAAGAAGAAGCCCCGCAAGAAGTCCAAGTGGATGCAGCGCCTCGAGGAAGCTCAGCGCCTCCAGCAGGGAGCAGCAGCGCAAAGCCCAGAAGCAAGGCAAGCGCTAATCCTCCGCACCCTCCTATGCACAAATAGATAAGTCAAAGATGCGCATACTCCCCGCTGCGGGAGGCATGCGCATCTTTACTCTTTCCTCTATACCGACTCCATAGATTTTATCCCTTCACTCAATGGAACCCCTCAAGCACGAATGTGGCGTGGCGATGATCCGCCTGCGTAAGCCCCTCGCCTACTACCAGAGAAGTATGGCACCTGGATGTATGGCCTCAATAAGCTCTATCTTCTCATGGAGAAGCAGCACAACCGTGGTCAAGAAGGTGCTGGGCTCGCTGTCGTCAAGCTCCACGCGGCTCCTGGTGACGAATATCTCTTCCGCGAGCGCGCCGAAGGTGCCTCCGCCATCCAAGAGATCTTCAACTCCGTCTACGCCTCCTTCGCTGACGTCCCCGCAGAGAAGCTCGCCGATGCAGCCTATGCCGAGCGCTACCTACCCTTCGCTGGCTCCCTGCCTCATGGGACACCTGCGCTATAGCACGACGGGCAAGAGTGGCCTGACCTACGTGCACCCCATGATCCGCCGCAGCAACTGGCGCGCTAAGTGCCTCTCCATCTGCGGCAACTTCAACCTCACGAACGTCACCAACGTCTTCGACGCTATTACCTCCGTCGGCCAGCATCCCCGCCACGTCTCCGATATGCATATCCTCCTGGAGCAGCTTGGGCACCGCCTGGACCGTGAGGTCGAGCGCCTCTTCAATGAGAGCCGTACCCACGGCCTCACGGGCATGGATATCACCCACTACATCGAGGAGCGTATCGACCTGGCAAACGTCCTGCGCCAGTGTGCTCCCCTCTGGGACGGGGGCTTCGTCATGTGCGGTGAGACGGGGAGCGGCGAGACCTATGCCATGCGCGACCCCCACGGCATCCGTCCAGCCTTCTACTATATCGACGATGAAGTCGTCGTCTTGGCCTCCGAGCGCCCCGTCATCCAGACGGTGATGAACGTCCCCGCCGAGCAGATCACCGAGCTTCGCCCAGGGCAAGCTATCCTCGTCAATCGCGCTGCCGAGGTCCGCACCGAGCAGATCATCCAGCCTAAGCGGGATCAGGCTTGTAGCTTCGAGCGCATCTACTTCTCCCGAGGTAGTGACGTCGACATCTACCGCGAGCGTAAGGCTCTCGGTGAGCAGCTCACGCCCGCTATCCTCCGTGCTATCGGTGGTGACCTACGCCACTCCGTCTTCTCCTTCATCCCCAACACCGCCGAAGTCGCTTACTACGGTATGATCGAGGGTATGGACAAGCACCTCACCGAGGAGAAACTCCGACAGATCAAGAGCACGCCTTCGCTCTCCGACGAAGCACTACGTGAGATCCTCTCCGCACGCGTCCGCACCGAGAAGGTCGCTATCAAGGACATCAAGCTCCGCACCTTCATCTCCGAGGGTAAGAGCCGCAATGAGCTCGCAGCACACGTCTATGACATCACCTACGGCACCGTAGAGCGTGGCATGGACAACCTCGTCGTCATCGACGACAGTATCGTGCGTGGGACGACCCTTCGCCAGAGTATCATCGGGATCCTCGACCGCCTGGGTCCGAAGAAGATCGTCATCGTCTCGAGCTGCCCACAGGTCCGCTACCCCGACTACTACGGCATCGACATGAGTAAGATGAAGGAGTTCATCGCCTTCCGTGCCGCCATCGCCCTCATCGAAGAGCGAGGCATGCAGTACCTCCTCGAGGAGCAGTATCAGAAGGCACGTGAGCTGGAGAGCGTCTCGCACAACAAGCACGTGGAGAATGTCGTCAAGGCGATCTACGCTCCCTTCTCGCCCGAAGAGATCTCCCGCAAGATGGTCGAACTCCTTCGTCCCGTAGGTACTCAGGCCGAGGTCGAGCTGGTCTTCCAGAGCCTGGAAGGTCTGCACACGGCAATCCCTGGGCACCCTGGTGACTGGTACTTCAGCGGCAACTACCCCACCGCTGGCGGCTCACACTTGGTGAACAAGGCCTTCATCGACTACATCGAGCAGGACTACCGCAAGTAAGCGCGCCCCGCTCCTCCCCATACCTCATACAAAGCACCCGCCCCACACCACGAGCCATCAGGCTTACGGTGTGGGGCGAGTACTATGATTATTGAGAGAGAGCTATACTCCTGCGGTCTGAGTGACAGTCTCCAAGCGTGAGATCAGATGATCGAGTTGCTCACGGAGTGCCGATAGTTCGCCCTCGGCACAGCCTGCATCTCGCAGCTTGCAGGAGAAGAGCGAGGGGATATCTTCTGCCTCCTCACGCAAGGCCTTCGCCTGAGGGGTAAGACAGAGGATCACCTGCCGACTATCGACCGTACCACGCGTACGCGTGACGAAGCCCGCCGCCTCGAGGCGCTTCAGCAGAGGCGTAAGCGTATTCGTATTCAGCCCCAGACGATCTACGATGTGACTGAGGGGCACCCCGTCCTGCTCCCACAGGACGAGCAAGACCAGATACTGCGGATAGGGTCAGCCCCAGACGGTCAAGATGAGGGCTGGTAGAGGCGTGTGATCAGCCGGACGACCGTATAGAAGCGGAAGCACAGCTGATCCTCCAGAAGGAGTGAAGGCGAGGACATACGATGTATATATCTTCGAAGAATGCGCACCCCATAGGCACCGAGGGAGGCTACTCCTTCGGCACCTATAGGCTACGCCGTAGATTAGAGTTGAGAGATAGGGCTTAGCACTTAGAGCGCTGGCATAGTGCCTTGAGCGCCCCTGTGGACCACAGAGCCCAGAGGACCAGCAGTGGCTGGAAGAAGAGGCGCACCAAGCGCTTCGCATCCGTATCGAGCCCAAAGGCGCTGATCCCCTCCGTGTACTGATGGATGTTGCCAGGGAAGATCGCCACGAAGAAGATCGCTACGACCAGCCCGACCCACACGCGCTGACGATAGAGAGCTACGAGGGAGAGCCCTAAGAGCATCTCCACGACACCCGAGGCCAGCACGACGAAGTCCTTGCTCATCGTGAGCCAGTCAGGCACCTGCGCCACAAAGTCCGCACGGCGGAAGGTCATGTGGCTGATCCCCGCATAGAGGAGGAAGAGCCCGAGGAGGATACGAAAGGCGTGCTGCGTCTTGCTCGTCGGGAGCGTAGCGGGCATCATACGAGCTCGAGGGTCACGTCGATGTTACCGCGCGTCGCATTGGAGTAGGGGCATACCTGATGGGCACGCTCCACAGCCTGCTGTGCTGCCTCACGATCGATACCTTCGACCTCGACACGAAGCTTGACAGCGAGGCCGAAGCCTCCTTCACCATTCTCGCCGAGGCTGACCTCTGCGGTGACGGCCGTCTTCGCATGGAGCTTGCACTGGCGCAGGACGAGCCCAAGGGCGCTATCGAAGCAGGCGGCATAGCCAGCTGCAAAGAGTTGCTCGGGGTTGGTACCACCGCCCTGACCACCGAGTTCCTTGGGCGAGCGAAGCTGTACATCGAGTACACCATCATTACTTACTGCGTGGCCTTCACGGCGGCCACCTTCGACACGAGCCGAAGTCGTGTACAAAACCTTGATTGACATAGCTGAATCTATTTAATGTAAAGTGCTACTGGGAGTAAGAGCATCAGGGCGCTCCTTAGAGCTACTTAGCGAGAAAGCAAGAGGTATCGAGCAGCTTGATAAGACCGCCCCGATCGTTAGAGTCTATTCCTTCCTTATAGCTGATGATTTGTTTCCACTGCGAAGGTAATACAAATCTTATGTATATCGCGAACGACACAAGTAACTCAAAGGGTAAAGCCTGCGAGAATAGCCTACCCTACATACCTTCGTCTCACCACTGATCCCCCACTTTCAAGCCACCCAACAGCCCTATTCAGAGCATTATCTTCCACCCAACCGAGTCGCGTCCACCTAAGTCGCGCAGTCCCTTCCTATGCAGCTTCACCCCTCACACACGCTGAGAAAAAAAGCGCCATCGCAATAGTCAAATAATAGACTTCGTATAGTGCATTTCGCTTATCTACGTAGGTAGATTTATCATCCACGCACGCAAACTCTAAGATCCACGTGCGTAGATTTTAGATCCAGGCACGTAGACAGAAGTAATGCTATACTCGTTCGTGGCTCTACCACTACGCCGTGGAAGCTTTTCCTTCGGTAGCATGGAACTTCCCCTGTATAGGAATGCCCTCGCAAGTCAATGAAGACATAAGAGACTCCCACCCCAATGACGGTAGCTCTCCCCAGCTAATGAGACTCCGACGACGGCACAGGCGAAGGCACTCCATCCCCCCTTCTCGGAGGTATGACACCGAAGCTCCAAGAGGAGATACAGCACAATTCCGGCAATTCTTCAGCGAGTCGTTTGGCAAATCTTGGATTTTCAATCTACACTATCACACAGCACATTAAGCATCAAAAAGGAAAATCCTGAGTAGTAGTCACGGCAAATCTTTCACGCTTCATCAAGGGGTGGAAGGCTCATTTATAAGAGCTGAGCATCGCCCATCCTCGGAGGGAGGAGCTGGTAGGCAAGGGTAAAGACGAGAGAAAAGTGGGGAAAAGCAATGAATATTTGGTTGATAACATTTTGTTACCTACCTTTGCATAGCAAATCACCTATGTAAGGTAATTCCATTTACCACACATAGGTCACTCCTAAAAACGATAAGAAATATGATGACTCTTGAGATAAAGAGTAAGGTATCTAAGCAGGGCCTTCGCGCCGGCAAGACGCTTTACTACGCCTACCCCACGAAGCGTGAGAAGCTAAGCATCGACCAAGTGATGGAGCAGATCAGCAGTATTTGCTCGCTCTCCCGCATCGATGTGGAGTCCGCTCTGCGTGCCTTCGCCGAGGTCGTATGTACGAGCTTCGAGCAAGGCGTCGGCGTCGACCTCGGAGAGATGGGTACACTGATGCCCTTCGTCCAAGGCAAGCTGATGAACACCCCCGAGGAAGTCACCGAAGCGACCCTCCAGCCTGCGAAGATCATCATGCACCCGAAGAAGAATATCCGCCAAGCGCTCGGCCGCATCACCTGCCAGATCAAGCGCGAGCCCTCCCAAGACTAAGTAAGAATAAGAAATAGCTATAATGGATCTACGTTTATCAGTACGCACCAAGCGTATAGCCCTCCTTCTCACAGGGGCTCGTGGCCAGCACGTCGCTGCTCTCTGCCCAAGAGAAGCTCACCCTCGACGAGTGCCGCGAAATGGCCAAGACCCACAGCCGGCTGCTCCAGCAGAAGGACGCCGAGCGCGAAGCTGCCCACGCCCGCAAGCAAGAGGTCTTCACGAGTTCTTCCCCAGGTGACGGCTCGCGGAGCCTACCTACACATGCAGAAGGAATTCCACCTCATCGACTGGGACAAGCCACTGGGCTCCTTCAACTTCCTCATCCCCGATCGTCTGCGTCACCTCGGCACCGTCGACCTGCGCAACGTATGGGTAGCCAACGTCACCGCCATCCAGCCCATCTACCTCGGTGGTAAGATCACCACGGGCTATCAGATGGCCTCGCTCGCCGAGCAGCTCCAGGACAACCTCCGTGAGACAGCTGCCACGGAGATCGAGACGAAGGTCGATGAGACCTATTGGCAGATCATCTCCCTCGACAGCAAGTCTCGCTTACTTGACCAGCTCGTGACCCTACTGACGCAGACCGTGCGCGACGTAGATGCCTCTATCGCAGCTGGTGTAGCGACGAAGGCCGACGGCCTCTCCGTCCGCACGAAGCTCAGCGAAGCCGAGGTCAAGCGCAGTCAGGTACAGAATGGCCTCGAGCTCTCGAAGATGCTCCTAGCTGACCTCTGCGGGCTGGAGTCCTCTGCCGACATCCATCTGGCAGACGAAGGACAGATCGAGCTTGCCCTCCCGCTCCTACCGAGCGTCTGCAGGCAGAGGACCTTCCCGCCGCCGTCGAGCGCCGCAGCGAAGTACGCTCCCTGCGTATGGTCGACACCATCTATAGCAAGCGCGTGCGTATGGAGACAGCAGAGCTCCTACCTAAGGTCTACGGCTTCGCCAGCTATTCGGCTACGAATCCCAATAGCTTCAATGGCCCGAAGAAGGAATTTGGCGGACAGTATTACCTCGGCGCGATACTGCAGGTACCCATCTCCGACCTCTTCTCTGGCTCCTTCCGCCGCCGTCAGGCTAAGGCCGAGCACCGTGTCAAGCAGCTCGAGCTCGCCGAAGCCCGCAGTAAGATCACCCTGCAGATGAAGCAGGCACTCCGCACAGCTGACGACGCTCGCCGTGCCTACCAGACGGCTCTCAAGGCTGTCGAGATGGCACGTGAAAACATGCGCTACGCCGAAGTCGGCTACAAGGAAGGCGTCATCCCCCTGCTCAACTACACCATAGCGCAGACCGCCTGGATGAGCGCACAAGACAGCCTCATCGACGCACAGATCCGCGTTCTCCTCTCCGAAAGCAAACTGAAGAATATCCTTGCCCTATAAAAACAATGAGTACTCAACCCACCCAGCAGCCCACGCAGAACGAGGCTGCCAATGCATCGTCCAAGAAAAGTATCATCTTCGGCGTCGGTATCGTCGTCGTAGCTATGGTCCTCTTAGCCCTCTCTGGCTTCATCTTCTTCGGTGAGAAGGAGGATATCATCACCGGCCAAGTAGAGGTCGATGAAGTACGCATCGCGGGCAAGGTCCCAGGTCGTATCACTGAGTTCCTCGTCAGCGAAGGCCAGAGCGTACATCGTGGCGACACCCTTGTACGCATCTATTCGCCCGAAGTCCTCGCTAAGCTCGAGCAAGCTCAGGCCGCTAAGTCCGCTGCCGAAGCCCAGAGCCAGAAGGCACAGGCTGGTGCTCGTAAGGGAGCAGAAGGAAGGCGCCTACGAGATGTGGCAGAAGGCTAAGGCTGGCCTCGAGGTCGCAGAGAAGAGCTTTGAGCGTGTCGAGCGCCTCTACAAGGAAGGCGTCCTCCCCGCACAGAAGTACGACGAAGCCACCGCTCAGCTCAACGCAATGCGCGCTACCGAGCGTGCTGCTCGCAGCCAGTACGATATGGCGATGAACGGTGCTCAGCGTGAGGACAAGTGGGCCGCACAGGCCCTCGTCGAGCGCGCTGCAGGTGCTATCACCGAGGTCGACGCTTACCTCAAGGAAGGTGCGCTCGTCGCTCCCGTCGACGGCATCATCTCCGAGATCTACCCTCATCAGGGCGAGCTCGTCGGTACGGGTGCTCCTATCATGAGCATCTCCGACTACCGCGCCGTGCGTGTCCTCTTCGCTGTGCGCGAAGACAAGCTCGCCGGCCTGCGTCAGGGGTAGTAAGCTCCACGGCACCATCCCAGCCCTCGGCGGTAAGAAGGTCGAGCTAACTATCTCGAAGATGAAGGACATGGGGAGCTACGCTACGTGGAAGGCTACGAAGCCCCGCGACCAGCACGACCTGCGCACCTTCGAAGTAACTGCTCAGCCCACCCAGCCTGTCGAAGGTCTGCTGGCGGGTATGACGATCGTACTGGACAAGGGTCAGCTCTAAGATGTCAACCCCCAAGACAGGTCTGGGTGCCGTACTGAGGCGCGAACTCCGCTACCTCTCGACGCGCCCTATCTACCTCTTCGCCATCTTCGGGGCACCGCTCTTGGTCACCCTCATGCTCCTCTACATGATGGGCGGAGGACTCCCGACCAATATGCCCGTAGCGGTCGTGGACGAAGACCACACCGCTACCTCGCGTGCCCTCACACGTAGCCTCGATGCCTTCCAGAGCTCTGAGGTAGCCCTCGAAGCCGCCTCGATGCCCGAGGCGCTTGAAGCGATGCGCCGTGGGGAGGTCTATGCGATCTTCCACATCCCCTCCGGCCTACAGGCGGGTGCGGGATCGGCACGTCAGCCCAAGCTCCACTATTATACCAATAGCGCCTACCTGATGGCAGGGAGCTTCACCTTCCGAGATATGAAGATGCTCTCCGAGCTTGCTTCGGCCAAGGTCGGCCTTCAGACCGGCCAAGCCAAGGGTAAGACGATGGAGGAGATCATGGCTACCGTGCAGCCCATCGTCGTGCGCAATGAGGTGATGAGTAATCCCTGGCTGAACTATTCGGCCTACCTCACCACGACGATCCTCCCTGGTATCCTGCAGCTGATGATCCTACTCCTCACCTCGTACAGCATTGGTCTCGAGATCAAGCGCGGTACGGCGAGCGAATGGCTTCGTCTGGCTAAGGGCTCGATGAGCCGTGCGCTCATCGGCAAGCTCCTTCCGCAGACCATCCTCTTCGTCCTCTCGGGCTGGATCATCCAGGGTATCCTCTACGGCTGGATGGGCTATCCCCTGCAGTCGGGCTGGGCACCGATGGCGCTTGCCATGCTCTTCCTCGTGCTGGCAGCTCAGGCCCTCGGTATCTTCTTCATCTCGCTGATTCCCGTGCTCCGCATGGGTATGAGCCTCGGTAGTCTCCTCGGGATGCTGTCCTTCTCAATCTCGGGTATGAGTATCCCTGTGAGCTCGATGATCGCACCGATGCAGACGCTGGCCTATATCTTCCCCCTGCGCTACTACTTCCGCATAGGGATCAATCAGGCGCTCATCGGGGCACCCTTCGCCGACTCACTCCCCCAATATATCGGGCTACTCGCCTTCATATTCCTGCCGCTCATTATGCTACCTCGTCTGAGGAAGTACCTCCTGAATGTCGGCTATATCGCTTGATGCTTCTATGAATATCATCCGATCTATCAGACTCCGCATGAGTGACCTCTGGCAGGTCTGCCTCAGGGAGTTCCGTCATATCTTCGCCGACAGCGGGGCTATCCTCTTCTTCCTCGTCGTCCCCTTCGCCTATCCCTTCCTCTACTCCGCCCTCTATGGGAGCGAAGTCGTGCGGGAGGCACCACTGGTCGTCATCGACAAGAGCCATACGGCACACTCGCGCGAATTCATTCGCCGTGTCGATGCCTCGCCCGATGTACGCGTGGTGGCTCATGTCGCTGGGGAGTCAGAGGCCTACCGCCTCATCGGAGAGGAGCGCGCCTACGGCATCTTGATCATCCCCGAGGACTTCGATCGTATGCTGATGAGCGGGCGCCAAGCGCACGTTGATCTGCATGCGACCTTCGTCTCCGCACTCTACTATAAGGCCTCTCTCTGGCGACGACCGAGGTAGCGCTGACGATGGGGCGCGAAATCGAAGCGGAGCGCCACCACGGCCCCTCCAGCGAAGCCACACGTATCTCCGTCCGCCCTATCGAGAGCGAATGGGTCGTACCCTACAACCCGCAAGGGGGCTTCCAAGGCTTCCTCCTGCCTGGGGTGCTGGTGCTCATCATCCAGCAGACGCTCCTCATCGGCATCGCGATGATGTCGGGTACGCAGCGTGAGCGTGGTGGGCTGAGCACACCCGTGCAGTACGTCGGTGGGCACTACGTCAGCGTGATGCGCCTCCTCATAGGCCGTGCGATCTGCTACTTCACCCTCTACTCGGTGACGTCGCTCTTCACGCTGGTCGTCGCACCCTGGCTCTTCGGCCTGCCACAGCTGACGGACTTCACGACCTACGTGCTGCTCTTCCTGCCGATGATTCTGGCGATGATCTTCTTCTCTCTCGGCTGCAGTCTCCTGACGCGCCACCGTGAGAAGGCGATGATCCTCTGGGTCTTCACCTCGGTACCCTTCCTCTTCCTCACGGGGCTGTCGTGGCCTCTGTCCGCTATCCCTGGGCCCCTGCGTGCGCTGGGCTATCTCATCCCCTCGACGCCAGGCGTCCAAGCCTTCGTCGCCGTGAGCAGTATGGGCGCACAGCTCTCCGACATCCTACCGCAGTACCTCACGCTGTGGGTGCAGGCTCTGGTCTACTTCCTGATCACATCCTTCGCCTACGCTCGCGTGCTGCGCCGCTCGTAGCGCATCACTTAGTACAATCAAACGTGCGAGGCCCGAAGCATCTCTGCTTCGGGCCTCGCGTGCTTTATGGCACCAAGATAAGACTATTTGCGCTCAAGCATCATACGGTAGCGCAATTTCGGAGTCCGTCCCTTCGGAGAGAAAAGCAGGAAGCAGTAGCCGAATGATTTCCTACGAGTACGAATAAAAGTTGCTGACGAATAGCTGATGAGTTTTGATCTACGTGCGTGGCTCTAAAATCTACGTGCGTAGTCTTTGGGATTTACGTACATAGTCTTTAAGACTACGTGCATAGACAGAGGAAAAGCTCTACGGGAAGCTCCCTTTTTCTTCACGGGAATGTAGATTTTGCTCCGCTGGGCAAGAAGAATCCCCGTGATGGGGTTCGCCCCCACGAAGGGCTATTCTTGCATCATAAGCCGATAATCCATATCTTGCACGTTGATAATCATGGGGGCGCAGTCGCACAGACCCGCATTCTCCCTCCCCCAAGAATACAAGCGACTAAGTATAGTCCATCTCTCCATGCAGCAAATCACCCTCTCCCAAGTCCTACCCGAGGTCTTCCGTGAGCGTACCGATCTCGTCTCTGAGGTCTGGCGACAGGAGCTCAGCCTCGAGCGGGGCAAGCACTATCTCATAGAAGCCTCTTCCGGCGCTGGTAAGTCGTCCTTCTGTAGCTTCGTCTACGGCTGGCGTGGCGACTACTCGGGGCGCATTGCCTTCGACGGACAAGATATCCGCACACTCTCCGCCTCAGCCTGGGGGTGCATCCGACGTGAGTCCCTGAGCTTCCTCTTTCAGGATATGCGCCTCTTCGGTGAGCTAACGGCTTGGGACAACGTGTGGATCAAGAACCAGCTCACAGGGCATCAGGACCGCCAGACGATCGAGGGTTACTTCGAGGCACTCGGTATCGCCGACAAGCTCAAGAGCCCCGCACGCCTGCTGTCCCTCGGGCAGCAGCAGCGCCTGCCGCTATCCGCTCGCTCTGTCAGCCCTTCAACTTCCTCCTCCTCGACGAGGCCCATCAGCCACCTCGATGAGGGCGAACGGCCACACGCTCGCAGGGCTCATCACCGCCGAAGCCACCGCCCAAGGCGCCTCCGTCATCGTCACCTCCGTAGGCAAGCACCTACCGCTGGAGTATCACCACACCTACCAGCTATAGCCCCATGAATAGACTTGTCATACGCCTGCTGAGCCGTCATATCAGCCCACTGCAGCTCTTCGGCTTCTTCGTCGCCAACCTCATCGGCATGGCGATCATCCTACTCGGGTGCCAGTTCTACCAAGATGCGACGAGCGTCCTCGGTGCGAAGGACCGCTTCATGAAGGGCGACTACATCATCATCAGCAAGCAGGTACGCGGTGGACTCTTCAGCGGAAAGAAGAACAACAGCTTCTCCGCCAGCGAAATCGAAGAGCTATCGAAGCAAGACTTTGCCCTACGTGTCGGGCGCTTCCTCCCCTCGAAGTTCCGTGTGTCGGCTGGCCTGACGCTCGGCATCGGGATGTCGACGTATATGTTCTTCGAAGCCGTACCCGAAGAGTTCCTCGACGTGAAGGCCGAGGACTGGAAGTACGACCCGAATAGCGATGAGGTGCCTATCATCATCCCACGCAACTACCTCGGGCTGTACAACTCTGCCTTCGCGCAGAGCCAAGGCCTTCCCCTTCTCTCCGAGGCGACGATGAGTAGCCTTCCTCTCCAGCTCGACCTCTCGGGTGCCGGCGAAGAAGTCCAGCTACGTGGCCGTATCGTCGGCTTCTCCAACCGCCTCAATACGCTACTCGTCCCCTACCCTTCCTCGAGGCGATGAATAAGCGCTTAGCTCCTGGGGAAGATGCCCCCTCGACACGCCTCATCGTCGAGGTCAAGAGCCCTTCCGATCCAGCCATCACGCTCTACCTGCGTGACCACCACTATGAGAGCGAAGGTGAGCGCCTCGCATCGGGCGAATCGATGTACCTCCTGCGACTCCTCGCGGGGCTTGTCTTAGCTATCGGGGTACTCATCTCCGCCCTCTCGGTCTATCTGCTTCTACTCTCGATATACCTGCTCCTGCAGAAGAATACGCGACAGATCGAGGATCTCCTACTGCTCGGCTACACGCGTAGTGCCGTCATCCGCCCCTACATCGCGCTGACGCTCCTCGTGCAGTGTGCTGTCCTCGGCCTTAGCCTCGTCGCTGTGGCCTATGCCCGCGGCTACTATATCGAGGCTGCTCAGCGCCTACTCTCTGACGAAGTGAGCGGAGGGCTTGGTACGACCGCCCTCATCGGTGTCGGCATCTTCCTCATCACAGCGCTCATCAATACGCTCTCCATCCGCCACAAGGTGCACAGCCTACGTCTCTTCGCTAAGGCATAGGCTCCACTAAGCATCACAAAAGCATAAGCCCGTGCTCCCCAGATGTGGGAGCACGGGCTTATGTTTTATCGGCTATTCAGCGGGCTACGGCGCGGGGCGATTAGCCGAGTGCCTTACGCAGCTCATCGAGCTGCTGACGGATCTGCCGTAGGCGGAGCAGCGTGTCGGCACGCGACTCGAGGGAGGACTGACGGACGCGAAGCTGGGCATTCGCCCCCTCGATCGTCATCCCCTTCTCTCGCAGGAGGAGCTGTATGGTGCGTAGCGTCTCGATATCCCGCTCGGTGTACTGCCGCACGCCCTTGGGCGAGATGTGAGGCGATACCTGCGGGAAGACACTCTCCCAGTAGCGGACCGTCGAGACGGGCTCACCAAGCTGGTGCGCCACCTCCTTGATGCGGTAGAAGAGTCAGCTTAGCCATAGCTGCGAGAGCTTACTTAGCTGCGGGGATGTAGGGTCTCGAGGAGCTTGACCTTGCCCACGGGTGTGAGGGTGAGCGAAGGATTGGAAGCAGGGACGAGTACGCTCTGACCCTGATGCAGCTCGACGACCGTGCCTTCAGCATCCGTCAGGCGCACGCCACCCTCCATACAGATGTAGATGACGAAGCTATCCAGCTTAGACCAGTCGCGAGCGAGTGGCGCATCGAGGTCGAGGAGGTTCGTCTCGAAGTAGCGGCAAGATACCAGCTCGACGGGAGCATCTACCTGAGGCGTGTAAGCCGTGCGGTAGTCGTCCTCGAGGTGATAGTCGATGGCGTCCTTCGCCAGCTCGGTGTGAAGCTCACGCTTGTTGCCTGCGGCATCCGTACGATCGTAGTCGTAGATACGGTAGGTGATATTGGAGGTCTGCTGGATCTCAGCGATGAAGCAGCCTGCACCGATAGCGTGTACACGGCCTGCGGGGAGGAAGAAGACGTCACCAGCATTCACTTCGTACTCAGCGAGTGCCTCGACGATGGTACCTTCTTCGATACGGCGCACGTAGTCCTCGGGCGAAGACTGCACGGCGAAGCCGCTATAGAGCTTAGCCCCTGGGGTCGCGTTGATGACGTACCACATCTCGGTCTTTCCGAAGGAATTGTGACGCTTGAGGCCGAGGGCATCATCGGGATGCACCTGGATAGAGAGGTAGTCGCGGGCATCGATGAACTTGATGAGCAGGGGGAAGCGACGGCCAAAGCGCTCGAGGACGCTCTTACCGACGAGCGCTTCGCCATAGGTATGGATCAGTTCGTCGAGGTTCTTCCCAGCGAGTGGGCCAGCTGCGACGACGGGTAATTGTCGTCGACGTGAGAGATTTCCCAGCTCTCACCGACCTTCTTATCGTCGGGGAGTAAGGCCTTTGAATGGGCGGATAGCACTGCCGCCCCAGATGACTTCCTTCAAGAGAGGCTCGAAGGTCAGGGGATATAGCTTATTGATAGACATAATGGGATGTATGATATCGTGGAGATATATGTGGATTGTCGGATGACGGTGCAAAGGTAGTCATTATAGCCTCTACACCCTATTTATATGTAGGCTCAGGTGGGAGAAGCGAGCGCTTAGACCGCAGGGAGGTTCATCCCCGTGATGCGGCGATAGAGGTCTAGGGGCGTAGATATCCGTCATCCCCGAGATATAGTCCAGCGTGCTCTGGATACGTCCGTACATCGTGGGCTGCCCCATCTCATACTGACTACTTACGCGACTGAGGAGCGTGCGGCTGTACTGGTAGTCGGGGTGAAGCTGTGCCTCAAGGAGCTGGTCGAGGAGGGCGGTGAAGATACGATGCCCTGCGAGCTCGACGTCGACGACCTCGCGAGCCCGATAGATACGGGCATAGGGCCGTCTGGCTACACGCCTCGTAGGCAGCCTTCGTACGTGGCTCGAGGTGATGGATGAGGCTACCAGAGAAGGTCCCCGCGAGGATCGCCTGCTCGGCATCGAGGAAGATACCTGCAGCCTCCTCGACCAAGAGGTTGATGACCTTGGAGCGTAGGTAAGCCGTCTGCTCGTTGGGGTCGGTGATATGCCGAAGGCCCTGCTGCACCTCCCGCAGCTCCTCCTCGGAGAAGAAGGCCGAGAGCAGTCCCTGTGCCTCCTCACGACTCAGGATATGGAGCTTCGCTGCATCCTCGATATCCATAATCTGATAGCATATATCGTCTGCAGCCTCCACGAGGTAGACCAGCGGATGGCGGGCATAGCTCAGCGCTGAGGCGGTGCGTCGCTCGAGCCCCAGCTCTGTGGCGACCTCCTTCATCGTCTCCTCTTCGGTGGCGAAGAAGCCGAACTTACTCTTCCCTCCTGCCAAGAGACTGCTATAGGGATGCTTCACGATGCTCGCCACCGTGCTATACGTCAGGGCAAAGCCCCCAGGACGGCGACCACGGAACTGATGTGTCAGGAGGCGGAAGGCATTCGCATTCCCCTCGAAGTAGAGGAAGTCCTCCCAGCGTCCACCCTCGGCACGTACCAGAGGCTCCCAGCGCTTCCCCGGGCCTTCGCCGAAGTAAGCGCTGATCGCACGCTCCCCGCTGTGCCCGAAGGGGGGATTCCCCATATCGTGCGCCAGACACGCAGCGCTGACGATGGCACTGACCCCCGAGCGGAAAGGCGTCTCACGGTCGGTGGGATAGCGCTCGGAGAGTACCTCCCCGACGATGTTGCCCAGCGATCGCCCGAGGCAGCTCACCTCGAGGCTATGTGTCAGGCGGTTGTGCACGAAGATGTTCCCAGGCAGAGGGAAGACCTGCGTCTTATTCTGTAGGCGACGGAAGGCAGGCGAGAAGACTAAGCGGTCATAGTCCCGCTCGAAGTCGCTTCGTGCCCAGCCCCGCGACTGGGGGCGCTCTGCGCGGTCTGCACCCAGACGGCGGTCAGAGAGGAGTTGGGTCCAATGCATTGGCTTAGGATCGAGAGCGAGCAGGGAGACTCCCCGCTCGTAGTAAGGAGATGAATGATACCACAAAGGTAGTGCATCTAAGCGCTTTAACCCTCATCTCCCCCAGAGATCAGGATACACGCCCCGAAGGAGGTGATGTGAACCAATATAGGGTCGGTGGGCTGACCTATATTGAGATTGTTGCACAGAGTCCTGTTTCCTATTTAGAGTGCTAAGGCATCGTGCGCCCAGCTCCCCGATACACCTCTCCGAAGTGACCGAGCAAGCCCTTCGCCTTATCACATATATTCCTCTTATCCTGCGAAGGGAAAAGTGTCCTTCTCGTGAAGGAAAAAAAGCGTCTTCACGTAGTGGTTTTTCAGTATCTATGCACGTAGTCTTAAAGACTAGGTACGTAAATCCAAATGTCCACGTACGTAGATATTAGAGCCACGTACGTAGCCCAAACTTATTTGCCACTCGTCCACAACTTTTATCCCTACGCGGAGCAACAGTCTCATATTGGTCGAGAAGCGAAGCTATATAGGTCGATATATGTGACCTATATTGGTTCGAGCAGTGACCTATATAAGTCGCTATCCCCCTCCTCCACAGTTCAGAGCAGCGAAGCAATATACCCCTGAATGTCAGGCACAAACAAAGCACCTTTAGTCTCCCATTTCCCGCCCTACTCTTCGGCAGAGCGACATCCTTTGCTCCCAGGATAATAGGAGGAGGGAAATGCCCGTTTGAGCTAACAGCAGAGTGATCACACGGAGCAGCCTCTTTTGTGGATATATCCCTATATTTGCAGTATATAGATGCCCCCAATTAACTACACATCATAGCGACTTATGAAACGAATCAAACATTACCTTCTCCTCTTAGCAGTCCTTGCCCTCGGGCTCTCCAGCTGTAGCAAGGACCAAGCTTACCAGTATGCCCTGCCGGCTGACGCCTTCTCGGTATGCTCCTTCGACCTCAAGTCTATGGCTAAGAAAGCCGGCGTCGCCAACAGTAAGTATGGCGAGCTACAGAAGCATTTCACCGAGATGCTGAGCGACAGCGAGGAGGCCGAAGCCTACTACAAGGAGCTCATCCAAAACCCCAGCAAGAGCGGTATCGACCTCAAGAGCCCCGTCTTCCTCTTCTCCAACGAAAAGGTCAGCCTCGGCTACCTCCTGCGTGTCGATGACAAGAGCAAGCTCGAAGCCTGCGTGAACAAGCTCCGTAAGCTCCGCAACAAGGATGCTGCAGCTCTCAAGGCCGAGGACGGCATCTTCTTCGATATCGACGAAGACTCCACCGAGCCTGAAGATGTCGAATACGATGAGAGTGAGTACGACACCATCGAAGAGACCAGCGACACGACAGCCCACCAGCCCTCGATCTCTACCTATCATGTCTCTGGGAATGTCAAGCTCTACGCCTTCAATGACAAGGCCTTCATCTCCCTCAACACCAGCGAGTCGACCATCGAAGAGACGAAGCAGCTCGCTAAGCAGTACCTCAGCCAGACCAAGGACAAGAGCTATGTAGCTACCCCAGCCTTCCGTGACCTCAAGGACCAGAAGGGCGATATCCGCGGTGTCCTCTCGATGGCAAAAGTTCCTGGACTCCAGCTATGGCAAATCAATGACTGAGAACATTGTAGGGCCTTTCGGATGCCACCAACTTCGATGGCATCGATATGAAGAAGTGCTACATGCTCTACTCGGTCTCCTTCGAGACGGGCGAAGTCGTGGGTACGATGACCTATGGTAGCGAAGACAAGGAGATCCTCAAGAAGCTCAAGAAGCTCGCCGAAGAAGTCTCTCCCAAGTCCGTACAGGATGACCTCGTGAAGTACCTCCCCAAGGATAGCTACATGACCGCTGCAGCCTCGCTCAGCGTGCAGAAAGCTCCTCGAGCACTACAGCAAGCTCCCTGACTTCAAGAAAACACTCTCGGAGCTCAAGGAGGAAGGCGTCGACATCGAAGCTATCGTCCCCACCCTCGGAGAGAGATCGCCTTCACCTTCCCCCGCATCAACGCGGGAGCAGTCGGACTTCGGCCTCGTAGGCTACCTCAAGACGAAGGATGCCACGCTCGTGGATATGCTCTATCAGCAGGCTGAGAAGGAGCACTCTGGCAGATACGTCAAGGACGGTGGTGAGCACCGCTATCGCATTGCGGAAGGTCCCTTCTTCTTCGGCTACCAAGATGGTGTGACCTATCTGGCCTATGGCGGGATGGGTAGAGAACTGCTCTTCAAGACGTCGGGTGAGAACTTCACGAAGCACAGCGACTACAGCTCTCTCAAGAAGAGCAACAGCTTCTGCTACATCGACCTGAAGAAGCTCCTGACGACGGCTCCTACCGCTGATCTACTCCAGATGTTCATCGGCGAGAAGGCCAAGGCCTTCCACGTCCTCCAGTCCCTGAGCTTCACGGCCACCAATCTCGATGGCAAGATGAGCCTGAAGATCGACTCGAAGAAGAATTCGCTGAAGACACTCGCAGAGCTCTTCGCCGCCCTGAGATAATCCCTCACGATCAGCGCTCTGCACCGAGCGTCCCCCTTACGCAGTGCCCCGCCCCTCAATCTGAGGAGCGAGGCACTGCGCTTTGACGGAGAGCCACATCAGCGCATCCAGCTGATTTGCACTACCTTTACGCACATAGGTCAATCCCCAACTATCCCCCTTATATGAAACGTATCAAACATTACCTTCTCCTCTTAGCAGTCCTTGCCCTCGGGCTCTCCAGCTGTAGCAAGGACCAAGCTTACCAGTATGCCCTGCCGGCTGATGCCTTCTCGGTATGCTCCTTCGACCTCAAGTCTATGGCCAAGAAAGCCGGCGTCGCCAACAGTAAGTATGGCGAGCTACAGAAGCATTTCACCGAGATGCTGAGCGACAGCGAGGAGGCCGAAGCCTACTACAAGGAGCTCATCCAAAACCCCAGCAAGAGCGGTATCGACCTCAAGAGTCCCGTCTTCCTCTTCTCCAACGAAAAGGTCAGCCTCGGCTACCTCCTGCGTGTCGATGACAAGAGCAAGCTTGAGGCCTGCGTGAACAAGCTCCGTAAGCTCCGCAACAAGGATGCTGCAGCTCTCAAGGCCGAGGACGGCATCTTCTTCGATATCGACGAGGACTCCACCGAGCCCGAAGATGTCAAATTAGATGAGTTCGATGAGAGTGAGTACGACGTCGTCGAAGCGACCAGCGACACGACAGCCCACCAGCCCTCGATCTCTACCTACCACGTCTCTGGGAATGTCAAGCTCTACGCCTTCAATGACAAGGCCTTCATCTCCCTCAACACCAGCGAGTCGACCATCGAAGAGACGAAGCAGCTCGCTAAGCAGTACCTCAGCCAGACCAAGGACAAGAGCTATGTAGCTACCCCAGCCTTCCGTGACCTCGAGGATCAGAAGGGCGATATCCGCGGTGTCCTCTCGATGACGAAGTTCTTGGAATCCAGCTATGGCAAATCAATGACTGAGAACATTGTAGGCCTTTCGGATGCCACCAACTTCGATGGCATCGATATGAAGAAGTGCTATATGCTCTACTCAGTCTCCTTCGAGACGGGCGAAGTCGTGGGTACGATGACCTATGGTAGCGAAGACAAGGAGATCCTCAAGAAGCTCAAGAAGCTCGCCGAGGAACTCTCTCCCAAGTCCGTACAGGATGACCTCGTGAAGTTCCTCCCCAAGGATAGCTATATGACCGCTGCAGCCTCGCTCAGCGTGCAGAAAGCTCATCGAGCACTACAGCAAGCTCCCTGACTTCAAGAAAACACTCTCGGAGCTCAAGGAGGAAGGCGTCGACATCGAAGCTATCGTCCCCACCCTCGGAGAAGAGATTGCCTTCACCCTCCCCCACATCAATGCGGAGCAGGCGGAATTCGGCCTCGTAGGCTACCTCAAGACGAAGGATGCTACGCTCGTGGACATGCTCTACCAGCAGGCTGAGAAGGAGCACTCTGGCAAATGCGTCAAGGACGGTGGTGAGCACCGCTATCACATAGCAGAAGGCCCCTTCTTCTTCGGCTACCAAGACGGTGTGACCTATCTGGCCTATGGCGGGATGGGTAGAGAACAGCTCTTCAAGACGTCGGGTGAGAACTTCACGAAGCACAGCGACTACAGCTCGCTCAAGAAGAGCAACAGCTTCTGCTACATCGACCTGAAGAAGCTCCTGACGACGGCTCCTACCGCTGATCTACTCCAGATGTTCATCGGCGAGAAGGCCAAGGCCTTCCGTGTCCTCCAGTCCCTGAGCTTCACGACCACCAATCTCGATGGTAAGATGAGCCTGAAGATCGACTCGAAGGAGAACTCGCTGAAGACGCTCGCAGACCTCTTCGTCGCCCTGCGATAATCCCTCACGATCAGCGCTCTGCACCGAGCGTCCCCCTACGCAATGCCCCGCCCCTCAGACTGAGGAGCGGGGCACGGTGCTTTTGACGGGGAGCCACCATCGCATCCATCTGATTTGCACTACCTTTACGCACAGAGGTCAATCCCCAACTATCCCCCTTATATGACACGAATCAAGTACTACCTCTTCCTCTTAGCAGTCCTTGCCCTCGGGCTCTCCAGCTGTAGCAAGGACCAAGAATATCTGAATGCCCTGCCAGCCGATGCCCATCTGGTATGCGCCTTCGAGCTGGAGCCTACCCTAAAGAAATCAGGCCTCTTAGAGGCCAATATCCAATTGCGGCAGCGTATCACCCGAGCACTGACCGGTCCTATCAACTCCAATGGAGATATCAGGGGTCTCCTCCAGGGCATCAAGCAATGGGGCGTCAGTATCAAAAGCCCCGTCTACGCCTTCGCCAATGAGAAGATCGATGTGGGGTACCTCATACGTGTCGACAATGTGGAGAAGCTCAAGAAGACCTCCAGGGATGTCCTCAAGCTCTTCGGCAAGGATCCAGCCTCAGTCAAGTCAGAGGACGGCGTCTTCATCTATATCGACGAGGAGTCGAGAGATCCAGGGGAAGTCGGGTGCTACCACAGCGAGGACGGCTTCTCTGCTGAGGGAGGTGCAGCAGTTGACTTCACTGAAGACTCCATAGCCCCTACAAGGGTACGAGGGGGAAGAGAGCCTTCCCGATACCATCGCCTATCATCACCCAGGAGACGTCTCCATCGTAGCCTTCAACGACAAGGCACTCATCACGCTCTTTACCTCTAAGGCCACCATCGAGGAAACGAAGCAACTCGCCAAGCGCTACCTCAGCCAGAAGAGGGGCAGAGCTATGCAGCTACCCCAGCCTTCCAAGACATGGAGAAGCAGAAGGGCGACATCCGTGGAGTCCTATCCTTGAGGCCGCTCGCAAGCGACAGCTATCCCTTTGAGCTGTTCACCGAGCTGGGTAAGCTCAGCCTCCCCCTGAACATCGGAGGCATCGATCTGAAGATGTGCCACCTACTCTTCGCCTTCTCCTTCGAGCTGGGGGAGCTCAAGGGCAGTGTGACCTATGGTAGCGAAGACCAGGTGACTCTGGAGAAGCTACGGAAACTCACCAGCGAGATCTACCCCACGACGATACAGGAGGGGCTCATCAAGTACCTCCCCAAGGATAGCTACATCACGGCAGCAGCAGCCTTCAGTGCTCGGAAGCTCCTCGAGCAGTACCGAGAGGATCCCAGTTACCAGGAGCTACTTAGCGAGCTCAAGGCTAACAGATTCGACCTTGAGGCTATCGCCCCCACCCTCGGAGATGAGATCGCCTTCTCCTTCCCCCGCATTGCGGAGGACTGGACGGACCCACAGTATGGCTTCGTCGTCTACCTCAAGACCAAGGATGCCACGCTCGTCGACGCTCTCTACCAGCAGGCTGAGAAGAAGATCCCTGGCCGACACACCGCTGAAGGTGCCCACCACTATTTCGTAGCTGAGGGCCCATTCGTCTACGGCTACAAAAAAATGGGGTGAGCTACTTCGCCTACGGCTTGATGGGCAAGGACGACCTCTTTAAGAGTGGAGGTGCAGACTTCACCAGGCACAAGTCATACCACACGCTCAAGGAGACGAATAGCTTCGCCTACATCGACCTGAAGAAGTTCGTCACCGACCCTACCACCGCCTCTTTCTGCCAGTTCCTCCTCGGTGATAAAGCGAGCCTCCTTGAGTCACTCACCTTCACCACCTCTGGCTCCGAGCTCCAGATGAGCCTCAAGCTTAGCTCGACAGACAATGTGCTGAATACGCTCCTCGACGCCTTCCTCCCCACGGAGTAGAGCCTGATTCTTAGCGCTCTGCACCGAGTGTCCCCCCTTACGCTGTGTCCCGCCCCTCGATCTGAGGAGCGGGGCACAGCGCATTTAGCGGGCACTCACCCGCCAGATAGTCGGAATAGAATGCGTACCTTTGTGCCACTGTGCAAGGGATTTGCACGACGTACATTCCATCATTTACTCCCTCCCGTATGCAGCAAGATACCCCTACATTTTCGCCGAAGCGATGGGGCTGGTTCGGTCTGAGCCCTCTCATCGTCTTCCTCTCCGTCTATCTACTGACCTCCATTTGTGTAGGGAGCTTCGATAAGATGCCCATCACGGTGGCCTTCACCGTAGCCTCGATCTATGCCGTCGCTATCACCCGGGGCATCAAGCTTGAGGAGCGTATCCGCCAGTACTCACGTGGCGCCTCCGACCCGAATATCCTCCTGATGATCTGGATCTTCGTCTTGGCTGGTGCCTTCGCTACAGGTGCTAAGAGTATGGGTGCCATTGATGCGACCGTGAACCTCATCCTCTCGCTCCTCCCTCCTCGCTCCTCCTCCCAGGACTCTTCATCGCGGCGTGCTTCATCTCCCTCTCCATCGGCACGAGTGTCGGCACGGTCATCGCCCTCGTACCCATCGCCCTCGGGCTCGGTGAGAGCCTCGGGCTATCGAATGCCTATGTAGCTGCCGTCGTCACGGGGGGCGCCTTCTTCGGCGACAACCTCTCGTTCATCTCCGACACGACGATCGCAGCGACCCGCACGCAGGGCTGTAGCATGAAGGATAAGTTCCGTGCGAACATCGCCATCGTCCTACCAGCCGCCATCATCGCTCTCGTCCTCTACTTCGTCGTCGGGCTGGAGCTTCCTGATGTACGCCCCTCGGGCGAAGCAGGCTCCTTCCTCCTCACCCTCCCCTACCTCCTTGTCCTCGTGGCGGCCGTCGCTGGGATGAACGTGCTGGGCGTCCTCACCCTCGGCATCATCGCCTGCGGTGCTGTCGGGCTGGGTACAGGTACGCTACCCGCCTGGGACTGGATAGCCGCTCTCGGCAGTGGTATCACAGGCATGGGCGAGCTGATCATCGTGACGCTGATGGCAGGGCGGTATGCTCGAGCTCATCCGCTACAACGGCGGTATCGATTACCTCCTCAAGCACCTCACGCGTGGCATCAGTGGCAAGCGTGGGGCTGAGCTGACTATCGCCATCCTCGTCTCTGTAGCCAACCTCTGCACGGCAAACAATACGATCGCTATCCTCACCACGGGCAAGGTATCCCGTGAGATCACGAAGCAGTACGGCCTCGATCCGCGCAAGACGGCGAGTATCCTCGACACCTTCTCCTGCTTCGTGCAGGGGCTCATCCCCTATGGCGCTCAGCTCCTCCTTGCTTCGAAGCTCGCAGGTGTGTCGCCTATGGACATCGTCCCCAACCTCTACTATCCCTTCATCATGGGTGGCTGCGCACTGCTCTCGATCCTCCTGCGCTTCCCACGCCGCTACTCCCGCTGACCCGTCATGCCTACCATCGAGCTATACCCTATACCTTGGGGACAAGAGCCCCCAGCACATCTGCGACAGATCTATGAGGATGCCTTCCCTCCCGAAGAGCGTCGTCCGTGGATGCAGCTCTTCGGCCCAGAGCGCTGCGAACATATAGCTCAGCTCATCCTCTCCGATGACGAGGTCGTGGGCTTCGTCGTAGGCTGGGAGCTACCTTCATCACATTACTTTGAGTACCTTGTCATTGATCCCAATCGAAGAGGACAAGGCCTTGGTACTAAAGTACTCCAGCTGCTGGGACAGCTCTACGATGACGAATATCCCATCGTCCTCGAAGCCGAACCAGCGGGCTACTCACCGATGGCGGAGCGACGCTTAGCCTTCTATGCACGCTTTGGACTCACCGTACAGCCCTTCGACTACCGCCAGCCACCCTATGGAGCAGACCTCCCCTGGGTCGATCTACACTTACTCTCTAATCGCTCACTGCAGGAAGCAGACTTCCTCCGCATCCAGCAGGAGATCCACCGCCAAGTCTACCGTATCTCTTCAGACAAGTAATGTCTATCCAACAAGTAAAGCCCTATGAATAACTTCACCTTCCGCAATCCCACCAAGCTCGTCTTCGGTAAAGACAGCATCCTGGAGCTACCTAAGCTCCTTCCCTCAGATGCCAAGATCCTCCTCACCTTCGGCGGGGGTAGCGTCAAGCGTAATGGTGTCTACGAAGCTGTCATCAGTCAGCTCAGTGGCTTCCAGACCGTAGAGTTCTGGGGCATCGAACCCTAACCCCAAGGTAGAGACCCTGCGTAAGGCTATCGCCCTTGGGAAGCAGGAGGGAGTCACCTTCGTCCTCGCAGTGGGCGGAGGGAGTGTCCTCGATGCCAGCAAGCTTATCGTCAATGCGATCCCCTCGGAGCGTGATGCTTGGGATCTCGTACTACATGGGGCTGACCGAAGCGTCCAGACCCTCCCTCTTGGCACCGTGCTGACGATCCCCGCTACGGGCTCAGAGATGAACCGTGGAGCTGTGATCTCCAGCGAAGCGACACATGAGAAGTTCGGCTTCTACAACGAATATCCCCTATTCTCGATCCTCGATCCGAGCTATACCTATTCCCTACCCGACTACCAGATAGCGTGTGGTATCGCCGATAGCTTCATCCACGTCGTAGAGCAGTACCTCACCCATGTCGGGGAGAGCCCTCTCATGGATCGCTGGGCAGAAGGCATTCTACTCACCCTCATCGAGGAGGCAGACAAGATCAAGGCTCAGCCTGCAGACTACGATGCACGTGCCACCTTCATGCTCTCGGCGACGATGGCACTCAATGGATTCATCTCTATGGGCGTGACACAAGACTGGGCGACCCATCGCATAGGGCATGAGATCACAGCTCTCACGGGGCTAACGCATGGTCACACACTGGTCATCGTCCTACCCGCTCTCCTCAGAGAGCAGGCTGGCAAGGGGAAGCATGCCAAGCTCCTGCAGTATGCCTCCCGTATCTGGGGGCTTACCGAGGGTAGTGAGGACGAACGCATCACTCAGGCCATCGACAAGACGGAAGCATTCTTCCGTTCGCTTGGTCTCGAGACGCGTCTCGCGGAGCGCGGCTTCGGAGATGACCTACGCGAAGAGGTCGTCCGACGCTTCCGTGAGCGTGGCACCCTCCTCGGTGAAGATCAAGACATCGACCACGAAGCAGTGGCACGCATCCTTGCTCGCTGCTAATCCCCCCTTATCATACACAAAACCTCCTCTATGACTCTTGCCATCCTTGCCGTCTCACCCCAAGGGATCCAGACGGCTAAGCCGATCCTATCCAACTATCCCGATGCTCGCCTCTTCTCCACTCATCCTGGGGAAGGGGTCGAGCACATCGATCATATCCAGTCGTTCGTAGCCGAGCAGTTCACCACATTCGAAGGGTGGATCTTCATCGGAGCCATGGGCATCTGTGTGCGTAGCATTGCTCCACTGATCGGGCACAAGTACACCGATCCAGCGGTGATCAACATCGACAGCACGGGACGCCACGTCGTCTCCGTCCTCTCTGGACACATCGGCGGTGCCAACGAGCTGACGCGCGACCTCGCCGCCCTCCTCGGTGCCGAGCCCGTCATCAGCACGCAGACCGACAATACAGGCCTGTGGGCTCTGGATCTCTTCTCTCGCCGCTATGGCTGGGTGACCAAGGCCAGCTCCGAGGGGCTGAACCGCCCCATCGCTCTCTATACCAATAGGGAGAAGACCGCCCTCCTCCTCGAGGTGCAGGACAAGGGAACGAGCGAGCTGGAGCGTACCAAGGCCGACCATGTCGACGTCTATTACTCGCGTGAAGAGCTTATCCCCCGTCTCTCCGAGTACGCGCTACTCCTCGTCGTCTCCTACCGAGCACTGGAGACCGACCTACTCCCCGTCGTACACTTCATCCCGCCCGTACTGAGCCTCGGCCTCGGCTGCCGCTATCAGTGCGACCCCAAGGATATCGTCAGCTATATCCTCGGTGAAGTACGCCGTCACGGCTTCTTCCCCGAGGCCATCCATCATCTGGCGACCATCGACCTCAAGAAGGACGAGCCGCTCCTGCATGAGCTCGCCGCAACCCTCCAGCTCACTCCCGAGATCTACACCGCAGATGACCTGGCAGATGTAGAGGTCGCTAATCCCTCGAAGAAGGTCCACGAGGTGACGGGCGTATGGGGTGTCGCTGAGAGTACGGCACGCTATGCTGCCTCCCTCGGTAGTCTCGTACTGGAGAAGCAGAAGGGCATGCTCCACAATGGCAATGACTTCACCTTCGCTCTGGCTGTAGAGCGCAGTGCAGAGCGCCGCGGACATATTGAGATCGTCGGTGCAGGTCCTGGTGACCCCGACCTCATCTCCATCCGTGGTCGTCAGTGGCTGGAGATCGCCGACCTCATCCTCTATGCGGGAAGCCTCGTCCCCCGTGCCCTCACGCTATGCGCTAAGCCAGGTGCGACAGTACGTAGCTCGGCTGACATGAACCTCGAGGAGCAGTTCGCTCTGATGAAGGAGTTCTACGACAAGGGCCTCATCGTCGCCCGCCTTCATACCGGTGACCCCTGTATCTACGGGGCGATCCAGGAGCAGATGGCCTTCTTCGATGCCTATGGGATGAGCTACCATATCACCCCAGGGATCTCGTCCTTCCAGGCGGCAGCTGCAGAGCTCCGCTCGCAGTTCACCATCCCCGAGAAGACGCAGACCATCATCTTGACGCGTGGCGAAGGCCGCACGAAGATGCCCGAGACGGAGCAGCTTCACCTCTTGGCTCGCTCACAGAGCACGATGTGTATCTTCCTCAGTGCAGGGTATCGTCGACGACGTACAGCGCCAGCTCCTCGAGCACTATCCCGAGGATACCCCCGTCGCAGCCTGCTACCACCTGACGTGGCCCGACCAGCGTATCTACCGTGGCGTACTGCGTGACCTCGCACAGATCGTCCACGAGAACAAGCTCACCCTGACGACGATGATCGTCGTCGGCGAAGCTCATCGACAATCGCAAGGGGCTCTCTCGCCTCTATGCCGATGAGTTCAAGCACCTCTTCCGCAAGTAGTCTCTGCGCTACCCAAGAGAGTAGCCACCTAGAGCAAAAGGTCACGGCCTCCATCCCTACTCGGTAGGGATGGAGGCCGTGACCTTTTATATGGGGAGCGTATATCTGCTTAGATGAGGCTGTAGCCGAGAGTCCGGCCCTCTATTTAGAGTGCTAAGGCATCGTGCGCCCAGCTCCCCGATAGGCCTCTCCGAAGAGATACGCAAGCCCTTCGCCTTATCGCAAGTATTCCTCTTATCCAGCGAAGGAAAAAGCATTGTTCTCGTGAAGAAAAAAGCACCTTCACGTAGTGGTTTTCCTCTGTCTATGTACGTAGTCCTAAAGACGAGGCACGTCAATCCAAATATCCACGTACGTAGATATTAGAGCCACGTACGTAGCCCAAACTTATTTGCCTCTCGTCCACAACTTTTATCCCTACGCGGAGCAACAAACTAATAGAGGTCACTTCATAAAGCTATATAGAAAGCAGCCCAAAGCTATATAGCTTTGGGCTGCTTCCTATATAGTTCTACCTACGCACCCATATACCTATATATGGGATCATTGCGCAAGGCTATCTCTTAGATATCGAAGGTCGCCGAGAGATAGAGGCGACGAGGACGGTTAGGCCCATAGATGTAGTCCGAAGCTCGTCCAGGACCCATATCGGTATCCTTCTGATAAGCATTGAGGAAGTTCTGCACACCAGCATCCAGCGTAAGCTTCACCAGCGAAGTGAGGCTGATGGCATAGCTCACACGGAAGTCAAGATCGACAAAGGGCTTTGCCTTGTATAGGTAAGCTGACCCTGCATTCTGCCCACGATAGTGCGTCCCATCACGCACGACATCAAAGTGCCCCTGAGCATTCAGCTCATTAGCTTGGAGGTTGAGATCCCCCACTCCTTCGTAGGCGGCATGAGGTACCTTCATCGAGCCCGTATAGGTGCCCGAGAGGACGAAGCTCAGAGCAGAGGTAGGACGAAGCGTAGCGGTCAGATAGCCGTAGAGATTAGGGGTACGCTCGTAGTCTCGTGTGGTGACCTTGGCCTGCGTAGGATTGTCTTCATCAGCATCGAAGAGCACCTTGTCCTGCCCGTAGAGGCTGCGCTGTAGGGTCACGCCGCCCTGCAGGTCGAAGAGGCGCTGGTATGCCAGACGAGCCTCGAAGCTCAGGCCATAGACCTTGCTCATCCCGTCACGAGCGTTGATGATCGTGATGACCTTGCGCCCCGTCTTGGGGTCGAGGACACCATCCTCGTTGTCTGGAGTGAACTTGTCTCGGATCCAGGTAGCGAAGCCTTCACCCATGAGGTTGAGCTGCCAGCCCTTCCCCAGCGTGGTGTACCAGTCGAAGGAGGCGCTGAGACTGCGAGAGCGCTCTTCCTTCAGATCCTTCGCTAGGACACGCTCCTTGGGCTCACCACCCGCCAGCGTGACATGCATCTCCTCATCGAAGAACTGAGGAGCACGGAAGCCTTCGCTGTAAGAGAGGCGCAGACTGAGGTCCTTGGTAGGATTGAAGCGTACGTTTGCTCTGGGGCTGAAGATGAGGAGCGGGTCAATGCTCTTCTGCCCACCCTGCGTCAGACGAACATAGTCGAAGCGGCCACCAAGGAGGAAATTCCAACGGTCGGTCGAATACTCCAGCTGGTCGTACTGCGACCAAGTCGTCGTCACTTGATCGATGCCGTGAGCACGGTAGCCACTCTTATCGTTGAGCGTCGAGTAAGCACCCTCAGCACCTACCGTCAGGGTCAGCGCCTTGGGGAACTTGTGGACATAGGTACCGCCCCCCTGGAAGTCAAAGCCCTTGGTCTCGCCATAGGCTGTCAGCGCCTTGAGGGCATCGTCATAGGCCTTCTGATACTCCTCGGCCTGCTTCTTCTCCTCGTCGGTGCCTTGGGCATTACCACGAGGGAGGTTGATCAGGGGCTTCAGGAGCTCATCGGCGTAGTTGCCCCCACCATAGTAGCTCTTACGCAGGACCTTCTGCCCCGAAGCATAGAGGCTGAAAGCTGTCGTTGCCCTCAGCAGTCGTCTGGTCGAAGCGTAGGCTTCCCCCATCGACGAAGTGCTGGAGATACTCAGCGATACGAGCTTGGAAGGGTGCTTCACTTAGGCGATCACCACCACGGCGATACTCGTGCATGGAGCGGTATTCAGCCGTCAGCTTGCCATAGATGCCCGTCTTGTAGTAGGCACGGAAGCCCAGGGCTCTATTCTTCAGTTCGGGAATATCGGTGAAGTCATCCCCATCGACATCCACGATCCCTCGCGAGGAATGCTGACCAAAGATCATCGCAGCTGCACGGCGGTCTTCGCTGACCAGCGAACCATTGAACGAGGTCGTAGGCATCAGCGAAGTGTATGCCCCCTTGTTCTGCTGGAAGGAAGTATAGCTCTGGCGAAGGCTAGCGGTATTGCGCAGAGGCTCTCTCGTGATCACATTGATCACCCCACCGACGGCATTAGCGCCGAAGAGGGCTGATCCACCCCCACGTACCACCTCGACACGCTCGATCATCGAAGCAGGGATCTGCTCCAGACCATAAACGCCAGCAAGCGAACTGAAGATAGGACGGCTATCGATGAGGATCTGAGAATAGGCCCCTTCAAGCCCGTTGATACGCACTTGGTTGAAGCCACAGTTCTGACAGTTGTCCTCGATGCGAAGACCTGGCTGGAAGCGGAGACCTTGGCTGAGGTTCTCCGAATTGGTCTTCTTGAAGATCTCCTGCGAGAGGACGGTGACCAAGCTGGGAGCGTGACGGCGAAGTGTCTCCTGACGATTAGCCGAGACGACGACCCCATCAAGGTCGATACTCTGCTGCTGGAGGTAGAGATCGAGGTGGCGACTATGCCCCGCCTCAATCCCGACACGGCTCTCCTCGACACCATAGCCTACGAGACGGGCTTGGATGGTATAAGAGCCCGGAGCAAGGCCTTGGATCGAGAAGGCTCCATGGACATCGGTAGTAGTACCGATCGTGGTCCCCTTGATGAGGACTTGGACATTGGGAAGGGCTTCGTGTGTCGAAGCGTCGACGACGGTACCCGCGATACTCCCCGTAGTCGCTGAGTGCTGTGCCTGAGCTTGCCCAAGGGCCACAAGGGCAAGGCTCAGCAGTAGTGCCATACGGCAAATAATACTCTTCATGTATACTATAAGTTGATTATACGAATCGGATCAATAACAGAGCAAGACGTAGTCCTCCCAGTGCAACTCACCCGTCAAAGGATCCAGGGAAAGGGGCTACATGTCGAGCGGAGAGAGAGGCTTTCTCGAGAGCGATTCCTCGGTAGAGCGAGGGATCTTGTTCTGTTTCGGTCTACACAAAGTTAAACACAGAAAGCACAACTATGGATCACCTACCCACAAAATACCTATTGCTGGGGATAGACTAACACCCGCTAATAAGCTAATAAATAGTCACGGCCTCCATCTCTACCGAGTAGAGATGGAGGCCGTGACCTATTATATTAAGGAATAGTCCTTAGTCCTTCTTGCGCTGAGCGATAGAGCCCGAAGACTTATCGTAGCGGTTGGAGCGACCTCCGAAGAAGAAGGGCAGGATGACCGTGAAGACCAAGAGAGCCCCCCAGCACGACGAGACCCGTGATCCAGGCCTTGGTCAAGTCGGCAGAGGTCACGGGGGATCTCGACACCCCACAGCCCAAGGAGATAGAAGGCCAGCGTGGCCAGGAGAAGCAGCGTGATGATGCCGCCAAAGATGTACTTCATAAGTCGGATCTGTCTGAGGGGTTAGAGTTGATCGAGAAGCTCTTGCTTCTTCTTGTCGTAGTCTTCCTGAGTGATGACGCCCTCGCTGAGGAGGAGCTTGAGCTGCGTGAGGCGACGAAGCAGTGGGTCATCAGAGCCGAGGTCCTCGGTCTTCACCTGAGGAGCCTCGGGTGCAGGAGTTGCAGGAGCAGGCTCTTCGCCATTCACGGTCTGAGTGAGCTTCTTACCCAGCTCCAGACCGAGCCCCATCTGCAGGCCTGCGGCACCGATACCACCTTCGTTACGAGCAGCATCGCGCAGAGCCTCAAGACGCTGCATCTCTTCGTAGCTGATACCCGCTTCACTGGCAGCAAGGCTCTCTGCCGTGATGTCTGCCACGCGAGCGATACGCTGGCTCGTAGCCTTATCGTAGTGGGTACCCGTGATACGCACATCCGTCAGCTCGATACCCAGCTCGGTGAGGATGGGTGCCATCGTAGATTGGAGTTCGCGAGAGATCTCGGGCAGGCGGCCGTCGATCTCGGTGATGGGATACTGATGTGCATGGAGGATAGAGGCGATCTGCTGGTAGGCACGCTCGACGATGACACTCTGGAGTGCACTTACCTCATAGTTAGCGACACCAGCACCGATGAACTGCGTGAAGAAGTGGCTGGGATCAGCGACACGGAAGGCATAGACCCCATGCACACCGAGCTCTACAGGCACCTTGTAGATCGGGTCGACGATGAGGATAGGTGTAGCCGTTCCCCAAGGGATATTGACGATCTGCGTGGTACGGAAGAAGTAGATCTGGAGCTTATGCTCGCTCTCAAAGCCCTGACGCAGACGTACCAGCGTAGTGAAGAAGGGATGGTTATCTGTCTTGAGCTGGAAGGAGCCTGCCTCGGTCAAGACCTCAGCCACCTTACCTTCGTAGACGAGGAGTGCACCCTGACCAGGAGCGACGATGAGCTTACTGCCATCCTTGATTTCATCAAGTGAGGAGGGGAAGCGATACCAGAGATCGCCTGGGCGTGGATCAGCCCACTGGATGACCTGCGCCAGCTGCCCCTTGAAAAACATTGAATAGACCCATAGAAAGTATTGTATGTGTGGGGTTAGAGTTATCGTGTTATTGGCTTGTGTTAGTCTTCGCCCTCGACGACCTTGTGGAAGTCCGTACCTTCCTTGAGCTTACCATCATTAGTAAGCACCCAGGCCTCAGAGGAGCTCGCCACGACATAACCTCCAGAGAAGCGAGTAGTCTTCAGCGTATAAGCGAAGTGATCTTCTTCATCAGAATAGCTCCACAGCACCTTGCCCGTCTGGGCATCCAGGCATCGGAGGATCCTTGTCGCATCAGAGGCTGCCGTGGGCTTGAAAGAAATGAGGACTCGGTCAGCTGCCTCATGAAGGACTGCAGGAGAGAAGTAGTAAGCCCCTGGGGTAAAGTCTTCGTAGCCCTGCAGGCGTGAGCGCTCAGCAGTATAGGGCAAGACGAAGACCTTGCGATAGGGCGAGGCATCAGTGAAGATCCCAGAGCCACCATAGTCCTTCTGCCAGCCGAAGTCTGGCTCATCGTACGGATAACCGACCTGCTCAAGCGTACGGTAGCGCACCAGCTGGATCTGCTGATCCTCATAGTCAGTAGTCTGACGCGAGAAGGTAAAGTGCGTACCGACCTTAGGAGCGGGGAGCTTCTCCAGATAGCCCTTATAGGCCATCTTCTCGCCATAGAGCTTATTGGGGATAGGATAGTAGACAAAGCTCTTACCCAGATTCGTCATGACCTTCAGGCCATCGCCATTGTCCCTATAGACGAACTCTACCGTCGCAAAGCCCTCACTGAACTCAGCTACCTTATAGTCCTCGCCATGGACCTCCTTCATATCGAGCGTCGAGGGATCGATACGATAGAGGTGCTTCTTATTGAGGATCAGGTAAACTGACCCGTCTCCGAACTGACGTAAGCCCGTCACATCGACGCTTCCCTTCAGATCAGGGAGCTGGATATCCTTGAGGACCTTCTTGGTCTCTCCATCATAGAGGCGCACAAAGCCTTGGGCATTCTTTGAGCTCGTAGTTATCTCATAAGCAGAGCCACAGACCACCACGATGGGGCGCCCTGCGGTACTGGTAAAGAGCTCGATGGGCTCCAAGTCATAGGACATACGCTCCTTCAGAGTACCGGTATAGCCGTAGCCACCCTGTGAGGCCGCGATACGCTCGGCCACACGGTCCATCGAGCGACTGGAGGTGAGATTACCGATGATGACCAGGAGGAAGAATGCAAACGACGCCCCTCCTGCGATGAGGAGGCTGCGCTTGGGATGTGCTGAGAACTGCGACTGGATGAAGGAGAAGGGATTCGAGTTATCGGGTACCGTCTCATGCTTGTGATGAATGGTGATATCATCCGAGTCGAGGAAGAACTCCGTCGAGCAGCTGTCACAGCGGTAGTGATCCTCGCGGATCAGTGTGGCGCGCGTGCTACCACACTGGGGGCATTTCAGAGCTTTGATGTGCTTGGGCATACTGGGTATGAGCTATGCGAAGAGCTATAAATATGTGTAAGTTACGAACGTGATAAAGTCCTGTATTCGTATGGGGCAAAGCCTCTACAAGGACAAATTTAAGTAAGAAATACGAGTAGTTAAGAGCGGCCTTCGATGAGCTTACGATAATCCGTGCTGCTCACGAGCTTACCCTCGTTGGAGATGACGTAGGACGAACGATTGTTCACCACGACATAGCCACCCGCGAAGCGTGATGCGACGGACCCACCATGGAGATTATTTTCATCATCGGAGTAGCTCCACAGCACCTTCCCGGTCTGGGCATCCAAGCATCGGAGCATTTGCTTAGCGTCATCGGCTGCTGTGGGCTTGAAGGTGATGAGGATCTGGTCTTCCGACTCATCAAGGACCCCAGGCGAGAAGTAATAAGCTCCAGGAGTCAGATCTTCATACCCCTGCAGACGCGCACGCTTCTCACTGTAGGGAAAGATCAACCCCTCCTTACCATCCCAGCTACGCCATTGGAACCTTGGGTATTCGCAAGGATAGCCGTCCTGCTCGAGTCTGCGATAGCGTATGAGCTGGAGCTGCTTATTGGGATAGTCTGAGGACTTAAGCGAGAAGGTGAAGTGTGCCGCCACCTTAGGAGCTGGTAGTGGCTCCAGAGGAGCAGCATAAGCCTCCTTCTCCGTATAGATCTTATCAGCAATAGGATAGTAGACGAAGCTCTCACCCAGATTTGTCTTGACCTTCAAGGCATCCCCAAACTGAGAGTAATAAAATACCACCTTTGCAAATCCCTGACTAAGCTCAGGGCGCTTATAGTCCTCACCATGGACCTCCGTCATATCGAGCGTCGAGGGATCGAGCCTATAAAGGTGAGCCTCATTGAAGACAATGTAAAAAGCCCCATCCCCAAATCGGCGCATATCCATATTCTGGATTCGCCCCTTCACGTCAAGGAGCTCAATCTTCTTAACCAGCTTTTGAGTCTCCCCATCAAAGAAGGACACGAAGCCCTTAGCATCATCGACATTGCTTGAGCTGGTCGGACGAGCAGTGCCAAAGATCACGACGATCGGACGTCCCGCTGTAGTGGTAAAGGTAGCGAGCTCCTCAATACTGTAGGACATCCCCGCCTCACCGCTACCCATCCCCGAGCTCCCTTCTCGGGAGCTTCCCAGGATAATAAGCCCTATGATAATGAGTGAGAAGAAGACCGTCACCGCAAGGATGACGAGGGGTAGACGCTTGAGGCGTGGCGTGGCAACACTCTTATGGAAGGGCTCCGTCTCATGCTTGTGATGGATAGTGATATCATCCGAGTCGAGATAGAACTCCGTCGAGCAGCTGTCGCAGCGGTAGTGGTCCTCTCGAAGCTGCGTGGCACGCGTGCTACCACACTGCGGACATTTGATCGTTTTGATATGCTTGGGCATACTGGGTATGAGCTATGCTAAGAGGTATATTTAGTTTAGAGGGCAAATACTATGCAAGGGGAGCGGACTGGAGTTCGTGTTACCTAAAGCGGCTATGGATATCCACACAAGTCATCACCTTACCCTCACTGGAGATCAGCCAAGAGTGAGAGTAGTCTACCAATACATAGCCGCCAGAGAAGCGGGCTACGCCTAAGCAGAAGTCGAGGCCGTCCAGCCCCTCAGAGCAGCTCCACAGCACCTGACCCGTCTGAGCATCCAGACATCGGAGCATCTTCTTGGCGTCAGCAGCTGCCGTGGGTTTGAAGGAAATGAGGATCTGATCATCCGACTCATAGAGGACAGTAGGCGAAAAGTAGTATGCCCCTGGGGTAAAGTCCTCGTAGCTCTGTAAGCGTGACTCCTCTACGAAGTACTGGCTGACAAAGATCTTCTTCGGATAGTATGAATGCCTGTCATTCTCCCAGCCAAAGTGTGGAGTACGACGAGGGTAACCGAGCTGCTCCAGCGTCTGATAGCGTACAAGCTGGATCTGCTCATCCATGTAGTCAGATCCCATCATCTGCTCTGAGAAGGTAAAGCGAGTCCTTAGCTTAGGCGCAGGAAGCTTATCCTCATAAGCCTTGAAAATCGACTGGTCAGTGTAGAGCTTATTGGCTATGGGATAGTAGACAAACTTCTTACCCAGATTCGTCTCGACCTCCAGGGCATCCCCATATTCGTGGAAGTAGAGAGCGAGCTTACCAAAGCCCTCACTGAGCTCTGGCAGCTTATAGTCCTCACCATGGATCTCCTTCACATCAAGCGTCGAGCGATCAATCGCAAAGAGGCGCTTCTTATTGAGGACGACATAGTAAGTCCCGTCCTCGAACTGACGTGCATCCGTCACACTGACACTCCCCGTCACATCAGGGAGCTCAAGCTTCTTGATGATCTCATAAGTCTCTCCATCGAAGAAGTACATGAAGCCCTTAGCATGATCCCAGTCCCCTGTCGAGTCGTCACGGCGCACAGCACCACAGAGCACGACGATGGGGCGCCCTGCCTTACTGGAGAAGGCCATAAGTCGCTCACAGGCATAGGACATATGCTCCTCACCGTCCCTCTCCCTCGAGGTCTCTTCTCGAGAGCTTCCCCAGACGATGAGCCCTATGGTAATGAGCGAGAAGAAGGCCGCCGGCGCAAGGATAATGAGGAGTAGACGCCTAAGGAAGGTATTAGGAGCCGGCTTCGTCTCTACCTTGTGATGGATGGTGATATCATCCGAGTCGAGATAGAACTCCGTCGAGCAGCTGTCGCAGCGGTAGTGGTCCTCGCTAATCTTTGTAGCGCGCGTGCTACCACACTGGGGACATTTCAGAGCTTTGATATGCGTGGGCATCCGAACGATTAAGCTAAGTGGTGAGCTGTGTAAGGGGGTGCTACAGCCCTTACATAACAAGAGGATACACCAAGAGAGCCCGCCTCTATATGGGCAGGCTCACTTGGTGCATACTATAGTGGGTGTGAAAATGCAGAGCTACTTGATGAAGGTCGCGAACTCTTCCATCGAGTTGCGCACCTTCTTCATCTTACCCAGCCAGTCGCGCTCGGGGTCAGCGTAGCCGAGGTAAAGGAGCGAGACGCTACGCAGGCCCTTCTCACGCAGACCGAGGAGCTCGTCGACGAGCTTGGGGTCGAAGCCACCGATAGGCGTACTATCGATCTTCAGCTCAGCTGCCTGTGCCAGCGCCAGACCGAGGGCGATGAAGCTCTGGTTAGCTGCGTGCTGGAACTGCTCTTCCTTAGGCATCTTACCGAACGTCTCCTTCAGCATATCGGTGTAGCGCTTGAAGCGACCACGTACCAGACCACGCTCATCGGTCGTCAGGTCGTAGATCTCATCGATACGCTCGGGCGTGTACTCATCCCAAGCAGCGAAGACGATGACGTGTGAGCACTCGCGCATGCAGTCAGGGTTCAACGCCCCTTCGACCATCTTCTCCTTGAGCTCCTGGTTGCCGACGACGATCAGACGGAACTGCTGCAGGCCCGATGACGTGGGAGCCAGACGTGCTGCCTCGACGATCTTCATCAGGTCTTCTTCACGGAGCTTCTTGGTGGGGTCGTAGGCCTTCGTGGCGTGGCGCCACACGAGGTCATCTAATAGTGCCATATTATTTGTCTTTATATTTAATTAATAGTGTCCTATACGTATGTAAAGATAATCACTCTCGGCGACCTAAACTACACGGCCAGACGAATTCATCGTGACCGCAGAGAGAAGCCTTCACCCCGCCCTCGACACCAAGCCAATCAAGGCGCATGCCCCCCTGCTATCAGCGTGCCACCACGACAGCTCTACGATAGGGGTAGTACAAACCTATATTGAGACCATTGCGCAATGGTCTCTTCTTGTTTTCTTGACTGATGCGAAGAATTTGTGCTTTGTCGAGCAAACTTATAAGCTGGCCGCACATCGGCTGTCCAAGAAAATGGGCGCCTTTGTTCATAGTTATCATGTTTTGTGGTAAAAACAAAGATAAACCAAAAGGCTGAAGTCCGTAGTTGGACTTCAGCCTTATTTTATGTGGAGAGGAAACCTTTTACCGGACAGCAATATGTTGGAACAGACTGGTGCCGTTTGTCCCCATTGTCAGCCCCTGCCCACGAGTTTTCCGTGGTACATCACTTTCAACGATTCAAACTCTTTCAATAAATTCTGCCGCATAATCAGTAAGTTGACGTAGGGCTGTTTCTTCCATTGGATAGTGCCCTCCGCCCTTCAGAATCTTCACGGTGAATGGAGCCTTGATGCCCTTCATGGAAATTTCACTGAGTTTCAAGGGTGTCCAGCGGTCGAGTTCGGGCTGGGTGAGCAGAATGGGGCACTTGTCGTACTTCGAGGCGGGTACGGGCATCTGGTAGGTCATGTATTGGGCCAAAAACTGCAACTGCACGCTGGCACCTCCCGACGCCGAGTCGTTCATCATTATCTTCAATGCTTGGGGATGATTGGTCAACGCATCCATCTTCGACACATCCTTCAGCGGAATCATCAGCGTGCGGAGTGGGGTCTTGGAAAGTTTCTTCATGGCTGGCACAACAATCCATGAAGTGCCCTTGAACTTCGAGGTTTCTTCACCCACGGTCTTGTCATCGTTCTTCAAGAAGCACATGCCGATGATGCCATACACCTCGTCCATGTAGCAGGAGGCGTGGTAAGTAATCATGCCGCCAGCGGAGTGTCCGTAAAGAATGGGCTTCTTGTAGTCGCGTTTGGTCTCGTAGTTCACGAAGTCGGCAAAGGCATGTACCCAGTTGTCGTAGGTAACATCCTTTTGATTAACTTCAGTCATACCATAGCCAAGATTGTCCATGGCTACAACTTCATAGCCGAGTGCAGCCATCTTGTGGCCGAATATCATCATCAGCTGTCGGCCATTCGTGCCCACGCCGTGATGGAGGAACAGGCGGATTTTGGCATCGGGATTGGCATAACGGTCAACGTGCATCACGTTACCATTCCATTCCCATATTTCTTCCTTAGGAAGATTATCTAACTTCATTTGAAATCTTCAGGAAGCAGTGCGTTCACCTGCTTCCATGCCTCGTTGTTCTGTGCATATGTTCTCATTTTTTTCTTTATATCTATTGAGTTTTACTTAAAAAAATCATGTTGCTGTACGTTGTCAAGCAAAAAGCATACAACTGTGAATATAGTTATTTTTTTACTCTGACATTTCATTCTTTTTATTGAGACCATTGCGCAAGCCCATCTCTTCACAGCTTGCGCTTTCCTTCACCGAACTCCAGAGTCTTTAGGCTGAGAAGTGGGAGCTGTAAAGAGATAACCTTGCGCAATGGTCTCATATAGGTTCGTCCGCTGACCAATATGAGACTGTTGCAGGAGAGTCCTGTCCTCTATTTAGAGTGCTAAGGCATCGCACGCCCAGCTCCCCGATATACCCCTCCGAAGTGATACGCTTT
>BNJT01002034.1_pt1 | contig 83179 bp, 123 predicted proteins | sample 8540491 | NCBI WGS metagenome assembly BNJT01 (sample SAMD00202455, study PRJDB9452) | human saliva metagenome | host: Homo sapiens | reverse complement strand
TGCGAGGTTGACTTCGACTATTTGTACAAAAGTCATATTTCTCTGTTTTAGTAGGTGAAGCGGTACGGGATTCTTAGTAAGAGTACGGGGAATCGTAAGAAAGAGTACATCTGTAATTGCTATAAAAAAATTGGTATAAAAAAGCTAAAAAAATACTGTTTAAAAACGCGGAATAGTAGTGGTAAAAATGTAGGTGAAAAATTGTAGCTTGTAGTATGGTTTCTTTAATAATGAGGTGAGAACATGTACTTAAAAAGTGATCAAAAAAAACATCAAAAAATACCGACTTATGGAGCAGCGCCTTACCTATTCATAACTATCCTTGTGCTGAATTTGACTGGTTTGCTGCTGAGTCAGTCAGTGCTCGAGAGCGGACTACTGAAGGGTGGCGTTAAAGATTTGTTTTATCTGATTGGCTTCCTCTTAATGGTCGTTGCAGCGAGAATTCAGTGGCTCAGCGGGGTGAAGTCGTTTATTAGCACAAGTATCCAAACTAGCGAACTCAAGACAACAGGAATTTACGCGCGCACTCGCAATCCAATTTACTTTTCGTGGTGGCTCAGCAGCATCGGGATTACCCTAACCATGCATAATCTGTGGTTGCTGATTCTGATTCCGATTCAGTGGGTGTTATTAACCGTCGTGATTCGTATTACCGATGAAAAATGGCTCTACGAACTGCACGGAGAAGCCTATAAGGACTATTGCGCGAGAGTGAATCGATGGATTCCGCTCAAGAAAATTTGATAAAGTTAACTGAATTTATTTTTATAAGATTACTGAACTTCATCCAATAGCATGTCTAATGGATGGAGTTTTTTTGTACCTTAATTAAATATGAAAAATATGGGTAAATTTCTAGGAAATATAGTATACTGTAATCAATATTTTTTGTGAGTGATAGAAAAAGTAGATTGGATTGAGGCAGGGAGAATAATTATGGTTGAAATAAAAGTTGACTTATCAGGGGCAAACAAAATTTCTACAGGATTATCAGTAGGAGTAAATCATTTAAGAAATGTCTCAAACATTGTGAAAGATAATCGTACAACTGTGGCGGGTAATAATGAAGCCAGTCGAGTGATTGATCAATCAAAAAAATGGTATCTGAAAAAGATTGCTCAGGTTATTGCGGATATGTCGAAAAAAATCTTAATAGCGTAACAAAAAAAGAATTCAAAGCTGTAGATGATAAAAATTGAAAATGAATTTATAAAGACGGAGTTTACATTAAATGGATGAAATGCGTCAAAGAAAAAGAAAAAAATTATCATCCGAAATGAAACAGATTAAAATAGAAGCGAAAGAAAACGCTGTTCGAAAAGATGAGTTTTTGGAATTCTCAAAACAATCACAGTTATTTTTAGAAGAAATGACGGTATATCTGAAAGGATCTAAAGATAGCAAACGAGTGGAAAAACTTGATGGAGGAGCAAAAAGCAGCTTAACCAAATAGTCAAAAAGCAATTAGCAGACATTGAAAATGAACTAGAATTCAAACGAAAAAAGCTTTTGCTAGAAAAAGAAGAATTCGATCGATTACATCATAAAAAGGAGGATTTGAATGAGCATTGATATGTATCTTGGAGATTCTGATAGGCAAAATCAGAGTGTTAGCTCAATTATAAAATCAAGAAGCAACCATTATAATAACTTACAAGGGACCTTGGTCCAGTTCAGTAATGCCTCTCCTTTTTTATCTGGAGTTACTTACGACTCTGCTAAAAATTATTCCCAAAAAATTTTAATACCACTGATTAAAAGCAGGTATGTTATTGGATGAAGCTGTTAAAGAAAGCTGTGAAGCATTTACTAAAAAATATCGAGAAGAAGTAGACACGGTTGATCTACGAGAATCAGAGCTTTTGGATAAAATTAATCGCGTTGAAATTTTTGCGAATCAAGCAAGAAATCTGATGTCATTAGAGTTTAGAAATGAGCATCCTAATGCAACTTATTTAAGGAATTTACAACGTATCGAAGACAATCATCTAGAGACCAAACGATTGCTTGAGGAAAAACTAGCGAAATTAAGAGCTTTTAATAGCAACTCAAGGGCAGTGTTTGCTAAAGTAGATGAACTTTATCAATTGGTTCAAAAGGGAATTAATGAAGCAACTCATTCATGGAGTGAAGTTGGTCGTAGTTATCTATTAAATGAAAAAAAGCTATAGAAACTTGGATGGAATCAATCAATCAACATTGGATAAACTCTTCATATTATATTATGGCTCAAATGGCTGAAATAGTAAAAAGGGCTGAAGATGTCTGAGGACGAGTTTGAAAGATTAAAAAGATATTTGGAAGGCCATCCTAAAGTCGCATTTTATAATGAAGGTATCAATTTGATAAAACTATATCCAATAGTGAAGTGGGGTAATGATAAAGGTATTAATCTTGCGTTGAATACAACAGAAGAAGTAATCAAGAATTTATTAAAACCAACTACATATTACAATTCCTCGAGGGTTGAAGTATTTTAATTTCTCTATGAATAGCCAAACATTTAAGAATATTGGATTTTCTTTTGACGCTAGTAAATATATTTCAGATGTTGAAAAGTATATGTTGAAAAACTTAGGGAAGGGATTTGTTCGAGAAGTAGAGATTTCTCTGGCAGATGTAGCAAAAGGATTAGGGTATTACGTAGGAGACAATGTAGGAAGGGCTTTTACGTTTAGTATCTCGGGACTCAAATCTGTATTTTTAGGAATTGATATGTATTTAAACTCTCTAGAGGAGAAAATAGGCACAGCGATAGTTCATACGTTAACTACAGCAAAATTAACCAATATAGGAGTTAATTTAATTAAGGGTGGACTTTCAACTTTATTTAGTAATCCATTGATAATGCAAGTTTTATCACCTCTTCAAAGTGTGATATCATCTCATCCAATTGGTTGGGCAATATTGTCCAGCTTTGCGGTAACGTATTTGATAGAAGAAGGATATAAAAATAATTTTGTGTATATGAGAGATATTATTGATTATGTAGGGCAAAAGTATAACTAATAGTATAGAATATTTACAATATAGTTTTGGATGGTGAATAAATGAATAAATTAACTTTTAAAAAAATTCGATGTCTACATGCCATAAAATAGTAACGGACTCGAAAGGGAAAAAAATATCTTATGGATACGAGTACCATCAGACCGAATGTGTATGGCTTTGGGATTATTCCAACTCAAGTGAGTGTAGACATGGTGGAGTTTGGCTATCATGATCAAAACTTTGAATTTAAAGCTAAACCATCACCAAAGTACGTGGGGGCAGTAGCGGCGACACAACCGCTTACTACGATAACGTTTAAGATGTTTGAGAATATTTTTTTAAAGTATAATATTCATCAGCAAGCTCTTTTAAAATGGGGAATCGTAGCTTTAACAATATTTATTTCATACTTACTCGCAAAAGTTTACATCAAACAAGCTCAGAAGAAAGTTGCGGAAAGATTGCCAGAAAATGCAAAGCGATACACTGCAACATTCACGTTTAGCAAAAGAAGAGATTTTTCTTATTGGTTTGTAATAGGACTTGTGGCTATTTTTTTGTATTTTTTTATTTATGAATACAAATAATGGGAGTGAAGGAGGTTTTTTTGGTGCCTCTTTCACTACTATCGTTGTTGTTTTTTTATTATTTGGTTAGGCATGGTTCCTGTTGATTATAATTATACGAACAATTTTATGATGCTTAAATCTATTGAAGAAAAAAATCGAGGAGGTTAAATAATGAATGATGTATTACCAATTGGCTCAATTATCTATTTAAAAGAAGGTCAGCAAAAAAGTGATGATTTTAAGTAGAGGTTGCCAATTACAACAAGATAATGAACTTGTATTTTTTTTGGATATTCAGGAGCTGCATATCCTGTTGGATTAAATCCGGAACAAATCTTTTACTTTAATCAAGAAGACATTGATAAAGTAGTATTCAAGGGATATACAGATTTAGATGAAGAACGTTTTGTAGAATTATATAAAAAAATGGTTTGAAGAAAAACAAAGCGAATTTAAAAAAATAGGAAAAAAACACATTAATAGAAATAACATTGATATACGTCATGAAATATTCATTTATATATTGCTAAATATTTATGAATATGCTACTATCGACGTATAAATGTAACAAAAATTTAATTTTAAGGAGTTCAAGATTATGGGACAAATTAGAGTATCACCAGAAACGTTACAAACACGTGCACGTGAATATAATAAAGCTTCAAACGAAGTGAATAGCATTTTATCAAACTTAACTGGTTTACAACAAACATTGGCATCAGAATGGGAAGGTCAAGCTTTCCAAGGTTTTGATCGTCAATTCAATGAACTAAAAACCAAAAAGTAAGAGAATTCGCTGAATTATTAGAACAAATCAATTTACAATTAGTAAGTGCTGCTCGTGCGATGGAAGAACACGACCAAGCATTATCTCAAAAATTTGGCTTAAATTAATGGATAGACCATCTATCCTTGAAGGTGGGAGAAGATCCCACCTTTTTCTATTTAAAAAATAATAAGGGAGAAGATTATGAAACATAAAAAAGTGTTCCTATTTTCAGGGGTTCTTTTAGTATTAGTATTGTTATTAGCTCTAGCAGGGATTGTAAAGCCACAAAACACTTCAAGAACATCGGCCACTCAAGAACATTCATCCACAAAAAAATGATGTTTCGATAGCCATTGTAAATGAAGATAGTGGAACGACATACAATGGAGACCAAGTGTCAATGGCCAATGTCCTCATTGATTCGTTTGCCAAAACAACTCCTTATAAAGTGGAAACTGTTTCTCGCTCAACTGCAGAAAAAGGATTAGAAAACGGTAATTACCAGGTGATGGTGATTATGCCAAGTCATTTTTCTCAAGATGCACTTTCTTTAGAAGAGACCGCACCAAAACGCGCATTGTTTCAATATAAAGTTAATGCGGATAAGCAAGTGTTAGTGAAGCAGGCGGAACAAGCAGTATCTGATTTGAAGCAAGCGTTTAATCAGGATATGATTCGAATCTATTTTAGTAGTGTCATTGCTAATTTAAAGACTGCTCAGAATCAGGTGATGGGAGTTGTTAAAAATCAAGGAGATACAGTGAGTCAGTTTGAAGATACTCTTTTGAATCCTTTGACACAGTATTCTCAACAATTCACAGGATTATCCAATTCTTCGAAAAATGCAACAGAAGTAATGGAGAACTTTAATACTGTCATCCAAAATACGAATACTTCTTTTTACACAAATTATTTCTGTTAATAAGACTTACGATGAAGAAATCGCTAGAATTAAGCAACTTCAAGACGCTTGGACGCAGTCTGTTTTAAAAACGTGAAAATGAATTAGCGGTATATGATAAAGGAATTTCTAGTTTGACAGTGAATGATCCTTTAAAGATTATGCAAGACATTAATTCCAAAAATTTACCAAATTTGAATAACAGCCAAGATTTAACAAAGATTCTAGAAAAATTCTAATCAGCTAAATCAACGCTTAAAACGATTTTCTTACAGATATCAAAAAGAGAAATGAAGAAATTAGCACTTATTTATCAACTACTTACAAAGAAAAGATTAGACAAGCTGTAGCGGAATCGTTGTCAGATAATAGTAATCAAACGAAAAAGACATTAGGTTTAATGGTATCAGAGCTTCGTAACAATATTGACAAACAAGTCATTTCTAGTGCAAAGCAAATCTCACTTTATGATGATGCTACGATTGACCGGATGGCTTTGCCAGAAGCAGATAAGCAATTTTTGAAAAAAATACTGTTCATTTTGTTCAAAAAGTCAATCCTAGTGCGACCGTTCAAACCAGTCGTAAGGATGAGTTTGTAAATACGAAACAGAATGAAATCAAGAATAAACCAATCTCTGGGGCAATGACGATTAGTGACATCGCTGGAAAAGTGAAAAAAATAGTATTTACTGTGGATAGTCACTATACCTTACAAAGCCTAACGATTGATGGGCAAAATGTTTCATTTAATCAAAATGGAGCATCCGTTGAAGTAACTTCAGGATTCAATTCTTCTGCAAAACAATTAAGAGTTGCGTATGAGTTAAAACATAAAAATGAGTCGATTTCAGACGCAGGATGGTTCGCTCCAATTGCTTCGAATGTTAGAGTGATAACAGAAGAATCGATCGCTCACTTGAGTGATGCTCAAAAACAAGCATTGTTGAGCAATGTTTCAAAACTCAATGAAAGTATTAAACAATCCAATAAAGTTATTCAGGCTTTTAATACGTATCAAGAATCTGGAGCAGCAACTCCGCAAAAATTCAATTCATTAAATGCTTTTAGATGAAAATAGTGTGACTGTAAATGCTAGCGAACAAGCCATTCAAAGAATCTACTCAGAGAGTGATACGAGAACAGTGTTTACAGATTCTAAGCAGTTTTTAGGGGAGATTTCTTCAGCTGTATTTAATGATGTGAAATCATACCTTGAGTTTGCTGGAGAGGTGAAGGCAGTCTATGGGGTTGATTTATATTCCAATAGACAGGCAGATCCAAAACAACCAGCTTCGGATTCTTTATATGCACAGTTAGCGTTAGATAGACTGGATGAAGTGTTAGTTGATTTAGTAACGAATACTCTTACGAATGATGTAAAAGATAAATTAGTGATTCCATCAGAATTTACAACGGAAACAAGTGCTTTATCAACAGATGTTCAGGCTTTAAAAAAATAATATAGACGCCTATCAAAAAAATTAATGAGGGATGTCAACGCAGAATTAACAAAGGCTGTAGCACAAACTCAAAAAGTTAAAGAAACGCTCGAAAAGCAAAACCAATCTTTGTAGATTCTGAAAAACGAGATAACACGGATTTAACGAATGTTGGATTAGCGATTAACAAAGATTTAGCTACACTAATGCAGGCTAGTCGTTCGTTAATGGATAACACGAAGAATCATCAGCAAATTGCGACCTCTATTCGTCAAGAATATAATCGATTAAATGAAGATGTGAAATCGCTAGAAAATAAAAGGGACTGAGTATAAAAATTCCGTAGCAACAATGGATGAAGTGATGGCAAAAGAGTATGAATCAAACAGTTCATTCTTAAAAGAATTTACTCAAGTAATGTCAAATACTCAGTCAGGAAATACGGCTAATACGGTAGTATATGACTATTTGTCACATCCAGTAGATGGTTCAATGGCGGATGTTCGTTCTTCTAGCAATTCTCGTCAACAAACCGATAACAGAACAGGTGTATTAATGGTGCTGATTATTGCTGTAATGACCTTAGCGTTTGTCTATATGTTACAACACGGTAATTGGCAAATTCTCGAAACCAACAAGTACCTATCAAATCAGCCTACAGTTAATTTCCTACCGTTAGCGTTGTTAGCCGGTATCGGAGCACTTATCGGACTATTTGTAAGTGTTGTGGTAGGGATGAAGTTGAACCTTCCAGCAGACCAATTATTTGTACTCTGCGGTGTGTCCCTTGTTATTGGTGTAAGTATCATATTTATGCATCATGCACTGATGACATGGTTAAAAGCTTATGGCTTATTAGTAAGTTTAGCTTTTGTTGTAATTTATGTAATTTCACTAGGGCAATTGTTTGATACGTACTATGGTAGTGTTTCGCCACTCTTAACGTATCTCACACCATTTATATCTGCAGAAGAAATGCTGCATACGGTTATTAATCAACAACCTACCTCATGGATTTCAGTTCTTATTATTTCTCTTGTTGGAATTTTAGGATTTGTAGGTAGTATGTTATTTTATAGAAAAAATAATCAAACAATAAAGGAGTAGACAATGAAATTAATCAGTCGAGTGCTATTGTTAACACTTGGCATGATAGTTGTCCTCACGGGCAAAAGTTTGGGCAGAAACAGGGTCATTAAAAATTAATGTTGATGTACCTGTCACACCACAAGTAACAGAGAAGACATATTTTGAACAAGACGTTTTGTTAAAACAACTGTTTGATGCCTCTTTGTCTCAAATGATTTCAAAACAACAGGCAGAAGAGTCATTATCTGGAACAGAAGATAATGCTCTTCTTTTTTTATCGACAACCCCACAAAAATTAAATCCAATAGATACTACTCAATTCTTTCTTACACAGAGCACAGCATCTCCTTCTAAAGGAGTGACATTACGGCCTCCTCAAAAAGAATCTCCGTGGTTTGTGATAGCGTTCATTGGTTTGGGATTTTTGGTTAGTGGTGTTTCGGTTTATCAATTTTTGAAGAAAAGGAAAACTCATCATGCGTAATACCTATATTAATATCACATTGAATTTAGAAAAGTTTGCCTATGGGAAATATGATCTTCGAATCCCAGTAGGAATAAGTATGAAGGAATTATTAAATATTGTGAAGGATGCCTATCAGTTAGCGTTTGAGGTTAATACTCCAAGTGTCCGCATTCATGAAAAAGGAATTGTATTAACAGCTTTACAAAGAATTGAAGATGTGAACTATTTACATGACGGAATCCAACTGATGGTTGAAACATTATAGAAAGCGAGCGAACGAAATTGAAAACTCTTGAAGTAACGAAAGAAGAATTTAAAGGCAATATTGCATTGGCTTTAACATTATTAGAAGTGAGCATTCCAGAAGCAGTATCTCTACAAATTGAAGAAACAGAAAGCGCCTATCTGTTTCATGCTGAAACAGATACCGTTCAAGATTACGGTGTAGTATATCAGCTTCCTTTAGAAGAACAACTACGGTATCTAATGAATATTGGTCAATTGTATGAAGCACTAAAAGCAAGTGCCTACACTTATTCGTTAACCCCTGATAATCTTGTGTTCACTCAAAATGGGATTGCAAAAATCATCTTCCGTGGGGTCAAAGGGCAAGTTCCTCCCTATGAAGAAATTACGGAAGCTACTTTCTTAAAACATTATAAATCTATGATTATTTCTGTCTTAGATACAAAAGCAAAGTATGAAGAACTCGCACAAGGAAAACTCGAATTTTATAAAGGACATAAATTTACTGAGAGTATCCTCTCTGCAGAAACCATAGAGGAGGTTGTAAGTTTACTAAATGAGCACTTGGAGTATGAAAAGCAACGCGTGGCAAAAGAAATGGTGCGTGTCCCTCGTAAGAGATTATTCACATGGAAATTAACAGGGATTCTATTTGGGGTATTATCGGTAATCTTTGCCAGTCTTTTAGGATATCACATGTTTGTGACTCAACCACAACAGCAAACGATTGCGAATGTACGCTTATCGTTTATCCAAAAAGACTATTCTAAGGTAGTATCTTCCGTTAAAAATATGGATAGTAAAAGCTTATCGCCAGAAGACAAGTATATCGTTGCGTACTCTGTAATAATGACCGAACCGTTAACGGACGCTCAAAAAACAACGCTAGGGAAAATTACGACTCAAACGAATGAAGACTATCTACGTTATTGGGTTCTTATCGGTCAGAATAAGATTGATGAAGCAATGGATATTGCGAGTTATTTAGATGACCCGCAATTATTAATGTACGGTTTAACGAAGAAAATCGATGATATCCAACGAGATCCAAGTTTAACTTCTGAAAAAAGAACGGAAGAAATTAATCGTTATAAAGGTAAGTTAGAAGAACTCAAAAAACAATATTTACCAACACAACAAAAAACGAAAGAAAACTAACACGGAGGAGTAAGATGATTTGTTTAATTAAACTGAAAGATACGATATACGACATTTCACAGGAAAGACCCTACCGTGTAGGTGCATTTATGAATGATGATATTGTCATTAAATCCTTATGCGGATAAACTAACCGTCAAGAATGGACTAGTGACGTATAATCATGAAACGTATTCTTACGGGAAGCATGCAATTTCTTTGAGTGATGACGTACATGCAGAATTATTTATGTTTGAATACACATTACAAACATTAATGACGAACGTGCCTATTACGATTGGATCAGAGGCTATTCATACAGTTCGAATCGAGGAAAGTGATGAGTTATTAATCCGACAAATCCCTACTGGATACGAAGTTGTAACTTCAAAAACCTATCTTCTTAAATGGACAAAAGGTGAACGCGTCCATTCATATGAGTGCAGGAGACAGTGTATTTTCATCAAGTGGGTATTTAGTCAAAATCGATGGACAACGTGTTCTCATAGCTAGTATTCATCCTATTGAATCAGATTTAATACAATTGGACGTTGAAGAGAACGGGGAAGATAAATTCAGTGATTTCCACCGTTCCCCACGATTCATTTTACGTGAGTCAGATGATGTGGTGAGCATCTTAGCGCCTCCAACTGAGGATAATATGCAGAAGCAATCGCTATTAAAATTAATTATCATGCCACTTGCGATGATTGGGTTAACGGTCGCAACGCATTTTCTTACAGGAAATGGCGGTATGATGATTATGATGATGGGGATGTCGGTGATTACTTTAATCACCTCAGTCCATAGTTTCTTCTCAGATAAAAAACAAAATAAACGTCTGAAAGCTAAAAAGATGGAAAACTATAAAGCGTATTTGAATGAGAAATATAAAGAGCTGTATGACTTATCTAAAGAGCAGGAAGAAGCGTTGAATTATCATTATCCAAGTATGGGGCAGGTCATGGAAATGGCCAAAAATACTGATAGACGTCTCTATGAAAAGACACCTCATCACTTTGACTTTTTAACGTACCGTCTAGGAACAGGAAGGATCATTCCAAGTTTTAAAATCGATTATAAGAAATCGGAGTTAACAGAATATAATGAAGCCATCAGTGAACAAGTAACGGAATTAGTAGCTCATTATCAATTTTTGGAAAACCTACCCATTACTAATGATTTATTATCAGCTCCTACAGGGTATATCGGTTCGCGTCGAACTGTCATTGAGCAAGTGCAACAAGCGATGATGCAATTGGCTACTTTCCATAGTTACCATGATGTGCAATTTGTTCCAGTGTTTCGTGAAGAAGAACTTCCATTGTGGGAATGGAGTCGTTGGTTACCGCATATGAAACTTCAGCAGTTTAATTGTCGTAGTTTTGTATACCATCAACGGAGTCGCGATCAATTGTTAACGTCTCTCTATCAAATGATCAAAGAACGCAAGCAAGCGGCTGAACAAGCGGGTACTAATAAGCAACTCACCTTTACTCCTCATTATGTATTTGTGATTACGGATTTATCTCTAATGCTAGACCATAATATTATGGAGTTTATCAATGAAGATTTATCGCATCTTGGAATTAGCTATCTTTTTGTAGAAGATGTGATTGAAAGCCTACCAGAACATGTAAAAACGGTTGTGGATTTCAAAGGAAATCGTCAAGGAACATTACGCCTCCATAATGGCGAATATATGGATAAACCGTTTGTGACGTTTGAGAAGTTATCCACTGAAGCTAAAGAACAATTCGCAAGAGACTTGGCTCAAGTGACGCATGTTCAAACATTACGAAACGCGATTCCAGATAGTGTCACATTCTTAGAGATGTATGGTGTCGATTCTGTAGAAGCATTAGATATGAACCATCGTTGGGCAACGAATGATACGTACCAAACCATGGCAGTACCATTAGGGCTACGTGGCCGTGATGAATTATTAATGTTGAATTTACATGAAAAAGCGCATGGACCTCACGGACTAATGGCAGGGACAACAGGATCAGGGAAATCTGAAACCTTACAGTCGTATATTGCTTCATTAGCGTTGAATTTCCATCCATATGAAGTGGCATTTCTATTGATTGACTACAAAGGTGGGGGGATGGCGAACCTATTTGCGGACCTACCGCACTTAGTTGGAGCGATTACCAACTTAGATGTGGCGCAAGCCAATCGTGCCCTAGTGTCTATTCAAGCAGAATTGAAGAAACGTCAACGATTATTTGCAGAATACGATGTAAACCATATTCATCAGTACATGAAATTATTTAAAGAGGGTGTAGCCACTGAGCCAATGCCTCATTTATTCTTGATTTCGGATGAGTTTGCAGAGTTGAAAACGAACCAACCGGACTTCATGAAAGAGTTAGTATCTGCAGCACGTATCGGACGTTCGCTCGGAATTCACTTAATTTTAGCAACTCAAAAACCAAGCGGAGTTGTGGATGATCAAATCTGGTCTAACTCGAAATTTAAGATTGCATTGAAAGTACAAGATGTGGCTGATTCGCGTGAAATTATTAAAACGCCAGATGCTGCAGAAATTACACAGACAGGTCGTGGATACTTACAAGTTGGAAATAACGAAATCTATGAATTATTCCAAAGTGCTTGGAGTGGAGCCGATTATGAACCAGAAGCGGTACGTTCTACACATCGAGATACGACAGTGTATGCCATTAAAGATAATGGCCAGTATGAAGCAATCAATAAAGACTTAAGTGGATTAGATGATAGTGGAAATCAGAAACGATTGCCAACACAATTGGACGCGGTCGTTCAAGAAGCAAAACGTGTATTCGAATCGCTACATCTTCCAAAAGTGGCAAGTCCGTGGCTTCCACCGTTAAAAGAGAGAATAGCAGCGGAAGATATCCAAGATATTCAATTTAAACATTACTGGGGAGAAAATAAACACCCTGAGTTTTTATTGGGATATCAAGATATTCCGGAACAACAAGCGCAATTACCGCTGACAGTTGACTTCAACGATTGTGGCCATATTCTGGTTGTTGGAAGTCCAGGTTATGGGAAATCTACCTTTATCCAAAATGCATTGATTGATGTAATGCGTAAAACAACGCCAGAACAATCGCATATCTATTTATATGACTTTGGAACGAGTGGATTAATTTCTTTAGTAGATTTTCCACATGTGGCAGACTACTTTACAGCAGATGATAATGAGAAAGTAATGAATCATTACGACGTCTTCAAAAAGAAGTGAAGGTGCGAAAGGCAGCACTTAGTGAAGCACGTTCAAGTAATATGCAGCAATACAATAGAGACGCCGCAACACCATTCCCTTCACTATTTATTGCAATCGATAGTTTTGACGGAGTGAGTGATGCTACTTTCAGCGAAGCGTTTAACGAAACAGTTAATATTCTAGCGCGTGAGGGGGCCTCTCTAGGAATCTATCTCATCACAACGATGTCTCGTTTCAATGCTATGCGTGTACAATTACAAGCAAACTTTAAAACAAAAATTGCGCTCTACTTATTCGAACAGAGTGATGTTACAAGTATTGTTGGTCGTACAAGCCAAGTGCTCTTAGATATCCGTGGGCGCGGATTAATGAAGCAAGACACAGTCGTTTCGTTCCAAGTGTGTGTGCCGTATTCTTCTGAAGATAATTCATCAATGATTCAGCAAGTGAAAGCAGAAGCGCAAGCAATGTCACATTATTGGACAGGTGCATTACCACAACCAATTCCGATGTTGCCGGAAGTGGTGACACCAGAAATGGTGGAAGCTCAAGTAGACCGATCAGAACGAAACCATCAAGTATTACTCGGGTTAACGAGAGAAATGGTCGAAGTAGCTGCATTTACATTAGATAAAGCCATCTCGTTAGTTAGTGATAATGTTCGAAGTGTTACTCAGTTCTACAAAGTATTAACTTACCAGTTGAAACAATATACTGCCCCTGTTCAAGTGGTGATTGTGGATCCATTAGGATTAGTACCATTAGATCAAATTAAGGAAGCGCATCGTTTCAGCGATACACTGAGTGCTAAAGAGGGAATGAATATCATCTTAGACAACTTGAAGGAACGGATGACGCAACCTGGAGAGTATACTCAATCCCTCATTATCATTCCAGACATCCAAATCCTTTGGTCAAAGTCTCAACATTACAGAAAATCAGTTCAAAGAGCTTCTGTTAGAAGGGCCTAAGTACGGCATTACACCAGTATTTGTGGGGAACTATAAAGACTTAATGACGAATTACTCTACGCTTGTAACCTTACACAGACAATTGGCGACACAGGTGTTTATGGGAATGCGTATCAGCGATCAAGAATATGTTCGCTTCCCGTATATCTCAAACGAAAATCTCCACGTCCAAACGAAGGCTATATTGTTGATGCAGAAGGTTACGAATTTGTACAATTAATGAGTATAGAAGAATAGAGGAGGCGGAAGGATGAAGAAGGTATTAAAAGTTAGTTGCTATTTTGTTTAGTACATTTTCTAATTGTTGGTTGTTCAAAGCCAACAATCACGAAGGAACAACAGGATAATGTCGCAACGCAAATTGCGCGTAACTATGATGTAAATGAAATTGAATTTTTTTGAGTTTTTTTCTAAAAAATGAAAGTACGGGCAGTTACATTTCTTTGAAATTTAAAATTAATGGCGACGAGAACAAAAATAGTGGTAATGCGCTTTGACAATCTCAACACACTCTGACGATGACACCGTAGATATCGGATTAAATCCGCCTGATAAATATAAAAAAATAGAGAGAAAAGAGAGAATACTGGCAAGTTTGATTTGTCAAATGTTATCATTAAAATATATTGGGAGGTAAATAATAACAGAGAAGCAATATAAAGAATTATCCGACCAAGTTTATTTAATAGATTCTTCTAGGAAAGATATCGAAGAAAAGATTCAACTAGGAGAGGAACCATATTACAATTTACAAGATAAGAATCTTGGGAAATATAAAATTTTGAAAATGGAAGATAACCAAGAAAATGGGATGCAAGCGATGGCGGTTTGCTCCCATCGGGGCTGATGGACAACCAGATTATTCTCAAATAACCATCACCTATGCGGGACCAATGCGGATGATCGGAAAGATACAACAACCGATTTACAGATGATAGGCTATGGTATCACCGACATAATGGCTTATCTAGATTCAAATGATAGAGCCAAAGTAGTTGAATCGCAAGCGGTCTCTGCTCTTCGTTTTGCAGAAGAGGTTCGTAAGCAATTCCGTAATTCACAAATTACTACAACAGGACATTCATTAGGAGAAGCTTTAGCAATTTTTGTTGCATTGAAAAATGGATGGGACAATATGGGCTCTCATGGTCCAGATATCCATAATATGATAAGTCCTGAAGAACTCGCATATATGAGAGCTCACCCTGAACAATTCAAGAACTATCGAGGGAATTATGATTATATCGGCGGGATTACGGGAAATGCAACGGTTACCGGGATACATCTGGACTATGGATTTGCACCGTATACACATGATTTAACATATTTGAAATTCAACCACCTGCAGCAGATTATCCATGGTAATGGAGATGTTGTCTGGGAGACTGCAAAGAAAGATATTGATATAAATGGAGATGGAACGGTTGATTTTCATGTTAAAGGAATTGACCCTAAACCCAGGGATTTACTCAGTGCAGATCAAAACTGGATTAGTAGTGGAGATAAGATTCAAGTAAATCCGGAATTATTACGTATACTCAAATCAAATATAACCAATCGACTAGAAGATATGGCTTATATCGTGAAGATTATAGAGGCAAGTAGGAATAAGAATGATAAAATAGGAGAAAATTTTAACGAACGGAAAGAAGAAATTTCCGAATCAATTAAATCAGTTTTTAAAGAAGCTGGACTTCCATATGTATTGTTTAAACTTCATGATACAGTTGGAGTTGTCATGAAAAATCGTCAAATTTTGAATGATGCTACGTACACAGCAAAACTGGATAAAACGAGATTCTATTCTACTCAAGAAGCTCTTGTAAACGGCTTGCCAATTCAGTATGGACGATACAATACAGATTTGTACAGGTTGAAGTTATCTTGTGGGGAGTTGGCGAAGAAAATTCATCATGAGAGAATTGAGGGAGTTTCCTCTATCGCAGGTGATAGCACGCCAACTTTGATGAAATCCTGGGAAGTCATAGAAGAAGAAACTCAAAAATTACTCAAAGATAGTGTAACGATCTTTGAAGGGGAAGGTCTTCGTGAAGGGAAGCTAGATGGAATCAGGGAATCATTAACAGTTGTGTTAGAAGTCATTGCTAAGAATACTACTGAAATCACATTAGAGATTATGAATATAATTGAATTCGTCAATGGTGTAGCAGAGAATTTTGAACAAATCGATGTTTGGTTAGGCCAACATCTAGAAGAGGGAACTGTTTCTCCTAGATTAGGAATAGGCACAGTTCCAGCTAACTATAAGGCATATCTTGAGCGACATGGAATTTTTGATGATGTAAAAGATGTGCTCCAAGCTTTTGATAAACAAGTAGAAAAGCGCAGTTCAGAATATGCGAAGAAAGTTGAAAATGCATATAGTCATTCACTGAACAAACTCATAAGTGGACTTCAAGCGATTATGTCAGAAAAGAGTAGATTGAAGGAATTAGTGACTAAGATTAGTTCTGATTTTAATGAGAGTGTATTTGTTCGAGAAATTAAAGATAATTACAATCTGTTAGGGCGATTTGACCGTAAAACCAAGTGTTTCTCCTGAGACTTACTGGGGAAATTAGAACAATTGTATCCAGATAGAGCAAAAGAGAGTGTTCAAGGACTGCAATCACATATTATTCCTGCGATGGAGCGTATTGAACATGTTATCTGGCAGATTCGAGATGTTAATAATTCGTTGGCTCTTCTTGCACCTAAATTAAAACCCATTATTGAAGAGGGCGTTTACCGTGCCTTTGATTTGGATGAGATTGTGAAAGGTCAGAATCTGGTGGCTGCTATCGCGAATCGACTTGGGCAAGAGTTGAATCACGTGATTCAAGTGATGGAGGCAGAGGGAATGCAGGCTAGTGCGATCTCTACACTGAAAGCAAAACTTTCCCAAACCCATCAATTGATTAGATACTATGTACGATTTGTAAATGATTGTTTCGGAGATAATGAATATAGTGACTATGCAGCTTCAAGCACAGGTCCAAATACCGAAGCTACTTTTACTTTAAATTAGCAAAACTAACTATAAAGAAGGAATTAAGCTGATATGTTTAATTCCTTCTTTTTATTTATCAAGATCTGATTAGAACCGTAACGATAGCTTTTATTTGGTTTTGGAATTAACCAAAAATGCAAATGTATCATTTTTTTGATATAAAAATTGTAATTAAAAACTTTTTAAGATAAAGTGTTTTTTTAGAGATTTATTAGGGGCAAAAAGCGGTAGTCTTATTAAGTATACAATTAAACAAAATCAGTCAATTGAGGAAGAACTACATTAATACGAATTACAACAAATATATGATGTTAGACTTAAGTACATTGTAAATCTAAGAGATAAGGCTCTGTTAATGAATTGTTTTTGTGTATTTTGAGAATTATAGGGGGAATACGGATGAATTAGTGAATGTGCTTATGCTATAATAAAGAAAATTATGCAAAGTAATAAGAAAAAAGTTTGTTATATTCAGGGAGGTTAAAGAATGTCAGAAGCTAAAATGTTACCGTTAGGAAGTATCGTGATTCTCAAGGGGAATACGAAGAAAATGATGATTATTGCTCGGTTAATTGCATTGCCTGTAAAAGGACAAGTGTATCGTTTCGATTATGGTGCTTGCCTTTATCCGGAAGGAATGGTTGGAGACAGCTTAATCTATTTCAATCAGGAAGATATCTTTAAGGTGGTTCAAGAAGGATACACAGATGATGACAATGAAATCATGTTAGAGAATATCGAAGCGATGTTGCAGCAAACAGATATTCCAAAAGGGAATGTTTCAGAATTAAAAGAATCTAACGGTATTGGAGGATAATTTATGGGGAAAATTGACTACCGCGCAATTGAGGACCTTCAAGGCCAAGTCAGCTCCCATTATAATAGTATTTCCGAAGCTACAGCAACGATAAGTTCGATTGATGCCAAGTTGGCAAAACTCCGTTCGGCAAAACAATCTGTTGGAAACATCCGAAGCGAAATCCATGAGATTAAGATTTCTGTGATGGGTAAAGATGACCAACCAGAATGGAAAGGCCAGCAAAAGGAAAATTTTTGGCGTCAATGGGAGGGGTTCGGGCAAGACTTTAACGCTTGCCAGAGAGAGCTAGATGCGTTTCACGATGCGATTTGCGATGAGATTACGCGTTTAGAAAATCAAAAATTAGACCAACAGAGCTTCATTGGTTGGTGCCAAACGCAAATTAACAATCTTGGGAATTTCATTGAAAAAGCTTTTTGAATTAAGGGAGGAGAAAATATGTACGGAACGATTCAGTTATCAGTTATTTTTGGAATGCACATTAACTCTCTTTCTAATTCAAAAAATAGCTTAGTGAGTGTAAATAAACCAAACCTACAAAAAACATCAAAATCTGCCGTTCTGGATCTCTATCATGAGCAATTTGAAGAATTATATCAATTAGTAGTGAACTATAATGCACTGTTAGAGAAAGATATTGCTCAGTTGGCGGAAACAGGACAAGAGCTTAAACGGACAGACAAAGGACTAGGACATGTTTTGTCTGGACTAACTCTACTAGGAGGATGATGAATGAGTTATTATGTAAAATTTAACGATATTACCTCCATTCAAGGCCAAACGAATCAAACCATCCAACAATGGGGCGCGTCAATAACAAACCTAAGCAAAGCGGTTGAAGGATTTGCGGGGAATAGTAGTCTTCAGGGGAAGGCGATGACGAGTGCGCAAACCTATATGAGAGAAGTTCATGGAACACTCCTTCAAACTTTCCTTCAACTAATGAATGACTATTCAACGAGTTTGTTACTGTATAAAGATGGCTATTATCAAATCGACACTCATAACCATGCGGAATTGCCTGAAGATGTCTATAAGGGGCTTCATTCAGACCTAGGAAAGTCTAAGCAGCGATTCGAACACCAGTTGGAGCAGTTAACAGCTGCCAAACTGAGAGTCGCAGGGTTAGTGAATTACCAAGGCTCTAGTCACACAAAAACGAAATTCACATATGAGAAGCTGATGAAAGATATTAAGCATCTAGACGAATCCATTACGCAGTATGAAGAGATGCATGCTCGTCAAGATTTGCAGGCGTTTAAGGAATTACTAGATGCAACGAAGAACTTGTTAGCAGAACATTCAAGTAGAAATCGTAGTCTTGAAAGTTATCAATCAGGGTGCCTTTGGAAAAATTACCCTCTGTACAACGGTTTATGGTAGCCTATGAACAAGTGACAGCCCAACTAAATGATCGTATGGGCATTATTCAAGCAGCTCTCGAACGCGATCAAGTGCGCATGGAGGAACTTCATGCCGAAGAACGAACCAAGCAAGGGCTCATGAATTTCGTCTTTGGTGTCTTGACGGCTCTAGCCGGGTTCTCGGCGCTAGCCATGTCGGGAGGGACTGCCTTGCCGATTGTGGCGCCGATGCTTAAGATTGCGGGAGTTGGCATGTTCATGTATGGGGCTTCGAATTCTATCGAAGCGGTACAGAATATTTATTATGGATTATCTGGAGATGGAAAATCCTTTGCGATGAATCTGATTCGAGATACCATTTTCTTAGGAAATGGCGAGCTATACCACGGATTTGGACAAGTCTTCACCCTAACAACAGGGGATGTTCATACCGATTGCGAAGACAAAAAGTATTGCCCAAGGACTCTCGCAGTTCTTCTGGGGAACAGTCGGAGGTTTAGCAACTGGACAAGCAGCCTATCATGGAACAAAGCTTCTCGGTGGAAGCGAAGAAACCGCACAGTTGATGAACTTATTTGGGAACCTCGTGGGTGGATATAAATTTTCTAAAATTGCTGAGAATTTCAGCTTAAATCCGATTCGAGTGTCAAAAGTTGAATCAGCACTTGAAATAAAAAATCGAGTGTTGGAGAATATAAAAAGCAAGTAAGGCGGCAAGAGAAAGTTCGAAGTTTGATAATTATTTACGACAAGAATATGCTCAACAAGGAAAGTATTTTGCAGAACGAATTATCTGGAAAAATGGAAAGTATGCATATCTTTCAAATGATATTGATTCCGCAACTGGACAACGTATTCCTGTTAGGTATCGCTCTTATTTGAAAGATAATGGGTCAATTAAATGGCCCCCTAAAGATGGTTTTGTTTTTAGATAGTGCTGGTAATCCTATTACACAATCAGCAAATTTAAAAAGCTGGACAAGTAATCGACCGATTTGGAAACTCGTTTGGTCGTTTCACTAGTCCAGTTGATAACGGAGAGAAATTAGCATTTAATACTAGAGGATTGCCTTATTCTGAGGGATATCAAGAATACCATCAGTATGAAGTGGTGATGGATATCACTAAAGAGAATATCAGGAGAGCATTTAAAGAGGCTTCACATAATACTCAAATTGATATTATGAATACTTTAAGTGATTATAATTTAACTCTTGATGATCTTGTGGATATTCGCCAAGGTCAAATTGATAAAGTATTTGGTCAAGGTGGTGGAATGCAAATACAATTTAAAACCAGCCTTTCCATTTATGAAGACTTAGGTTTATTAAGAGGTAGTAAGATGAGTAAAGAATTAAAAATTAGATTTTTTTAAAAACAAAAATATAGAATGTGAGATAGAAAAGAGGAGACTTCAAAGTCTTTATTACGTTTTTATTTGATGAACAAAGTAGTCAACCATGGGCATTTCACTTATTCTATAGAGATGGTAAATTTATGATTAATGGTCGAGATGATAGATCATATGTGATGGGGAATACGATAGAGTTTACTAGTTTTGAAGATGCAAAAATAGCTTTTTGGAAAAATTAGAACATTTTGTAAAAATCTAATCAATTCAGAGTAAAGATAGGAAAAAAACACCGTATTATTCCTCCCCCTCTGGGATGATGCCGCAGAATAACAAATAACTCCTTCCTTTTATGATAGAAAAAATCAAACAAGAGTTTACCAATAGAGTGAAATACGATTCTTGGCCACCAACGGAAGAAGAGAAAAAGAATCTAGAAGAAAAATTTATAAGCAAGTATCCAGCTTCTTTAATAGTTGTCCCTGAAAATCGAAAGTTATTTTCTAGAGAAGAGCTCGAAAGATTAATTCCACTTGCTGAGAAGGTTTGGATTGAATCAGAAGGAAGGCTGCCGTGGAATTATGTATCTCCAGTAGAAAAAGGAGAATAGTTTAAGGTGAAAAAAACATACTCTATATATTTAGAGATAAGTGCGAGTCTTTGAGGAATAGCAAGGGGAGAAAACGATGTACGCAATCTATAAACAAAAGAAGTATAGAGCAAACAAATTATTTAAGGGTCATGTGACTCTATATAGCTATAGTCAAGATGAAGGTTTTGAAAAATTATGTTTCACCTAGAGGAGAATATCCTACGACTTTTTCTCAAAAAGTCGTGGATATTCATGAATTAGATTATCTTTATGAAACAGTGTATGAAATTCAATATAAAGGGCATTTTTGACGTGATGTCTGCTATGAAAAGAATAAATATAGATGAAGATTGGTTTGCAATAAGGGCTGGCATTGAAAAGTACGAATTAATCGAGAAGCTAGGGTTTAAAGTATACGATAAAGGAGAGTGGTGGAAAGAAATCGGTCGTAAAGATATTGAAGCATTAAAAATCATTGAAGAACCAGAGGGAATCTTCAAAGACCAAGGCTTGAAAATTAAAATTCTCGAAGGCAAAGCTATAGACGAATTCTTAGCTTCTGTTAAAGATTAAAGAATAGAATAGACGGATCCTAAGTTGAAGAGACTTAGGATTTTTTTGTTAATTGAAAATGCTAGCTTTGCCGATGGATATTTATTTCTTGTAAAATTTAAAAACACGGATTTTATTTTCATGAATATGGTATGATAAAAGTGCAAAAGAAGTTAAATCTTATAACGAAATTGGACAAGTCTTCACCTTAACAACAGGGGTGTTAATACCAATTGCGCAGACAAAAAGTATTGCCCAAGGACTCTCGCAGTTCTTCTGGGGAACAGTCGGAGGTTTAGCAACAGGTCAAGCAGCCTACCATGGAACAAAACTTCTCGGTGGAAACGAAGACACCGCACAGCTAATGAACCTATTAGGGAACTTTGTTGGTGCGTACGCTGCTTCTAAAGCAGTCAGCAAGTTTAGTCTCAATAAGGTGTCCACCAACCCAAGAGAATATAGTTACAATATGATTGAAAATCCTGGACCACTACCAGAAATTAATAAGACTGCAGCTAAAAGTTTCGCTAGCGGTAAATATAATGTGAAAATATTAGAGGAGGATACGGTCTTTTTTAGAGCTGGAAATTCGGACAGTCCTTTAGGACAATATTATACAAGGCATATTCCTGAGTCAGTAATAAAAGTTAGGATAGAGTCCGCAGTTAAATCTCAGTGGATTGATAGAGACACAGGGGGCTTAACAGGTACATCAGAATTGACTGATATCTATGCTACTAAGTTCCCAAAAGGTACCGTTTATTATGAAGGTCCTGCAGGCTCCCAAGGAGGAGTATATATTGGTGGTAAAGAACAGATATTTATTAATAACCCATGGACTATTGATGGAATTCATAATAATACAACACGTCTAGGAGGAATAAGGTGATGGTAAATTTCAAAGAAGACCTAATGGAATCGTTAATTGATTTATTAGGGATTCTATCAGAACATAAGCAGCTTCATAATGTTAACTATTTTTATAGGGACGCTTAAAAATATGATAGCAATCATACAAAATATAGAAAATCCTGAACTCCCAAATGAATGTATAGAGAAGCTTCGAAAAATGTACAAAAGTATGTTTTTCCCAAGAGACGGTTTATCGGATTTTTATATTCTTGATTCTGATGCTACATATATGACAAAATGTAACACTCAATTTTCGTCATTATTAAATAGAATTGATGCTTTATTAGAAGAAGGAGGAAGTTAATGTTAGATTTGAATCTTTTATATAATATATATAAAGAAAGTAAGAGGGAGTCAGACTGGAAGAAATTTGCTATTGCTCTTTCAAAATCACATTTGTTGGTACCTTTTACTACAATTAATAGTTCTGATATTCTAATCACATTAAATGGTAGCGATGGTAGACAGTATTTTGCCTATATTTACTGATTTTGAATCTATCAATTTATCTAGTTCATTATTTAATAAAGGTGTTAAGTTCGCCAAAGTGGATATAGTATATATTTATAAATTTCTAGAACGTAATTCACCTGTAAAATATGTTCTGTTGAATCCTTGTGGAATCAGTGTTTTTATGGACAAAGATTATATAGAGACGATATTATCTTTAATCAATTCACGTAAAATACTTTTTGGAAAACCAATTGAGGATACAACATCGATTGAAAACGAGCTCTCAAATATTTTTAAGGAAATCCCTTCAGTTAATAATGTCTTTTTCGTAAAGATACTAGTGAAAGAAGAAAGTAGTTACTTACTAGTCATAGATTATGATGAATCTCAAAATGAGCTACTTCTTTTTGAGAAGATTTCTAAAAAAATTGCGAGTCATAAAATAGACTCTGATTTTCCTTTTGATTTGATATCAAGCAATACAGAGTTAGGAGAAGAAATAATGAAGGATAATCCTCCCATTTACACTCGCTAATATTTTTCAAAGGAATTATCAAAAAGATGCTCATCATTGCTCGTATGATTGCAGCACCAGTTAAAGGAGATCTTTATCGTTTTGACTATGGTGCTTGCCTATATCCTGAAGGGGTCGTAGGTGAGAATTTGATCTACTTCAATCATGAAGATATTTTTAAGATTGTTCAAGAGGGATATACTAATGATGAGAATGAACTCATGATAGAAAATATTGCAGCTGTGATAGATGAAACGGATATTCCTAAAGCAAATGTGGCTGAATTGAACGAAGTAAATGAATTAGGAGGCTAAGAGATGGGAGAAGTTGATTACAATCAAATTTATTCTCTTCAAAACCAAGTGAATGCCCACTACTCTAGTATCTCATCCGCTCAATTCCGAATCACCTCCATCGATGAACAATTGGAACGTCTTCGTACTGCCAAGAAGTCTGTAAGTAAAATTCAAAGAAATGTTCACGATATCAGGTATCCTATCAATCATCGCAATATCCAATCAGATTGGCATGGGAAACAAAAAGATGTCTTCCTCTTTAAATATTCCGGGAGCCAAAACGTAGGGCTGGTTCGGACATTCATATGTCCGAGAGCGAACTACTTATGCCGTCAATCGATATGAAGGGACATTCCTACGATGACTTTCTATCTGCGATTGAACGTCAAGACTATTATGAAATCAAAAAAATCCGCGTGTCTATAAGCCTGGCACTAATGAAACTGATGAAATTAAAGGGTTTTTTAGAATTAACCAATGGAGTAAATAAATGAAAAAATTTGAAATACCAGAGCCTAAAGAATATGAATCTTTTGTTAATTTCTATCGTAGTGTGATGGAAGAAGGAAAAGAGGAAGAAGCTTTTTAGGCACAGATGCAAAAATATCGCATACGAGAACGAGATTCTTATGAACTTGATAGTACAGATATTGGAGTATTGATAGAATATTGCTTATATCCTTTGTATGTGGAAGGTGATAGGGATATAGCGCGCAGAACTTTTGAAATCTTGAAAGATTTTAGCTTATCTAATGATCTAATGAAATTAAAGAAGGTCACTCAATATATTTCTGATCAAAAAATGGTTTGTAACGAATTATTATGATATTCCTTTGTTATTGAAACAGATGAATTGGTAAGAAATATTATAGAAAGCACTTCCCACCTATCAGATGATGAAAAACGAACGTATACCTATGAAGGGTTGTGTAATGTATTAGAACGTAATCCAGAATACAGACAGCGTGACGAAGAAAAAGGTGGAGAAGATTCTTAAGGAATTCAAGGAAAAATACTACAATCCACCTAAGGTAGTAGAAACCATTAAAACAGTTGAGAAAATTGAACTAGACGTTACAAGCATCGATGCGATGGGTGTTTTCAGATGACCATCTAGAGTTGTTGTTGATTGATGAAAACAAATGGATAGAGTCATTAGAAGAAGAACATCTCTTGAAACTTCAAGAAAAACTCAACAACTACATCTACTTCCTCGAAAGCAAGCAGTATGTGTCACGATATGGCGATAGCTTTGACAAAAAAAGTTATCCATATTACCTTCCAGTATTCTCCATCGGATAATGGACTAGCCTTTCTTGCAGCAGTTCAGAAAGGTATTACAACCGACGGATATGAGCTTGAAAGGTAGAATTACCGGAGTACTAAAGAGAGCGAAAGACGCTCTTTTTTTATGATATAATAAGACTATATTTATAAAAAGATTATTTCAGCATATCCTAGCAGTAAATAGAAAAGGGACGTAACAAATGTTAAAAAAAGAAAATATGGAATATTTAAATATCCTGACGGTGATATTAGATTATCAATAAAAATTTTTTTGGATGAAAAAAATATCAAACTTTAGGCGAGTTTTTTTATCACTGAGGTTAATAATTTTTTTACCCTTATATTTATCAAGAATTAGAGGCGGTTGTTACTGGTCAAAAAAGAATCATCTGGTTTTTGGCGGTAATATGCTGAATATTGATATAGGCAAGGAAGAAACAGAAGTATACTATCAAATGGATGATGAAAGTCTTGGTGAACCCTGTTTTTATTTCAACTGATGAACTGTATAAACTAGTCATTGAGTGGAAAGAAATAGAAGATAAAAATGTACAGGGGGAAGATATTTTTTTCCGCTGATGGTAGAGGATTAAGATGGATAAACATATTAATGTTAAGAATGCAATTGACAACTTATTACTAATAATTAAAAAAATATCAATTGGAAGATATTAGACCTCAGGTGGAAACTTTGAAGTATTTAAGAGAAATTTTTAAATAATGACGAAATACAAAGTACAAGAGAAAAGTGGAACCTACATAAATCTTTTGTTTCCACCACATGGAGGCTTGTCAGACCTTTACTATTGGCATAATGATTTTCAGATAAGAAAGAAAGTGAATCATGATATATCTATTTTTGGAGAAAATAATTGCTGAGTATTTATTGGAAGGCTTAAAAATAAATAATATTAATTTAAAAGTACAGAATGATAACAATGATATACGTGAAATCATCAAAAACTATCAACTTATGGGATTGGAAATATTCTCTGCCTGCATAATGTGTGGTTACTGCTCCTGATTCCGATTCAGTGGGGACTATTAACCGTCGTCATTCGTAATACCGAGTAAAAATGAATCTACGAACTTCATGATAAGACTTATAAGGACTATTGTGTGAGAGTGAATCGATGGATTTCACTCAAGAAAAATTTAATTTTAAAATAACCAAGGCATAATAAATTAAGGCGCGTTGTTTTTGAGGCTAATAAGAGGATAATTTATGGGTATAATTAGAATTATTATGTGAAAAGGGAGTGGTTTTATTGGCTAATGTTGGATTTGAAGCATTTTATTATACTAAAGATAATCAGCTTCATGATTTATATGAGATACAAGAAGAATATGAGCGAAATGATGGAGATATCTCCAAATACCGTGGTTATATATTTTGTCCAGAATGTAAGAAAGCAGAGTTAAGTTTTACCCGCCAAACATCAAGTAGACGAGCTTTCTTATCAAAGATGCCTTCGTCAGATCACGCTGAAGATTGCTTATTCAAAAACGATTATGCGACTAATAATGAGATTAGACAATATACTAAAACCTTAAATAATCAGCAGATACAAGATAGATTAGAATCAGCGTTGAACCAATTGCTGCCAAAAAAAGTTAAAGAAGATAATGTTGCAAGTAATGCAATTAAAGTCCATCCTTTAGTGATAATAAAAAATGACAAAAAAAGGAAGTAGTATTAAGAAAGTTATACCTAGAAAATCCATAAATAGTTGGTTTGATAAATCTGAAGAAAATAATTTATTTGTTTTCTATGGGAAAGTAAAATTGGAAATTCAAGAGATCGAAACTGAAAAAGGGAAATTTTTTAGATTAATCGTTAAAACAAAGAAGAAAAATCAATGGAAAAAAAAGACAAGTATTTTTAGGGGTACGGTTAGAGATAATGTTTGTGAAGAGAATATTTATGATATTGCGGTAATAGGGGAAATTGAATTTTATAAAAATTTTCCGCAAATTAAAACTATAACTTCCCATTCCATAATGTACAGGAAATCAAAGGGATAACTTTTTAAGTATTGACCCATCTCTTATGAGCTTACACAACTTAAAATCAAGGAGATTTTATACTATGTTTAGAAATTAATGACTTTCTGGTCTGTTTAGAACAATAATTTTATGGATTGCTTAGAATCAACGGCTATACGAGACATCGATTTGAATACGATTTTTCTTTTAATCAAAATCTAAAGCAGTGTAGAGTGAAATAAATTAGGGATTAACTAAAAAGAAAAAAACTAACATTCTAGCCAGTAGCATGTCTATTGGCTAGTTTTTTTGTAAAAAATCAAAAAGTAGCATATATGCTACTTTTCAAAAATTTAAAACTCAATTTTCGAATGGGATGTCAACAGTTAAGAACGTTGATTTGACAATGTTTATAAAGGGTACGGTCAGCGAGTGTACACTCTATATACTAATTTATATATTTGCATGAAAGCTTGGTGTGGCGCGGGAAACGGGCTTTAAAAATCCGAACAAAAAATTCAGTTTTTTTAAGTAATTTTCGGCCTTTTCTGTTACAATGAAAAAGAACTAAAACTAAGGAGGCCTCTTATGACAGCTCAAACCACTTCATTAGAAAAGATTATCGTGCTCGACTTCGGTAGTCAGTACAACCAGTTGATTACGCGCCGTATTCGTGAATTCGGTGTGTTCAGCGAGTTGCTACACAACGACATTACAGCCGAAGAAATTAAGGCACATGGCAACGTAAAAGGGATTATTTTCTCAGGGGGACCACATAGCGTTTATGCAGAGGATGCTTTTACCGTGGATCCTGCGATTTTTGAATTGGGAATTCCAGTGCTTGGGATTTGCTACGGGATGCAACTGACAACGCATCTGTTCGGTGGGAAGGTAGAATCGTCCACAACGCGTGAATATGGTTCTGCGAAAGTCGATGTCTTTAACACGACTTCAGGCATTTTCAAAGGGTTAGCTGAAGAGGAAGAGGTACTCATGAGCCACGGCGACCGTATTACTGCGATTCCTGAAGGGTTCAGCGTGACGGCTTCGAATGCGCACACGCCATTTGCGGCTTTTGAAAATCAAGAACGTCGTATTTACGGCGTACAATTCCACCCAGAAGTGCGTCACAGTATTCACGGAAACGACATGCTTCGCAACTTCGTGTTCGATATTTGTGGGGCGACAGGCGACTGGTCGATGGACAGCTTTATTGAAATGGAAATTGCGAAAATTCGCGAAAAAGTGGGCGATAAGAAAGTCTTGCTTGGACTCTCTGGTGGGGTAGACTCTAGTGTGGTTGGGGTTCTCTTGCAAAAAGCAATCGGAGACCAACTCATTTGTATTTTTGTAGACCACGGCTTGCTTCGTAAAGGAGAAGGCGACCAAGTAATGGAGAGCCTTTCTGGTAAATTTGGCCTCAATATTATTCGCGTGAACGCTCAGGAACGTTTCCTATCGAAACTTAAAGGCGTGAGCGACCCTGAACAAAAACGGAAGATCATCGGAAATGAGTTCGTGTACGTATTCGACGACGAAGCGGCAAAACTCACAGATGTGGATTTCCTTGCGCAAGGAACGCTCTACACAGACATCATTGAATCTGGAACGAAGACAGCGCAAACCATCAAGTCTCACCATAACGTAGGGGGACTTCCAGAGGATATGCAATTCGAACTAATCGAACCTTTGAACACGCTCTTCAAAGACGAAGTGCGCGCTCTTGGAACGGCGCTTGGCATGCCAGACTCTATCGTATGGCGCCAACCATTCCCAGGACCAGGACTTGGAATCCGTGTCCTTGGGGAAGTGACGGAAGAAAAACTTGAAATTGTCCGCGAATCTGACGCTATCCTACGCGAAGAAATCGCCAAAAATGGCCTTGAACGCGACGTATGGCAGTACTTCACGGTTCTTCCAGGCATCCGCAGCGTTGGGGTCATGGGAGACGGCAGAACGTACGACTACACGATTGGCATCCGTGCCGTAACGAGTATCGACGGCATGACGAGTGACTTCGCTCGCATCCCGTGGGAAGTATTGCAAACCATCAGCGCTCGTATCGTCAACGAAGTAGCCCACGTCAACCGCGTCGTCTACGACATCACGAGCAAAACCACCGGCTACAATAGAGTGGGAATGACAGTAACAAAAAAACATTTCTGTTGTATAATAGGAACAAATTTTAAACGCAGGAGAAAATTTATGATTATAGCAATTGGCGGTGGAGAAATAGTCAGTAATGAAACTTATGAAATAGATAAGTTTATTGTCGAGTCAGCTAAAAAGGAAAATCCCAACTTTTTATTTATACCTACAGCAAGTAAAGATGCCGAGGCTTATATAGAGACTATTAATGATTATTTTGGGAGTTTAGGATGCAAAACTGATACCTTGTATTTATCTAATCTAGAAGTAAAAAGGGAAGAACTTAATAAAAAGATTGAAAGTGCAGATATCATTTATGTAGGTGGTGGTAATACTGCTTATATGATGAGAGTTTGGCGAGAATATGCTGTAGATAAGGCCCTAATGAAAGCTTATAAAAGTGGGAAGGTGCTGTCAGGTTTAAGTGCAGGTTCTATCTGTTGGTCTATAGCGGGTCATTGTGATAGTGAGTTTATTGAGGGTAAAGAGAATCCAAAACATAAATGGGTTAAGGGTCTGGGTATCATTCCTTATCTACATTGTCCACATTATGATGAGCCTGAAAGAGCAACTTTTGATGAGTTTTACTCCGGACAGATTGCTGATGCCATCGCCCTTGAGAATCAAGTAGCTATTGTTTGGGATGGTTATGAAATGAAGATTATTAAGTCTAATCCTCACAAGAATGCTTACCATCTTTCTTGGAGTGATAAAGGTTTGAATAAAGAAGTTTTATTATAGGATGACGCTGCTCCCCGTAAAGGAGAATTAAATAAAAAAACACCCTAGAGCTATGAAGTGCACCCCAAAAGTTAGATTTTCTGTCTAACTTTTTGGGGTGCACTACATTATAAAAGCAGAACCCATTTTGCACCAAATTTTTAAGAATAATGTTAGATAAGTCGAACTCTAATATAGTAATTCGCAAAAAGATTCAGTACAATATGAGTAGATGAAAGCGGTTAATTTTTGAGTTGTAAAAATCCTAGAAAAAGATGAATCCACAATAAATTATTTGCCTTAAGCACACTAAACAAATAGGTGGTGATTTCAGTTGAAAAACTAGAAGTAAAAAGATTACAAACTACATTTTTTTGATATCTACTATATTTTTTTTTAGTAGGTATTATACTTGCACAAAAATAAAAGAATTTGTGGCTTTTTGTGATGTCAAATTCAACTCTATTTTTATTCTTTAATTTTTATTTTTCAATATTCTATTCATGATTTATGTTTGGCGAGGAGAAAAAAATAATTTCTCAAAAAAATTTTTTTATTAGAAAAAGGAACTAGTATGAGTAGTTTTTATATAGTTATTGTCGAAAAGAGTAAAGGGGATTGTTAAAATGAGACAATTAAGCGGTATTAAAGTGTTTCTCTTTGGTTTTTATGCCACGTAGCGTTATTTTTGTTTGTTAATTTGTTTTTTTGGGTTTGAACAATGGAATCGAGAATTTAAATTTATATTCATATTCTTAATGTTTTTGTCATTTTCTATATTTTTTTAAACAAGGGTTATTTTGATAAGTTTTTAAGCAAAAAGAGTGAATAGCGTATAGACTGGAGATGAATGAAATGAATCGCATCTTCAAATATCTTATTGTAAGTATAATTATGGGAGTTACCGTATGCTATGCTGTTTATTATACAAAAGGTGAATATAACTATATGACAATTCCGATAGCTTTCATTTTTAACGGACCAATTTATCTCAGTAGGAAGAAAACTTAGTTTAGTAAGCTAGCTTTAAAAATAAATGGGATAGGCTCCGGAATTTTTACTTCGGAGCCTTTATTATTGGGGGTGAAAGCCTGTATTTGAAGGGAGTAGCGATCATGGACGAAAAGGTTGAAATCAAGAAGCAAGATTTTTATGAGATGATGTACTTAATGGAGAAAATTCTGTATATCGCAGAACGCTCAGGGGCCAGAGAGGATAGCGACAACAACGCGTATTCTTTAGCCATCACCTTTGGAAAAGAGAATGTTGTGCAGGAGCTGCTATCGCTTCGAAGAAAAATGAATGTCTATTTAGATGAGCAGGGCGAAGCGGAGTTAGAGAAAATTCTCGAACCAATTGATGACATTCCCATTCCCTATTGCCTAGCACTCGAAGCCTTACGAAAAGAGCTCGAACCGTACTTGCCGAAGAGGGTTGAGGGATAGAAATTATAATATTGAAAAACCGTAATTTGATATGCTTCATACCGATTTGCTTGGTAAGAGGAATATCAGATTACGTTTTTTGTGTGTGGTTAAATCTTGCATCGGGAGTTATTCTATAGTCGTTTTATATACTGACTGACAGATGTTTTGATTGTATCTAAAGAATCAACCATTCCTCGATCAATCCACTTAAAAATAACATTCCAAATGGCTCCGATATTAAATGCAATTAGATAATCAGGATCGAGGTCGACGATAACTTTTTGAACGGATTGTTGTAGTCATGAATCTGGTCAATATAGGTAGGAAGAATTTCGTTCATCCTTAGAAGGAAGTAGTGAAACATTTTATTTTTATGGAGTAATGAAAGAAACTCTTTATTTCTACTACAAAAATTAAAAATAATTGAGATAGGGTCATTATCGGAAGAAGAATTTTCCTCTGTATATTCGAGAATTAATCCGTCAATGATGGAATAGAGTACATCATCCTTGTTGTTGAAATTTAGGTAGAATGTTTTTCTGACAAGATTAGTTTCCAATATGATTTGCTTTACAGATATTTCAGAATAGGGGTATAACTGCATCAGTTTAAGCAGAGCTTCGGATATTTCTCTTTTGGATTTTAAAGCAGAAGGATGCTGTGTTTTTTTCATAAAAATCTCCTTATAAGATACACATAATTGTAAGATTGTGTATCTTGTTCATAATCTATTTACTTTATTTGTTTTATAGAGTAGCATAACTCAAAAAGATACACAAATGTGTAATGCTGATTTTTCGGTGGTGTAATAGGTAGAGTGGCACTACGATGTTATGAAAGATATGTTGAAATTTTTAAGAGATGTCAACGGTTGTAAAAATTATAAGGGCTTTTAAGAAAGGGCGAATATTAGTGAGTTATGAAATTGTGATTAACGATCCTAAACAGATCATGGATGAAAGATTAGATATCTATATAAAGGGGTTTGAGGGTTTTGAAACAGTAACAATTATATTAGAAACAAAGTGCTTTTTATAATATTAATGCCCCAATGAATTTTTTTCTGAGGCAACATATTGGAAATCAGAGGCTATTTATTTAAGTGATGCATCAGGTGTTGTATCCGTAAATACTTCAACGGCAATAGGAGGAGATTATCTTGGGGTTAGAGACATGGGTTTGTTTGAAACACTTCGGCCTATTGAAGTAGTGAAACAGAAAAAGAGTGATAGATTTAAATCGTGTTCAATTAAAAGAAAAGGTTACTTATCAAATAACAGCCTTATTAGCTAATAGAATTATTGCGCAAGAATCATTTGACCGATGGTATAAAAAAGAGAGTATTCAATATATGGATATCATAAAAAAATGCATGGCAGGGAAGACTGTTCTTTGAGGAACCCAATAATCCTAGGGCGGCAATTATAGTTTTATCAGGAAGTGACGGAGGAATTGAAAAAGCTCAAAAATATTGCGATGTTATTATCGAATTACGGATTTGTGACGATGGCTATAAGTTACTTTGGGATGCGTAAACAACCGTCGGATCTTAATCAAATTCCAATTGAAAGTATAGAAGAAGCATTGCAGTATTTAAAGCAATTGGAGTTTGTAGATGGATTTAACATAGGGATTTATGGACGATCTAAAGGAGCAGAGTTGGCTTTATTATCCTTAACAAAAATATTCTGGATTAAAAATGTGCTGTTTTAAACTCACCAAGCGATAGAGTTTATGAAGGATTAAGAGGCAAAATGAATGCAAAACATTCTTCCTGGACATATGAGGATAAGGAGGTTCCTTATAAACCTTTTTAGATGGATTGAAGTTATTAAAAATAAGTTGTTTAAAAATTCCGATGAAGGATAAAAACAGGGAATAATGGAATTAGAAAAAGTGAAATGCCCGTTATTATTGATTAGCTCATTTAGAGATGAGGTGTGGAATTCTTTTGATGCTGCAATGAATATCTTAACTAAAGTGAAATCTTTAAATAAAAAATTGGTCCTTACAACAGAACTAGGACATATGAACACAATCTCCTATCTACCAAATATAAGGTATAATAATAGAAGTGATAAAATATATGGGGAAGCAGTAGTATCTTGGGAAAGTACGGTATCTTGGTTTATTGAGCATTTAATGAAAGAATTTAAGTCGGAAAACGTGATATAAATGTAGTGTCACTATCAAAAAGTGAGAGATGCAAAATACAAAGTGAAAAATTTTTTTGGGGGATAAATTTTTACTATTCATTATTACCTGTTTTCCTCGATTTTTTTATAGTGGCTTTAAAAAGGGTATAAGAAAGAGAGGCGCTCTGAATAGGGCGTCTTTTTGTTTTAAGCAATTTTGAAAGAAATTTATATTGAAAACTATCATTTAAAAAAAGAGAAAAAAATGTAGATAGCAATAAAAAAAGTAAATCGTTTTCAAAAAAATGCTTAAATTTAATTATTGAAAATGATATAATGAACTCAATTACTTCACAATCAGTTTGAGTGTTTGTGAGATTAAGGCAAAAAGAATTTTTCGGAAATTTTTAATCTACATCATATGGATATAAAGTTTTTAAGAAACATACTTTTTTTAAAAAGGAGGAAACTGCAGAGAGACTATATATTATGAGAGAAAAATAAATAAAGGTTAATAGGGAGGAGTGGACTTGTACAAAGCAAAAAAATACAAGATAGTTTTTGAAAAAAAGTTTTTAAAGAACGTTATTTTTAAAAACTAGTAAGGAACTTAAACGGAAATTTTTTTAATTGATTAGGAATTTTAAGTGAGAATCAGTAAATTCTTCAAAAAGGGCATATGGAGGGAAATATGAGTATACAGTCTGAATTAAGAAAAATTTAATGACAAAAATTAGAGTGGATTTTAAAACTAAGGAAGAGTTAAGAGAAAAGAGAGATGTATTACTTAGTAAGTTGAGAGAAAGTGATGAACTACCGTCGTTCGAGGAATTTAATCAAGGTAGTTATGCAATCTACACGGGTATCGAACCTGAACTGGATGGGGAGTACGATATTGATGTAGCTTTAAAGTTTATTGCTAATAAGGATGATTATGATCCATTAACTCTAAAAAATAAAATTTATGAAATTCTAAAAAAACACACAGATTATGGCGCAGAGATTAAAAATTCGTGTGTTACAGTTACTTATAAAAAAGATGGGGCTGCTAAGTTTCATGTTGATTTGGTTACGTATCTTTATGCTGATAAGGATTGTAAAGATAGTCAACTATATATTGCCAAAGGTAAAAATAAAGATTCTCAGGAATGGGAAGAGGCCGATCCTATAGGGTTACTAGAATATATTAACGGTAATATAATAGAGGGTGAACCAAGAGATCAATTTAGAAGGGTTGTCAGGTATTTAAAGAAATGGAAGAATAGGAAGTTTTCAAATACTGGTCATGCTAATCCTCCAAGTATAGGGATTACCTTACTTGCCATTGATAATTTTAACTATTATGAAGAAGATGACTTAGATGCTTTAATCAGCGTGGTTAGCGCTTTAATTAATAAATTTGTTTATTTTGGTGAAAGTCAATCAGGAAGAGAATTATATAAGATAACTTTTATATTTACCAACTGTCTTATATTTTAAATTTGGTATTGATATTTTTTTGACAAGATGAGTATTGCACAGATGACAGATTTTAAAGAGAAGCTAGAAAAAAATTAAAAAGACGATTTGATAGAAGTAAGGGAAGAAATTGATGAGTTAGAACAATATAAAAAGTTAAACAAAAATTTTTTTGGAGATGATTTTTGAAATACCTGAAGCAAAAAGAACGGCTAAAAAGCAATTTGATTACATTCCATCTTCAAGTACGTCTGGAATGGAGTAAACAATGGTAACGCGCTCAGAAGTTAGAACTGTAATTTTGGATAATAAATATGTTTCTGAAGCAGAAATTTGGCAGAATGAGAATTTTGAAGGAGAAAAGTATAGTTGGTTAATTAAATGTAAACTTGATGTGCTAAATGAGTGGTTACCAATTATGATAGGTATTCCTGAAAGTTGGGAAATAAATTTATTTGATTTCTATCTTTTGGGGGAATTACCATTTATACCGCATATAAATAAAAAAAGGTAAATTATGCTTATTTGATCTTGAAGGGACAATGATTTATCCAGAATTTAAAGGGTTACTCCATCAATGTATTTTAAGAGCAAAAAGATTTAATTAGTGATGGAATCCTAGGAAATAATAAAGAAGACTTTCTAAGAGAGTTTGATTCATATTTTGCATTATTAGACAACAATTCCACTGCTAAGGTTGCCTTCCCCGACAATAAGAATCATTTTTAATATAAAATTTTGTGAAAAAAAGTAAATGAAACAAAAAAACAAGAAACAAACAAATTGTAAAATGGCAGAAAAGGGTAATCAAAAGGCATCATATTTTGCAAGTTTTAACCAAGAGGATTTCTCAACTTGGGGGAGTACACTCCACACACAAAAATGGAATTTATCTATGGATTAATCCGACGGAATATATTTATCCACCTAATATTTTTTTGATTATTCATTGGAAAGATATCTAAATGATTTATTAGCCTTTGTAGATGTAAGAGTTTTTAACAAGTTGAGAAATAAATGTAGTGGTGATTTAGTTTTGTTTTTTTGAAAATACAACAGGACATAAACACGGTAAATAATTGTGGATTTAGGATAAAAAAACCTAAGTTCATGGAAAACAATAAAGTTGAACTTGTTGGTTGTGATTGTATAATTCCTATCTCGATTGAAAGAGTAGATGTTAATTATTTGTCTAGTCGAACCATGTTTTCATCAAATAAAATTGCGGATAAATCTGTACTGTTAATTGGATGCGGTTCTATAGGTGGATATGTATTTCATAATCTAATTAAATCTGGTTGTAAAAATATTACTCTTGTAGATGATGATGTAATGAAACCTGCAAATATATTTAGACATTTTTAAGGAGCAGAATCTGCATATTGTAATAAAGCGAAAGCTTTAGTTAATTATGCAAAGAAGGCATTACCGATGGTATATATAAAAGGCAATCTCCAAAAAGAATAGAAGAAGCAATCTTTGATGGAGATATAGATTTTTACAGACTTTGATTATATTGTTTCTGCTACAGGTAGCCATACTATCAATAGATGGATAAATGAATATATGTTGAAAAAAATAGAATTTTTAAAAACAGTGTTTTATATATGGAATGAACCCTTGGATATAGGTTGTCATGTTGCCAGAATTAATATCAGCAAAGAAGGCGATTATAAAAATCTTTTTGCTATAAATGATACAGGGGTTATAGATTTATCTTCATACGCGAGTAGTGGGCAACACTTTAACAAAATGTATTCCGGATGTACGGGTACTTTTTATCCCGTATAGTTCGACTTTATCATCGGAAAGTTCCACATTATTTATAGAGATGTTGAAAAGTGATTTAGAAGAGAGAATACAGAAAAATATTATAGTCTCAAAAAGGTGATGATTATTTCTTTAAAAAGCAGGCTTTTTTTGTTTCAAATCGATATTCAGACCAAAAAGAGATATTTAGAGATGCTGATATGTGAGATTGGGAAGGATGATATTTAGAGTTGTTTAATGATATTACAATTATTGCAAAATAAAAAGACAAAGATAAAAAAATTTGCCAAAAGTTTAATTTGCATTTTTAAAAATATATTCAAAAAGATTCTTTCTCAAAAGAAGCAGGGGGATTTTAATAGGTAAAGAAAAATAAATCGAATGAAAAATATAATAATCAATCATATCTCTATACCAATGCCTGAAGATGAAAGACAAAAACAACAGATTTATCAGAAAAAGATAAAAAAATCATATAGAATTATTTAAAAACGCTTTATGAAAAAAGTGAGGGGACGCTTAGATACATAGGAGAATGGCATACGCATCCGGAAGCTATACCCCATTTTTTTCACAATTAGATTTAAACAACTGGAAGAGTATCAGCGGAAATTCTAACAAATATAATAACTATTATCACATAATTGTTGGGAATAAGGCTGTTAGAATGTGGGAAATAAATAATACAACGCTTTGCACTAGATTAATTGGTACATTTTTGGAAAGATATAGGATGGTGTGAAAAATGATAAAAGCAAATTAAAAAAATTTTTATCTTAGATTCGGGTAGAGAATTAATGCAAATCTTAATACTATTTATTTGTTTAATAGTTCCTACGAAGTTTAATCTAGCTGGAATTATTAAAAATGCTTTTTAGGAGAGGCTAGGCCTACGTTAGAAAAATGCAAAGTACTATTTTTTTAATGGTTTCTGGGAACTGGACGATTGGTATTTTAAGTGCAGGATTTGTATTAATTCGGGTTATAAGAAATTCAAATAAACACAAGATTTTTAATAAAGGTAATATTTATCACAATAAGCCTTATTGGTGGTACTGGTTATGTTCCAAAAATATTAGGATATGAAAAATGTAATTTAATTTTTGGTGCCTATAGCTACTCAATATAAGTTAATTCTTAGAGAAACTTTTGCAGAGTATCCATTTGGTGACAGTGATTTTCCACAGAGGAATTGTCAAATTGATGTAAAAAAGTTCTGAAAAAAATTCGAATTTATTAATGGAGATGTTAGCTTAATAATAGAAGATACTTATCCTATTCTTCCTAATCAAATTCCATCTAGATTTATATCAACTAATTTTATTTGGGTGAGAAGAGAATCTTTGAGATTGGGGGAAAGAGTATATTCGGAAGAATTAGTGAATGTTATTATCGAAGAAATAAGAGGTTTAGGTGATGACATAACACTTAATATATTTTCGACAACGAATCCTAAAAAAATACATTTGAAATTGTAAAAAAGGCAATCTTTCTTGCTGACAGAGGGAATATAAAACATGTTTACGTTTTTCAACAGGAAGGACGAGGGAAAAAGATGCTTCGAGGATAAAGCAGAAAAGGTTTTGTAGCTATCCTACAATCTTATTAGAATTAGAGAGAAAGTTATAGGAAAAAGTAGTTTTTCATAAGGGAATATAAATATTCACATTAAAGTTGGTAAAGGTGCTAATTCATTCTAGCGCCTTTATTTTTCAATATTAATATCGTTTGTTCGGGCAAGCCGTTTGCTATCCACCCGCCCCTAATCGTATACTAACGATGTACAACTATTAAGGAGGGTTTTTATGTTTTTATCGGAAGAGTTATTACAGGAAATTCATGAGCGTGCACCACGTTATGACAAAGAGAATGCGTGGCCTGCGGAAGATTATGCAGCGCTAAAAGAAGCAGGATACTTGAAGGCGTTCGTGCCAAAAGAGTACGGCGGATTCGGGCTATCTCTTAAAGAGATTGCGCAAGAACAAACACGTCTTGCGATGGCAGCTCCAGGGACTGCGCTTGGGGTGAACATGCATCAAATTATTGTCGGCCTTGGCAAGCACATGGTTCGTTTTGGCAACAAGAAGGGAGAACAAATCCTTCGCGATGCTGCAGAAGGCAAGTTGTTGGCGTTTGGGATTTCTGAACCTTCGAACGACCGCGTGTTATTTGGTTCGATTTCTGAGGCTCGTCCGGAAGATGGCGGCGCGTATCGTTTCTACGGCAAGAAAGTCTTCTTATCAATGGGCAAATATTGCGACAAGTTGGTTTCATTTGGGCAAGATAATACCGGCGAGTCACCACTTTCAGTTTTTGCGTATTTAACACCAGACAAAGAAACGTTCATCGTAAAAGACGACTGGGATACAATGGGCATGCGTGCGACGCAATCAAACAGTGTGGAGTTGAAAGGTATCTATGCAGCAGAGGAGCAAATCTTAACGAAAGTGGCTCCTGGACCAAGCTTCGATCCAGTGGTATTCGGTATTTTTGCGTACTTCGAAATTTTACTGGCGGCAACGTACTTCGGTATCGGGAAACGTGCGCTAGAAATCGGGGTAGAGACAGTGAAGAAACGTCACTCTGTATCCAATGATGCGCCTTATGCCAACGATAAAAACATTCGCTGGAGAATTGCGGAAGCGGCGATTATGCTAGACGGTATCCAACCGCAAATTAACGAGTTGAGTGATACGTTAGAAGCGAGCACAGAATACAGCTTCATCTGGTTGCCTCGTTTATCTTCTATTAAGAACCGTTCAGTGGAAGTGTCGAAGAAAGCCGTGGAAGAAATCGTTCGTGCGAGCGGCGGAAGTTCGTACTTCAACCGTACAGAATTATCTCGCTTATACCGCGACGTGTTGGCTGGCTTGTTCCAACCAAGTGACCAAGAGTCATTGCATGATGCGTGGGCGAATATTCTCTTAGGACCTATCCAATAATTTTATATATAGTAGAAAAGCTCGCTTGCGTGGTGCAGGCGAGCTTTTTTTGTCGAAAGGACTAACGAATTAATTGCATATAATACTCAACAACCACTTCTGGAGAAAGAGACATTCCGTTACTCGACCACCATTTTAACAGTTTCCGCAAAACTCGTCACATAATGATTAGTGACGAACTCTTTTTGGGATGGACTTATTTGCGCTGTTAGAAAAAAATCCGCAAAAAAGAATGGTTAAGTGTTGCTTAAAGTATCTTAAAAAGAGATTACTGTTTTCATCGGTTAGAAAGGCGCTAATCTCATTTTTTTGCTCTCGTAGATGCCATAATAGGTGAGAGAGTTTATCGGCTAGTGCACTGTTTCGATTCTCTGAAGTGTATGAATCGTCAGTGTGAAGACTTTCGAAGATATGGTCAAAAAAATCTCTTCGCAAATAGCGTTTAACAATTCATCTTTTGTCTCAAAATGAGCGTAAAAAGTGCTTCGACCGACATTGGCGGTATCAATAATGTCTTGCACAGTAATTTTTACTGTAACGCTTCTTTTTCTAAAAAGAAGGCTAAAAAGCTTCAAAAAAATAGCTTTTTCGTGATTTTTTTGTTGTCGTCGATCCATAGGAAGATTCCTCCGTACAATTTATTTAAAAATGTTCGTTATCTTACAGAAATACTAAATTGACTGTTGTTTTTGAAAAAATATAATTCTATATAATTACGATACAAAGTGTTCGATAGTGTACAAAAATATACAGTATATTCTGTTAGATTTCAAGAGGTGAGTAGATGAAGCAAGAGATGCGGAAAGGGATTATGATGGCGATACTTGCTGCAGTATTATATGCGATGAGTTCTCCTTTTTTTCAAAAAAATATTATTAAATGAAATGCCGCCGACATTAATGGCAGGATTTTTATATTTAGGTGCGGGGATTGGAATGAGCTTAATTGCGGTTTCAAGAAAAAGCGAGACAAGTGGAAACCACTGAGATTCATCTCAGCAAAGCGGAAATGCCGTATATAGTCGCTATGATATTGTTAGATATAGCAGCGCCAATTTGTATGTTGATAGGGTTAAACGCAACAACTGCTGCGAATGTCTCTTTGTTAAATAATTTTGAGATTGTTGCGACTGCGCTGATTGCATTAGTCATTTTTAGTGAACGTATCAGTAAACGGTTATGGATGGGAATTCTTTTTCGTAACCCTTTCTAGCGTTATTTTGTCTTTTGAAGATGTTACGAGTCTAGAGTTTTCCTATGGCTCTTTATTCGTATTATTGGCTGCTGTTTTCTGGGGGTTGGAAAATAATTGCACCAGAAAACTTTCTTTGTGCGATCCGTTAGAAATCGTCTTATTAAAGGGGATATTTTCGGGAACTGGCTCTATCGTGATTGGTTTAGTGATTGGGGAGAGATTGATGAATCTTTGGAGCGTCATTGCGGTTATGGCAGTAGGGATTGTGTCTTATGGACTAAGTATTTATTTTTATGTCCATGCGCAACGACTTCTTGGGGCGGCGAGAACTAGTGCTTATTATGCGGTTTCTCCATTCATTGCAGCATTCTTGTCGATTCTCATCTTTGGTCAGATACCAGAAGTCACTTATTTTATTGCATTAATATTGATGGCCATAGGAGCATGGTATTCTTCGCACTATGGTATTGAAGAGTGAAATAGAGTAGAAAAGCTCGCTTGCGTTGTGCAGGCGAGCTTTTTAGTATTTAAACAAGTTCAGTGGATTATACGGGAGTATCCGTATTTGTGAATCCACTGTCATTAAATATCTAATTTTTCGATGATTTCACCATTCTGTTGTTTGATCTGGATTTTTCGAATCAGTTCTTCCCCCAAATACTTAGAGAATGCACTTAAATCAGGTGCGACTTCGAAGAGAATGCGGTGATTTTCTTCATCAGGTATGAACGAAGACTGATGATTTTTGGGGTTTGACCAAAAATTCCAATTCGTATCGGTTCGTTCGTAATAAACATAGTTGTTCTTTTTCGTAACGTAAATTCTTTTATTCGTCAGAGTCCGTTCATCTTGTGATTTTATAATAGTAGAAAATAATTTTAATCCCTCGAATTGCTTATATTCTCGAATTTTATCATTTGAAACGTTAAGTTTAATGACTTCATAATCCATAACCTTACCTCCAAAATGTTCAACTGTATGGAATGCTGTTACTTCTATTAAACCACTTTTTACAAGTGATTTCAATCTCTTTATGATTATGAGACGGGTAGTTAGATTGGCTAAGATGAAATTTTCAGTGTTGAACAACCGAAATGTAACATATAAGTTACGTAACTTATATGTTACATTTTGCCTTTTTAGAAAATACGTCTTTACAAGTTCAAGTTCTGCTTCGTTTAAAGGTCGGTATTCACCAGGTTTCAAAGCCTCATCTAACACGAACTCTCCAAACCGGATCCGTTTAAGATAGGTCACTTTCACACCAACACACAGGAAACATCTTCTTCACTTGATGGAATTTTCCTTCCGAAATCGTGACAGTCGCACGGCTAAACGTGTCGCTACTTTCGATAATCGTAAGCGTGCTAGGTTTACATTGATACCCACCGTGGAAGGTCACGCCGCGTTTGAAAGTTTCTACAGCATCTTCGTCAAGCGGGCCATTGACTTCTACATAATACTCTTTCTCAATATGTTGGTCGGGATTCAGCATGCGGTAACCCCAACGGACCATTATTCGTCACGAGCAGCAGTCCCTTCAGTATCCCCGTCAAGTCGTCCGAGCGGGTAGAGGCCTTCAACGTTTCTCCTTGCGAAGAGGTCGATGACGGTCGTATGTTCCTTATCGGTCGTAGCGGAGATGACGCCTTGAGGGTTTATTCAGCATATAGTACTTCTGGCTGTTGTCATGAGATCTGAGTACCGTTCACCGTGATGACTTGCAGAGTCGCATCGACATTATTGCTGACGTGAGTGGCCGGAACTCCATCGATTAAGTACCGCTTCGTTTCTTGATGAGTTTCTTCATTTCGCGGCGGCTCAGCACCAGATGTTTCATTAATAGATGTTCGAGTCTCATAGGCCCTCCTTGCAGTCGTTTTTCTCGATTATACAATTTTTGAAAAAAATGGAGTAGTTATTCGTTGACGTCTCTTTCATCCTGTGGTAAATTATTAAACGTTGTCGCGCAAGATGTCAAAAACATCGAATCATATTTCTTGCAAATGAAAAAATGAACGCGTGATATGATATTTAACGTTGTTGCAAAAACAACGATTGACCTTTGAAAACTGAACAAAGAAGACGAACCAAATGTGTAGGGACTTCATCTTTATGAATGAAGAAACAACAATTTCTTATCTCTTAAAGAGATACAATAAGTCAGTAATTAAAATGAGCTTTTTCAAAAGCTCATGAAAATTCAAATTTTTTTCATGAGAGTTTGATCCTGGCTCAGGACGAACGCTGGCGGCGTGCCTAATACATGCAAGTCGAACGAGAGCGACCGGTGCTTGCACTGGTCAATCTAGTGGCGAACGGGTGAGTAACACGTGGGTAACCTGCCCATCAGAGGGGATAACATTCGGAAACGGATGCTAAAAACCGCATAGGTCCTTCGAACCGCATGGTTTGAAGGAGGAAAAGAGGCGCAAGCTTCTGCTGATGGATGGACCCGCGGTGCATTAGCTAGTTGGTGAGGTAACGGCTCACCAAGGCCGTGATGCATAGCCGACCTGAGAGGGTGATCGGCCACATTGGGACTGAGACACGGCCCAAACTCCTACGGGAGGCAGCAGTAGGGAATCTTCCGCAATGGACGCAAGTCTGACGGAGCAACGCCGCGTGAGTGAAGAAGGTTTTCGGATCGTAAAAACTCTGTTGTTAGAGAAGAACAAGTGCTAGAGTAACTGTTAGCGCCTTGACGGTATCTAACCAGAAAGCCACGGCTAACTACGTGCCAGCAGCCGCGGTAATACGTAGGTGGCAAGCGTTGTCCGGATTTATTGGGCGTAAAGCGAGCGCAGGCGGTTCCTTAAGTCTGATGTGAAAGCCCCCGGCTCAACCGGGGAGGGTCATTGGAAACTGGGGAACTTGAGTGCAGAAGAGGAGAGTGGAATTCCATGTGTAGCGGTGAAATGCGTAGATATATGGAGGAACACCAGTGGCGAAGGCGACTCTCTGGTCTGTAACTGACGCTGAGGCTCGAAAGCGTGGGTAGCAAACAGGATTAGATACCCTGGTAGTCCACGCCGTAAACGATGAGTGCTAAGTGTTGGAGGGTTTCCGCCCTTCAGTGCTGCAGTTAACGCATTAAGCACTCCGCCTGGGGAGTACGACCGCAAGGTTGAAACTCAAAGGAATTGACGGGGACCCGCACAAGCGGTGGAGCATGTGGTTTAATTCGAAGCAACGCGAAGAACCTTACCAAGTCTTGACATCCTTTGACCACTCTAGAGATAGAGCTTTCCTTCGGGGACAAAGTGACAGGTGGTGCATGGTTGTCGTCAGCTCGTGTCGTGAGATGTTGGGTTAAGTCCCGCAACGAGCGCAACCCTTATTACTAGTTGCCAGCATTGAGTTGGGCACTCTAGTGAGACTGCCGGTGACAAACCGGAGGAAGGTGGGGATGACGTCAAATCATCATGCCCCTTATGACTTGGGCTACACACGTGCTACAATGGATGGTACAACGAGCAGCGAACTCGCGAGGGTAAGCGAATCTCTTAAAGCCATTCTCAGTTCGGATTGTAGGCTGCAACTCGCCTACATGAAGCCGGAATCGCTAGTAATCGCGGATCAGCACGCCGCGGTGAATACGTTCCCGGGTCTTGTACACACCGCCCGTCACACCACGAGAGTTTGTAACACCCAAAGTCGGTGAGGTAACCTTTTGGAGCCAGCCGCCTAAGGTGGGATAGATGATTGGGGTGAAGTCGTAACAAGGTAGCCGTATCGGAAGGTGCGGCTGGATCACCTCCTTTCTAAGGATAAACCTCAGTGCCGCAAAGGTATTGAAGGTAATACGGAACCCTACAGGGTTTAGACTTCTTTGTTTAGTTTTTGAGAGGTTCATCTCTCAAATTTTGTTCTTTGAAAAACTGAATACTATATCACAACAAATAACCAATTAATTTACCGAGAGTTAGAGTAACATCTAACGAAAAGAGTTTTTTAACAAAACGCAACGCTATGCGACATTTAACCAACGGTTAAGTGAATAAGGGCGCACGGTGGATGCCTTGGTACTAGGAGCCGAAGAAGGACGGAACTAACACCGATATGCTTTGGGGGAGCTGTAAGTAAGCTAAGATCCAAAGATTTCCGAATGGGGAACCCAACACCTTTCATAGGGTGTTACCAATGAGTGAATACATAGCTCATTAGGGAGGTACACGCAGGGAACTGAAACATCTCATTACCTGCAGGAAGAGAAAGAAAAAAATCGATTCCCTGAGTAGCGGCGAGCGAAACAGGGAGGAGCCCAAACCAACGAGCTTGCTTGTTGGGGTTGTAGAGACTAGAACGTGAGAAGAAATCAAGATAGCAGAAGTGGTCTGGAAAGGCCCATCAAAGAAGGTGACAATCCTGTACGCGACATCTTGATGAACTCTACTAGCATCCTGAGTACGGCGGGACACGAGGAATCCCGTCGGAATCCGCCAGGACCATCTGGCAAGGCTAAATACTACCCTAGTGACCGATAGTGAACCAGTACCGTGAGGGAAAGGTGAAAAAGAACCCCGGGAGGGAGTGAAAGAGTACCTGAAACCGTGTGCTTACAAGTAGTCAGAGCCCGTTAATGGGTGATGGCGTGCCTTTTGTAGAATGAACCGGCGAGTTACGTTTACATGCGAGGTTAAGATGAAGAGTCGGAGCCGTAGCGAAAGCGAGTCTGAATAGGGCGCATGTAGTATGTGGACGTAGACCCGAAACCAAGTGATCTACCCATGTCCAGGTTGAAGGTGCGGTAAAACGCACTGGAGGACCGAACCAGGGCACGTTGAAAAGTGCTTGGATGAGGTGTGGGTAGCGGAGAAATTCCAATCGAACTTGGAGATAGCTGGTTCTCTCCGAAATAGCTTTAGGGCTAGCCTCGGAATCAAGAATCGTGGAGGTAGAGCACTGTTTGGACTAGGGGCCCATCTCAGGGTTACCGAATTCAGATAAACTCCGAATGCCATGTATTTATATCCGGGAGTCAGACTGCGAGTGATAAGATCCGTAGTCGAAAGGGAAACAGCCCAGACCACCAGCTAAGGTCCCAAAAATATCTGTTAAGTGGAAAAGGATGTGGGGTTGCACAGACAACTAGGATGTTGGCTTAGAAGCAGCCATCATTCAAAGAGTGCGTAATAGCTCACTAGTCGAGTGACCCTGCGCCGAAAATGTAACGGGGCTAAACAGATTACCGAAGCTGTGGATTGGACCTTATGGTCCAGTGGTAGGAGAGCGTTCTAAGGGCGGTGAAGCATGATCGTAAGGACATGTGGAGCGCTTAGAAGTGAGAATGCCGGTATGAGTAGCGAAAGACGGGTGAGAATCCCGTCCACCGAATAACTAAGGTTTCCTGGGGAAGGCTCGTCCTCCCAGGGTTAGTCAGGGACCTAAGGCGAGGCCGATAGGCGTAGTCGATGGACAACAGGTTGATATTCCTGTACTTCTATAAATCGTTTGAGCAATGGAGGGACGCAGGAGGCTAAGAAAAGCGTACGACTGGAAGTGTACGCCCAAGCAGTGAGTCGGCTGATGAGTCAAATGCTTATCACGGATGCGACAAGCTGTGACGGGGAGGGAAGTTTAGTACCGAAGTTTCTGATGTCACACTGCCGAGAAAAGCTTCTAGCAAGATTTATAGGACCCGTACCGCAAACCGACACAGGTAGTTGAGGAGAGAATCCTAAGGTGAGCGAGCGAACTCTCGTTAAGGAACTCGGCAAAAATGACCCCGTAACTTCGGGAGAAGGGGTGCTGGTAGCAATACCAGCCGCAGTGAATAGGCCCAGGCGACTGTTTATCAAAAAAACACAGGTCTCTGCAAAAATCGAAAGATGACGTATAGGGGCTGACGCCTGCCCGGTGCTGGAAGGTTAAGAGGAGAGGTTAGCGCAAGCGAAGCTTTGAATTGAAGCCCCAGTAAACGGCGGCCGTAACTATAACAGTCCTAAGGTAGCGAAATTCCTTGTCGGGTAAGTTCCGACCCGCACGAAAAGGCGTAACGATCTGGGCACTGTCTCAACGAGAGACTCGGTGAAATTATAGTACCTGTGAAGATGCAGGTTACCCGCGACAGGACGGAAAGACCCCATGGAGCTTTACTGTAGTTTGATATTGAGTGTTTGTGTCACATGTACAGGATAGGTAGGGAGCTGAAGAATCCGGGACGCCAGTTTCGGAGGAGGCAACAGTGGGATACTACCCTTGTGACATGACCACTCTAACCCGCACCCCTCACCGGGGTGGGAGACAGTGTCAGACGGGCAGTTTGACTGGGGCGGTCGCCTCCTAAAATGTAACGGAGGCGCCCAAAGGTTCCCTCAGAATGGTTGGAAATCATTCGTAGAGTGTAAAAGGCAGAAGGGAGCTTGACTGCGAGACCAACAAGTCGAGCAGGGACGAAAAGTCGGGCTTAGTGATCCGGTGGTTCCGTATGGAAGGGCCATCGCTCAACGGATAAAAGCTACCCTGGGGATAACAGGCTTATCTCCCCCAAGAGTTCACATCGACGGGGAGGTTTGGCACCTCGATGTCGGCTCATCGCATCCTGGGGCTGAAGTCGGTCCCAAGGGTTGGGCTGTTCGCCCATTAAAGCGGTACGCGAGCTGGGTTCAGAACGTCGTGAGACAGTTCGGTCCCTATCCGTCGCGGGCGTTGGAAATTTGAGAGGAGCTGTCCTTAGTACGAGAGGACCGGGATGGACACACCGCTGGTGTACCAGTTGTTCTGCCAAGAGCATCGCTGGGTAGCTATGTGTGGACGGGATAAACGCTGAAAGCATCTAAGCGTGAAGCCCCCCTCGAGATGAGATTTCCCATCATTTTAAATGAGTAAGACCCCTGAGAGACGATCAGGTAGATAGGCTAGAAGTGGAAGTGCCGCGAGGCATGGAGCGGACTAGTACTAATCGGTCGAGGACTTAACCACGAGTTGTATAGCTGGTAGATTGATGGAGTTGGATATAGATTCAGTTTTGAAAGAACGAAAGTTTTTTCAGAAAGATAAAGTGTGGTGACGATGGCAAGAAGGATACACCTGTTCCCATCTCGAACACAGAAGTTAAGCTTCTTAGCGCCGATAGTAGTTGGGGGTTTCTCCCTGCGAGGGTAGGACGTTGCCACGCAAAATGTGTAAGCTGGGCCTTGTGCCCAGCTTATTTTGTAGAGATTTTTATGTTGAAGACGTTTTGTTTTATAGGAATTTTAAGAGGAAGTTTGCTATAATGAAACGGATGATAAAGGAGGAGGTAGAATGATGAAATGGATTAAAAGTACAATGATTATAACGTTTCTATTCATTTTGACGGCTTGCGGGAAGAGTTTATCAACCGAAGCAGTGCAAGAACAAGTAGTCACTTCTGCTGACTCGATTTCAAATTATCATATTACCGTAAAGCAATCGGACTATAAAGAAGGGACGAAAACTCCTTCTGCCCAAACCATAGCCAGTGCGAGTGCTTGGAAAGATGGCACGGGATACGGTTCTAAAATCGATAAGACTTCCGGGAAAGTGACAAATCAACTCGAAGTGATTGCCGATGCGAATATCGGTTTTTATTCGCTATTATCAAGATAAATGGGAACAAACCATTACAGCGACTTCAAGTTTACAAAATACGGTCGTTTTTCCGTATGTAAAAAACTGGTTCAATTTACAAAAGAAATCCATCAACTCGTTCCTTGGACGAAGGGGTGGCAAAGTTATGAAAAATCTTATTCTGGAGACGATGAAACGATTCGTAAGGCATTAACGTCAGTGCTAGGAATTGCGACGAATGATACGTCGAAAGTGGAGTTGAAAATCAAGACCGATGCCGCTGGAAATCTCATTACAAATGTGGAGATTACAGTTGTTGATGAAGGCGAGCAAACCCGCAAAAGAATATACGATTGCATACTTACAATTCAATGAACAACAAAAGAAAGCTTTGCCTCAGTAAGGGCAGAGCTTTTTTCGTAAAATAAACCGGTATGACTACAAAAAAAGGCACTTTTTTGTTACAATAGAAAAGAACAAAATATTGCGAGAAATGAAGAACATTTTGTAGACATGCGAGAGGGAGAATGCTTGCATTCTCCTTTTTTAGAACAAGAAACATGGAGGAAGAGTATGGGACGTGTAATATCCGTTGCCAATCAGAAAGGTGGAGTTGGAAAGACGACTTCAACCGTCAGTTTAGCGGCTGCGTTGGCGGTCAATGGCAAAAAAGTATTAATTATTGATAGTGATCCTCAAGGGAACGCAACGAGCGGTCTTGGCGTACAAAAAGGGGAACTCGAACAAGATGTATATGATGTTTTAGTCAACCAAGTACCGATGGCGGACGTGATTGTTCCGACGAGTCGTGAAAACTTGATGATTGCCCCTTCGACGATTCAGTTAGCAGGTGCAGAAATCGAGTTAACGAGTCAACCGCGCCGTGAACAACGATTGAAAGAGGCTGTGAAGAACATTAAAGATGATTACGATTATATCTTTATCGACTGTCCTCCTTCACTTGGACATTTAACGATGAATGCTTTTACCGCTAGTGATACGGTATTAATTCCTGTGCAGTGCGAATATTATGCGTTGGAAGGACTGTCACAACTCATGAACACGATCACGATGGTTCGCAAGCACTTTAATCCTCAGTTGAAGATTGAGGGCGTTCTCCTAACGATGTACGATGCGCGTACGAACTTAGGGAATGAAGTCAAAGAAGATGTGATTAAGTATTTCCGTGAGAAAGTTTATAAAACGATTATCCCTCGAAATGTCCGTCTGTCTGAAGCACCAAGTTACGGGCAAGCGATTGTGGACTATGATCCACGTTCTAGAGGAGCGGAAGTATACATGGAGTTAGCAAAGGAAGTGTTGGCACATGAGTAAAAATCAAAAAGGAAAAGGCCTTGGACGTGGAATCGATGCGTTGTTTATGAATGACTTAGACACCCTCGATGCCTTAGAACAAGTACAAGAAACCGAGCAAATTCAACAGATTGCTGTGTCAGAGATTCGTCCAAATCCTTTATCAGCCGCGTAAAGACTTTGATGAGGAAGGCTTAGCAGAACTAGCGGAATCGATTCGCCAAAATGGAGTTTTCCAACCGATTATCGTGCGCAAATCTAAAAATAAAAGGATATGAATTAGTTGCTGGGGAACGTCGCTTGCGTGCGTCTAAATTAGCTGAGAAAGAAACGATTCCAGCTATTGTACGTGACTACTCAGAAGAAACGATGATTCAAATCGCGGTTGTTGAAAACTTACAACGCGAGAACTTGAAGCCTTTAGATGAAGCAATGGCGTATCGTACATTAATGGATTCATTGAAATTAAAACAAGAAGAAGTAGCAAGCAGAGTAGGGAAGAGCCGTTCATACGTGGCGAACTTCTTACGATTACTAACCTTGCCAGCTGCAGTACAAGAACTCGTACAAAATGGATCTCTTTCAGCAGGGGCATGCGCGTACGCTTCTTGGATTAAAAAGACCAAACGAAAATTGGGGCTGTGGCTAAAAAAAGGCCGTGAAAGAAAAATCTAACGGTTCGTGCCTTAGAAACTTTAGTCCAATCCATCAATGAACCTGTTAAGAAAAACAACGAAGAAAAATTCAAAAACCGAAAAAATCGATGTATATCGTTGAATCGGAAGAACGTTTAATGGATAAATTCGGAACAAGCGTGCAAATCGTTGAAAAAGGGGAACGTGGTAAAATCGAAATCGAGTATCTTTCTCAAAAAGATTTAACCCGTATTTTAGAAGTATTAGAAATCGAATTAGACGATTAATAAAGGAGTCTTTATGAAAGCAGGAACAACGTATCAATTACACGATCATGTGGAAATGAAAAACCGCATGCGTGCCAGACGAATTCCTGGGAAATCATCCGTATGGGGATGGACATTCGTATCAAGTGTGATCACTGTGGTCAAATGGTCCTAATGCCAAGACGGGAATTCGAGAAGAAGATGAAAAAGGTGACGATTTCTGTTGCCGAAGAAAACAAATAAAGAAAGAGTGTGACAAATGGCCTTAACAGCTGGAATCGTCGGCTTACCAAACGTTGGGAAGTCAACATTATTTAATGCAATTACAAAAGCAGGGGTCGAAGCGGCGAACTATCCGTTTGCGACAATTGACCCAAACGTCGGAGTGGTAGAAGTACCAGACCACCGTTTACAAAAATTAACGGAATTAGTAAAACCTAAGAAAACTGTTCCGACAACCTTTGAATTTACAGATATCGCGGGTATCGTTAAAGGGGCAAGCCGTGGGGAAGGTCTTGGAAACAAATTCCTAAGCCACATCCGTCAAGTAGATGCGATTTGCCAAGTGGTTCGTTGTTTTGAAGACGAAAATATTACACACGTGGCTGGGAAAGTAGACCCAATCGCCGACATCGAAACGATTAACCTAGAGTTAGTGTTGGCCGACCTTGAGTCAGTGGACAAACGGATCGCTCGTGTGGCAAAAAAATTGCCAAAAACAAAAGATAAAGACGCGGTGGCAGAACTTGCTGTCTTAGAAAAAAATCAAACCCGTGTTAGAAGAAGGACAATTAGCGCGTACGATTGAATTCACTGACGAAGAACTTCCAATCGTGAAAGGCTTATTCCTTTTTAACAACCAAAACCAATGCTGTACATCGCAAACATCTCTGAAGATGATGTGATGGAAGGCGGCCATAATCAATACGTGCAATTAGTGGAAGACTATGCTGCCAAAGAAGATGCAGAAGTCGTTGTTATCTGTGCGAAAATTGAAGAAGAAGTGGCAGAACTTGAGGAAGAAGAAAAACAAGCCTTCCTAGAAGAAATGGGAATTGAAGTTTCTGGCTTAGACATCTTAATCCAAAAAAAGCGTATCACTTATTAGGATTGGCGACTTATTTTACAGCTGGGGAACAAGAAGTACGTGCGTGGACATTCCGCCGTGGCATGAAAGCTCCGCAATGTGCGGGAATCATCCACTCAGACTTCGAGCGTGGATTCATCCGTGCCGAAACGGTTGCATATGCAGATCTACTGGAATACGGTAGTATGACAGCTGCAAAAGAGAACGGAAAAGTTCGTCAAGAAGGTAAAGAATATGTCGTGCAAGACGGCGACGTAATGCTCTTTAGATTTAATGTGTAAGGATAACGGAGGATTGTAGTATGTCAGAACAAAACGTACCAGAAGTAGTGTCAGTAGACGCTCAAAAAGCAAAATTAACAAGTAAAAATGAACAATATATCTATCAATTAGAACGCGCATTGAAAGAAGCAGGTTTTGACGAAGCGCAAGTCGAAAAAGAATTATCAGTGATGCTTCCTCAAATCATCGAACATCAAAAAAATCAGGGGTGACTGCACGTCAATTATTCGGAACGGTAACAGAACGCGTGCATGCGATTGTCGAAGGACCTGCTAAAGATCCAGATGCAAAAATCTCCAGATTGGCAAATCGCTTTAGATGGTGGTTTATTGGTAGGCGGATTATTCGCTCTAGTAACAGGAGTGATGTTGATGTTAAATCCAGATTCAGGTTCGCAACCAATGGGATTATTAACATTAATCATCAACTTCATCGCAGGAGCGTTCGTAATGTTAGCTATTTCGAAAAAAATGCTCCTAAATTTGATAATCCAAAAAGGCCAACGTGGATACATTCGTTACTTAGTAGTAAGTACAGTGGCGATGGTCGCTTGGTTACTCTTAGTCGTAGCAAGCCAATCCTTCATTCCAAATGCCATCAATCTTGTAATGAGTTATGAATGGTACTTACTCATTGGAGCGGCAGCATTAGCGGCTAAATTCTATTTGAAGAAAAAATTAAATATTGTTGGATCAGTAATGTAAGAGAGTACAAACAAGTGTGAGATGATGGCGAAGTTCCTTCGTGGACAATCCCGCAGTGATTTCACACTTTTTTTGACAGTTTAGAGGTGAAAACATGAATCGAAAAATACGTTACATCATTACGTTTTTATTAGGATTAGTGGCCTTCTTTGGATTTAGTTCGAGTGTCGATGCTCGTAGCTTAAAAGTAGACAAATACGATATCACCGTGAATATTTTAGAAAACGGCGATGTTCAGTTTCTAGAAAAAATTACGTTTCAGGCAGATGGTTCTTATAATGGAGTGTTCTATAACTTAGACTACTCAGGGTTTAGAGAACCAACGGATGTAACCGCCTTTTTGGAGACGGGTTCTGGAACGGTAGAAATGCCTCAAAATTCAACGGGAACGAGTGGTACCTATCAGCTCACTCATGAAGGGGATAAATTAAAATTTAAAGTCTTCACACCGTTTTCGAATTCGAGAAGAACCGTTACTTTCCAATATACGATTCCAAAATTAATTACAAACTACCAAGACACAGCGGAATTAAACCGTAAAGTCGTTGGTACACAGTGGGAAATCGACCAAGAAAACATCACCGTCAAAGTTAACCTTCCGGGAAATGCGTCTAAAGAAACGCTTCGTGCTTGGGGACATGGGGCTGGTCAAAACGGGAATGTAAAAATTGCCGATGATTACAAGTCTGTGACCTTTACAGCTCCTTCTAATAAGAGTGGGGATTTCGTTGAAGTGCATATGATTTTCCCACAAACATTGACTCCAGGAAACACCAATGTAGTGAACCGAAAAGCCTTTGATGAGATTGTGGCGCAAGAAGAAAAATTACTGCAACAAGAAGAAGGCATGAAGACGCTAGGGTCTATCGGTGTGTATATCGGGTGGATACTGATGTTCGTTAACTTAATCTTTGCGTGGGTTAAAGGCTTCATTGCTAACCGTAAGAGACTGCAAAAAGTTCCTCACGTTCCAGACCATCTCTTTGAAATTCCTGAAGATATTACTCCAGCTATTATGAACAAAGCGATTTATGGCAAGAGTACGATGAAAGATTTAAGTGCAACGGTTATGGATTTAGTCCGCAAGAAGATTTTAACCTTGTCGGAAACACAACCCCATGAAATTAAACTCGTTGGAGATGTATCGAAACTTCTTCGTCACGAGAAATTAGCAGTGAAATTGCTCTTTGAAGACGTGGGTGGTGGAGATGATACCATCTACCTAAAGGATATTAAAGAATACGCTGAAGATCATCCAAAAGCGTATTATAATGCAGCCACTAGTTGGTTGAATGCAGTGGATACGGCTGCAGAAAAACATCGTGTTGACCGTTTTACAAAAGGAGAACCAGAGGCGAGAAACTATTTTGCAGGTTGTTTTGTATTCCTTCTTGTAGCAGCCACTTTCGGGTTGAGCCTTTTAAGTAAGAATCCAGTATTGGTTGCCCTTACGTTTATCTTTGCCCTTGTTTTAATTCCTCTGACATTAATCGGAGGTGGAGCAGCAGCGAAGAGACGTACGCTGGAAGGTGAGTACCGTTACCGTCAATGGCAAGCCTTTAAACAAATGCTGAAAGACCTCTCTCCAATGAAGAGAATTGAAGATTTACCAAGTATTCAACTGTGGGATCACTTCTTAGTTTATGCCATTTCTTTAGGCGTAGCGGAACATGTGATTAAAGTGTTGAAGAAATTAATACCAGACCAACTACCAGACAGTGTGTTCTATTCAAGTCAAACAGGAACGATTTACTATCCTATTGCGGACTTTAATAGTGCCTTCTCAAGCTCATACAACAGTTCTAGCTCTTATGTTAATGGAGGTAGCAACTCTGGCGGGTTCGGCGGAGGATTCTCTGGCGGATCGAGCGGAGGTAGTGGTGGAGGATCCGGCGGTGGCGGATTCTAACGAAGGAGAATTTATGTTAAACGAAATGATGCACAGACCCGTTGTCAAACCTGAACTGGTCGAGTACATGCGCACAAGTCAACGCCGTTTTCCGGGTGGCTTAGGCGAACTAGAGAATATGGCTAATGAATTAGGAATTCCCATTATTCCTCATGAAACAGCCGTTTTCCTAGATTTTATAGTTGGACTAACCCAACCGAAGAATATTTTAGAAATTGGGACAGCAGTCGGATTCTCAGCGAGTCTAATGGCAACAGCTTCACCACAAGCAAAGGTAACCACCATTGACCGCTATGAGTTAATGTATAGCCGTGCCAAAGCGAACTTTGAAAAATTAGGGTTATCTGACCGAATCACCCAATTAGAAGGCGATGCAGCTGATATTTTACCAACACTTGAACAAGGGAAATATGACTTCCTCTTTATGGACAGTGCTAAAAGCAAAAATATATTGAGTTTTTCCCATATTGCATGGACGTGCTAGAAGTTGGCGGCGTGCTGGTCGTGGATGATATTTTCCAAGGAGGAACGATTTTAGAAGATGTGATGGAGCGTCCAAGACGTGTGCGTAAAATTCATCGCCGTCTCAATATGTTCCTTGATTTAGTACAAAGCGATCCAACCTTAAAATCGACTTTACTTCCTTTAGGGGATGGGATTATTATGATTCAAAAAATGGAAGAAAAAGATTTTAAATATATTTTTAGAAGACTTGTAAAATTAATCATGGAAATATGACTTGAAAAAGTTTTACAATAAGTAAGAATGACAAAAGAAAGGAAGTTTTACAATGACAGATAAAGTGCGTGTACGTTATGCACCAAGTCCAACAGGGCACTTGCACATCGGGAATGCTCGTACAGCCCTATTTAACTATTTATTCGCGAGACATTATGGTGGAGAGTTCATCATCCGTATCGAGGATACTGACCGCAAGAGAAATCTTGAACACGGTGAAGAAAGCCAATTAGAAAACTTAACATGGCTTGGAATGGATTGGGATGAAGGTCCAGACAAACCTGGCAAATACGGTCCATACCGTCAATCAGAACGTGAACACATTTATAATCCACTCATCGAGCAATTAATTGCTGAAGACAAAGCGTATAAATGTTACATGACAGAGGAAGAATTGGAAGCAGAACGTGAAGCGCAACGTGCTCGTGGCGAAATGCCTCACTACAGCGGTCAACACGCTCACTTAACACAAGAGCAACGTGACGCTTTCGAAGCAGAAGGACGCACTCCTGTTGTTCGTTTCCGCGTTCCAAAGATTGGAACTTATGCTTTTGATGATATCGTTAAAGGCGAAATCTCATTCGAATCTACAAGCGTCGGTGGCGACTTCGTTATCTTAAAACGTGACGGAATGCCAACTTACAACTTTGCAGTAGCAGTGGATGACCACTTCATGGAAATCACTCACGTTTTACGTGGAGATGACCATATTGCGAACACTCCAAAAACAATTAATGATTTACGAAGCATTCGGTTGGGAACCACCACGTTTTCGGACATATGACATTAATCATTAATACGGAAACAGGTAAGAAATTATCAAAACGTGATGAATCAATTCTACAATTCATCGAACAATATAAAGACTTAGGATACTTGCCAGAAGCGATGTTCAACTTTATCGCGCTTCTAGGATGGTCTCCTCAAGGTGAACACGAAATCTTCAGCCGTGAAGAATTCATCGAAATCTTCGACGAAAAACGTCTTGGTAAATCACCAGCTGCTTTCGATCCGAAGAAATTAGAATGGATTAACAACACATACGTGAAGAAAACTCCATTAGAAGAAGTGGCTGAAATGGCGATTGCGCAATTGAAAAAGAAAGCAGGGAATCGTATCGGAAGAAGTTTCTCCTGAAGAACATGCATGGTTAGTGAAATTAGTGGCGTTATACCACGATCAAATGAGCTACATGAATGAAATTGTTGCTTTATCAACATTATTCTTCAGAAAAGATTTCGAAGTGGAAAACGACGAAGCGAAAGAAGTGCTTCAAGGCGAAACTGTTCCAACAGTATTGAATGCTTTTATGTCTAAATTAGAAGCGATGGAAACATTTGATGAGCCAAGTATTTTGGCAGCGATTAAAGAGGTTCAAAAAGGAAACTGGCGTGAAGGGTAAAAACTTGTTTATGCCAATTCGTGTGGCAACGAGCGGACAAACACACGGGCCGGAGATCGGTAAGACGATTGAGTTGCTTTGAAGAGAACGCAGCATTGCACACATCCAAGCTGCACTTGCTCTTATTAAATAAAAGCTAACAAAAAGGGTTAACGCAAACTGCGTTAACTCTTTTTTTATTTTTAAAACAAAAAGGCCCTTTGGGCCTGATATTCTTCAAAATCTTCGGATGTCTTCATAATAGCGGTAATGGGGTACCGGTTCGAGCCTAGGGTCTCTCACCTTTAAAGCCTCAAAGTAGGAGTACGGAATAAATTCCTTACTCCTACTAATTCGCATTTAATACGATTCCCCATTACTGCTATTATAGAATCCGAGATTTTTCCGAATATCAGGTCTCAGGGGGGAAGGATAAATAAAAGTGTTAATCCTTTCTTGAATAAGAGAGTGCAACGGGTGTGCATGCCACGTTCTCTGGCGCAGGAAAGGGAGAATATGAAGTGTGTGCTAATAACGAACGCAACATGGGTGCGCGGGGAAGGGAGAATATGAGGTGTGTGCTCGAGAAAATTGTTGAATAATAGAGTGCTGAAAAATAAGGGCATAAAGTGTGTGCTAGAAAAGATGCAAATAGCGATGTGCTAGATAGGAAACAAAAAGGCAAAGAAAAAACGGATGAGGGTTCATCCGTTTTGTTGTATTTTGTGACAGAAGAAGGTGAGTGAGAGTAGGTCTGCGCTACCTCCAGGGCTGAGGTTACGCTCGATAAGGACGTTGTCGTAGTCTTCGAGTCGGCTCGCAAGTTGCGCCTCTGTGAGGGTTTGTGCTTCTTCAAATAATTGTTGGGCTTCTTGTTGGACATTCTTATACGCTTCGATTCCGCCACGGTGAATAATGTTTCCGTCTTCTACGAATGTCATGAGGTAGAGGAGCAGGAGTAAGTCACGGTGACGAGGAGTATGCGTGTTTAGTGTGTTGTAATAGTCGAGGGCTTTTGCAAGGCTTGGATAGCCTGTTGCTGCTTCGCCTCGAATGCCTGTGATGCCATGTTCGATGTAGAGTTTTCTCCCGTAAGAGAGGTGTTCTTTTTCGGTCGAAGTTGGCAAAATCCACTTCGATGAGATGGCGCGTCATAAGGTGGCAATAGTGCAAAGCTTCTGGAATATTGCCTTTTGTATGTGCGGTGGCACCTAAAACCAGCGCAAAGGAGAAATTGGCTCCTTTATGGGTATTGATATGGTTTGTGGCGGCCATCATCGCGGCTTCGGCTTGTTTTCCAAGGGCGCGAAGCTCGTTGAATAAGTCGAGTGGAGTGCCGTTGTGGCGGTTTCCTGCTTCGGCGTAGGCGAGTAAATAAGGACGAAGCGCTTCGATGCTTTTTGTAGAAGGTGTCCTTTGTCATGTCCTTATGGGCGCCGGTGGAAATCGGATCCACGAGGCCTGGTTTTGGCGCGAGATTCACCTCTTGTAGAAGGGCGTCTGTAGCCACTTGTGCTAAAAACTCAGGATTAATCAATGTGTAATTTCTCCATTTGTTTTAAAATAAATTGTAATGAACGGTCTAAGTGCTCATGAGTAATGAGCGTGATTTGTTCCACATCTTTGTTGAGCATTCCGCGATAGATGAGTTTGTGTTCGTTCAGTGCTTTTTGTGCGGCGTTCGGATGAACGAATCGATAAGTCACGGAAGTATATCACGTAAGTACGGAGTTCGTTGACGATTTCTTTTAGACGAGTCATTTGACATTTTTCGTAAATGAAGTCATTAAAGGTAGTGAAGTTAGCCAGTACTTCATCTACTTTATCTTCAGCGTTGAGTTTATCGCACTCTTCTAAGATAGCTGCGAGCTCTTCGAAATCTTTCTTCGTCATGAGCTTCATAGCATTAATGGTTGCTAAGGTATCGAGGGACTTTCTAATTTCAAAGATTTCATGGGCGTCTTTGATGGAAATTCCTTTTACAATAACGCCGATTTTAGGAATGTGTTCTACTAACAATTCTTTCGTTAATTCATTTAAGGCATATCGAATAGGAGTTCTGCTGATATTTAACTCAGTCGAAAATTCTTTTTCGTTAATTCTTGTGCCGGCAGGAATCTCCCCTAAAATAATCGTTTTACGAAATGCTTCGTAAAGTGAAATTTTGAGAGGTTTATTTTGAGTAATGTCTAGATTGTTTTTAACTGCTTGAATGACTGCTGACATAATAGCCTCCTTGAATTTGTTCTATGCATCAGAAATAGTATAAACGAAAAGAATGAAAAATGCACAAAAAAGACTTGTTAGGCTGGGCCTGAACAAGTCTTTTTCACAAATTCATTTTGAATTATTGAGCTAAGTATAATGGCATGTGACCCATTAATACGATTGTTACAACGAAGATTACGAAGATAACAGCTGCGTATTTAGCTGATTCTTTTTGCCATTCACCCATGTCTAATCCTGTTAGACGTAATAGTAAGTAGATGAACGCTACTAATGGGCTTAATAAGTGGAATGCTTGACCCATTAATGAAGCTAATGCCATTTGCATATCAGTGAAGCCGTATTGACGTCCGATTTCTGCGAATGGAATTAATACTCCGTAGTAGAAGCCATCATTTGTTAAGAAGAATGTACCAGGAACTGAGATAATTGCGATAATTAATGACCAGAATCCTGCTAATTGTTGAGGGATGATTTGAACGATGCTGTTTGTTAAAGCAGTCGCCATTCCAGTTCCTTGGAATAATCCCATGAATACTCCGGCAGCAAATACTAGTAATACTACTTGTACAGCATCCCCAGCGTTGTCCCCAATACGTTTTGCTTGAGCTTTTAAGTCTGGGTAGTTGATCATTAAGGCTAAACCTGTACCAACTAAGAATAATACAACTGGTTTAACTTCGATTGCATCGATGAATGAACCAGCAACTAACCAACCGATTAATACGATTGTTAAGATAGCGTTGATTAAGAAGTTTTGTGGACGACGTTTTTCTAACACTTCTGGGTCAGTGATTGTTGTTAATTCATCTAATTCAGCATCTGTTAATTCTTGGATACCTAAACGAGCACGTTCTTTTTTACCCATTGAGCGAGCAACAACGAAGATTACGTAAAGAACTGAAAGAACCATACCTGGTGCTAAGTAACCTAGGATATCTGCTTCTACACCAAGAACTGACATCGCACGAGCAGTAGGTCCGCCCCATGGTAATAAGTTCATGATAGTGTTTTGTAAGATAACAAGAACCCCTAAGTTCATTAATTTCATGTCTAATTTTTTGTAAATTGGCACGAAAGCTGAGCAGCAGATTAATGTAGTTGTAGTTCCGTCACCGTTTAATGATACGGCAGCAGCTACGATAGCAGTAGCCATCAATACTTTCATTGGATCGCCTTTAGCGAAGCGAATCATTTTGTTAGTGATTGGATCGAATAATCCAGCGTCTAACATTGTAGAGAAGTAAAGGATCGCGAATAGAAGCATAACCCCTGTTTCAGCAGTTCCTTTCATCGCTGTTAATTTATCTTTTGAGTTATTTCCGAATAACCCTTGGCGAATTAATGTACCGATGTTAACGTCTTGTACTTGACCTGTAGCAACTAAAAATAATTGCGAAAAATTAATGGAATTAATACTAAAGCTGTGAATGGTGACATTTTTTTCTTCATGATAATGTACATGAAAAATAGCCATCATTACATAAGCTGCAACTGTGATAACCATCATATCTTCCTTTCTTTTTTTGAAAAAAATTTTTTTATAATAGCAGGAGAATCATTCAGTCGCTAAAACCTGAAGGGATCTCCACGAAGTCACTGCAAAAATGAATTCGTTTACTTATAGCGATATCTTAAACAATATTTAATAAAAAAAGATAGTGTTTTCATATCGAAAAAAACAATAAAAAAACAGTTTGATGTGACAAATTGAACATAAGCTTTATATAGAAATTATAATAAAACACCAAAAGAACAGGGAAAGTCCCGTTTTATGTTTCGGGAATGATAGTGTTTTCTGTATAATAATTCTATGCAGATTATGTTGGGAAGGGAGTGAAGGAATGGGAATTCTCCAACGATTATTTGGCAAAAAGAGTTCTGAAGCAACGGAACACGCATCAACGCAGCCTGCATCCCCTCAATCGGAATGGGAAAAATTAGAAGCTTTTGTACCGGTAGAAGCAGAAGAAGCTAAGCACGTCTCAATCATTGCGGCAGCGATTGCGGCCTCAGATTACCCAGAAAGCCAATTTGTGGTTAAACGCGTCCTTAAACGCAACCCAGAAACCAAGATTATCTCGGTTATCGCTTCGGCAATTGCTGCAGGCGAATCAAATGACAGTCAGTGGGCTGTTAAAGAAATCTACCAAAAACGTAAATCATAATTTATTTTAGGAGGAATGTTACGAAATGTTACGTAAATTCAAAATCAAAGTAGACGGTCAAGAGTACCAAGTAGAAATGGAAGAAATCGGCGCAGTGGCTCCTGTAGCTCCTGTAGCACCAGCAGCCCCAGCTGCTCCAGCAGCACCTGCAGTAGAAGCAGCACCTGCACCAGCAGCTCCTGTAGCATCAACACCAGCAGGCGCAGACGCAATGCCATCTCCAATGCCAGGAAATATCTTACGTGTACTTGTAAACGTAGGGGATACAGTTACTGAAAACCAACCATTAATGATTTTAGAAGCGATGAAAATGGAAAACGAAATCGTTGCAGCTAAAGCAGGGGTTGTAGCAGGAATTCACGTTAAAGAAGGTCAAGTGGTAAACCCAGGAGACGCTTTAATTACAATTAACTAATTATATTGAAATTCAAGGAGTGAAACAGTGGAAACATTAGTTCAAAATGTAATGTCTATTACGGGCGGCCAAATCTTCATGATGCTTGTCGGTGCCCTATTAATGTACTTAGGGATTAAAAAAGAGTACGAACCAACATTATTAGTACCAATGGGATTAGGTACAATCTTAGTAAACTTCCCAGGGACTGGGGTTCTTGACCAAGTCGTTGGCGGACAACAACAACACGGGGTCCTACAAATCTTATTCGAAATCGGTATCGAAACTGAATTATTCCCATTATTAATCTTCATCGGTATCGGTGCGATGATTGACTTCGGGCCATTATTACAAAACCCATTCATGTTATTATTCGGTGCAGCAGCACAATTTGGTATTTTCTTTGTCGTTGTTGTAGCTGTATTATTTGGATTCGATATTCGTGAAGCTGCTTCAATCGGTATTATCGGTGCGGCAGACGGTCCTACTTCTATCTTCGTTGCGAACCAATTAGCACCACAATTACTTGGAGCGATTACGGTTGCGGCCTACTCATACATGGCACTTGTTCCAATCATCCAACCAATCGCAATCAAGATGGTTACTACTAAAGCAGAACGTCGTATTCGTATGACATACCACGCTTCAGGCGTATCTAAATTAACGAAAATCTTGTTCCCAATCATTATCACAATTGTGGCAGGTTTCATTGCCCCAATTTCATTACCACTTGTTGGTTTCTTAATGTTCGGTAACTTATTACGCGAATGTGGCGTTTTAGATAACTTATCTCAAGCCGCTCAAAACGAATTAGTAAACATTGTTTCTATTTTATTAGGGATTACGATCTCAGTTAAAATGCAAGCTGATTTATTCTTAAATGTTCAAACATTAATGATCATCTTGTTCGGTTTAGTAGCCTTCATCATGGACTCAATCGGTGGTGTTGTGTTTGCTAAAATCTTGAACTTATTCCGTAGAGAAAAAGATCAACCCAATGATCGGAGCTGCAGGTATCTCTGCATTCCCAATGTCAAGTCGTGTTATCCAAAAAATGGCGACAGACGAAGATCCTCAAAACTTCATCTTAATGTACGCTGTTGGAGCTAACGTTTCTGGACAAATCGCTTCTGTTATTGCCGGTGGATTATTATTATCATTCTTCATGTAATAATATAGAAGGAAAAGGAGGAAAACGATGAATTTCAACGCAGAACATTTAACACAAGCTTTCGAATTAATGGCTTTAGGGATGGGTGGAGTTTTCCTAGTATTAGGAATTCTATATGCCGTTTCTGCTCTTTTATTAAAAGCATTCCCGCCAAAATAAGGAGGCCGTTCCATGGAAAATTTCATTCTCAAACGGTTATGGCTCGATCGCGATAAAAAAGCACGCCAAGATTGGGAATGGTTAATGGATCAAGCTAACCTTGGCAAAACAGAGCAGGTTGATTATACAATTGCGATTTACCATACTTCTGGTGAACCTGCAGCAACCGGTTCTTTAGACCGCAACATTTTAAAATGTTTAGTGGTTTGTAAAAAGTATCAATCAGAAAATCTGTTAACGCATCTCGTGATGGCTCTCTTAGATGAATTAAGAGAACGTTCTTATACAAATAGTTTTGTCTACACGAAACCAAAGAACATTGTCTTCTTTAAATCTTTAGGGTACCGCGTAGTTGCCGAAACAGAAAACCTTGCCTTTTTAGAACAAGGCATCCCGTCCTTTAGTGATTACTTTAAAATTACTAAAAGAACATTTCGTAGAAGGAAGTAGCAATAGTGCCATTGTCATGAATGCCAAATCCTTTTTACACTGGGACATCAATACTTGGTAGAAACGGCTGCGAGTCAGTCGAGTCACCTCTACGTGTTTCGTTGTTTCCGAGGATCGTTCGTTCTTTCATACGAACGACCGAATGGAAATGGTGAAACGTGGTGTGAGTCATTTGCCAAACGTAACGGTGCTTCCAACCAGAGACTACATGGTCTCAAGTGCGACTTTCCCATCCTACTTCTTGAAAGAGAAGGCGGATTTGGAAGTGGCAAAAGTTCAAGCAACATTGGATGCAACACTCTTCTTAGAAAAACATTGTTCCAACGTTACAATTGACCAAACGTTTTGTGGGTCAAGAACCACTTTCCCCAGTAACCTCCGTTTATAATGACGCGCTAAGAGCTGCTTTTGGGAGCGACTTAGATCTAGTCATTATAGACAGACTTTCTGCTCGGGGACGAAGTGGTGAGTGCGACGCGGGTGCGCGCTGCCATTCAAGACAAAAAAACGTAGACGAGTTGAAAACTAGCTCGTTCCAGCAACTACGTATCATTATTTAGAAGAAAAAAACATTTCATTGGTTAAAATCCAAAAAGAAAAGGTGGAAACAATAATGGAAATTAAAAAAAGTGCAGTAGTCGGCACTTTGGAATCAAGTGACATCATGATCACTTTAAATCCAAGTACCGCTGGTCGAATCGACATTCAATTAGAAAGTAGTGTCGAAAAAAACAATTCGGAAATCAAATCCGTCGTGTGATCGAAGATACTTTATCAAAATTAGGAATTACTTCAGTAGAAGTAGTTGCTGTAGATAAAGGTGCTTTAGATTGCACAATTCAAGCTCGTACAGTGACAGCTGTTCACCGTGCAGCAGAAGTTGAAAACTACGACTGGAAGGAGATCGACTCATGGAACGCTTAAGAAGAACAATGATGTTCGTACCTGGTTCAAACGCAGCAATGTTGCGTGATGCTCCACTTTACGGCGCAGACTCAATTATGTTTGACTTAGAAGATGCTGTATCTTTAAAAGAGAAAGACTCAGCTCGTGTATTAGTACACTTCGCACTAAAAACATTTGACTACAGCAATGTAGAAACAGTTGTACGTATCAACGGTTTAGATACAACAGGTGCTTTAGATATTGAAGCCGTTGTATTAGCTGGTGTTAAACGTTGTTCGTTTACCAAAAAAACTGAAACAGCTCAAGATATCGTAGACGTGGATGAAATCATCACTCGCGTTGAACGTGAAAAACAACATCCCAGTAGGTCGCACTAAAATGATGGCTGCGATTGAATCTGCTGAAGGTGTGTTAAACGCTCGCGAAATCGCTAAAAGCAAGTGACCGTTTAATCGGTATCGCTTTAGGGGCTGAAGACTACGTAACAAACATGAAAACTCGCCGTTACCCTGATGGACAAGAGTTATTCTTCGCTCGTAGCATGATTTTACATGCGGCTCGTGCTGCAGGAATCGCTGCGATCGATACTGTTTACTCTAACGTAGACAACATGGATGGATTCCGTGAAGAAGTAGAACGCATCAAACAATTAGGGTTTCGATGGAAAAATCTGTTATTAATCCTCGTCAAATTCCTGTGGCTAATAAAGTTTATGCACCAACAGAAAAAGAAATTCAAAAACGCTAAAGAAGTTATTTGGGGAATTCGTGAAGCTGAAGCTAAAGGTTCAGGTGTTATCTCAGTTAACGGTAAAATGGTCGACAAACCAATCGTGGAACGTGCTGAGCGCGTAATCGCATTGGCAAAAGCGGCTGGATTGATTAGCGAGGAGGAAATTTAAGATGGTATTAAATAAAGCTGGACGTGAAATTCCACAAGAATATGCAGATCAATATGGGGTATACGAAGGTGAGTTAGCTCGCATTAAACCTTATGAAGCAGCTAGCCGTAAAATCAAACCTGTTGAACCTCGTCAAGAAAAATTATTAGGTAGCATTCGTGAAGCTATTGAAAAAACTGGCTTAAAAGATGGCATGACAATCTCATTCCACCACCACTTCCGTGAAGGAGACTATGTGATTAACATGGTTATGGAAGAAATTGCAAAAATGGGGAATTAAAAAACCTATCAATCGCTCCATCTTCAATCGCGAACGTACACGAACCATTAATCGAACACATCAAAAACGGTGTTGTAACAAACATTACTTCATCAGGTTTACGTGATAAATTAGGGGCAGCCATCTCTAGCGGTATCATGGAAAACCCAGTTGTGATTCGTTCACACGGTGGACGTGCTCGTGCAATCACTGCAGGAGACATCCACATCGACGTTGCCTTCATCGGAGCTCCAAGTTCTGACGAGTACGGTAACATCAACGGTACAAAAGGAAAAGCAACTTGCGGTTCTTTAGGATACGCAATGATCGACGCTAAATACGCTGACCAAGTAGTTGCGATTACTGATAGCCTTGTACCATATCCAAACACTCCAATCAGCATTCCACAAACAGACGTGGACTACGTGGTTGTAGTAGATGAAATCGGGAGATCCTAAAGGGATTGCCAAAGGGGCAACTCGTTTCACTAAAAAAACCCTAAAGAATTATTAATCGCAGAATACGCTGCTAAAGTAATCACTGGTTCTCCATATTACAAAGAAGGATTCTCATTCCAAACTGGTACAGGTGGAGCTTCTCTTGCTGCAACTCGTTTCATCCGTGAAGCAATGATTAAAGACGGCATCAAAGCAAGCTTTGTACTTGGTGGTATTACAAACTCAATGTGCGAATTGTTAGAAGAAGGTTTAGTTGAGAAAGTCATCGACGTTCAAGACTTCGACCACCCATCAGCAATTTCACTTGCAAACAACGCAAACCACTATGAAATCGACGCAAGCATGTACGCAAACCCATTATCTAAAGGTTCAGTAATCAACCGTTTAGACGTTGCAATCCTTTCTGCTTTAGAAGTAGATACAGACTTCAACGTAAACGTAATGACAGGTTCTGACGGTGTTATCCGTGGAGCTTCAGGTGGTCACTGTGATACAGCCTTTGCTTCAAAAATGTCTATGGTTATCAGCCCATTAGTACGTGGACGCATCCCTACATTCGTAGAATCAGTCAATACTGTGATTACTCCAGGTACAAGTGTGGACGTGGTTGTTACTGAAATCGGTATTGCGATCAACCCTAACCGTCAAGACTTAATTGAACACTTCAAAGGTTTAGATGTACCTCAATACACAATCAAAGAATTACAAGAAAAAAAGCATACAGCATCGTTGGAAACCCAGAACCAATTCAATATGGTGATAAAGTGGTTGCGGTAATCGAATACCGTGATGGAAGCATCATCGACGTTGTTCGCAATGTTTAATTCTTTGTTTGATGGAGCACCGGTGGATATCATGCAAATGCTTGATGCTAGAGAAAGACGTGCTCATACCCAACAACAATTACTAGAACAATTTAACCCGTGTGTGCTCGTGTCCATCACGCTCAATATTCCGGGTCCTGTAAAAAAATTCAGAGGCGATTACAACCGTCTTCGCCTCTGTGATTTCTGAATTAGATGAGGCTTTAATGCCTTTTGAAAAGCTTCACCAAGAAGACTTCTCACTTTCGGGACAGGAATGGAATTTTTACCGCGTACTTCGCGCAGATGCACTTCGTGTAAAGCGCGCTTGTACGGAGTTTGAAGAAGGACACCCACTCGGACGATTACTCGATATCGATGTCGTGGAAATGGCTGGAGAGACTCCAACGCCCAATTTCAGAACAGCTCTTGGAATGACTCCAAGACGTTGTTTTATCTGCAATGAGGAAGCAAAAAGTGTGCGCCCGTTCTAGAAAGCACACGGTCCCTAGAGATGCAAGAGCATATCGCTCGCATCGTTGCAGCATACACATCGATCGAAAAGACCTTAAGAAAGGAAGATATTATGAGCAAAATTATCCGTTTAACTGAAACGGTTTTTGCGTGACGGACAACAAAGTCAAATCGCGACTCGTATGTCAACTGAAGATATGTTACCAATCTTGGAAACATTAGACCAAGCTGGCTTCCATGCGTTAGAAGTATGGGGAGGAGCAACTTTTGACTCTTGTATTCGTTTCTTGAATGAAGACCCATGGGAACGTCTACGTCAAATTCGCGCAGCAGTTAAAAGATACAAAATTGCAAATGTTATTACGTGGACAAAAACCTATTAGGATACCGTAACTATGCTGATGATGTGGTACGTTTATTCGTAGAAAAAAATCTGTACAAAAACGGAATCGACATTATTCGTGTATTCGATGCTTTAAACGATGTTCGTAACATGAAGACATCCATCGAAGCAACAAAAATTAGCAGGCGGACACTGCCAAACAGCAATCTCTTACACAACAAGTCCAGTTCACACTGTGGACTACTACGTTGATTTAGTAGGACGCATGGCAGAATTCGGTGCAGACTCAATCTGTATTAAAGACATGGCTGGGGTATTAACACCTCAAACAGGTTACGAATTAGTAAGCCGTATTAAAGAAAAAACTGATCTTCCTTTAGAAGTTCACACTCACGCTACAAGTGGTATTTCTGAAATGACTTACTTAAAAGTAGCTGAAGCAGGCGCAGACATCATCGACACTTGCTTATCATCATTCTCTGGTGGTACAAGTCAACCTGCAACTGAATCTATGGCTTTAGCACTTAAAGATTTAGGCTTCGAAACAGGCGTTGACATGAAGAAAGTGGAAGAAGCAACAGCTTACTTCAACGGCATTCGTGATAAATTCCGTGCAGAAGGCATCTTAAACCCTAAAGTAAAAAGATACAGAACCAAAAAAACATTAATTTACCAAGTACCTGGTGGAATGTTATCAAACCTATTAAGTCAATTAACAGAACAAGGCTTAGCTGACAAATACGAAGAAGTATTAGCAGAAGTGCCAAAAGTACGTGCTGACTTAGGTTACCCACCACTTGTAACGCCATTATCACAAAATGGTTGGGTACACAAGCGGTAATGAACGTGATTTCAGGCGAACGTTTCAAACTCGTTCCAAAAAGAAATCAAAGACTACGTTTTTAGGATTATATGGACAAGCTCCAGCAGAAATTAATCCTGAAGTGAAAGCAAAAATTATCGGAGATGCAGAAGTTGTGACGGTTCGTCCAGCTGACTTAATCGAAGATCAATTACCAGAAATTCGTGAAGAGATTAAAGAATACGCTAAATCTGACGAAGATGTGTTAATGTACGCACTCTTCCCACAACAAGCAAAAGACTTCTTAGGTCGCCGCGAAGATCCATTCTACGATGTACCATTACAAACAGTAGATGTGACTTTAGACTTACAATAATTTCTAAGAAAGCTGAAAAGCTAGGCCCTGTAGCCCTGCTTTTCAGCTTTTTGTGTGCTTTAAACTGTGCTATAATGAGAAGAAAGACAATGCAAAGGGAGTGAAGGAATGGGACGTTTTAGGGAAGACATGGCAACGTATAAAAAGAATGATCCGGCGGCTAGAAGTAGCTTGGAAATCGTTTTGACGTACCCAGGATATCACGCAACGGTCTTGCACCGCGCTGCGCATTGGTTACATACGAAGGCAAAACTGAGACTCCTGGCACGAATGGTTAGCGGCTTTAGCAGGTTCCTCACGGGAATTGAGATTCATCCAGGGGCTACGATTGGAAGACGGTTCTTTATCGACCATGGCATGGGAATCGTGATTGGAGAAACATCCATTATCGGAGACGATGTGAAAATGTTCCACGCGGTAACCTTAGGTGGAACTGGGAAAGATACAGGCAAACGCCATCCGACCATCGAAAACGGCGTACTCTTATCGGCGCATTCGCAAGTGATTGGGCCTGTAACGGTTGGAGAATATGCCAAAATTGGAGCAGCGGCAGTCGTTCTAGACGATATTCCACCACATACAACGGCGGTAGGATTACCAGCACGAGTGGTTCGCATCCATACACCAGAAGAGATTGAAAGAGATACTACTATCGGAGGAAACTTATGATTCAAATTTACAATACTTTAACAAGACAAAAAGAAGCATTTCAAACCGATTGAAGAAGGCAAAAGTACGTATGTATGTGCGGTCCAACGGTTTATAACTATATTCATATCGGGAATGCTCGTAGTACGGTTTCCTTTGATACGATTCGTCGATACTTTGAATACCGCGGTTATGACGTGAATTTCGTTTCGAACTTTTACGGATGTGGACGATAAAATCATTCGAGTGGCCAATGAAACAGGCATGACGGCTGAAGAAGTCTCAAAGAAATATATTGAAGCGTTCTTTGAAGATACAAACGCGCTAAACGTGAAAGAAGGCGACTTTAAATCCCAACGGTTATGAATACCATGGATGACATTATTGCCTTTGTAGCAGATTTAATCGATAAAGGAATGGCCTATGAATCAGAAGGTGATGTGTATTTCATTACTGAAAAATTCGAAGGTTATGGAAAACTCAGCGACCAACGCATCGAAGACTTACAGATGGGGGCAAGTAATCGTACCGCCTCTGAGGATGATGCGAAGAAACGCAATCCACTAGACTTTGCATTATGGAAGAGCGCAAAACCAAATGAAATCAGCTGGAACTCTCCATGGGGCAAAGGTCGTCCAGGATGGCATATTGAATGCTCTGTTATGGCGACAAAACACTTAGGGGATACGATCGATATTCATGGTGGCGGACAAGACTTAGCGTTCCCTCACCACGAAAACGAAATCGCGCAAAGTGAATCTAAAACAGGTAAGAAATTTGCGAACTACTGGATGCACAACGCATTCGTGACGATGGGCGAGGAGAAAATGAGTAAATCTCTAGGAAACTTCGTATTCGTTCACGACTTAATCCAACAACTCGATCCACAAGTGCTCCGTTTCTTCTTAGCAAGTGCGCACTACCGTCGTCCGTTGAAATTTAGTGAAGCGGCTCTTCAAGAAGCAGCCGTGAACCTTGAAAAGGTACAAACGACCTTCAAAAATGCACGTTACCGCCTAGAAACAGCCGTAGATGCATTGCCAGAAGATGCAGAACGTCTAGCGAAATTTGAAGCGATTGAAGCAGATTTCCAAAAAGAAATGGATGATGACTTCAATGCGGCAAATGGGATGACGGTGCTATATCAATGGTTAAAAAGAGTGGAATGTGTACTTAGAACAAGAAGTGGTTTCTAAAAGCAGTACTAGAAGCACTCCTTGAAAAAAAGCAGCTGTTCTATTTGGAATCTTCGGTATCGTTGAAAAACAAGAAGCACTGCTCGATGATGATATTCAAGCATTAATCGACGAACGTCTTGAAGCGCGTAAGGCGAAGAACTTTGCTCGTAGTGATGAGATTCGTGATTTATTAAAAAGAACAAGGGATTGTATTAGAAGACACTCCACAAGGAACAAGATGGAGAAGAGAAGCATGACAGAAAAAAACTGGAAGCTGCTAAACGGTTTGGCACTCGCCTATATGGGGGACGGGATTTATGAAGTGTATGTCAGAAATCACGTGATGCAAAAAGGACTCACAAAGCCAAATCAATTACATGCGACCGCAACGAAATTTGTTTCAGCAAAAGCACAAGCACGCTTGATGCAACAAATGCTGGAACAAGAAAACTTCTTAAATGAAGAAGAATTAGAAATTTATAAACGAGGACGCAATAGTAAGAGTCATACGGTGGCTAAAAATGCCGATGTCGGAACTTACCGTATTGCGACTGGGTTTGAAGCATTGATGGGGTATTTATATTTATCAGGCCAACAAGCTAGATTAGAAGAACTCATCAACTGGTGCTTACAACAAGTGGAAGGTGAACAGTAACATGGCACGAAATGAATATGCACCAAAGAAGAAATCAAGAAACGGAAACCGCTCAGACCGTGGGCGTTCAGACCGCAGCGAGAAGAGACAACGACCAGCTCGTGAGAATGTAGAACGTACAGAAGTACAAGAAGTGGTGGACTTTGTGTTTGGACGTCATGCAGTGGTGGAAGCCTTGCAAACACCGGACCGCGTGAACCGCGTCTTCATCCAAGAAGGAACTTCTGGAAGAGATGCCGCAAAAGTGATTGAGCTCGCACGTGAAAAAGGTATTCAAGTTCAAACCGTTCCGAAGACCAAGATTGAAGATTTAGTTGGGAATGCGGTTCATCAAGGACTTGTGGCTTCGATTGCAGCCTATGAATACGCCGATTTAGAAGATGTCTTCAAGAAAGCTGAAGAAAAAGGGGAGGATCCATTTATCGTCATCTTAGACGGAGTGGAAGATCCACATAACTTAGGAAGTATTTTACGAACGGCTGATGCAACAGGAGTACACGGTATTATTATTCCAAAACGCCGTTCCGCCTCACTAACAGCAACTGTTGCCAAAGCCTCAACAGGAGCGATTGAACATGTGCCGGTTGTCCGTGTGACGAATTTGACACAGACGATCGAACAATTGAAGGCTCGTGGCGTATGGGTGTTTGGAACCGATATGAACGGAACCGACTACCGCAAATGGAATACGAAAGGGCCTCTTGCAATTGTGATGGGGAACGAAGGAAAAGGCGTATCTCGGATTGTAAAAGAAAGCGTCGATGAGATGGTTACAATCCCAATGGTCGGGCATGTGCAAAGTCTCAATGCGAGTGTGGCAAGTGCTTTAATGATGTATGAAGTCTTCCGTAATCGTTCGCTATAGAAACGGAGGGAGCAGGTTGAAAAAGCAACTCTACATTGTAGATGGTTACAATATGATTGGAGCGTGGCCAGAACTGGTCGCTTTAAAGAAGCAAGACGACTTAGAGAGCGCGCGGGATTTACTCATTCAACGCTGCTCGAATTTTCAGAAGTTTGAAAATATCGAAGTCTGGATTGTGTTCGATGCTCAGTTTGTACCAGGAATTACCCAGTCATTTGACCAAGCGCAAGTGAAAGTGATTTTCACCTCTGAAGGAGAAACGGCCGATAGTTATATTGAACGCACCGTTTCCGAAATGAACACGCGACTCGTACAAGTGTCTGTTGCCACTAGCGACTTGGCAGAGCAGTGGCTTATCTTCCAAAAAGGAGCGCTTCGAAAGTCTGCACGGGATTTTTATAAGGAATTAGAGAGCAGTCGCGATAAACAGATAGAGCTTACGCGTCATTTTCATCAAAAAGGAAATGGCAGAAGAAATCCGTGGAGTGACGCTCAACTGTCCTTATTAAATCACTTGCGATTCAGTTTAGGGTCTAAGAAAAGGAAGGAATAGTTCAGTTTTAGAGCTTTCTTCATATATTGTTCACAATTAGTCGTCTATGATTTCATAATAACAGTGTATAATCTGTGAAGAAACTTTATATTGAATAAGATTTACGTGAAAAAGGAGTGTAAATGATGCATGTTTTAATGATTGAAGATACAGAAGCAGTTTGCGAAATGATGGAAATGTTTTTTGAAAACGAAGGCTGGAAAGCAAGTTTCTATCATGATGGAAAAGAAGGCTTCGATGCTTTTATGGAAAAATCAATCCAAATGGGGCATTGTGATTTTAGATGTAAACTTACCTAGCATGGATGGCATGCAAATTTGCCGTCAAATCCGTCAGGTAAATCAGGCTGTTCCAATTGTGATGCTGACAGCTCGTGACTCTGAAAGTGACCAAGTCATTGGTCTTGAAATCGGAGCGGACGACTATGTGGCGAAACCATTTAGCGCGGTAACCATTATGGCGCGTATTAAAGCACTTTTACGTCGTACACAAAGATCATCAGCTTCAGGTAGCGGGGCATTGTCAACGTTCGATGTAGAAACAGACCATGTCAAAAATCAATACGAAGACTCATGAAGCGTTTATCGATGGTAAACAAATCGAGAACTTAACACCAAAAGAGTTTGACTTATTAATGGTGATGGCGAAACATCAACGCCAAGTATTCACCCGTGAACATCTATTAACAAAAATCTGGGAAGATCCATTCTACGGTGATGAACGTACAGTAGATGCTCATATTAAGAAACTTCGCCAAAAGATTGAAGCTGTAGGACCACACGTGATTCATACAGTATGGGGCGTAGGGTATAAATTTGATGATAGCGAGTTGTAATCAATGAAGTACTTTTATCAGCAACTATTTGGGTTCCTTTCCGTTGTGTTAGTAACCATTGTTGCTTGTGGGATTCTTTTTCTATAATGTAATGAGCAATAATATCTACACGCAAAGATCGCAACAATTGCAGTCTTATGCGAAAGGAATTATTGCTTCTGAGATGAGCTATGCGGATATTAAAAATAGGGACGGCTTTTAAAAGAAGAAAATGTCACTATTGCCGTTTTTTTGACGAGAAAAAATAACATGACTTTTTCCGTCGAAACATCCCTGCTAGTGAAAAATTCGTTATCAGATGAGGAGTTAAATCACCTAAAAAAACGGGTCTGCCATTAACTTAAAAAGAGGTTCAAACAGACTTCTCAGGAGATCCTGTAGAAAAACTTATTGACCGTTTATTATCCGATTATTAAAGAAAAAGCAATATAAAGGATATGTCGCTTTAGCGAGTCCTATCAGTCGTATCCAAACAGAGGTGAGAGAACTTAGAAACTCGATGTTTATCGCGTTTGGTGCGGCAGGAATTATCGGAATGTTGATGAGCTTTATTTTTGCGAATTATCAAAAACAGACGCATTAATAAATTGCGTCAAGCCACCCATAAGATTGCTGAAGGGATTTTGATGTTCAGCTAAAAGTGGATAGCCAAGATGAGTTTGACGAATTGATGCGAGACTTTAATAGCATGGCGCGTTCCTTACGTGAAATGGAAAAAGAAGTTGAGCGACAAGAAAATGTTCGTAGGCAATTTATGATGGACGTGGCTCATGAAATGAGAACACCTCTAACAACGATGAACGGCTTGTTAGATGGCTTGAAATACAATATGGTTCCAGAATCTAGAAGGGGACGTTCGCTTGAACTCATTTCAAGTGAAACGCAACGATTGATTCGACTTGTTAATGAAAATCTGGACTATGAAAAGATTCGTTCGAACCAAATCGTGTTAGTGCAACATCGTTTTGCAGGCCTTGGAGCAATCCGAGCGGTTGTGGAACAAATGCAAGCACTGACGAAAGTGAAAAATAATGAAATCTCTTATGAATGTGATCCAGAGTTTAGTGTATATGCGGATTATGACCGTTTTGTACAAATTTTGGTGAATATTACGAAAAAAACGCAAACCAATTTACCGATGATGGTAAAATCGTGGTGAAAGCTTGGAACGATGGTAAAAAAGCCATTGTTGAAATTTCAGATACGGGAATTGGAATTGATAAGAGAGAAATTAATGAAATCTGGGAACGTTTCTATAAAGCAGATATTTCCAGAAAGAGTACGAAGTATGGAGAAAGTGGGCTAGGACTGGCCATTGTGAAATCACTAGTGGATAGTCATCGCGGTAGAATCTCTGTACGAAGTGAAATCGGTCAAGGGACTACGTTTAGAGTCGTGTTTCCTGGAGAACCGGAATTATCATAGATTGAAAAACGAACAAGGAGGAAGACCATGTATTTATTAGGTCCATTCTATCGATGGATAGTAGAGATTTTTGCGGACCGAGTGAACCATCTTCCACTTGTTCGTTTGTTTATTTTTAGCTTAGACCACGCTATCGTCCTTTTTATAGGATGGTTGATCGTTTGGTCTATTTCTTTATTATTTAGAAAAAGAAAACGAATTGTGTGGAAATGGGAACTCTATCGCAATTTATTTATCTTCTATTTAATTCTACTTTCGCAGGTGACGATTTTTAGAAACTTGGACGAATCTTTTACCGTGAAAATTTGTCGTCCATCCACTCTCAGATATTATGTGGGTTCCGTTTGTGGATAGTATCAAACTCTTTATGCAAGGGTCGATATTTGCGGCGTATTATAATGTAGTGGGAAATATCGTCTGGTTTATGCCACTTGGATTCTTCTGCGGGATGCTGTATGGAAGTAAAAAAGGAGAATCGCGCGCGCTGAAATACGGGTTCTTGACCTCGTTTTTCATCGAGTTTGCACAGTTTATTTTTTATACAGGGGTCAGCCATATTGATGACATTATTTGTAATGTCCTAGGCAGTTGGCTGGGATTTCTCTTGTATCGGTTGATTAAGAAGCGGAGGAAAAAATAATGACGGGAAAGATTGTCGTAAAAAGTAAAACGGCATCGAGCATCAAAAAAAGGAAGCCCACTGATTAGTCAGATGGACCTTGCGCAAGAACTTCGCGCAGATGAAGGCGAAGTAGTAAAAGTTGTTGACCAACAACATCGATTCTTAGGAATGGCGTATGTCGGATTCCAAAATAAGGGAGTTGCATGGGTCTATAGCCGCGAGGAAGACGAAGCATTGGATGATGCGTTCTTTAGTGGCCTCTTCAAAACTGCATTCGAGAATCGCAGGGGACTTCTCCATTCTGACGATACGACGGCATTTCGTCTCTTTAATGGGGAAGGCGATGGTTTTGGCGGAGTGACGATGGATTGGTATGATGGTTTTATCGTCGTATCATGGTACAGCGAGGGCGTGTATCATTTCCGTGATCTGATTTTAACGCAGGCGCTTGGGGCTTTTGAAGGGGTCAAAGGTGTCTACGAAAAGATTCGTTTTAAAAATGAAGCGGATTTACTAGAGAGTAGGTTTGTTGGTGGGACAGAAGCGCCAGAACCACTGATTGTATTAGAAAATGGCGTTAAATACGCGACTTATCTAAACGAAGGACTAATGACCGGTATCTTCTTGGACCAAAGAGAAGTCCGTGAGACCATTCGCCAGCGTTACAGTGCTGGACGAACCGTGTTAAATACATTTAGTTATACGGGTGCCTTTTCTGTAGCCGCAGCGATGGGAGGAGCAACTAAAAACAACGAGTGTGGATGTTGCCAACCGTAGCCTGGAGAAAACAAAAGAACAATTTGCAGTTAACGGCATTGACCCGGAAACGCAACAAATCTATGTTATGGACGTTTTTGATTATTTCAAATACGCATTGAAGAAACAGTTGACATTCGATACGGTCGTAGTCGATCCACCAAAGCTTTTGCACGCACGAAGAAGAGAACTTTCTCTGTGGCAAAAGATTACGGAAAACTAGTGGCCCAAATCACCCCATTAGTCGCACCAAAAAGGCACGCTCGTGTTGTCTACAAACGCAGCGAATATGAGTGAATCTCAATTCCAACAAATGATTGAACAGGGGATTCGTGAAGCAGACGGCAATCGTCTCTATCGCATTGTCTTGAAGAAAGGCTTACCAAGTGATTTTGCAGTTCCAGCAGCTACACCGCTAAGCGATTACCTCAAAGTTTTCTTTATTGAATTTAACAATTAGCACAACTGCCCGAAATTCACTTATAAGTGAATTTCGGGCAGTTTACGTATGCACCTCACATTCTCTGCTTAAACCCCGTCCTTATGCCGTTTCCACAGCACGGGAGGCCGTTATAGGCACCGACATGTCATTTTCATCTTTTGGCACAAATCGCATTGCAACGCGATTTCTAGCAGTTCACTTTTTTGCAAAAAAATCTCATTTTCTTACAAACCACGAAAAACTTGCGGATTTTATAACCACAGCATTGGGGAATAGCAACCAATGTGAATTACTGACTCTAGGGTAAAACCCGTAGAGTCAGTTTGAAGCTTGGTAGGAATTGAGACGAAAGGCTCAATCCGGTGCCCCTATGCAGTGGTTATAAAACAATCCGCAAGGATTGGAAGTGGTTTGTAAGACCAACGCAAGTTTTTTTACATAAGAGGGAACTATAAATATTGCATTGCAAATTAAGTTTTGATATAATACCAAAGTGCATGAAAATGCACATGTCGGAACACCGTGGGAGGAGAAATCTTCATCTCCATTAAACCACGCACGAAACAATCAAGGAGGTAATGTCTCGTGGCTAAAAAAGTTGTAAAACTAGTTAAATTACAAATTCCTGCAGGTAAAGCAACTCCAGCTCCACCAGTAGGTCCAGCTTTAGGTCAAGCACAAGTGAACATCATGGGATTCTGTAAAGAATTCAATGCTCGTACAGCTGACCAAGCAGGTTTAATCATTCCGGTTGTGATTTCAGTTTATGAAGACCGTTCATTCGACTTCATCTGTAAAACACCACCAGCAGCAGTATTATTAAAGAAAGCTGCTAAAGTTGAAAAAGGTTCAGGCGAACCAAACAAGAAAAAAGTTGCTACTGTAACTCGTGATCAAGTTAGAGAAATTGCTGAATTAAAAGCACCTGACTTAAATGCAGCAGACGTAGAAGCTGCTATGCGCATGGTCGAAGGTACAGCCCGTTCAATGGGATTTGTAGTAGAAGGCTAAAAACAAATGCAGCTTCCAAAAGTCCCTAGCACGAGTGTTTCACTCATGGACTTTGTGGGAGGTAAAACCGTTAAAACCACACAATAGGAGGAAATTATACAATGGCAAAGAAAAGCAAAAAATATTTAGAAGCCGCTAAAAAAATCGATTCTTCTAAAGCTTACCCAGTTCAAGAAGCAATCGCATTAGCAAAAAGAAACAGATTTCGCTAAATTTGATGCATCTGTAGAAGTTGCATACCGTTTAGGTTTAGATCCAAAGAAAGCTGACCAACAATTACGTGGAGCAGTTGTACTTCCAAACGGAACTGGTAAAACACAACGCGTATTAGTATTCGCAAAAGGTGAAAAAGCTAAAGAAGCTGAAGCAGCTGGTGCAGATTACGTTGGTGATAGCGAATTAGCTCAAAAAATCCAAGGTGGATGGTTTGAGTTCGACGTTATCGTTGCAACACCTGACATGATGGGTGAAGTTGGTCGTTTAGGTCGTGTATTAGGACCTAAAGGCTTAATGCCAAACCCTAAAACAGGTACTGTTACAATGGACGTAACAAAAGCTGTTGAAGAAATCAAAGCTGGTAAAGTTACTTACCGTGTTGACAAAGCTGGTAACATCCACGTTCCAATCGGTAAAGTTTCATTCTCAGATGAAAAAAATTAGTAGAAAACTTCAAAACAATTCACGAAACATTATTACGTATCAAACCTGCTACAGTTAAAGGTCAATACGTACGTAACGTTGCTGTGACAACTACTTTCGGCCCTGGGGTTAAAGTAGACGTAGCTTCTCTATAATTTAAAAATGAATGAACCAGGCCTAGTGCTTGGTTCTTTTTGAATGAAAAACGCATACTGCCATAGAGGTAGTATGCGTTTTGTCATATATAAAACTTCAATGTAATAAAGAATCGATGTTTCTTCTTCGATAGAGTAGTAAAGATAGGATAGTTGATACTCACTATTTTCCATTGATTCTTCCTCTGATTTGATCAAACACTTCGGAATGTGTATAACGTGTCTCGTCAGTTTCGGCAATTCTGTCAGCTACATCAAGTTCTCTCTCAACGGACTCCATGAGAGTAGTATATTGTTCTACGCTGAGGACAACCATTGAACCGTGACCGTTTTTAGTCAGAAATACCGGAACATTCTCGTTTAAAACAATCTCTTCAATTTCAGGGAACTTATTGCGTAAATCGGATACGGGTCTAATATGAATCATAGTGCATGCTCCTTCCTTATCAATATTTTATCATAAAAATAGCAAAAATGGATAAAGTTAAAACTTTTACGTTAGAATCGAGTTCTTTCTTGACAGGGAAGAGTCAATCGTGTAAACTAATAAAAGTTGAATGCGACCGAAGACAGTAGGGGGCAACCGCCTTAATATCCTACCGAGGGAGAACAAGTTGATCTTATTTCTCTGTGTCTTTGTGGGCATAGAGATTTTTTTATGCCCTACCTAAATTTCAGGAGGTGAAAAACGAAGATGAGTGAAGCAATCATTGCTAAAAAAGCACAACAAGTTGCAGAAGTTGCTGAACAGTTCAAAAACGCATCATCAGTTGTTGTTGTTGACTATTTAGGAATTACTGTAGAACAAGCTACAAATCTACGTTCAGAATTACGTAAGCAGGTGTACAATTTGCCGTTGTTAAAAACAGCATTTTATCACGTGCGGCTAAAGAAGCTGGTTTAGAAGGAATGGATGACGTTTTCAAAGGACCATCAGCTGTAGCTTTCAGTAACGAAGATGTAGTAGCTCCTGCTAAAATCTTAGCTGACTTTGCTAAAAAAGTTGAAGCTTTAGAAATTAAAGCAGGTGTGGTTGAGGGTAAAGTTTCTTCAAAAGAAGAAATCGAAGCTCTTGCAAAACTACCAAGCCGCGAAGGGTTACTTTCAATGCTATTATCAGTATTACAAGCACCAGTTCGCAACACTGCATTGGCAATCAAAGCCGTTGCAGATCAAAAAGATGGCGCAGCAGCTTAATAAAGCTAGCTAGCTAACTTTAAAAAAACAAAAATTATTAAAACAACCAAAAAATGGAGGAAATTAAAAATGGCATTAAACATTGAACAAATCATTGCTGACATTAAAGAAGCAACTGTATTAGAATTAAACGACTTAGTAAAAGCTATCGAAGAAGAATTTGGCGTAACAGCAGCAGCTCCTGTAGCTGTAGTAGCAGGTGGCGCTGGTGAAGCTGCAGAAGAAAAATCTGACTTCACTGTAGAATTAACTTCTGCTGGAGACCAAAAAATTAAAGTAATCAAAGTTGTTCGTGAAGCAACTGGATTAGGATTAAAAGAAGCTAAAGCATTAGTTGATGGCGCTCCTGGCGTATTAAAAGAAGGCGTAGCTAAAGAAGAAGCTGAAGCATTAAAAGCTCAATTAGAAGAAGTTGGCGCTTCAGTAACATTAAAATAATTTTTAATGACATGTTTAAAGGTCGGACTATCCAGTCCGACGCTTTTTGATTGCAGTATACGAGTTCATTTTGATGGAAATAATAATGCTGTGTTTTTGAGCGATTGGGTTACAATAGTAATAGAAACGGTAGTGGAAAGGAAGCTTTTTGATGAAATTTCATGAATTTGGAGATAATCACAATCCTCATAGTGTATTAATTCATGGTGGAGGGAATTCATGGTGGAATTATTTGAGACAAGCGAGACTTCTGTCAGATAAATACCATGATTTTTACCAGTGCTAGATGGTCATGGTGAGGAGTATCAAAAGGAATATGTGTCCACTGAACGATCGCGCAGGAGCTCCTGGAGTATATAAGAAAGCATTGCGATGGGCATGTATTTGCTTTTAGGCGGAGTTCTCTTGGTGGGCAGATTGTCATGGAGTTACTTTCGTTAGATGCTCATATTGCTGATAAAGTAATTATTGACGGAACTCTGTGTATACCACAACCTAAACTAGCAAAAAAATGAGCATCGCCTTGTAAAATGTTTTGGGAAGTTGATGTTCGGTAAGACTGCCTGTATAATGCAACTAAAACTCATGAGGAAAAGATGTATCCTAAGATGAAATATCCGGAAGAATTAGAAAATTATTATTTGGAAGATATGCCAAGATTGCCAATGAAAACAGTAGTAACGATTTATAACACCTATAGGCCAGTTATCAATTGAAACCAGCGATTTCAGATAGTTCAGCTGAGGTTCTCTATATTTATGGTGAAAAAAGAAATGAAGTGCGTGAAGGAATCGGCAAAAGCTATTTCAACAGATGCATCCTAATTGCAGACTGTATGAGGCGAAGGGATATAATCATGGATATTTATCCACTTATCTTCCGTTGGAGTGGATGGAATTAGTAACACCATTTTTAGAAGGTGCCGAATAGTATTAAAAGGAAAGGAGGTTTAGCAATGTCACTTACGAGTCATATTGTCCGTACGTTATTTACCATCGGGGACTTAAAACGAGACTTGGGTTGGGTTCCACCAACGAATGTAGAGACTGTTGAAAATTTATCTTATGGATCCTGCGACAAGTGGCATCTGCTGGACCTCTATCGTCCAAAAGACAAGGAAGGCAAATTGCCTGTACTCCTAAATATTCACGGAGGCGCTTGGGTTTACGGGGACAGAAGGTATACGCTCCGTATTGTATGTATTTAGCTGCTCAGGGGTTTGCAGTGGTGAATGCTAGCTACAGACTCGCGCCAAAGCACACTTTTCCAGCTCCTTTAGAAGATGTAGGAAGCATTATGGAGTGGGTTGTCACGAATGCAAAACAATATCATCTTGATCTAAGAAATCTCTTTTTCGTTGGAGATTCAGCGGGAGCACATTTAGCAACTAAAGCGTACACGGCCATTCAATTAAACTCTGATTATGCAAAAGAGTTTCCAAAAATTACAGTGTCTCCAAAGTTTGTTCCAAAGGCGCTCGTGTTAAATTGCGGAGTCTTTGATATGGAAGGGGAAGTAGAACATAGAGGAGTGCTATTAACGCCGTTCTTAACGGATATTCTTGGAGAAAAAGCCAAACTAGGATCTTCTATTAAGAAAATGAGCCGGTTCGTTACATTACACCAGATTTTCCACCTGTATACTTAGCCACTAGTAATGGGGATTTCCTACAGAAACATTCGCACTGATTGAAAAGAAGTGTTGGAGCAAAAGCAAATTGATTTTGTATTTAAAGAGTACAGAATAACAAGAAAACCCAGGGACATGTATTCCATTTGAATTTAAAGAATAAAGTGGGACAAACTTGTAATCAAGAGCGATCAAATTCGTTCGAAAAATCATGGAACGGTAAAAGGCAAACAGAAAAAGAACCATCCTGTTATGATAGTACCCCTTTTACTGGACAAACCAGTAAAGGGGGTATTTATTATGCGTTACTCATTTGAGTTCAAAATGAAATGAGTAGAATTGTATCGACAAGGAACGTGGGCAGAAACGCCTGAAAAAGTTAAGTCAAAAGAGTTTTAGAAGAAAAATTGACATTTGTTCTACAGATTTTAAATGGAAAAACTCTTACAGAAGTTTCTTTTTCAGAAGGAATTAGTGATGGATTATTAAGTTCTTGGGTTCACAAGTATCTGACTTATGGATATAATGGTCTAAAGAATAAGAAGAGAGGACGACCATTATCTAAGGAGCTTATTATGAATAAAAAAGCTGTACCTGATAACCTTTCAGAATCCGAACGAGAAGAATTAGTTCGATTACGTGAACGAAATGCATATTTAGAAGCTGAAATTAGCTGTTATAAAAATGAGAACTTTGAGAGAAGAACAGGAAGCTGCGCTTCTCAAGGGCGAGATAGCACGATCGATCAAGGAATTACGAGAAGTAGGATAATAACTAAAACATCTTCTAAAAGCGATGAAAAATGGCTAAATCTACTTACTATTTTGAATTAACTAAAGTTGATGTAGTAGCTGAGAAGAATGGTGTTTTATTATCAGAAATCAAAAATATTTCATGAAAAATAAAAGGTAGATATGGCGTTAGAAGAATTTACCAAGAACTTTGCCGTAAAGGTTACGTAGTTAATCATAAAAGAGTTCAACGTCTTATGCATGTAATGGATTGTTTGAAACGCCCTAAAAGAAAAAATACCATTCTTATCAAGGCAATGTTGGGAAAGTTGCTGATAATATTATTAACAGAGTTTACGGCCGATAGGCCACTTCAAAAATGGAGTACAGATGTTGTCTTAATTCACTTTTCCTTGGGGAAAATGTTTCTTTTCTCAATTTTTAGATATGTCTACTAATGAAATAATCTCCTATGATCTTTCTCTAAGTCCCGACTTAGAACAGATTCAAAGGATGATTAAATAAAGCTTTTAAAAATTCCCTGATGTAAATGGATTGATTCTCCATTCGAGTCGAGGTTGGCAATATCAACACGCATTTTATCAAAAAGTCATTAAGAGAACGAGGATTATTCAATCAATGTCTCGAAAAGGAAATTGTTATGATAACTGCATTATAGAAACCTTCTTGCCCGAATGAAGAACGAGAAATGTTCTATGGTTTGGAAAAAGAAATATTCTACCTTTAAGCAATTTCAAACAGCAATTAAAGATTACATAGATTATTACAATAACAAAAAGAATTCAAGAAAAACAAAATGGATGTCCTGTTCAATACAGGGAAACATCCATGCGTTCAACAATTATTAATATGTCCAGGATTCTGGGTAACATATCACCTGAGGATGGTTCTTTTTATTTTTTCTTAATTG
>BNJT01000177.1_pt1 | contig 83235 bp, 94 predicted proteins | sample 8540491 | NCBI WGS metagenome assembly BNJT01 (sample SAMD00202455, study PRJDB9452) | human saliva metagenome | host: Homo sapiens | reverse complement strand
AACCAGAATAAGGCTGCTAAGTAATAACAAAAAAAGTAATAGAAAAAGGCTTTGACATCAGGGACGGGTTGAAATTCAACCCGTCTTTTTTTATGTGGGAAAAACTTTATCAGATATTAATTATTTAAGATGGATTGCTTTTGCAGTTCATCTTTTTGTATAAAGAGTAGTTAAAGCTATAATTCCGATATCGTATAAGTGACTTGATTTTAAGAATAACTATACTGTTTCAAAGTATTTTATAATATAGATATGATTGATAGGCAAAAGATAAGGAGGTGCTGTTTTGATTGAAACGGTATTGGGTAAAAAAAGATGTAAGTGATATAAACAGATGTCTTATGCATGAGCATTTTCTTTTTGGCTTTTGTGGATTTCAGGGCGACATGAGCCTGGGAATGTTTGATGAGGAAAAGTCATTAGTTATATGCAAAGAAGAACTGAAAAAGGCGACTGATTATGGAGTAAATACAATAGTTGATGCTACAACTAATGAATGTGGAAGAAATGTAAGATTTTTACAAAGACTTTCAAGAGAAACAGGCGTAAATATTATATGTTCCACAGGATATTACTACGAAGAAGAGAGTGCATTTGCGTATTGGAAGTTCAGACAAAAATTTACGAATATAGAAGATGAGATTTTTGAGATGTATGTGCAGGAGCTAACAAAAGGCATTGAAGGAACGGATATAAAGGCCGGAGTTATTAAGCTTGCATCAAGTAAGGGCAGAATTACAGAAATTGAAGAAGCTTTTTTTAATGCAGCAGCCAGAGCACAAAAAGAAACAGGTGCAGTTATAATCACTCATACACAGGGTGGAACAATGGGAAAAGAACAGGCACAGCTTTTGATAGGAAAGGGTGCAGATAAAAACAAAATAGCAATAGGACATATGTGTGGAAATACAGATATTGAATATCATAAAAGTGTTTTGGAGCAGGGAGTTTATGTAAACCTGGATAGATTCGGTCTTCAAGGAAAGCTTTTTGGAACACCTACGGATGAGGAAAGAGTTGATCTGATAGAAAAACTTATTGCACTGGGATATGAAGATAAGATTCTGGTAGGACATGATACGGTGAATGTACAACTTGGCAGACCGAATGTGATGAACGATATCATGAAGGAAGCAATGAAGGATGCAAACCTTGCTACACTTGGAAAGAAGGTAATTCCTATTATGAAGCAAAGAAAAATTGATGATATTATCATAGATAAAATTTTTAGTGAAAACCCAAAGAATATATTTAGATAGGAGAAAGATAATGGATAAGGTAATTATAACAGCGGCACTTACAGGAGCGATAACACCAAAGGGATATGATGTACCTGAAACACCTGAGCAGATAGCAAAGGACGCGTATGAATGTTACAAGGCGGGAGCTTCAATTGTTCACCTGCATATGAGAGATGATGAAGGAAAAGGCGTGATGGATCCGGTAAAGTTCTATCAGACAATATCAATATTAAGAGAGAATTATCCTGACTGTGATGTGATAGTAAACTGTACTTCATCGGGGGATAATAGAGTTTCTGATGATTCACCATATGGAAATGCAGTTAGAATGTTGCATCATAAGACGGTACCGGGAATCGAAATGGGTACATTTGATGCCGGAAGCTTTAACTGGGGAATACCGGGAGGAATATTTTCAAACTCTCCAACATTTTTAACAACTCTTGGAAATTTGTATCAGGAAAGAGATATAAAGCCTGAATTTGAAGTTTTTGATTTGGGAATGATAAGAGCGGTAGGAGTATATTGGAAGAAGGGCATTGTAAAAGCACCGCTTCATTTCCAACTTTGTCTTGGTGTAGTGGGAGGTATGAATGCAGAATGCGCCGATGTTGAAGAGATGCTTGCATATATAAGAAGATTGCAGTTGCACGGTGAATTACCTATGGAAATAACCTGGTCGGCATTTGGTGTAGGAAAAGGACATATACCTGTTATGTTGTCGACACTTGCAAACGGTGGAAACATAAGAGTCGGTATGGAAGACAATGTAATATACGGTAAAGATGAAAAGGGTGAAAAGATTTTTGCGACAAATAAGATGCTTGTAGAAAGAGCTGTAAGAATTGCAGAAGCTGTAGACAAAAAGATTGCCACACCGGCAGAGGCAAGAAAGATACTTGGTCTTAAGGAGTTTGACAGAGAGGAGCAACTAAAAGAACTTAGAGCTATAAAGGTGGAAGATTTAGAGGCTGCAAAAGCAGGTCTTAGAGAAGAGTTTGGCGGAACATATTTTGAAGCCAAGGGTATGGGCTGATAAAGATAAAACTAAAATATGCTATACAGAATTAACATAATAAAATTTATTTTGGGAATTTCCATAGTATATATAGGTGATGATATATTAGAACTATAAAAAATATCGTATTTTAAAGAAATTTTTGGAGGTGTTTATGCAACCATTAGCAGATTATGTAAAATTACCGCAATTCGATGAGTACAAGGAGTGGTTCAAAGCTTTTGCGGATTTGAAAAGAGAAGACGGCATCGTACAGGTGACCTGGAAGACAAATGACGGTCCTATGCATCATTCAGGAATGTCACATAGAGCTATGAGTCAGCTTACCAGAGTTTTATCACTTGATTATCAAAATGAAATCATTATTTACACTCATATAGGTGATAACTGGATGATAGAGTCTGATGCAAACGGATGGGAGACATATTCAAAGCTGCCAAGAGAAAGATTTGAGCATCAGTATTTTGATGATACAAACCTTATAAAAAATATGGTGTTTGATTTACAGGTTCCGACAATCGGTGCTATTCCGGGACCGGGATTCCACTGGGACAGTGCAATGCTTTGTGATGTAACTATTTGTACAGAGGATACAAAGCTTGAGGTTCCTCATGCACAGGGAGGACTTGTTCCGGGAGACGGAATGGGACTTATGTGCCAGCATTACTTCGGTACAAAAAGAGGAAACTACTATATGATGACCAGCAGACAGTTTACAGCACAGCAGATGCTTGATTACGGAATGGTAAGTGAAGTAGTAGCAAAGGGTAAGGCTGTAGAGAGAGCCTGGGAAATTGCCAGAATGTGGAAGACTATGTCATATGAGAACAGAACTATAATGTCAGATCTGGCTAAACGACCATTACAGAAATTATTGGTAGAGGATTTGAAGCTTCACACTGTAAGCGAGCAGTACGGATCACTTCTTAGAGTGGCCGCAGGAGAACTTGGTGATGAGAACTCATCTCAGCAGGATGAAAAATATATCAGTAGGGTAAATGATTACAGATATGCTACTAAGGATATGGAGGAGCCACAAACTGCAAAATCATGGAGAGAGATGCCAAAGAGAGCAGGAGAATGGTTTGAGAAAGTACAAAAGGGCGAAATAGAGAACCCATATGAGTTTGAACACAGTAATGAACCTGATTGGTATAAATTTTAAAGGAGGATTTTAAAATGCCAAACGTATATAGTGGTGATTTAACAAAGATGTTTGATTTAACCGGAAAGAAAGCTGTAATCTTCGGCGGTGCAGGTGGATTCGGTAAGGCTATAGCTGAGGGTTATGCTGCAAACGGTGCCGATGTACTTATTATTTCAAGAAGAGAAGATGCACTGAAGGAAGCTGTTAAAGAGATAGAAGCAAAAAAGGCTGCCAATTCAGTAGTAAAGTATTTTGTATGTGACGCTTCTAAAGAGAGTGAAGTAATAGCTGCCAGGGATTTTTGCGTAAGCAAAGAGGGACTTGGCGGTTGCGATATACTTGTAAATTCACAGGGTATTAACAAAAAGATGTTCTCTTGGGAAATAGACAATGAGTTCTGGGATAAGATGATGGACACAAATATTACATCACTTATGTATACCTGCAGATACTTCGGAAACTGGATGAAGGAGAACAATACAGCAGACGGTGTTAAATATGATCAAAAGGATTTCGAATCAGGAAAGCCTTCACCATGTGCAGGATTTGGAAAGATCATAAATATCGGTTCTGTAAGAGGTATCAGAATAGTGGGAAACGGCGGCATGGGAAATGTTGCCTACAATACAACAAAGGGAGCTGTAGAGATGCTTGGAAAAGCATTTGCGGCTGATTTAAGACCTAATATTCAGGTTAATACTATCGGACCTACAATTACATATACACCGATGATGGTTGGGCTTTTGCCACCTGATGAGAACGTAAGAAACGGCATTGCGGCAGCATTACCTGCACAGAGAATCGGTTATGAAGTTGACGTAGTCGGACCAGCTATATTCTTAGCATCTGCAGCTTCTGATATGGTTACTGCCACAACAATTTATCCTGATGGCGGACTTGTAGCAACATCTTAAATTTAAATCTAGTGCAAACATTGTATTACGATGTTTGCCTTTTTAATAATATGAATATGAGGATACTATGGATTATAAAGAGATATATAAAAGCAGAGTGATGAGTGCAGAGGAAGCGTTGAAAAAAATAAAACCGAATTCAAGAGTTTTTTTCGGTATGTCAATGAGTGAGCCTGATCACCTTGTGGATGTAATGTGCAACAATAAAGAGTGGTTTGAAAAATGTTGAAATATGTCATATGGGATCTACAGGACCACATAGATATTGCTATGAAGAGGGAATGCAAGGGCATTTGCATCACAATTCACTTTTTGTAAGTGCAGCTTCAAAAAAATTCGGTAAGAGACGGAAAATCCGATTTTACACCTATATTTTTTTCAGAGATGCCAAGACTGATAGAAAACGGACCTATAAAAAGCTGATGTATGTATGTTGATGGTAACCCTCCTGATGAAAAACGGAAATGTAAGTATAGGTCTTTCATGTGATTATACAAGACAGGCACTTGATACAGCTTCTTTAGTTATAGCTCAGGTAAATGAGTACTGGCCGTATACCTACGGCGATACAGTAGTAAGCGTGGAATCTATTGATTGCTTTGTAGAGTATTCGGCGCCTATAAGAGAAATGCCCATAGCTCCTATTACAGATAAGGATAAAGAAATTGGAAAAACATTGTGCCGAACTGATAAATGACGGCGATACACTTCAACTTGGAATAGGAGCACTTCCGGATGCGGTTTGCGGATTTATAGAGCATAAGAAAAAAATCTGGGAATTCATTCGGAGATGATAAGTGACGGTGTAGTGAACCTGATGAAATGCGGTGCTGTAACAAATGTAAATAAGAAGGTTGATAAGGGTGTTACGGTAGCTTCATTTGCAACGGGTACCACAGCATTTTATGAATATATAGATCATAATCCGAATTTCTTATTCAAGAGAGTGGATTATACAAATGATCCTTTCATCGTTGCAAAAGCAGGATTATATGGTTTCTATAAACTCGTGTGTGGAAGTGGATTTGCAGGGGACAGGTTTGTTCAGAATCTGTAGGTCTTTTTCCAGATAAGTGCGGTCGGAGGTCAGGTAGATTTTGTGAGAGGATGTTCTCTTGCAAAACATGGCAGATCGATTATTGCCACACATTCGGTTACAAAGAATCACAAATCAAAGATAGTTGCATTCCTTGAACCGGGAGCGGCGGTTACGACGAGCAGAAATGATGTTGACTATGTCGTAACGGAATATGGAATCGCACATTTAAAAGGTAGAAGTTTGAGGGAGAGGGCAATACTTCTTATAAATATTGCACATCCTGATTTTAGAGATGAACTTAAAAAGGAATTTGAAAGAAGATTCAAATGTGAATTTCCGGAATAAAAACTAGGGGGCTTTCCCCTAGTTTTTATTATATAAAAGTATCTCTATGAAATTTAGCAAATGAAAGTACAAATGTTTTCAAAGATCCTTTAGCGTTATTTTTCTTCCATATAAGAGATAGTGATATTTTGGCTTCTGTATCCGATATATCAACAATTGGCTGGTTTGTAGCCATAAAAGTAAGGTGCTTTGGTATTATAAATATTCCCAATCCTAAGTCTGAATAAAACAGACCGGAATCTACATTGCTGACATATTGGACGATATTAGGTTTAACATTAAATTTTTCAAAAAGAGTATCATGAAAATGTGCAACATTTGGATTATCATTTTTCTGAAAATATATCATATCTACTTTATCCAGTTCACTTATACTTATAGATTCTCTGTCAACAAACTTAGAATTTCTCGGAACTATGGCACATAAACTATCATATGAAATATGCTTTACTTCAAATTCTGTAAATTTAGAAGTATCTATATGAGAGACAAAAGCAACGTCATAAGTGTCATTTTCAACTCCTGATATAAGTGGTGCCAAGTCTGTAGAAGTATAATCAATATGTATATTAGGATAATTAAGCTTAAAATGATTTGAAAATTGAACGATGAAAGGCTTGGCAGCTCTTCCAAGTATACCAACTGATAATGTTGAATTTTTCGTATCTGTTGACTCGATGATATTTTCCATAACTTCGTTATAACAGTTCATTAATTTGGTGAATTCTGCTTCACAAAGCTTTCCCATGGCAGTTAACTCAACTTTATGGGTATCACGAACAAACAATTGAGCATTAAGTTCTTCTTCTAATGCATGAATATGTCTGCTTAATACAGGCTGTGTAAGGTATAAAGAGTTGGCAGCTTTAGAATAATTCAAGTGTTTTGCCAGTATAAGAAATTCGTGAATCCTACTTAAATTCATAAAAACCCCCTTAATGGTTTTATACTTTTTGATGTTATATAAAAAGTCAATATATTTTAATATACAAATACCTATTCAATGTATATAAGAATGAAAAGTATATATAAAAATATATCAATATGTATATTATAACAGAAAAAAATATTGTTATGCAAATTTAATATAACAATAAATTTATTTAGAATTTCATTGTATGAAAATGTGTATGTTAATCTATAGACAAAGATAAAGATCGAAAGAAAATGATATGAAAGGAAAACAAATGGCAAAGGAAGCAGTAATAGTAGGTTATGGAAGATCGGCGGTAGCAAGAGCATTTAAAGGCAGTCTGGTAGGAGTACATCCTATAGAATATGCGGCACAGGTACTTAACGGAGTAGTAGAGAAAGTCCCTAATTTAAAGAAAGAGGATATTGATGATGTAATAGTCGGATGTGCGGTTCAGCATAAGCAGACATCAATGAATATAGCAAAGAGTATTGCTGCGAGAGCCGGTATGCCGGAGTCGGTATCGGGAGTAAGCATCAACAGATTTTGCTCTTCAAGTTTGCAGGCTATTGCTTATGCATGTGGAAGCATCTGTGCAAATCAGGCAGATATGATTATAGCAGGCGGAGTTGAAGATATGACTGATACATTTGAACCGTATCCGGTAGAGTATCAGGATGAGTGGCTGAACGAGCATGCTCCGGGTGCATATATGGCAATGGGTATAACTGCTGAGAATATAGTTAAAAGATATAATATAAGCAGGAGGCAAATGGATGAACTTGCACTTGAGTCTCATAAAAAGGCGGCAAAAGCTAGAAAAGAAGGTAAGCTTGCAAAATCAATTATACCTGTAAAGGTAGAAAGAGAAGGAAAGAGTACAGTATTTGATATAGATGAGGGTATTCGAGAAGATACAACTATGGAAAGACTTGAAAGCCTAAAGCCATGCTTTATAAAGGAAGAAGACGGTGGAAGAGTCACGGCGGCAACTTCATCTCAGACATCCGACGCTGCAGCATTTGTAGCGGTGATGAGTGAAGATATGGCAAAGGAGAAGAATATAAAGCCTATAGCAAAACTTATCGGATATGCAGTGGCAGGTGTTGATTCTACAGTTATGGGACTTGGCCCTATAAAAGCGGTTCCAAAGGCGTTAAAAAAGGCCGGACTTACAATAGAAGATATTGATGTATATGAGTTAAATGAGGCTTTCGCCGCACAGGTTATTCCATGTATAGATGAGCTTAAACTTGATAAGAGTAAACTTAATCCATATGGAGGTGCTATGGCGCTTGGTCACCCTATGGGAGCGACAGGAGCTTTTCTTACATGTAAGGCACTTGATTATTTGATTGATAACAATAAGAGGTATGCACTTGTTACCATGTGTATAGGTGGCGGAATGGGTGCAGCGGCAGTATTTGAGAGGTGTATGTAATGAGAGAAATAAACAGAGTAGCTGTAATAGGAGCGGGAGTAATAGGAGCAAGCTTTGCACTTTTATTTGCTAAAAACGGACTTGAAGTAAATTTATATGATATATCAAAAGATGCACTTGATGCAGGTATAAATAATATAAGCAAGAATGTAGATACGCTTATAGATATGGGACTTGTTACCCCTGAGGAAAAGAAGCGTATACTTGAGAGAGTAAAGGTATTTGACTCATTAAAGGATGCATTAAGCGATGTAGACTTTATTCAGGAAAACGGACCTGAAAGAATAAATATAAAGAGAGAAATGTTAAAGGAAATAGAAGAGTACGCACCGACAGATGCCATATATTCCAGTTCTACATCGGGACTTTTGATATCGGATATTGCAAAGGAAGCAAAATATGGCGAAAGGTGCATTGGAGGACATCCGTACAATCCTCCACATTTGATTCCGCTTATAGAACTTACATACACAGATAAGACTTCCAAAGAGTGTATAGAGGCAACAAAGAAGTTCTATGAGAGCCTTGGAAAAGAGGTAGTAATAATAAATAAGGAATGTCCGGGCTTTATAGCAAACAGGTTACAGCTTGCCGTATACAGAGAGATGATCGATCTTGTTATGAGAGGGGTATGCAGTGCAGAGGATGCCGATAAGGCACTTACCTACGGACCGGGAATAAGATGGGCAATCTTCGGACACAATATGATAATGCAACTAGGCAATCCTAAGGGACTTACCGGAATGATGGAAATGCTTGGTGATGGCGGTGATGTGTGGTTAAGGGATATGGCTGACTGGAAGCATATACCAAGAGAAGAGTACGTAAAAATGGCACAACCTTCAGTGGATGAAATGATGAAAAACTTTCCTGATTATAAAGGACATGATAATGCATCCTGTGCTAAGTTCAGAGACAAATCACTTATTGAGATATTGAAATTGCATAAGAAAATTTAGTGGGGTAATATAAAATGAAACAAAAAAAGGGTGGGGATTTTTCGTTTTGTAAAAAAGGTTGGACAGTAATAGGATTCCAGATTATATGGTTCTTCTTTATGACAGGAATGACTGTTGACGGACTCAACATTATAGTACCGGGGATTGCAGCATTTAGAGGTTGGGATCCAAACAGGATATTGGCATTTTCAACACCTGCATCGATTATTGCATTGCTGGTTTGTGTAATATGGGGTGGATTTTGTAAGAAATTCGGAACAAAAAATACAATGATTGTTACCATGGTTTTGGCAGGTATATCTACTATATGTTACGGTAATTCGGTCAGTATACCGATGTATGTAGTTTTCCTTATAGCAATGATTACATTCATTTCAGCATTTTCAGTTAATGTAGGTATGTCAATATGTGCAAACTGGTTCCCTACAAAAAAGGGAATTGTAATGGGACTTACAACAATAGGTATGAACCTGGCAAGTGCGCTTATCAATCAGATACTGAATTTCTTTACAAATCTTTTTAATATAAGTGTGGCAATATCTATAATGGGTGTAGCAATATTGGTAGTAGCGGTATTGACTGCATTGCTTATAAAGTCAACACCTGAGGAGGCCGGTGCACTTCCGGATAATGATGAGAATATTGCAAAGCTTATACATGAGGAAGAAAAAATACTTTCAACATCCTCAAGTGAGATGGGATATAAAGAGGCTTTGACAAATAAGTATGTATGGATACTGGGAATAGGATATGGTTGCTTTGGGCTTGCAACTGTGGGAATCATGTCACAGCTGGTGGGATTCTTTATGGATACACATGGATATAGCATACAGGGAGCAATAAATGTTGTTACTATTGCGGCTATTATAGGAATAGTAGGTTCGATAATATGGGGAATAGTAGATCAAAAGATTGGTACAAGAATCACTTCAATTCTTTTTGGAATCTGGTACTTCATAGGAATTATATTATTGCTCTCAACTAATAATATAGTGATGGCAATAGGTATTGTAATGCTAGGATTTGCAATAGGTGGAAATGGAAACTTCCCACCATCAATGGCAAGTTATATATTCGGAAGAAGAGATTTTGCTATAAGTTACAGCTGTATGAATATGATAGTTGGAATCACCAGATCTATGGCCTTTGTAATATTGGCAATACTTAGAGCCAACTTCTCAGGATATACAGTTCCTTATATTGTATTTGCTGTTATTTCATTGATTGGTGCGGCATGTATTTTGAGTGTTAAGGTAACCGGAGTGGTAGGAAAAACTCTGGAACAGCAAAACAAATAAAACAAAACTATAATATTTTAAAAGTAATAGGGAAAATTATGGGGTGCAGTAAATATCCACATATGTTTGAGCCGATAACAATAAACAGTCTCACCTGGAAAAATAGAGTTATAGCATCACCTATAACATCAAATAGAGTAGTGTATGAGGGAATGCCTACTCAAGAGGGTATAGATGTGTATGAAACTAAGTCAAGGGGAGGTTTTGCTCAGGTTACAGTAACAGAGTCATTTATAGATCATGAATATTCATGGAGACACGAGCATGGCCTTGATACATGGTCTAATCCTATGACTACATTTCATATGGAAACTATTATGACACTCACAGAGGCTATTAAAGCTCATGGTGCCATTGCTGCGTGTCAGTTAAACCATGTTGGTGGAATGAATCATCCGGATGCTATACCGGGACATAAAAATCCAATAGGACCTTCTGCGTATGTACGTGAAGATGGTGTGCAGGTGGAAGAGATGACTGTTGAAATGATGGAAAAAACAGCAGAAAAATGGGCTGAGTCTGCATGGAATATGAAGGCTTTGGGATTTCAGGTTATAAATCTTCACGGTGCACATGGTTGGCTTTTAAACCAGTTTATTTCACCAAGATTTAATCATCGTACAGATGAATATGGTGGTAGCATGGAAAATCGTGCAAGGTTCCCCATTATGGTATGTGACAAGATAAAGGAAGTATGTGGTAAAGATATGATTATTGAATACCGACTCTCCGGATCCGAGCGTACAGAAGGTGGAATGACTATTGATGATGGTATAGAGTTTGCAAAGATAATACAGGATCATATAGATATTTTGCATGTTACATCAGGTTCATATAAGGATCATGTAAAGACAAAGGCCTTTTCATCAATGTTTGATAAGCATGGATGTAATCTTGATCTTGCAGAAGCAATAAAGAAGAATGTACATATACCGGTTGTTGCAGTAGGAGGTTTTAACTCACCACAGCAGATTGAAGATGCTATAGTATCCGGTAAATGTGATTTTGTAGCTATGGGACGTCAGCAATTTGCAGATCCATATTTCGTAAACAAGGCGCGTGATGATATAGAAGATGAGATAGCACCGTGTTTACGTTGCTCATGTTTTAATCCATTAGATCCGGATCCTGATAAAAGACCTATACCTTCGTTATGGCATTGCACAGTAAACCCATGGGGGCAGAGAGAACTGCGTTGGAGGAATGCTCCAAAGCCGTCAGTAAGTCGTAATGTAGTAGTCATAGGTGGCGGTGTATCAGGAATGTATGCCGCTGTTACAGCTTCGGATAGAGGACATAAAGTTACCTTACTGGAAAAGTCAGATACTTTGGGTGGACAACTATGGTTTACTGGAATAGACAGTGATAAGGAAGCGCTTAAGGCCTTTAAGGATGCAATGATAGCACGTGTAAAACATCGCAATATAGAGGTAAGACTCAACACAGAGGTTACTAAGGAATACCTGAGAAATTAAATCCTTATTATGTTATATGTGCTGTAGGCAGTCATCCTTTTGTTCCAAATATAAAGGGTATAGAGACGGCAATACATGCCACTGAAGCATATCTTTCTCCGGATTATATTAAAGGGAAAAAGATTATAATGATAGGTGGTGGAGCTATTGGTTGTGAATCAGGTTATTTCTTTGCAAGCGAATGGGGTTGTAAGGTAGACATACTTGAAATGCGCGATCAGATGGCAAAGGATTCATATCCTTCTCAAAGAGAGGCACTTCTACCACGTATGGAAAAAGCTAAAATGGGACTTTATTGCAATGTAAAGGTAAAAGAAGTAAAGCCGGATGGGGTTATATTTATTGATAGAGATGGAAATGAACAGTATGATAAAGCTGATATAGTTATGTACTGTTGTGGAAGTCGTGCCAATGAGGATATTGTCAAGAGCCTTACAGGTGTATGTGATAGGTTTGTGGTTACAGGTGACTCTAAAACAGCCGGAACAGTCAAGGAAGCAACTTATGAAGGCTTCTGTGCAGCAATGGATATACTATGACAATATAAATGAAATCGGTTTTACTTTGCTACACATAACTTGCTATACCTATAATTTTGATATAAAATAATCTTGAATAATTCCGGGAAAATAGTGGAAGTTAAACGCTCTGCCTTCCTGTTTGCCATAGGCATTAAGTCATGAAATTTTGAAATGGCCGGTTGTGATTAAAGTGCTTTTATTCAGCACTGCTTTAAACACAGTATCATTTGTAAGCTAATATGAAGAGTCATCTTCAAAATAGCCTGTAATAACCATAAAGGGCTCCTTTGTGTAATTTTGTTAAGTTTTGTCATCTTAATTTTATCACAAACGGACGCTCTTTTTTTGTGCGTTTGATAAGTGAAAGATAATATTTAGTAAAACATAGTAATAATGTGGCTTTCAGCCACTTTCATGTCGTTACTATGAATAACCCCGGATGAGTTATTATTAAAATTGAATATTGTCGAGTAATCTCTCCTATCGTGAAAGATTTTGTGGTAGAATAGGTATTAAATAAATCTAATGTGATGTTTAGGAGAACTTTAAATGATTAATATACGGAGGCTCTATGAATTACAAATTCCAATATAAGAATACAGCTTTTGAGTTGTTTAAGCTGTCTTTCTTCTTTTTATATTCTTCACTTGCGGGAATTGTAAATATTATTTTTACATTTGCGATGATTGCGCTTATAAGTTCAAGGTGGCATGAAGTAAATAATTTCCTTAGAGCAATACTCGTATTTGCCGTACTGTTCTTTGTGCTCTTTCAACCTTTTATGATGTATAACAGAGCAAGAGGGAATGTAAAATACACTGAAGGAACTGACACTTGAACTTGGGTGAAAAGAGGAATAACGGTAGAGGCGGAAGGAAAGCACGAATATATTGACTGGAGCAGGATCAAAAGCCGGAAAGAGATTTCCGGGAATGCTTATAATTTTTACCGACAATACAAACGGGATATATTTTTGACAAAGAGAATTGTAGGTAAAGACTACAAAAAGATATTTGATGATATTTTGGGGAAAAAAATAAAAAGGATGAAGAGAAAACTGATATGGCTTTTAATCATTTCCTTTATGATTATTAATACTTCATGTGTGAGAAAAAAGCCGGTTACCGAGTATGTTTTTACATATGCGGAAAATCACCCGAAAGATTATCCGACTACTCTCGGAGCATTTGAGTTTGCAAGACTTGTAGAGGAAAAGAGCAATGGGGAGAATAGTAATAGAGGTAGTATACGACGGTAAACTGGGAGATGAGTTAAGCGTTATAAAACAGCTGAAATTCGGCGGAATTGATTTTACCAGAGCCTCTATTTCACCGCTTTCAAATGATATAGAGGTTTTAAATGTTTTGCAGATGCCTTATTTATACAGGGATGAGGAGCATATGTGGAATGTTCTTTACAGTGAGATAGGAGATGAGATCCTTGCACAGTTTGAAGGTTCAGGTATTGAGCCGCTGTCATTTTATACTGCAGGTGCAAGAAACTTTTATAACAATGTAAGACCGATAGAAGATATATCGGATCTTTCGGGATTAAAAATAAGAGTACAGCAATCAGACCTTATGAAGGATATGATAAGAACTTTGGGAGCTGAACCTGTAGCACAGGAGTACAGTCTGGTTTACGGATCTCTTGAAAGAGGTGTGATAGACGGTGCTGAGAATAATATTCCGTCTTATATATCAGCTATGCACTATCAATATGCAAAATATTACACAAAGGATGAGCATACCCGAGTTCCTGAAATGCAACTTTGCTCTGATGTGACATGGAGTAAACTTTCAGAAAAAGACAGAGCAATTATAAAAGAGGCTGCAATAGAGAGCAGCATTTATGAAAGAGAAATATGGGCAAAACAGGAAAAAATATATGAGAAGGAGCTTGTCGATAAAGGTATAGAGATAAATACTTTATCAGGCGAGGAGAGAGCGAATTTCAAGAAAATCTTGGAGCCCCTTTATGAAAAAAATATTGTAAGGGCTATATGGATTTAATAAATAAAATAAATGAAAAAGTGAGGTGGCAAATGCAAAAGTTTAATTATTATTCACCGACAAGGATTGTTTTTCGGAGCAGGAACAAGTAATGATATAGGGAAAGTTTAATCAAAGAGTTTGGAGTAAAAAGGTTGCAGTTATCTTTGGCGGAAACAGTGCAAAAGAAAAAGCGGTCTGCTTGATTTGGTAGAAGAAAAGATAAAGTCTGAAGGTATAGATGTACTCTTACTTGGAGGAGTGGTTCCAAATCCGCTTTTAAGTAAGGCAAAGGAGATGACAAAGGAGGCCATCAAGTTCGGGGCTGAGTTTGTACTGGCGATAGGCGGAGGAAGTGTAATAGATACTGCAAAGTTTGTGGCAATAGGTGTTGCAAAGTCCGGATACAGATATAGAAGAGTTTTTTTCTTTCAAAGAAAGAAGGTGGAAAGATCTCATTCCTATAGGTTCGATTTTGACTATTGTCGCGGCAGGATCTGAAACAAGCGACTCTGCAGTTCTTACAGATGATGTAACCGGAAGCCATATAAAGAAAGGGATTAACACAGACTTTAACAGATGCAGGTTTGCGATAATGGATCCGGAGCTTACATATTCTTTACCTAAGTATCAGATAGGTGCCGGTGCGGCAGATATCTTTATGCATACATCTGAGAGATATTTTACAAATATTCTGGGCAATCATTTGACTGATGAGATGGCTGAGGGACTCTTTAGAGATATTATCAAATTTGGACCGAAGGCTGTCAAAAATCCGACAGACTATGAAGCTATGAGTGAAGTTATGTGGTGCGGAAGTGTATCACATATAGGACTTACAGGTCTTGGATCAAAAGGTGATACTCCAAGAGACGGTGACTGGTCATGCCATCAGCTTGGAATGGCCATATCAGCGCTCTTTGACTCCACACATGGTGCAACTCTAAGTGCGATTTGGGCTTCTTGGGCAAATTATGTAAAGAATGAAAATATAGAGCGATTTGCAAATTTTGCAAGAAAGGTATATGGAGTAGTTGAGGCTGATGATAAAAAGGCGGCTGATATAGGTATTGAAAAGACTGTTGAATTTTTCAAATCTGTCGGAATGCCTGTAAGCTTACATGAGCTTCTTAACAGAGAGGTAAGTGAAAAAGACTGTGAGGACTTGGCAATAAACTGTTCTTATAAGAAATCAAGAAGTATAGGAAGTTTTAAATCACTTGATTATAATGATATGTATAATATCTATATGGCTGCAAGATAATGCAAAAAGAAGGCTTTAGGAGTTGCATAAAGCCTTCTTTTAATTTTCAGTATCTCCACTTAAGCAAACCATATTTAGATATGTAAGAGTTATGATACCTGTTATCTGTAGTTACATCCCTTCCGAACCATGAAGGAGGGATGAAGGCATTTGCGTCTTCAACTGATTTGAATTCCACTTCAACAAGAACCAAGCTATGAAGATCACCCTTGAAAACATCAAGTTCCGCAACCAAGCCGTTTTCAAGCGGTATTTTATATCTGCTCTTTGAGATAATTATACCGTCACATTTTTTAATCATGTGATTAAAAGATTCTTCATTAAGCGGAAGATTATATTCGCTTCGTGACAGCAATCCGCTTCCTTTATAAGTAAGAACATAATCATCATTTTCTTTTCGGATTCTGACTACAGGATCTGTATTCAAATACCCTTGAGTCATATCTATTCTTTCAAAGGTGTCAAGTTTATCGGGGATTTCCTTTTACAAGAAATTTTCTTTCTATTTCTATATTTTTCCATAGTACTCCTTCGTATTATAAGTTGATTCTGCTTTATAAATTGTCTTATGTTTAAATTATAAGCCTGTTCCGGTTCAAAAATTAGTATACATAATTTTTTTGTACTAATTAAAGAAAAATATTTGAATATAAACGGCATAGAAAGCATTGTGGACTTTAAGCCATATTTGTTATAATATTCGTGCCTTTAATATATAAAGTGTAGGAAATATTTTTGGAGGAATTATGAATAATACATTTTTGATTGTTGCGATTGTAGTGGTAGTTTGGGCGGTGCTCTTTGTTATTATGATGAGCGTTAATAAAAAGAGACAGGCAAAGGCTAATGAATTTAATAATGAGAATAGAGACAGAGCCATTGTACATCTATATGGAAAAGATTTAAAAATTGACGGAAATGATATTTCACATTTTGATACAACTACCGGTGAGAGTCTGGAAAAGATTGTAGCGCTTGATGCCGGTAAACATAGCTTTGAGGGTGTTTTTGAAACTACTGCGGTAGGTGCTGCAGGTAAAAATATAAATATAAAGACGGAGAATTTGCAGTTTGAAGTGAATTTGCAGAGCGGACGTATTTACTCTGCAGGTATATATGATTATTCACCTGAGGATAGAGAGCGCTATGTAAAGGAATATGGCAGCAGGGTGGAGGATATTCTTGTAATGCCTTTAAGCCTTTACAAGGAGAGTGATTACGCAAGAGGCTGCCTGGTAGTAACATGCGATAAGTAATTTTAAATTTAAAACTTTTTAATCACTGTTGTATGAGATCTATCTTTATGTTATAATGGCTAATTAGATATGCCTCTTTAGGCATTTATGAAACAAGGAGAAACTTTAATGAGCGTAGAAGTACAAAAATTAGAAAAAAACATGGCAAAGCTTACAGTCACAGTAGAAGCTAAAGAATTTGATAAGGCTATAGCTGATTCCTTTAAGAGAAATAAAAATAAATTCAATGTTCCGGGATTTAGAAAAGGACATGTTACACAGGAAGTTTTTGAGAAGATGTATGGTTCAGACAACCTGATTCCTGATGCTATAGATTTTATGCTTGATGCAACATACCCAAGCGCAGTAAGAGACAGTGAGCTTGAAATCGTTTCAAGACCACAGATAGAGATTAAGAATGCTAAAAAAGGCGAAGATTTCGTATATGAGGCATTGGTTGCAGTTAAGCCGGCAGTAACTCTTGGTGAGTACAAGGGTATCGAAGTAAAGAAGGCTGACGAAGTTGTTAACGATGATGATATAGCAAGTGCATTAAAGAGCGAGCAGGAGAAGAACGCAAGACTTATCACTGTTGAGGGAAGAGCTGTAGAAAACGGAGACAATATTTCACTTGATTTCGAGGGAAGCATTGACGGAGTTCCTTTTGACGGCGGTAAGGGCGAGGATTATCCTCTTGTTATCGGTTCAGGTGCATTTATTCCGGGATTTGAGGATCAGATCATAGGACATAATGTTGGAGAGGCTTTTGATGTAAATATCACTTTCCCTGAGAACTATCAGATGAAGGACCTTGCAGGTAAGGCTGCAGTATTTGCCTGTACCGTAAAGGAAATAAAGAAGAAAGAACTTCCTGAGCTTGATGATGATTTCGCAAGCGAGATCAGCGAGTTCGATACAATGGCTGAGTACAAGGAAGATTTGAAGAAGCAGCTTTCAGAGGCTAAGGCAAAGAGAGCGGCTACAGAGAATGAGAATGCTGTTGTGGATAAGTTGATTGAGACTTCTACTATGGATATTCCTGAGCCTATGGTTGAAGCACAGGTTGAAGGACTTGTGGCAGACTATGGCAGAAGAATGGAGAGCCAGGGTATTACACTTGATCAGTACCTTCAGATTACAGGTATGACAAAGGCTGATTTAAACAATCAGTTTAAGCCGCAGGCATTAAAGCAAATCAAGACAAGACTTGTACTTGAGGAAGTTGCAAAGGCTGAGAAGATTACCGTAAGCGAGGCCGAGATAGATGAAGAGCTTCAGAAGATAGCAGATTCTTATAAGATGGACTTGGAAAAGATTAAAGGATTCTTTGGCGAGAATGAGAGAAAGCAGATGACTGATGATCTTGCAGTTCAAAAAGCTATTGACTTTTTAGTAAAAAATGCTAAATTAGTATAAACCAATTTAAAAATAAGTCAGCCATAAGGCTGGCTTATTGGAGTATTAAAGGATTTTAAAAAATCTTAAAGAATAGGAGAGTTATGAGTTTAGTACCTACAGTCATTGAGTCTACAAGCAGAGGCGAGAGAGCTTTGATATATACTCAAGACTTTTAAAGGATAGAATAATTTTCTTGGGAGAAGAGGTAAATGATGTTACTGCAAGTCTTGTAGTAGCACAGATTCTTTTCCTTGAATCGGAAGATCCTACAAAGGATATCAATCTTTATATAAACAGCCCGGGCGGAAGCGTTGTGGCAGGTATGGCTATATATGATACAATGCAATATGTAAAATGTGATGTATCAACCATATGTATGGGTATGGCTGCAAGCATGGGCGCATTCCTTTTGGCAGGTGGTACAAAGGGTAAAAGATATGCTCTTCCAAATGCCGAGATAATGATTCACCAGCCTTCAGGCGGCGCACAGGGTCAGGCCAGCGATATAAAGATTGTTGCAGAACAAATATTAAAGACAAAACAGAAATTAAATAAAATATTGGCGGAGAATACAAATCAGCCGATAGAAGTCATAGAAAGAGATACCGAAAGAGACAATTATATGTCTGCCGAGGAAGCTCTTTCTTATGGAATCATAGATAAGGTTATAGAACACCACTAAGGAGGTATCATGGCCAATAAGGACAAAATATGTTGCTCATTTTGTGGAAAAACATCCGATCAGGTTAGACGACTTCTTTCAGGTCCGAACGGAGTATATATTTGTGATGAATGTATAGAATTATGTTCAGAGATACTTGAAGAGGAGCTTGACGGGGTATCTGACTACTATGATGCTTCAAATGAAATAAATCTTTTAAAACCGAAGGAAATCAAGAATTTCCTTGATGATTATGTAATCGGACAGGATGATGCAAAGAAGGTATTGTCTGTAGCGGTATACAACCATTATAAGAGAATTAAATCAAAGAAAAGCTCAGAAGTTGAGATTCAAAAGAGTAATATACTTATGCTTGGACCTACAGGTTCGGGTAAAACATATTTGGCACAGACTCTTGCAAAGATTTTAAATGTACCTTTTGCTATAGCAGACGCTACTACACTTACAGAGGCGGGATATGTCGGAGAAGATGTTGAGAATATTCTTCTTAAACTTATTCAGGCGGCTGACGGTGATGTCAAGAGAGCTGAATATGGAATCATTTATATAGATGAGATAGATAAAATAACAAAGAAGTCTGAGAATGTATCTATCACCAGAGATGTGTCGGGTGAGGGTGTACAGCAGGCTTTACTGAAAATACTGGAAGGCAGTGTGGCTTCGGTACCGCCACAGGGCGGAAGAAAGCATCCTCAACAGGAACTTATCCAGATAGATACTACAAATATACTGTTCATATGCGGCGGTGCATTTGACGGACTTGAAAAAATAGTTGAGAACAGACTTTCAAAGGGCAGCATAGGATTTAATTCAGATGTTGTGGAAAAGGGCTCAAAGTCTATAGATGAGCTTTTCAAGATGGTACTTCCGGGAGATTTGACCAAGTTCGGTCTTATACCTGAGTTTATAGGCCGTGTACCCGTAACAGTATCACTTGATATGCTTGATAAAGATGCACTTGTACAGATAATGACAAAGCCTAAGAACGCTATTACTAAGCAGTATCAAAAGCTTTTTGAGCTTGATGACGTTAAGCTTGAGTTTGATCAATCTGCGGTTGAAGAAGTGGCCAACCTTGCGCTTGAGAGAAAAATCGGTGCCAGAGGCTTAAGATCTATACTTGAGGGTGTTATGACGGATATGATGTATGAAATACCTTCAGATCCGAATATAGGTATTTGTACTATTACAAAAGAAACGATTGACGGTGGAGAACCTGATATTGTGTACAGAGATAAATCTGTAAGATCAAAAAAGAGAAAAGAAACAGACGAAAACAGCGAAATTGCTTAAATTTAATTTTACCCTCGGATATCAGCCGGGGGTATTATATTAGGGAGTAAATGAATAAATTAAAAACAATATTGATAAGGAATCAAATCATCTTTCCGGGAGAGGTGATAGGGTTTTCATCAGCAGACAGCAATATAATAAAGGCACAGCTGGATGCTTATGAGAATGATGAAGAACTCTTTATTTTAAGATACAAAGCGGACAATGAAGAGGAGAGAAAAGACAGTGCATATACTGAGACCAACGGTGTAATTGCAAAGGTTGAGAGTGTAAAAACAAAGATAACGGTGTAATAGAGGTTGTAGTAAGAGCCTTAAGACGCGGTAAGTTGATTTCTCTAAATAATTATGCCGAAAATGAATATGAGGCGGAAGTAGAAGAGTATATACAGTCGGATGAAGGCTTTGACAGAATGTTAAACAGTCTGCAGCTGACAATGAGAGGCTATAGCGATGTAAATGAGAGATTTAAAAAACATATCTTAAACGAATTGCTTGCTATCGATAATCTGCCTGAGCTTTTGGACAGATTAAGACTTGCTCTAAACCTTGATTATGAGAAGAAAAAGATTATAAATGCCGCGAAGACACCGGTTGAAGAGTCTATGTTGCTTATGGAAATTATGAGCGAGGCCATAGACAGAAAAGAGATTGCTGAAAAAAAAAAATCGGAAGTAGATAAGGACATTTCAAAGAATCAAAGAGATTATATTCTCAGAGAGCATTTGAAGGTAATCCAAAATGAAATGGCAAAAAACAGCGGCTATGAGACTGTTTCCGACGAGTACGAAGAGAAACTTAAAAACTTGGCGCTTGCTGATGAATATAAAGAGAAGATAAAAAAGGATATTTTCAGACTTAATACAGCCGGAAGTAACGGTGCAGAGGGAAATGTAATCAGGACATATCTGGACACTGTTTTTGAAATGCCTTTCGGTGTATACAGTGAAGATTTTAATGATATTGTTCGGGCAAAAAATATTTTGGATGAGGACCATTACGGACTTGAAAAAGTAAAGGACAGAATACTTGAATATCTATCTGTAAGAATATTAAATCCGACAGGAAATTCACCTATACTTTGTCTTGTAGGCCCACCGGGAACAGGTAAGACTTCAATTGCAAAGAGTGTTGCAAAGGCACTTGGAAGAAAGTATGTAAGAATAAGTCTTGGCGGAGTGGGAGATGAGGCTGAAATCAGAGGACATAGAAGAACCTATGTGGGTGCTATGCCGGGAAGAATAGTGGAAGCTATAAAGCATGCCAAAGTTGCAAATCCGCTGCTTTTGTTGGATGAGATAGATAAAAGTTCAAAAGATTATAAAGGTGATGTTTCTGCAGCACTTTTGGAGGTGCTTGACGGAGAACAAAATAAGACCTTTAGAGACAGATATCTTGAAATACCTCTTGATTTGTCTAAGGTTTTATTTATAGCTACAGCAAATACTCTGGATACTATTCCAAGACCGCTTCTTGACAGAATGGATATAATTGAAATCAGCTCATATACCGAAAATGAAAAATATCATATTGCAAAGAACTACCTTGTTCCGAAGGAAGTGGAAGCAAACGGCATGAAGGATAAGGGAATTCATTTCAGCGATAAGGCTATAAAGAAGATAATCTATAATTATACAAGAGAGGCCGGAGTAAGAAATCTTTCAAGAAGGATCGGGGATATCTGCAGAAAATGTGCCAGAGAATCACTTGAGGGTAAAAAGAGTTTTAAAATCACAGAGAAAAACATCGGCAAATACCTTGGAAAAGAAAAAGTAAGACATGATGAGGTTGAAAAAGAGCCACAGGTCGGAATGGTAACAGGACTTGCATGGACAAGTGTGGGCGGAGATACTTTAAGTATCGAGGTAAATATAATGCCTGGAAAAGGAGTACTTACACTTACAGGAAATATGGGTGATGTAATGAAGGAGAGTGCCGGAATTTCAAAGAGTCTTGTAAGAAGCATGGCAAAGGAATATGATGTAGAAGAAGGATTCTTTGAAAAGAACGATATACATTTGCATATACCTGAGGGTGCAGTACCTAAGGACGGTCCAAGTGCCGGAGTGACGATGACCACCGCAATCATTTCTGCTATTACAGGAAACCGGTAAGAGCCGATGTGGCAATGACAGGAGAGATAACACTAAGGGGCAAGGTGCTTCCTATAGGAGGTTTAAAAGAAAAGCTTCTGGCTGCCAAGCTTGCGGGAGTAAAGACGGTATGTGTGCCGAAGGAAAATGAAGCGGATGTATCCGAATTGTCGGCAGAAATAACAGGCGGTTTGGAAATCGTATATGTCAAGGATATAAAAGAAGTCCTAAAGATAGCACTTACAGATTAAAATTTCGATGTAATAATAAAAGAATATAAATGAGGTACTTATGATAATAAAAAAAGCGGAGCTGGAGACGGTATGCGGTATAACCAGTACATTTCCTGAAAATACAGACCCGGAAATAGTCTTTGCAGGTAAGTCAAATGTAGGAAAATCATCATTGATAAATTCTCTTATGAACAGGAAATCTTTGGCAAGGACATCAAGTCAACCGGGAAAGACGCAGACAATAAATTATTATAAAGTGAATGATGATCTATATTTCGTTGACCTTCCGGGGTACGGTTATGCCAATGCAAACATTGCCACGAAGGAAAAATGGGGTAAGATGATAGAAAAGTACCTACATACTTCAAAGCAAATCAGATGTATATTTTTGCTGATTGATATAAGGCATGAGCCCGGTAAAAATGATAAGCAGATGTATGATTGGATTGTATATAACGGATTTCAGCCTATAATTATAGCTACAAAGCTTGATAAGTTAAAAAGAAGTCAGGTGGCTAAATGCGTTAAGGTCGTTAGAGAAGGACTTGGATTACCTAAGAACGGCGTGCTTATACCCTTCTCATCACAGACCAAACAGGGCAGAGAAGAAGTATATGAATTTATAGAAAATCTTTTGGCAGAGGAACAGGTTTAATTTATTAGAAAGAGGCTGTATGGATATTTTAAGAGATTTGATGGATTTTTTGGATTCATCAGTGACAATGTTTCATGCGATAAATGAATGCGAAAAAAGTTTTACAAAAATCAGGTTTTACTTATCTGCCTGAAAATGAAAAATGGAATATAAACAAAGGAAAGTACTATACAAAAAGAAATTCATCAAGTCTTATAGCTTTTGATATAGCTGAAGGAGATTATCATTTTCAGATAAGTGCCGCACATTCCGATTCACCAACATTTAAGCTTAAGGATAAACCTATAATAGAAGCAAACGGCTATTTAAAGCTGAATGTGGAAGGTTATGGAGGTATGATTAATGCCACATGGCTTGATAAACCTCTGACACTGGCAGGAAGAGTTATGGTAAATACCGATAAAGGTATTGAAACAAGACTTCTTCATATAGATAGAGATTTACTTATTATTCCAAATGTACCTATACATTTTAACAGGGAGATAAATAAGGGATTTGCTTTTAATAATCAAGTTGATATGCTTCCGGTATTCAGTGCAGGCAGTCTTAAAGAAGCTGACTTTGACAATATGATTGCAAAGGAACTGGGTATAGAGCCTGAGGCTATACTTGCAAAAGATTTATATCTGGTAAACAGACAAAAGGCGGCGGTTATCGGATTTGATAATGAGCTTATATCAAGCGGAAGACTTGACGATCTGGAGTGTGTTTACACATCGCTTAGAGGATTTGTTGAGGCTGAAAATACAAATCATATAAATGTCTTTGCGGTATTTGACAATGAAGAGGTGGGCTCTGTTACAAAGCAGGGTGCTATGTCTACATTCCTTGCAAGCACACTTGACAGATTAAATACCGCACTTGGAAAATCAAAGGAAGAGTATTACAGGGCTATAGCAAAGAGTATGCTTATCAGCTGCGATAATGCACATGCCGTTCATCCCAATCACCCTGAACTGTTTGATGTAAAGAACAGACCGGTTTTAAATCAAGGAATTGCAATTAAAGAAAGTGCAAATCAAAAATATACAACAGATGCATTCAGCAGAGCGATACTTAAAAAGATTCTTGAGAAGAAAAATATACCTTATCAGACTTTTGCAAACAGAAGCGATATAGCGGGTGGTTCAACTCTTGGAAATCTTTCAAATACCGTTGTAAGTATGAATGCTGTGGACATCGGATTGCCGCAGTTGGCAATGCATTCCGCATATGAGACTGCAGGTGCAAAGGATGTAGGATATGCTTTTGAGACACTTAAAGCCTTTTTTGAAGCAAATATTGATATAAAAGATGACAAGGTCGCTGTAGAGGTTTAAATGGAAGAAAATAAGAATGACATATATTTTAAATGGGGTTTAACAGCAGTTGCGGTTATAGTAATAGCCCTTGTGATATCTTGATTTTCAGTAAACTGGGGATTATTGCTACAGCCATAAGCACTATAATATCAACCGTTTCTTCAGTGCTTTACGGTGTGGTGATGGCGTTTTTGATGGCACCGGTATATGATCGTATCGGAATATGGGTGGGTGAGATATTATCATCACTGTTTCCAAAGTGGAAGAAATCCGATAAGTATGCGAAGATGATAGCCACTCTGGCCTGCCTTGTAATACTTATTTTGGTAGTGTTTGCTTTGATAATGATGATTATACCTGAGCTGGTAAACAGTATCACAAATGTTATCAGCTACGCACCTTCGGGTACACAGAATCTGGAAGCCTGGCTTAAGGATATACTGAATAAAAATCCGAATCTGGAGAAACTTATAATCGGGAATTATCTGGATATAAGTGCGAGACTTAGCGATATAGCCACTACAACGGTTTTGCCTAATGTAAATACCTATATAAAGAATCTCTCAAGTGGTGTAATCAATGCTCTTGGTGTGGTCGTAAATATTATTATCGGCTTAATGGTAATGATGTATCTTCTAAATATGAAAACCACGCTGGCATCACAGTCAAAGAAAATAGTGTATGCAGTTGCAGGAGTAAAGATAGGAAATGAAATAGTTACAGAGGCTAGATATATCAAGAATATGTTTGAAAAGTTTATTGTAGGTAAGATAATAGATTCTATTATAATAGGAATAATAAACTATGTATTTATGGCCATAATACATATGCCGTATGCTCTGCTTATAAGTGTGGTGGTAGGTGTAACCAATGTAATACCTTTCTTCGGACCTTTTATAGGTGCAATTCCAAGTATTATACTTTTGCTTCTTATATCGCCTGTTACGGCACTTCAGTTTGCCGTATGGATTTTGATATTGCAGCAGGTGGACGGAAATATTATCGGACCTAAGATACTGGGACAGACTACAGGACTTCCAAGCTTTTGGGTACTGTTTTCGATACTGTTATTTGGCGGACTTTTCGGTATTGTGGGAATGATAATAGCTGTGCCTACTTGGGCTATAATATACAGGACTATAAGCAGGCTTTCAGAGCATTTCTTAAAGAAAAAGGGATTGGAGCCTGACAGCAAACATTACATGGACCTTGATCATATAGATGAAGAAACAAAGAAATATATAAAATTAGAATAATTTATTTGCCCCTCATTTGATAAAAATAATGAGGGGTGTTTTTTAGGAGGAGAAATGACAAAGGAAAACTTACAGTATATAGAAAATGTAAAAGCCGGGGATATACCTTGGCACAGAATAACCACAACTTATAAAAGGGCTACCGACTTTCCTAAGTACTTTGAAATCTTAAACGATATGAATGATAAAGAAGCAATAGAGACGGCAGGAGAGGAGATAGCCATGGGAATTGAACATCAGTCCACACTGTGGCATGCAACACCTTTTGCCTGTATATTCCTATACAGAGTCTTTAAAAAGGCTTTAGAGGACAGAGATAAAAAACCTGTAGCGGCCTATCTTGTACCGGAGCTTGCGGAATTGTTCGGATATATAGCTGAAGCGGTAAATATTGTCGAAGATATGGAACATGCAGATCCTTTACTGAACTTTAAAGATATGATTGATGAAAAGTATCTTTGGTCCGAAGTTTATGATGAGGAAGAGGATGAAATGAGATGGGAAGAAGAAGATGTATTTCCGGATGATTTGTTTTACAGCTTTTACTACTATTCAAAACAGGTGTTGCTGCTTTTAAAACCTTTATTAAAACAGGCGGATGATGAATGTTCTAAGAAATTATATGAGCTTATAAAAGAATAGGAGACGGAATATGAAGACATTAAAGAGAATATTGCTTGGATTTGTAATTATTATAGCGGCAGTAACTTGTTTGTGGTTTGGTAGATTTAAAGTGGAAGAAATAAGTGCTCATAAAAAAATAGCGGATATAAATTCATATATGAAGACCGTGGATGATATAAAAGTATCGGATAATGTAAATGTAGTTGCGATAGGAGAGGCAGCTCACGGCTGTAAGGACTTTCAGGAACTTAAGCTTTCGGTATTAAAGAAAATGGTGAAAGATTATGACTTCAGAGCGTTTGCCCTTGAAGCTGACTATGGTGAGTGTGCCACAATAAACAGATATATTCAAGGCGGTGACGGAGATATAGAAAGTATTGTAAAGACATTTTCATTTCCTATATATCGTACAAAACAGATGGAAGAGCTTATTTCATGGATGAGAGAATACAACAGTACTGTAAGCGAAGGTGAGAAGCTTAGATTCTACGGATTTGATATGCAAAATCCTGAAACAAGTTATGAGTTTTTAAAAAATTACTGCATATCAAAAGGACTTACAAGTGCAGAGGAGTTTGATAAAAATCTCGACTGTATAGAAAAAGGTGAGATAAGTGTAGAGAGTGCAAAAGCCGTTATTGATTTCGTTACCGACGTGAAAGAAAAAATCGGTGATATAGATGTAGCAAATGCCGATGACAGAGATGCGGTATTTGAGTTAAATACTGTAAGACAGTCAATGGAGACTTTCACTAACAGCAATGAATCATATTATACTCTCAGAGACAGTGATATGGCAGGCAATATAGAAGCCGTTTTGGATATAGAAAAGAAAATAGGTAGCGGAAAGCTTGTTATAGCGGCACATGACGGACATATAGCAAAGATCGGTAACGGATATACATCTATGGGAGCCGTTTTATCAAATGATCTTAAAGATGCTTACTACAGTATAGGCACAGATTTTTGGAAGGTCACAGACAATATTAAGGTCCTTGAAAAGAAAAAAAGAAGTATACAAAGTTTTATTTCAGCCGATCCGCTTGCGGGACAGGCAAGATTTGCAAAAGATAAGCAGTATTTATTGGACTTTTCCGATATAAAGGAGGGAGACAGTCTATACAGTCTGATAAACTCTCCGTTAAGAATGGGATCCCTTGGAGAAGGATATACATGGATGATGAGGATAGTACAGAGCAGTTACAGACCTAAGGCGATGCCAAGCGATCTGTATGATGCAATGATTTTTGTATACGAAGGTAGTCCGATAGAGATAATAGAATAATATTGTATTAAAATTTACATAGAAACTTGTTTTTTGCGGACAAAGTGATATACTCCTAGTTAGCGATATCTAACCGGGAGGTTTTTTAATGAATATGTTAAATATAATTATAGTATTAATTGTTGCGGCAATAGTTGTATTCGGTTCGATCAACTATATAAAGAAACTGAAAAAAGGCGGAGATTGCTGTCCTGAGCATGAAGAAGCTACCAAGTCCGTAAAAAGTAAAGGATAGAGATAAGTCACATTATCCGTATGAAGCCAAAGCTTGCCATTGACGGTATGAGTCGCAATAACTGTGTAAGAAACGTAGAGAATGCACTGAATGCTCTTGACGGAACTTGGGCAACTGTAAGCCTTGAAGATAATATGGCGACAGTCCTTTTAAAAAATCCGCCTGATATTGAGAAGCTTTCAAAGGCGGTAGCGGATGCAGGATATATGGTATTAAAGAGAAAAATCAAAGATATAGCCTTAATAATATGTATATGTTATAATAAATATTACAAAGTATGAATATATCATATACTGTGAGTAGAAAGGAAAAGTTTATGTCAAAGAAGATTAAAGTTTTTTTTATGATTATACCTGTCCGTTTTGTTATAAAGGTTTAAAGGAACTTGGAGATATTCTTCCGGATTATAAAACTGTAGAGATTGAATGGTCCCCATGTGAAGCTCATCCAAGACCTGAACCTGCAAGAGTGCATTCAGATTTGGCCGCACAGGTAGGGTTTTATTTGGCGGAAAACGGCTTTAATATCAGAAAGTACAATGATTCGGTGTTTGAAGCACATTTTGAGAATCAGCAAAGAATTGATGATGTAGAGCTTTTGGCTGATTTGGCCGAAGCTGCAGGCGCAAAGAGAGAAGATATCCTTACCTTGCTTAATGAAAACAGGAATGCAAAGAAAGTGGAAGATTCAAACATTGAAGTTTGGCAGACTTTGGAGATTCAGGCCGTACCTTCTTATGTATACGGTGATAAGATGGCGGCATCGGGAGGCGGACTTTTGGTTCCTATCAGCAAAGTTGCAGAGCTTTTTAAACTTGCTTCAAAGAATGAATAAAGTGTAATTTTGTGTAGAAATTTACAAAAAGTTACTTAAAAAAATATTTAACAAAGTTTTATAGATAACATAAGAGATATCACGTTATTATATATAAATTAATGTATTTTAACGTGATTTTTTTATGCAGAAAAACCGAAAAAAATAGAGTACTTGAGCCTTTTTTTAATGCTTCGCAAAGAGAATGCAACATTTTTCTTATTGACATTTAACATTTATGTAATATAATTAGTGTATCCCGACGAACAAAAGATTCGTTCTTTGCAAGAAAGGAAGTAAATGATAAATAAAATAAAAAAGGTTACTTTAGTAGCATGTGTATTTTCTGCGTTGATGGCAGGAAGTGCTTATGCAGCTACACAGGCGGAGGTTGACAAAGTTACAGGTCCCGCATTCGGTTTGAATGCCGATCAGTATGAAACAACGCTTGACTCATATAAACAACAGCAGGAAGCTGAGCTTGTAGCAAAGGAGGATGCGGAAATAGCTGCTCTTAGAGAAGCGGCTAAGGGAAGATCCATAGGTAAGTTTAAAGCCTATGCCTACTCACATGATTGCGATCCTTCAAATATAACAAAAGCAGGCACAACACCGGTTGTTGGAAGAACTATTGCGGCTGACTGGTCAGTGCTCCCAAGGGGTACAAGAGTCCGCATCGGAAATAGTGATACTATCTATGTTGTTGAGGATACAGGTGGTAATATCAAGGGAAGAACCATTGATATCTATATGAACAATGATAGTGAAGCCAGAGCGCACGGAGTAAGATATCCGGAACTTTATATTGTTGAAGGCGATGCGAAGGAAGCTCAGCAAAAGATTGAAGCAATCTTGGCAAGAAGAGCTGAAAGACAGGCCGGACAGAATCAGTAAAAATAGAATACAGCAAATAAGTTAATATAAAAGAACAGTTAGACATAGTTACAGCAGGTAACGTGAGCAATATACAGCATATATAGCTCAGAGGCCTCTTTATCAAGAAGGGGTAATATAGTTAATACATTTGCAAAAGGGATATTAGAGAGAAAATCATTTCGGTTTTCTCTTTTTTATATTTTGTGTATTAAAAAAGGTCCTAATTTCTTCCGAAGTAATAAAACGGAAAAATTAAGACCTTTATATATTATTTTGCAAACTGTCTTGGTGGTGTATTTTCATTAAGAAGCTCAAACTTATATCCGTCAGCTTTCAGTCTCTCTATGATTGTAGGGAGAGCGTCGTGTACGAATGCGGTATTCGGCATATCATGCATAAGTAAAATGGAGTGAGTATTCTCATTTACCTGTCTGATAGTCTGGTCGATAAGTTCCTGACCTCTCTTGCCCTCTACGTCACCGTCAAATGAGTTCCAGTCAAAGTATACTATTCCTCTGTCTCTTACAGCCTGTAAAAGCTGAGGTCTTATAGCTTTATTATAGCTTGCATTGCTTCCGCCCGGGAAACGAAGCATAGTGCTGTGCTCACCTGTAGCCTTAAATATAAGATCGTCCATAGCGTCATAGTCTGCCATAAAAGCATCTACGGAAGCATATATCTGCTTGTAGTTATGTGTCAAACTGTGAACGGCTACATTATGTCCTCTGTCTTTTATCTGCTTAAGCATATTTATCAGAGGTTCAGTATCCATATACTGTGCTGTAACAAAGAAACAAGCCTTGATATTGTACTGATCCAAGATATCCAAAAGTCTTGGTGTACCTGTCCAAGGACCGTCGTCAAATGTGAAATAAACAACCTTTTCATCCGGACCCGGATTGCTTGCAGGTACTGTGGTGGTTTCAGCCGTTGTATCCGTCTCACTCTCGGATATTGCATTGATTTCACCGTCGGTTGAAGTTTCGCTTTGATTTACTTCTACAGTTTCATTTGCATTCTTTGAGGAATCGGCTACTTTTACATTCTTTTTTTACGTGACTGCCATCCATAGGCAACCATTGCCGTAAAAACATACAACAAAAAATTAAAACTACAATCGGGACGAAAATATTCTTTCGTCTTCTTCTACTTCTCTTTTTCATTTCTACCTTCCTTATATAAATTGAATGCCCTGAGTTGTGTGGAATCTACGATAGACAAAATATAAGATGTAGATGACATACAGAGTATTCGATACATTTACCTAGTATAGCAGATAATACTATATTTGTGTTGATAAATTTCTTAAATACTTTTAAAGGAATATGTAATTGCTCTTTAAGCAGTAGATGAATAGAAATAAAGTTTATTTTTAATACTTATGTTGACAATCTGAAAATATATAGATATTATGTCTGTGTTCAGTTTTTAATGTAAAGGAATGATTTTATGGTATATATATGGCTTATTTTAGGCTTCGTATGTCTTGTGGGAGGAGCTAATTTTTTTGTTGAGGGTGCTTCGGGAGTGGCAAGAAAGTTGAATGTCCCTTCGGTTGTAATAGGGCTTACTATAGTGGCTTTCGGAACCAGTGCACCTGAGGCGTCGGTAAGTATTGATGCGGCATTAAAGGGCAACAATGCAATAGCGCTGAATAATGTAATCGGCTCCAATATATTTAATCTTCTGGCTGTAGTGGGAATTTGTGGAATTATACATGCTATGCCGGTGGATAAGGCGCTTTTGAAATTTGATTATATTGTAAATATTGTTATAACAATATTGTTGCTTGGATTTGTTTTCTTTTTAAGCGGCATAGACAGAATTGCCGGAGTTATTTTCCTGCTGATTTTTATAGCGTATATGATATACACTATAAGACTTGCATTAAAGGGAAGCAATGACGCTAATGATGAAAAGAAAAAGAATTTACCTATACCTTTGGCCATTGTTTATATAGTGGGAGGACTTGCTCTTGTAGTGTTTGGCGGTGACAAGGTAGTGGAGTCCGCTTCCGAAATAGCGTTGATGTTCGGAATGAGTGAGACTTTGGTCGGACTTACAATAGTCGCTATAGGAACATCACTTCCTGAACTTGTGACAAGTATTGTAGCATCAAGCAAGGGAGAGAATGCGCTTGCCCTTGGAAATGTCGTAGGTTCAAATATATTCAATATAATATTTATTCTGGCATTTTCATCGGTACTTAATCCGATAGGTGCGGAAGTTGTGGCTGTATACGATACATTCTTTTTGATTTGTGCAAGTTTGATGGTATATATACTTGCCAAGAATGACGGTGAGATATCAAAAAAAGAAGGCCTCGCAATGGTAGCGGCCTATATAGCGTATACTGTATATATTATTTTAAGATAAGAAAAAAGTACCGGTTGTGGGCCGGTACTTTTTATGTTTATGCCAGGAACGGGACGAGGAATAGGAATCCGCATCCGATGATTATTCCCGTTACAATAAGAACTATAGCGCAATATCCCATAATATCTCTTGCACCGAGACCTGCTATACCGAGAGCCGGTAAAGCCCAGAACGGTTGAAGCATATTTGTCCATGCATCACCCCATGCAATAGCCATGGCTGATACCGCAGGAGAAACACCGAGAGCGTTTCCGGCAGGCATTACGATAGGAGCCTGTACAGCCCACTGACCGCCACCTGAAGGTACGAAGAAGTTTACAATACCTGCTGAAAGGAAAGTAAACAACGGGAATGTAGTCTGATTTGATATATTTACAAAGAAATCACTTATAGCACCTGCAAGTGACTGTCCTGTAGGACCTGTAGCAGTCATAATGCCCATGATACCTGCATAGAACGGGAACTGTAATATAATACCTCCGGCACTCTTTGCGGCATCTGTAATAGCGTTTACATAACTTATAGGTGTTCCGTGGAATATAATTCCAAGTGTAAGGAAAATCAAATTTACTACATTAAGAGAGAGTGTGATACTTCCCTTGGTTTTAAATGTATATACCAGATACAATATAGCAAATAATGCTGTAAGTAATGAAAGTAACGGACAGTTCTCAAGCCATTCAGCCGGTGTTTTTGAAACAGGTTTATTTTCCGGTACTTCAGTATCCAATAAAAGCTTAGGGTCTACAGTAACTGTATTCTCAGGTGTAGGATGCATCTGTGCATTTACAAATGCTATAACTATAATTATAGCTATAACAATTATAAGATTCCAAGATGAGAAGATGGTAAGCGATGTCGGAATGGATTCCGTTACCGCACCTGCTGTTTGCTTTCCTATAGCTTCACTGTATGATGCAAGCTGTAGAGGTATGGAACCTGAAAAACCTGCATGCCAGATTACGAGCCAGAGTATGCAGATGCGATAAGAAGTCTGTAGTCAACACCTTTTACCTTCTTTGCAATTTCCTTTGCAAGTATAGCACCGACTACAAGTCCGAATCCCCAGTTAAGCCAGCAGGCAATCATTGAAACTACCGTAATAAAAATAATTGCCGATGTAGGAGATTTTGGAACTTCCACTGCCGCATTTATAGCTCTCTTTACCGGAGGTGCGGTAGCAAGTGCCGTACCCAGTACAAGTACCAAAGCCATCTGCATTGAGAATCCTAGTAGGGACCACATACTTTCGCCCCAAGCGTTTGCTATTTCAAACGGATTCATTTTGCTGACAGGCATTGCAGCGGCAAAAACAAGAATAGTAAGTACGATACAAAAAATAAATGCGTCCGGCAAATATTTCTGAACAATATTTACACATGCGTTTGTAAATTTCTTAAACATTTATCTGCCTCCTTTTTGCAAATTGTTTAATTATTAACATTATTATATCAATCCGATATCCGTTTTTTTCCAGTCTAAAAAAATAACGAAAAATATATAAATATATTATATATATCACACAAAAATATCTTTGTAATTAGTATTTTCTGATACTGAAGTCATCCGATATGAGATTATAAAAGACCGGAATGTCGATCTTAAAAGAGATTAATCTTTTAAATACGGCATCCCGGTCATGGGAATTTAAATTATACTAAAATAAATTAGAATGTCTTTAAATCATCTGCAACCTTAAGAGGTGCCTCTGTCTTTGCTATAACATCTTCCACACTTACGCCCTCAGCTACTTCTGTAAGCACAAGACCTTCATCGGTAACCTTTATTACAGCCAATTCTGTGACAATTTCATCAACTGCATGAATAGCTGTAGCAGGGAGTGTGATATCTTTTAAAATTTTCGGTGCACCGTCTTTTGCAGTATGTGTCATAGCGACAACAACCTTCTTTGAACCTGTAACAAGATCCATAGCACCGCCCATACCGGGTACCATTTTACCCGGAACTATATGGCTTGCAAGATTTCCGTGAGCATCCACCTGCAATGCACCTAAAACGGTCATATCAACATGGCCTCCTCGAATAATCATAAATGAGAATGCACTGTCAAAGTATGCGGCACCCGGAAGCACGGTAACATTTTGTCCGCCGGAATTAATTAAATGTTTATTTGCTGTTGCACTTGAAGCCAAAGGTCCCATACCGAGGATTCCGTTTTCTGACTGAAGTGTAATTTCTATACCCTCAGGTACATAGTCAGCCACCATAGTAGGAAGTCCTATACCTAAGTTTACCACGTCACCATCGTTTAAATCTCTTGCAACACGTCTTGCAATTCTCTCTTTTGACATTATGACTCACCTCCTACAAGATAATCTACAAATATTGCAGGTATTGCAACATTTTCAGGCTGGATATCGCCTACAGGAACTATAAGTTCCGCACCTGCAATAACAACATCGGCAGCAGTTGCCATAACCGTATTGAAGTTTGCTTGTAGCAGTAAAGTAAAGGTTTCCCTTCTTATCGGCTATTGTTGCACCGATAAGTGCAAAGTCGGCTCTTAAAGGTTTTTCCAAAAGATAATCTTTACCGTCAATATTTAATACCTGCTTACCTTCGGCAACCTCGGTACCTACACCTGTAGGTGTAAGTACACCTCCAAGTCCTGCGCCGCCGGAACGTATTCTCTCTGCAAGTGTACCCTGAGGAGAAAGCTCAACCTCCATAGTACCGTCATGCATCTTTTGTCCTGTTATAGGATTTGTACCTATATGTGTTGCAATAACTTTTTTTACCTGATTGTTGGCAACCAGTTTACCGATACCTGTGGTAGGAGTTGCCGTATCATTACAAATAAGTGTTAAGTCCTTTACACCTTTTTCAACTAATGCATCAATAATCGGTTCGGGTGTACCGCATGCTAAAAATCCGCCTACCATGATTGTAGCGCCGTCATTGATACCTGCAATAGCATCTTTGATTGAAACTATTTTCATTTTGTCTCCCTTTCTACAACAATTGCTGTGCCCATTCCACCACCTATACACAGTGTAGCAAGGCCGCATTTAACATCTCTTTTTTGCATCTCATACAGTAAAGTGGTGAGTATTCTTGCACCTGATGCTCCGATAGGATGTCCAAGTGCGATTGCACCGCCGTTTACATTTGTGATTTCTCTCTTAAATCCAAGTTCGTTGCATACTGCAAGAGCCTGTGCCGCAAAAGCTTCGTTTGCCTCTATAAGTTCAAGATCGTCGGCTGTGATACCAGCTTTTTTCATTGCTTTTTGTGATGCCGGAATTACTCCGAGTCCCATTACGCTTGGATCAACACCTCCTGAAGCATATCCCTTTATAGTAGCCATGATAGGGAGTTTAAGCTCAAGTGCCTTTTCCTTTGATGCGATAATGAACATTGCGGCACCGTCATTGATACCTGAAGCATTACCTGCAGTTACAGTACCGTCTTTTTTAAATGCCGGTTTAAGCTTTGCAAGATTTTCGATTGTAGTATTGAACTTAGGATATTCATCCGTATCAAATACCTTAGGATCGCCTTTTCTTTGTGGAATAAGTACAGGAACTATTTCATCTTTTAATCTTCCGGTCTCTATAGCTACCTGTGCTCTTCTCTGGCTTTCAACAGAGAATACATCCTGGTCTTCTCTTGTTATTCCTTTTTGTTCAGCAATATTTTCAGCTGTCACGCCCATGTGATAGTTGTTGTAAGCATCCCAAAGACCGTCTGTAATCATCTCGTCAATCAATGTTTGATTACCCATCTTAACGCCGAATCTTGCGCCTTTAACAAGATATGGAGCGTTTGACATGCTCTCCGTACCGCCTGCAAGAATGATATCCGCATCACCGGCCTTTATAATCTGTGCTGCAAGTTCAACAGTTCTAAGACCTGAACCGCAAACCTTATTTATTGAAAATGCGGGTGTTGTATTTGGCAATCCCGCTCCGAGTATTACCTGACGAGCGATATTCTGGCCAAGTCCTGCGCCTAAAACATTTCCTATAACGGCTTCGTCGATAAGAGAAGCGTCAATGCCTGCACGTTCAATGGCTCCCTTTGCCGCAGTTATACCGAGGTCTACTGCACTTACACCTGCCAATGAACCGCCGAAACTGCCTATAGCTGTTCTTGCTGCACTGACGATAACTACTTCTTTCATATTTTTCACCTCACTTATTCTATAAAAGTGGACAATACCGATTGAGTAAACTTTTTTTGTATTGTCAGATATATGTATCACCTATAGCATAGCACAAGTGAAATCAATTATCCACCCCTTGGTTATTCAAAAATTGCTATAAAAAAATAATATGTTTTTTTATATATCTTATTTAAACAATGTGTTATAATAAATGAAAAATATTGATATGTAAAAAAATATTAAAGATGAGTCGTGTTTAATCTTTTTACAGATAATAAAAAAAGAACAGCAAAAATAATTTTTGCTCAATATAAATGAAAAAAATATATGTTTTTAAGCATGATGATATTTCGATTTCGGAATATAGTTATGCAAAAATTAATATAATAATTAATCGAAAAAAACTAATTGATTGTCGGATACATATATGTTATATTTTTATCATATGGATTAACATGTCAAACTTGATTTCTGACATGCAATATTGACAAGGAGGTGTTTTATGGGTTTTGTAAGGTTTGATACAGAAGGTGCTGTAGGTATTGTTACAATAAGCAGACCGAAGGCGCTCAATGCTTTGAACTCTGAAGTACTGGCTGAGCTTGATGCTTGCTTTGACAGTATTGACACTAATACAATCAGAGCTGTCATTCTGACAGGAGAAGGAGATAAGTCTTTTGTAGCAGGTGCCGATATAGGTGAAATGAGCAAGTTGAGCCCGGCAGGGGGTGAGGCTTTCGGTAAGAAGGGAAATGATGTATTCAGAAAGATAGAGACTTTCCCTGTTCCTGTTATAGCCGCTGTAAACGGATTCGCACTTGGCGGAGGATGTGAGATTGCTATGAGCTGTGATATTCGTATATGCTCAGATAGTGCGATGTTTGGACAGCCTGAGGTAGGACTTGGAATCACACCGGGATTTGGCGGAACACAAAGACTTGCGAGAATAGTCGGCGTAGGAATGGCAAAGCAGTTGATTTATACAGCAAAAAATATAAAAGCCGATGAGGCGTTTAGAATAGGGCTTGTTAACGCTATATATTTACCGGAGGAACTTATGCCTGCCGCAAAGAAGATGGCGGCTACTATAGCACAAAACGCTCCTATTGCTGTTCGTGCATGCAAGAAAGCTATCAATGACGGACTTGATGCAAAGATGGACGATGCAATCGTGATAGAAGAAAAGCTCTTTGGAAGTTGTTTTGAAACACATGATCAGATAGAGGGGATGAACGCTTTTCTTGAAAAGAGAAAAGAGAAGAATTTTACTAATTCATAAATATAGGTCTAATTTAAAAAATTATAATGAAGTTTAAAAATATAAATTTTAATTCGGAAAGGATAAAAAAATGAAAGTTGGTATTATCGGTGCAGGTACAATGGGTTCAGGAATTGCTCAGGCTTTTGCAATGACAGAAGGATATGAAGTAAGACTTTGTGATATTAAGGAAGAATACGCACAGGCAGGCTTTGCAAAGATTCAAAAGAACATCAATTTCCTTGTAGGAAAAGAGAAAATATCAAAAGAGGCCGGAGATGCAATTATTTCAAAAATAAAAGTAGGCCTTAACGATATCTGCAGTGACTGTGATTTGATCGTGGAAGTAGCACTTGAAAAGATGGAAGTTAAGCAGCAGATTTTCAAAGAGCTTCAGAATATAGTTCCTAAAGATTGTATTTTCGCTTCAAATACTTCATCACTTTCTATCACAAGAATAGGTGAGGCACTTGACAGACCTGTAGTAGGTATGCATTTCTTTAACCCTGCGGACAGGATGAAACTTGTTGAAGTAATAGGTGGGGAGAAGACACCTGCAGAATTGGTGGAAAAGATTAAGAAGATATCAGAAGATATCGGAAAGACTCCTGTACAGGTTAAAGAAGCACCGGGATTTGTAGTAAACCGTATCCTTGTTCCAATGATCAATGAAGCAATCAATGTATGGGCTGCAGGTACAGCAGATGCTGAAGGTGTAGACACAGCTATGATTCTGGGATGTGCACATCCTATGGGACCTCTTCATTTGGCAGACCTTATCGGACTTGATATTTGCCTTGCCATTATGGAAGTTATTCACAATGAGACAGGGGATGACAAGTATTTACCGGCTCCGAAGTTAAAAGAGCTTGTAGCTGCAGGTAAGCTTGGTAAGAAGACCGGAGAAGGAATATTCTCTTATAAGTAAAATATTTATCCCCTTTTTACAGTTAAAGTGTAGAAAGGGGTTTTAATGTGAGATAGATACAAAAGGCGGGTTTGTATTTACTATATAGGTGAAAGAAAACTAAGAAAGGATAACGCAAACAAAGACTTTCACTATTTATGTTTGCACTTGGATTTATTCAAGTAGGTATGATTCATGGATTTTACTTTAGACAAGAAACATGAGATGGCAAGATCCCTTTTCAGGGAGTTTGCCGAAAAGGAAGTAAAACCTCTTGCAATAGAGGTGGATGAAACGGAAATATTTCCAAGAGAGACTGTAACAAAGATGGCAAAGTACGGTTTCCTTGGTATTCCTGTAGCAAAGGAGTATGGAGGACAGGGAGCCGATCCTCTTGCATATGTAATGTGTGTAGAAGAGTTGTCAAAGGTTTGTGCGACAACAGGTGTTATTGTTTCCGCTCATACATCACTTTGTGCAGATCCTATCGCTATGTACGGTACACCTGAACAGAAGGAAAAATATCTTGTTCCTTTGGCAAAGGGAGAGAAACTTGGCGCTTTCGCACTTACAGAGCCTAATGCAGGTACTGATGCTCAGGGCGCTGTTACAAAGGCGGTGCTTGACGGTGACGAGTATGTACTTAACGGCTCAAAGATTTTTATTACAAACGGTAAAGAGGCGGATATCTATGTTGTAATTGCATGTACAGAGATAAAGGTGGATGCAAAAGGAAGACAGAAGAAGATTTTCTCCGCATTTATAGTTGAGAAGGATACACCGGGATTCGGATTCGGAACAAAGGAAAAGAAGATGGGTATCAGAGGTTCATCTACTTATGAGCTTATTTTTACAGATTGCAGAGTTCCAAAGGAAAATATGCTCGGCCCTGCAGGTAAGGGATTCGGCATTGCAATGCATACTCTTGACGGTGGTCGTATCGGTATTGCCGCACAGGCACTTGGTATCGCTGAGGGAGCACTTGAGAGAACTATCAACTATGTAAAAGAGAGAAAGCAATTCGGAAGATCTATCGGAGCATTCCAGAATACTCAGTTTGAGCTTGCAAATATGGCAACCAAAGTAAAGGCGGCACAGATGCTTGTATATAGAGCAGCTATGGCTAAAGCAACACAGAAGACATATTCGGAGGAAGCGGCTATGGCTAAGTTATTTGCTGCAGAAGTGGCAATGGAAGTTACCACAAAGGCAGTACAGCTTCACGGTGGATATGGATATACAAGAGAATACGAAATTGAAAGAATGATGCGTGATGCGAAGATTACAGAAGTATACGAAGGTACAAGCGAAGTACAAAGAATGGTAATTTCAGGCGCATTGCTTAAATAATTGTGCTATTACGAATGGAGGATGTCATGAAGATAGTTGTTTGTATTAAACAAGTGCCGGATACAAAGGGCGGTGTTGTTTTTAACCCTGACGGCACATTAAACAGAGGAGCTATGCTTACAATTATGAACCCGGATGACAAGGCGGGTCTTGAGGCTGCTCTTAGACTTAAAGATAAATACGGTGCAGAAGTTACAGTAGTTACTATGGGACTTCCAAAGGCTGATGAAGTACTTAGAGAAGCTTTGGCAATGGGAGCCGACAATGCTGTACTTATAACAGACAGAGTACTTGGTGGAGCAGATACATGGGCTACATCACAGACTATAGCAGGAGCACTTAGAAAATTAGAGTATGATCTTATTATTACAGGTCGTCAGGCTATAGACGGAGATACTGCACAGGTAGGACCTCAGATTTCAGAACATCTGGATTTACCTGTTATCAGCTATGCACAAAAGATAGAGATTGATGGAGACAGTGTTGTGGTAGAGCGTCAGTTTGATGACAGATATCATGTTTTAAAAGCAAAAATGCCTGTACTTATTACAGCTTTATCAGAGCTTAATGAGCCAAGATATATGACTCCGGGTGGTATTTTTGATGCTTATGATAAAGAAGTAACTGTATTCTCAAGAGCGGACCTTGTAGGAGTTGATGACTCAAATATAGGTCTTAAGGGTTCACCGACACAGATTGCAAAAGCATCCGATAAGGTTAGAAAGGGTGCAGGAGAGCAGGTAAACCTTGGTGCATCAGAGTCTGTTGACTACATCATAGGCAAGTTAAAAGAAACACATATCATCTAAAAAGGAGTCGTTTATGAGACAAAATACAGAAGAATACAGGGGAGTGTTTACATTTGCCCAGCAGGTAGACGGCAAATTGAGCGGTATTTCCCTTGAACTTATAGGAAAAGGTAAGGATTTGGCTGCTGATCTCAATACCGAGGTTACAGCAGTATTACTTGGATCTGATATAAAAGGACTGGTTGAAGAACTCGCCGAGCACGGTGCTGATAAGATAATAGTTGTAGATGATCCTAAACTTAAAGAGTACCGTACAGAGCCTTATACACAGGCATTATCAGCGGTTATAAACGAGTTTAAGCCTGAAATATTCATTATTGGGAGCTACAGCAATCGGTAGAGATTTGGGACCCAGAGTATCAGCAAGAGTCGGAACAGGACTTACAGCAGACTGTACACAGCTTGAAATCGGTGATTATCCTTTAGTGGCTATTGCAGGAAGAGAGCAGAAGCATAATCAGCTTCTTATGACAAGACCTGCATTTGGAGGAAATACAATAGCTACTATTGCATGTCCGGAGAACAGACCGCAGATGGCAACAGTTCGTCCGGGTGTTATGCAAAAGAAGGAAAGAGTTGCAGGAGCAAAGGCGGAGGTAATAGACTTTGATGCTAAGCTTGAAGAGAACAGCAAGTATGTTGAAATCTTGGAGATTGTAAAGAATGCCAAGACAACAGAAGATATCATGGCTGCAAAGATTTTGGTATCAGGCGGTAGAGGTGTAGGTTCTGCTGATAACTTTAAGATACTTAAGGATTTGGCAGATGCACTTCACGGTACTGTAAGCTGTTCAAGAGCTGTAGTTGATGCAGGTTGGATGTCAAAGGATATTCAGGTAGGACAGACAGGTAAGACAGTTCGTCCACATCTTTATTTTGCAATAGGTATTTCAGGTGCTATACAGCATTTGGCAGGTATGGAAGAGAGTGACATTATCATCGCTATCAATAAGGATGAGAATGCGCCTATCTTCAGTGTTGCAGACTACGGTATAGTAGGTGATTTGAACAAGATAGTTCCTGCACTTACAGAGAAGATAAAAGCAGAGCTTGCTAAAGAAGATTAATGCTAAATAAGATTAATATAGACATATAAAATAAATCGCTATAAACCGAGAACCGGTTTTATAGCGATTTTTTTGTTTTTAAAAAGAGTACAAATTACTGCTTGACATGGACTGAAAAAAATATTTTTATAATCAAAAAAACCTTAAAAACATACTAAATTAATAGGTAAATAGGTTTCTTGTTGTAAAGTAGGAAGGAATGCTCATGGGAAAGAAAGAACTCAGTCACGAACATAATCATAATCACGAACACAATCATAGTCACGAACATAATCATGAACATAAGCATGGAGTTGACCATATTCACAGCCATAGAAATTTGATAGGATTTGATGAACATGGAGTGCCGACAATTACATTAAAGTCGGACCATGAAGAGGACGGAGACGATAAAGCATTTATCAGAGATTATATGAATGCTGTATCTGAGTACAGAAAGACTTTTCCGTCAAAGGATGAGGTTTTGGAAAATACTCCGGATCCGGCAGTAAGAGAGATGATTTTGCGCCAGAATCAGCTGGGATTTGATACTACATTTGACAGATTTGACAGTCAGCAGCCACAGTGTGGTTTCGGTATGGCCGGAATATGCTGTAAGATCTGTAATATGGGTCCATGTAAGATAACTTCAAAGAGTCCCAAGGGAGTCTGTGGTGCGGATGCAGACTTAATAGTGGCAAGAAATTTGCTTCGTTCAGCTGCTGCAGGTGCGGCTCAACACGGTATGCACGGTAGAGAAGTTATTCTGTCTCTAAAGTGGGCTGCTGAAGGAAAGCTTGATTTACCTATACTGGGACAACAAAAGATAAAGGATACCGCAAAAGCATTCGGAATAAAGACGGAAAGAAGAAGTATAAAAAAGATTGCTTCAGAACTTGCAGATATACTTTTAGAGGATATGAGCCGTACAGTACCGGGAGATTATAAAAATCATAGAGGCACTTGGTTCAGAGGAAAGGAAAAAAAGTGTGGAAGGAGCTTGATATTCTACCTATCAGCGCCTACCATGAGGTATTTGAGGCTTATCATAAAACAGGTGTAGGTACTGACGGTGACTGGAAGAGCATTATGCAACAGTTTCTTCGTTGCGGACTTGCATTCACATACTCGGGTGTTGTAAGTACATCAATAGCAACTGACGGTCTTTTCGGAGTTGGAGACAGAGTTACATCAAAGGTAAATATCGGTGCTTTGAAAAAAGGATATGTGAATATTGCGGTTCACGGTCATCTGCCTACCCTGGTAAGTGAGATTGTAAGAGTCGGTCAGGAAGAGAAGTTTATAAATCTTGCAAAAGAAGCGGGTGCAAAGGGAATAAGATTCTACGGAATCTGCTGTTCAGGACTTTCAGCAATGTATCGCTATGCAGGAGTTATACCGCTTTCAAATGCGGTATCTGCCGAGCTTGTACTTGGTACCGGAGCACTTGATCTTTGGATTGCCGATGTTCAGGATGTATTCCCGTCAATAATGGAAGTTGCAAAATGCTTCAGAACTACAGTTGTTACAACCAGTGAGTCTGCAAGATTACCGGGTGCCGAGAGATTTGAATATGATCATCATCATTCAAATATAGGAGAGACAAGAGAACTTGCAGAAAAAATAGTGCTCAGAGGTATAGAAAGCTTTAAAGACAGACAGGGTATACCTGTATACATTCCGCCATATGAGGTGGATGCCGAAGTCGGATTTCACCTGAGTATGTGCATAAGCACTACGGCTCTATGAAGCCTTTATATGAGGCTGTAAAGGAAGGTAAGATACTCGGTATTGTAAACATAGTGGGCTGTAACAATCCTAAGGTTGTATATGAGAAATGTGTTATTGATGTAGCAAATGCACTTCTTAGAAACAATATTTTGATACTTACAAACGGATGTGCCTCATTCCCGCTTATGAAGATGGGATATTGCAATGTTTCGGGACAGGAGCATGCAGGTGAGAGTTTAAAAGAATTCCTTGGAGATTTACCACCGGTATGGCATGTGGGTGAGTGTATAGACAATACCAAGTCAAGCGGAATCTTTGCAGGTGTAGCAGGTGAGGCCGGTAAGCCGCTTTATGAAATGCCTTTTGCATTTTCATCTCCTGAGTGGAGTAATGAAAAGGGAATAGATGCGGCCCTTGGCTTCAGACTTATGGGAATCAATTCATATCACTGCGTGGAAGCTCAAATTCACGGTTCAAAGAATGTAATAGAATTTTTGAAAGAGGGCACAAAGGAATTACTTGGTTCTGTGATGGTTGTAGATACAAATCCTGATTCTCTGGGTGAAAAAATAGTTGCAGATATCATTGAAAAGAGAAAGGCCCTCGGTTGGGTGGTTCCCGATAAGATAGTGCATAAAGATGAAGAATTAGCCTTAGTATAAGTCGGTCAGAAATATATTGAATTAAAAATACATAAAGCCTACAAATAAGACACAGCTATTGACAACTGATTTATAAGACCTGACTTCCGTCGTTTCTCTCAAAACCTAGTACTCTAGGTATCCAAGAGCATGCAGTTTTGAAAGAAATTGTCGACTTCAGCTTTGGTTAAATAGAGGGCATCAAGGTTACTAAAACCAACCAGTTTTTTTAACCTTTTCGTTAACGGCCTGGTCTCTTGATATATTTATATATGTATTATCACCTTTATTTACCACCCTAAAATCACGCATAAAGTTAATCAAGTCATAAGAGTTTATTTTATTTTTTTGAAGCACTTGATTTCTAATACTCTTAAAAAGAAACAAGCTAAGGTAGCATATCAAAAAAATGCCCATAGATTGTTTCTTTTTTTCTGTAAATAAACAGGCCTAGCATCCAGGTATGATTTTTGTAAGTCTAAAAAGATTCCTCGATTTTCCATAGGCTATGGTATGTTTTATATACCTGTAATGGCTCCATATCTATCTCGGATGTCACTAAAAAGATTATATCCTGCATATTTAAGATCTTCATCAATCTTAGATTTATTTAAATCTATTATAGGCTTTATTGTCTTGCCTGTACTATCTTTAGTTATAATGTCTACATATTTAGCACAATCTCCAAGTTCATCTTTAGCGATATTTTTTTGTATGTAGAAAACTTTGAAGCTTTATCGACCATTTTCATTATTTCAAGCCTTTGTTTCTTTTGCAAGGTTAGGATTATAAGAGACGATACGCTTTTTCTTTTTACAGAAAAACCTTGTAACACTCTCTTTTCTTGTTTCCGGATCAATCTCTTTAAAAACTGTAATCAAAGCTGTCAATACAGGATTTAAGACGAAAAAGATATATTACCTCTTTCATCAGTGTAATTAGAAAAAGATATTTGTATCATTCTCAAGTAGAACCCATTTCTTTTCCTTTTCACTTAGATTCTTACCATGTATTGATTTTGAAAATATATAGCCGTCACTAGCTTCTTTAACTGCAGCATAAATATTTCTTGCACAATTAAGTCCTTTATCAGCTACCTGAATAGTCTTACCTGATACGTTGTGTCGTTGCTTCATTTCTTCAATAACTTTTCTAATATATGGCTTTTCCGATTCATTTCCGGGATACATTTGCATGGAGACAGGTACTAGATCAGCATCTAAAAGTAAAGCCTGTCCTATTATCGGAGAGTGCCTATTCTCTTTTGAAGGTCCCTTTTGCTTGTCATCGCTAGGAAGATCAATTTCAAAGTAATAATTAGTACAATCGAAAAATACATTGCTTAAATCTCTTTTAAAATACTTTTCATAAGAGTGATTAAACAAATCAATGTACTTCTTATAAGACTCTCCTATGAAAGAACACCCGTCATATACTTGGTCTTCAGAGATTGTAGAGCTGCCGTAAATGTATGGAAAGACATGAGAGGCTGTCTTTGACTTAGAGCATGGTGATATAACCCTTGCATAAATAAGTTGTGTAATTAAGTCAAATACAGAGAACTGAAAAACGCATTTGAGAAGCAAGTATATCAATAGTTTCCTTAACATCAAGCTCATCAATCAATGAGTAGAGCAAGAAGTGTCCTATATTAAGTTCAACAGGAGTGGAAAATGCACGAGGACGGGATTCTTCAGAAAGAACTTTTGTTCTATTCTCATTTTGCTCTTTTACATAGTCGCTGTAAAATTTAACAGGATCCGGAATCTCACCTGAAATCAAATCCTCAACATAACCAAAAGATTTTACATTTTTTGTTCTTGGTTGCTTTTTATCCTTATCCCAAAATGATTCATACATCTGAAGATAAGTACCTTTTTTCTTCTTTTCTTTTCTCAAAAAATAAGCCATAAACACCTCTAAAAGTAAAGTACTATGAAGTACTATGATTATAATATACTTTAAAAAAATATTTCAAATTTTTTTGAAATATTTTTTTTATGTAAGAAAAAGCCTTTAAAAATAAGGGATTTAAAAAGAATTGCATAAAAACTAAATAGCTTATTAGAAATTTAAAAACGTCGGAACTTTCATAGTACTTCGACGGAAGACGGGTATAAGTCGGTCAGAAATATATTGAATTAAAAAAATACATAAAGCCTACAAATAAGACACAGCTATTGACAACTGATTTATAAGATGTACAATGAAATTAAATAAAAAGCTTCGTGAAAGTTTTGTATGGGGAATGAGGAGGAATCTTATGGATATGCAGTTGTTTTGGGACTTCATATGGACAGTTATAAATGTGGTCAGATATGTGGGATATTTTGTTGCCGTCGGACTTATTGTAAGATATCTGATAGTAAAGTTAAAGAAGTAATGAAGCAGTTAAAAGTATAGTATTTATAAAAAGAGCAGTTTACCTTTTGCGGTAAACTGCTATTTTTACATTCTCCTAATTTCCGCCTGTATCATATTTCCTACTAATGAGGCAAAATTATCAAGCGATTTTACTTTTACAAAACTTCGGCCGAAGATTTTCTGAACATTCGGCAGGTCGGCGTCATCACCTGTAAAGGCGCAGAGGACATAAATGTTTTCAAGCTTTGCTTTATGCACAAGCTCGGTCATATCCTCTATAGCGATATCACCGCTGTAATTTCTTGATTTACCCTTGACCTCGAGCATATCATTCGGCTTGATATCCGTAAGCCATATCACAACTCTGTGAGAAGCATTGTTTTTCTTCATCTGTTCCATTAAAGCGTTAAGCGCAAGACCGTCTCTGTTGGCACCTGTTGTAAAGAATCTGAATATCTCATTGTTTTTTGAGGTCTCATTGTAATCTCTGTAAAGATTCATTACAGTGTAGCCGTTCATAGATGAATATCCCCATACCCTTACAGGAACATGGCAGTTATCAAGTGCTTTTGAAATAATATAGCCTTGTGTAGATACTGTGTCCATACGATGAATCTGTGAAGCTGAGGCATCAAGTAAAATATCGACACTTATACTGCCGCTACCTTCCACCACCTGTTTTTCAAAAATCTTATTATTGTTAAGATACAGAGCCTTCCAGACAAGAGCGGGATTTAATTTACCTGTCTTTGAATAAACTGTAGTAGGCTCAAGCTGAGTCAGCAGAGCATTTTTGATACGATTTGTAAGTTCCAAAATGACAGCATTATTACTTCCTATATTGTCAAAGAAAAATTCCTTTTTTTTAGTATACTGCTTTTGCATTTCTTTTCGCATTTTTGCGGCAAATCCGCTTACCTTGTCTTCACTCTCACCTCTTGTAAAAAATATTCTGGTACCTTCATGATTACCGGTACAGCACTCTCTTTGTATTTTCTCTGAAGTCTTATCATCATAGATGGACTTTCCGAAATAGCTGCTGATATATTTTCTTAGTCCTTCTTCCGTGATTCTGTTAAATTTTTCAGAGTCTGTTTCAAATGCGGAGGCGTCTGCACCTCCCTGATTTTCGACATAGCCAAGTACAAGCTTGGTGACGCCTTCAATTTCATTTGATACGCCTGCCTTTTTGCCGAAGAAGAGTCTTGGAACAGGGATTTTAAATCTGCGCTTTTGACCCTTTGCACTGACACCGGGAAGATAGGTAAAATACTTTGCAAGAGTATTGGAGAGACTCCGAATAAAACCTTCAGTATCCACATCCGCACCGATTTCAACCTCACTTAAGAGCTTCCTGTCTACCAAATCGGGCAGCCCGCTGTCCTCACCCATAGAGGTTCTGTAATGTCCTTCAAGTATCCATCCCTCTCTGCTTTCAGCAATACTCGGCATAAACTCTATAAGCTTTTGTTTGCAGTACTCTTTCCTAAGGAGTGGAAGACTTGGTCTTGAATCCTTTTCCTTTTCAAAGGTGGAATTTTCAAGTGCAATCCAAAACAATGCTTCATAGGTTCCCTGCCCTATGGTTTCATGGAAGGTGTTATAAAATTCCTTTAACCTTTTCCAGTCAAAATGTGCATAGCTGCCGCCAAGTATGGTATTCCAGTAAAGATCCGCTTTCGCATCATTGTCATACATACGAAATCCGACGGAAACATCATAATTTCCTGCAGCATTCCAAATCATGTTTGCGGCTCTCTTTTTTTCAAACTCCGTCAAGATCATGAAAAGATACTCTCCCCCGAAAGACTTTCAGGCAATCTGGCACTTACAATATCAAGTACAAGCTGTCTTTCATACTCATCAAAGCATTTATTGATAAGTCCCATTTCGAGAGCCTTTGTAACTCCAAGTCCCTTTTTCATCATTCCTATACAGGAGATAAGACCTCTAAGATCGAGACTTCTTGTAGAGATTTCACCGCCCTCACATTTTTTTCTTATTTCATCAAAGAGAGTGGCAAATTGTGATATGTACTCAGGTTTTAGAGTAGGATATTTATCCTTTATAAGCTTTTGTAAGTTTTCTGCCGATATAACAGGCATATGAAGTACCATAAATCTTGAAGCAAGAGCTTCATTCATCTCTCTGGTGCCGGCATAGCCGTAGTTCATTGTACCTATAAATCTTGTGGCTTCATGAAGATTTATTCTGTCATATCCCGGCAAATCAATGGTTCTTCTAAAGTCAAGTACCGCATGAAGTACGGCAAGAGATTCATTCTTTGCCATATTTATTTCATCAAGCACTCCGAAACCTCCCTTTACGGCACAGTTTAATATAGGTCCTTTTCTAAGCTTGACCTCACCGTTTTCAAAGGTGTCCGAGCCTATAAGAGATGAAGCGTCGGTATTTATATAAAGTGATATGTCCCACTGAGGTCTTGCAAATGCCATGGCAAGATTTTGTGCCAATACGTTCTTTCCTGTAGCTTTAGGACCGTCAAGCAAGATATTTTCACCTGCTATTATAGCTGTAGCTGCTTCTTCCCAAATCTCTTTTCCGTAGTAAAGATATGAATCTTTCGGGATTCTTCTTTCGTCCTCGGTTTCAAGCTTATAAAAGCTTCTGAACGACTTTATTTCTGAAATGATTTTATCCGATATATTTTCCTGTTTTAAAAATTCTAAAATTTCCATATTTCCTCTGTCTAATAAAAAATAATAAAAAACTCCCAAGACAGTATTATATTACAACTGTCTTGGGAGGAGCAATAATTTTATTTACTTTACAGGATCGGCAGGAGTGAAACCACCCTTTTTACCTCTCAGGATAGTAAGAACTGCGTATAAAGCGGCAATTACGGCACCGCCGATATAAGCAATATTCCAGCTTAAACCGAAGCCAAGCTTTGCATTCAAGATATAGCATGCACAAATAAATGTGTAGAAGACACCCGGTATAAGGGTCATCCATGCCCACTTTCCTCTCTTATTTATTATCAAATAAATAGTAGCGTCGGCAAGTGGGAAGAGTGCCATTGTCTGGTTAGACCATGCGAAATATCTCCAAAGAATATTGAATCCCTTAGGATCAATCTTTGCCCAAACAAGGATTGCACCTACTATAACGAAAATAGGAACGGCAAGACTTAGTCTTCTCGCATTGTTATCCTGCTTGATATGGAAAGTATCTGCAATAGTAAGTCTAAGTGCACGAAGTGCGGTATCTCCTGATGTTATAGGAAGTATAATAATACCGATAAGTGCTACGGCACCTCCGATAGGTCCGAGTGCATATCTGCATACTACACCTACAACACTGGTAGGAGAAATAGCAACAAGCTCGCCTCCTTTTTGGATCATATACTGCCATACACCCTTGTCACTAAGCTGCATTGTGATACCGCCGTGCTCGGCTGTGAACTGGATAAGTGCCATTGTGCCGGCAGCCCATACCATAGCGATAAATCCTTCAACAACCATCATATTGTAGAAAGTCATACGACCTTCTTTTTCGCTCTTAATTGTACGAGCTACAAGAGCTGTCTGTGATGAATGGAATCCTGAAAGGATACCGCAGGCTACAGTAACGAAGAAAATCGGAATAAAATGTCCTGCTTTAAAATATGCGGCATAGTCAAATGACTGTGTTGCCCAGCTTCCCCAAACATCTACAAGCGGATAATGGAAGATAACCATTGCACCGAATACACCAAGTGCAGAGAATACCAAAATCGCACCGAAGATAGGATATACACGTCCGATAATCTTATCAATCGGGAATACTGTTGCAATAAGGTAATAAGCAAAAATCACAGCGTAAATGATCCATGTAGAAACTTCTGTAGGAGCACCGCTGAAACCGAAAACCTGAGTTGCGGCTATATCACCTGGTGTATAAATAAATACTGTACCTACAAGTAAAAGTAAGAGGCATACAAATACATCATAAATCCAGAATACGGTTTTACTTGTATATTTGCGAACCATCTCAGGCATCTGAGCACCGCCGTCTCTTGTACAAATCATACCTGCAAAATAGTCATGAACCGCACCGCCGATTACATTACCTATCGGTATTGTAAGAAGTGCTATAGGTCCGAAAAGAATACCCTGGATAGGTCCGAGAATTGGTCCTGTTCCTGCGATATTAAGTAGGTTGATAAGTGCATTTTTCCATGTAGGCATAGGCACATAGTCTACACCGTCCTGCTTAGAATAGGCCGGTGTTTCTCTGTCGTCAGGCTGAAAAACATGGTCACATAACTTACCCATGATAAGTCCGCCTACGATTAGAATCACAAGGCCGATCATAAATGTTGCCATAGAAAATTCCTCTCTTTCTATCTATGTTTATTAATACATAATAAACATACTACTTGAAAAATAAGTTTTTCAAGTTTTTTTAATAAAACATGGAAATATCTTTCATAAAAAAATAAAAATTATAGAAAAAGCAGACGGCTGTCTTTTATTTAAGTAAATAATAATTAATGAAAAAATGTATGGTTAGAGGCTGCTAACTATGCTAATATAACATAAAAACTTAGTGTATTCGGAAAGGAGGAATCTGTGAAAATAGGAGATATTCTGATAAATAAAGGGGAAAAGAAAAAATTCACACTTGGGAATATAAGCGGAACAGCTTTTTGTGGGAGAAATACAGGGAAAAACTTTAGTTATAACTGCAGGAGTACATGGCGGAGAATATGTGGGAATAGAGACTGCTCTAAGACTTATAAAAGAACTTGAAGCTGAAAAATTATCCGGAAATATTATTATCTGCCCTGTTTTAAATACCGAAGGATTTTATGACGGAGTAAAACAGATATCCACATCGGATTATAAAAATTTAAACAGGGAATTTCCGGGTGATGAAAAAGGTACAAGTACACAAAGGATGGCTTTTGATATAGAAAAATATCTCTACCCGATAGCTGATTTTATAGTGGATTTGCATGGGGGAGATATTAATGAGAATCTCATTCCTCTTATCTTCTTTCCTTACGGCTCCGGTGAATATATGAAAAACTATGTGAGAGATATAGCTTCGAGAATGAGCGTGAATTTTAGAGTAGGATCATATGCGGATAATGGTCTGTACAGCTATGCTGCAAAGAAGAATATTCCCGCAATGCTCTATGAAAGGGGGGCACATGGTATATGGAGTGAAGAGGATGTACTGGCTGAAAAGAAAGATATGTATAAGCTGATGGAGATACTTGAGATAATAAAAGAGGATTATGATATCAGTGTAAATAAAAAACAAAAAGAGATAGTGAGTGCGGAGTATGTAGAGGCGGAGTGTGACGGGCTTTGGTATCCTTATGTTAAACATGAACAGAGAGTAAAAAAGGGAGAACTGCTTGGAGTTTTAAAAAATATAGAAGGTGATGAACTGCAAAGAGTCGAAGCAAAATTTGATGCGAATATTTTATACTATACATTGTCCTTGGGGGTCAGAAAGAAAGATGCATTAATAGCATACGGAACTGAATGAACAAATCACTTGACAAATTTATGTAGTAAAATTAAAATACTTTGAGTATCAAACTATTTGCTTTGGTATTCAAAGTATTTTTTATTTTGATGAAAGTCTTATGAAAGGACTTATGAAGGATGAAGATAGCACTTGCAGGAACAGGCTCAAAGCTGCCTTCTAAGGTTTTGACAAATGATGATTTGAGTAAAATCGTAGATACAAGTGATGAGTGGATCAGCCAAAGAACCGGAATCAAAAAAAGACATATCATAGGTGAAAATGAAAATCTGGTAAGTCTGGCATTTGCAGCCGGAAAAGAAGCATTAGAATCTGCAAATATTGAAGGTAAGGATTTGGGACTTATCATAGTGGGTACTTCCACTCAGGATAAGAGACTCCCAAATACCGCATGTGAGTTGCAACCGCTTTTAGGAGCAAAAGACTGTGCATGTATGGATGTAAGCTCTGCATGTTCAGGATTTATATATGCACTGAGCATTGCATATTCTATGATGAATACTCTGGATATTGAGTATGCTCTTGTAGTAGGCGGTGATGTACTTTCAAGAGAGATGGATTGGACTGACAGAACCACCTGTGTACTTTTCGGTGACGGTGTGGGAGCGGCAGTACTGAAAAAAGCGGATATAGAAGAGGGATTTTTAAGCTTTGATATAGGAGCTGACGGAAGTAAGGGATTTGCACTGTATGATAATTCTTACGGTGATGACAGATATATAAGAATGGACGGACAAGAGGTCTTTAAATTCACTGTCAGAACGGTGCCTCACAGCATTGAAAACGCTATACAAAAGGCCGGGGTACATAAGGATGATATAGATTTATATCTTTTACATCAGGCAAATTTGAGAATACTTGAGGCTGTATCCAAAAAGCTGGATATACCTATTGAAAAGTTACCGCACAATCTGGAAAATACCGGAAATACTTCGGCAGGAAGTATACCTTTACTGCTTGATGAGGTAATAAAAAAAGGGTATTGCAAAAAAAGGTGATTTGATTTTGCTTTGTGGATTCGGAGCAGGATTAACCTGGGGAACTTGTGTATTAAGATTGTAATATTTTACAACTTAAATATAAATAAAATAAACATTTAAAAGGATGGAGAAAAATTATGTCAGAGAAAAATGAAATCAATTATTGCAGAGCAGTTAAATATCGATGCATCAGAAATCACATTGGAGTCAAGCTTCAAGGATGATTTAAATGCAGACTCACTTGACCTTTTTGAGATGGTAATGGCACTTGAGGATAACTACGGTGTTGAAATACCTTCTGAGGATTTAGAGAAGCTTTTTAACTGTAGGGTGATGTGGTAAATTACCTTAAGGACAAGGGCGTAGATAATTTATAAAAAAATAAAAAAACGCCTACGGGCGTTTTCTTAAAAAAAAGCAGAGGAAATTAATGCAAACAGAAATAACAAAACTATTAGGTATAGAATATCCGATAATTCAAGGCGGTATGGCGTGGGTTGCCGAGCATCATTTGGCTGCAGCGGTAAGTGCGGCAGGCGGACTTGGACTTATTGGCGGAGCAAATGCACCGGCAGAGGTTGTAAGAAATGAAATAAGAGAGGCAAGAAAGCTTACAGATAAGCCTTTTGGAGTAAATGTAATGCTTATGTCACCTCATGCGGAAGAAATTGCCAAGGTAGTTGTGGAAGAAGGTATAAAGGTAGTTACTACAGGCGCAGGTTCACCTGAAAAGTATATGCAGATGTGGAAGGAAGCCGGAATAGTGGTAATTCCTGTAGTTGCGAGTGTCGCACTTGCAAGAAGAATGGAAAGATGCGGAGCGGATGCCGTTGTGGCGGAAGGCACAGAGAGTGGCGGACATATAGGTGAAGCTACTACAATGACTTTGGTTCCACAGGTAGTAAATGCGGTAGATATTCCTGTTATTGCGGCAGGCGGTATTGCAGACGGAAGAGGTTTGGCTGCGGCACTTATGCTTGGAGCAAAGGCTGTACAGATAGGCACAAGATTTGTGGTTGCAAATGAGTCTATTGTACATGAAAACTATAAAGACAGAGTAATCGCTGCCAAGGACATCGATTCTGCCGTAACAGGCAGAAGTCACGGACATCCGGTAAGAAGTCTTAGAAACGCTATGACCAGAGAATACACGAAGCTTGAGGCTGAGGGTAAGAGTTTTGAGGAACTTGAGTATTTGACTCTCGGTACACTCAGAAAGGCTGTTATGGAAGGTGATGTTGTAAACGGAACCGTTATGGCAGGTCAGATAGCAGGACTTATAAACAAAAAGCAAAGTGCAAAAGAAATCATTGACGAGATAATAAGTGAGGCAACTAATCTTTTAAAGAATGCAGGGAGCTTAGTATAAATTATGAAGATAGCATTTTTATTCCCGGGACAGGGAGCTCAAAAACAAAATATGGGCAAGAGTTTTTATGAAAATGATGCGGATTCAAGGGCGGTTTTTGACAGTGTCAAAAAACAGTCACGGGGATAGATGCATGTGATCTGATTTTCAAAGAAAATGATGAATTAAACAATACAAGATATACACAGATAGCCATGGTGGCAACAGGTATTGCCATGTTAAAGGCTGTAGAAAAAACAGGACTTAAGGCTGATATATGTGCAGGTTTAAGCCTTGGAGAATATGAAGCACTGTATTTAAGCGGTGCCATAAGAGCTGAGGATGCCATTTCGGTAGTGGATAAAAGAGGTCAGTACATGTCGGAAATAAAGGGTGGTGCAATGAGTGCCGTACTTTCACTTTCCAACGAGACTATCAAGTCTGTAGTTGATGAGATAGACGGATGTTGGGTGGCAAATTATAACTGCCCGGGACAGACTGTAATATCAGGCACTGAGGAAGCGGTTACTCTTGCAGGTGAAAAATTAAAAGAAGCCGGAGCAAAAAGAGTGCTGCCTTTAAAGGTAAGTGGTGCTTTTCACTCGGGACTTATGAAGGAAGCCGGAGAAAAACTTTCAAAAGCACTCGACGGTATCGAAATAAGAGATATTCAGATACCTTATGTGGCAAATATCAATGCACAAATTGTTACAGATAAGAATGAAATCAAGAAAAATTTGATAGATCAGGTATCCGGAAGTGTACATTTGGAACAGAGCATAAGAAAAATGATTGAATGGGGAGTTGATACATTTGTAGAAATCGGTCCCGGTAAGACCATGGCAGGTTTTGTAAAGAAAATTGATGCACAGGTAAAAATGTTCAACATTGAAGAGTATGCGGATGTGGCAAGTGTTTGTAGTCAGATTTTGGAGGCAAAATGAAAAGATTAGAAGGCAAAACAGCTTTGGTAACAGGTGCGGGTAGAGGCATCGGAGCCGCTATAGCGAAGAAACTGGCAGCTGACGGAGCACTGGTATATGTAAATTATGCGGCATCAAGTGAGGCTGCAAAAAAAGTTGCAAAAGAGATAGAGGATAATGGCGGAAGGGCAAAAATCTGCCAATGTGATATATCAGATTATGAGAGTACCAAGCAGATGATCGAAAATATCATTTCAGAGGACGGCGCTGTAGATATACTGGTAAACAATGCCGGTATTACAAAAGATAATCTGATGATGAGAATGAAACCTGAAGAGTTTGATGCGGTAATAGCTACCAATTTAAAGGGAAGCTTTAATACCATGCAGGTGGTTTCAAAATACATGATTAAGAAAAGAGCCGGAAGAATAATAAATATTTCTTCCGTTAGCGGTGTGATGGGCAACGCAGGTCAGATAAACTATGCGGCATCAAAGGCAGGAGTTATAGGAATGACAAAGACTGCGGCAAGAGAGATGGCAAGCAGAAATATTACCGTAAATGCCATAGCACCGGGATATATAAGAACAGATATGACAGATGCCATGACGGATGATGCCAAGGCAAAGATAAATTCATTTATTCCGTTGGGATATCAAGGTGAGGTAGAGGATATTGCAAATATGGTAGCATACCTTGCCGGTGAAGAGGGCAGATATATTACAGGTCAGGTCATCAAAATAGATGGCGGAATGAGCATGTAATCAAGAAGGATTGAAAGAACAACTAAAAAAGAGGTGACTATGAGAAGAAGAGTTGTTATTACAGGTTTGGGCGCTATCACACCGATAGGTCTTAATGTCAATGATTTTTGGAAGAACATAAAAGCGGGTGTACACGGTATAGGACCTATAACATACTTTGATACAACCGACTATAAGGCAAAGCTGGCAGCTGAAGTAAAGGACTTTGATGCCAAGAACTATATGGATCCAAAATCTGCCAGAAGAATGGAGCAGTTTTCACAGTTTGCCGTAGCGGCAACAAAAGAGGCCATTGAAGATGCAAGCTTGATATGTCAAAGGAAGATCCTTATATGGTAGGAGTTGCGGTAGGATCGGGAATCGGATCACTGCAGTCCATGGAAAAGGAATACGGAAAACTTTTGGAAAAAGGGCCAAGCAGAGTGGCACCACTTTTGGTACCTATGATGATTTCAAATATGGCGGCAGGTAATGTAGCAATTGCCTATGGATGTAAGGGAAAGAATATAAATGTAGTAACGGCTTGTGCCACAGGAACAAACTGTATAGGCGAGGCATTCAGATCTATTGTTTACGGAGAGGCTGATGTAATGCTTGCCGGAGGTACGGAAAGTTCCATTACTCCTATCGGTGTGGCAGGATTTACTTCACTCACAGCACTTAATACTGTAGATGACCCTGACAGAGCATCAATACCTTTTGATAAGGACAGAAACGGATTTATCATGGGAGAGGGAGCAGGAGTTTTAGTTTTAGAAGAACTTGAGCATGCTAAAAAAAGAGGTGCACATATATACGCCGAGATGGCAGGATATGGTTCAACCTGTGATGCATTCCATATTACTTCACCTGCAGAGGACGGCTCGGGCGCTGCAAAGGCTATGGAGCTTGCAATAAAGGATGCAGGTATGAAGCCTGAGGATATTGACTATGTTAATGCACATGGTACAGGAACTCATCACAATGATTTATTTGAGACCAAGGCAATAAAGACAGCTCTTGGTGAGCATGCAGATAAAGTCGGAATAAGTTCTACAAAGTCAATGGTCGGACATCTTCTTGGTGCAGCCGGAGGTGTTGAGGCAATTGTATGTGTAAAATCTATAGAAGACGGATTTATGCACAAGAATGTAGGGCTTATAAACAAGGATCCGGAGTGCAATCTGGACTTTTTGACAGAGTCAAAAGAGGTGGAAGTTAACGGAACAATAAGCAACTCCCTTGGCTTTGGCGGTCACAATGCAAGTATAGTTATAAAAAAATTCGTGGAGTAAACCTATGAAGATAGATGAGATTATAAAACTTATAGAGACAGTAAGTAAGAATGATGTTGATACATTAAACTATGCTACAGATTCTGAAAAAAATTGTTATAAAGAAAAAAATAAAAACAAAACTTGTAGCAGGAGAGGTTCAGGCCGTACCGGTAGCACAGAGTGTAAGTTTTGAAGCTGCAAGCACGGTAGAGAACACAAAGGTTGCAGGTCATACCGTAACATCACCGCTTGTAGGAACTTTCTACAGTGCACCTTCACCTGATTCACCAAGCTTTGTAAATGTAGGTGACAGAGTAAAGAAAGGTCAGGTAATAGGTATCATTGAGGCAATGAAACTTATGAATGAGCTTGAGAGTGATTTTGACGGTGTTGTAAAAGAGATCCTTGTTAAGGATGAGGATGTGGTAGAGTTCGGACAGCCGCTGTTTATTTTGGAGTAAGGAATATGTTGGGAATCAAGGAAATTCAAGAGATAATACCTCATAGACATCCGTTTTTACTTATTGATTGTATTGAGGAGCTGGAGCCCGGCAAAAAAAGTGTCGGATATAAATGTATAACATATAATGAGTCTCAGTTTTTGGGACATTTTCCCGAAGAGCCTGTAATGCCGGGAGTACTTATGATAGAGGCATTGGCGCAGACAGGCGCCGTTGCTATATTGTCAGTACCTGAGAATAAGGGTAAGACAGCATATTTCGGAGCTATAAATTCCGCTAAATTCAAAAGAAAAGTTGTTCCGGGAGATAAGTTGAAACTTTCCTGTGAGATAATCAGATCAAAGGGAAGAATAGGAATAGGTAAAGCTATAGCAAGTGTAGACGGTGAGATAGCGGTTGATGCCGAACTTACCTTTATCATTGGAGAATAAATGTTTAGAAAAGTATTGATAGCAAACAGAGGAGAGATTGCAGTCAGAATAATCAGAGCACTTAGAGAAATGGGTATCATAAGCGTTGCCGTATATTCTGAGGCGGATAGAGACAGCTTACATACTATGCTCGCAGATGAGGCTATTTGTATAGGACCTGCACCTGCGATGAAGAGCTATCTGGATATGGAGAGAATACTCAGTGCGGCTATTACAACGGGTGCCGAGGCTATTCATCCGGGATTCGGATTTTTATCGGAGAATGAGAAATTTGCAAGACTTTGTACTGAAGTCGGAATAAAGTTTATCGGACCTAAATCTGAAACAATTGCTAAGCTTGGTGATAAGGCTGTAGCCAGAGCAACTATGCAAAAAGCACATATTCCTGTAATACCGGGAACTGACGGAAGTGTCAAGGATGTGAATGAGGCATTAAAGCTTGCCAAAAAAGTAGGCTTCCCTGTAATGATAAAGGCGGCTCTTGGCGGTGGCGGAAAGGGTATGAGAATATCAAGAAGCGAAGATGATTTTGCCGAGAACTTTATGACTGCAAAGGCTGAGGCTCTTAAAGGCTTTTCGGATGACTCAATGTATATTGAAAAATATATAGAAAGACCGAGACATATAGAGTTCCAGATTTTGGCCGACAGCTATGGAAATGTAATACATCTTGGTGAAAGGGATTGTTCCATACAAAGAAGACATCAAAAGGTGTTGGAAGAGGCCCCGTCAGTATTCCTTGACAGTAAGCTCAGAGAAAAGATGGGAAAAGCCGCTGTAAGTGCGGCAAAGGCTGCCGGATATGAGAATGCCGGAACCATTGAGTTTTTGGTGGATAAGAACAGAAACTTCTACTTTATGGAGATGAATACAAGAATTCAGGTAGAGCATCCTGTAACAGAGATGATCACAGGTATAGATCTTATAAAGGAGCAGATCAGAGTAGCTGCGGGAGAGAAACTTTCCGTTACTCAAAAAGATGTTAAGATTGAAGGACATTCCATAGAGTGCAGAATTAATGCCGAAAACCCCGATAAGAATTTTGCACCTTCTCCGGGAAGAATTGAGAGTATGCATTTGCCGGGCGGTAACGGTGTAAGAATAGATACACATATTTATGAAGATTACACAGTATCACCTTTTTACGATTCCATGCTTTTAAAATTGATAGTTCATGGAAAAACAAGACAGGAAGCTATTGCAAAGATGAGATCCGCTCTTGGTGAGATAGTAATTGAAGGTGTGGATACAAATATAGACTTTAACTATGAGATTATTAATAATCCTTACTTTATAGATGCTGATATAGATACTTCATTTATAGAAAAACAGTTTAAAATGTAGCAATGAAAGTTTTGAGGTGTTGTCATGTTTAGAAATATGTTTAAAAAGACATATGCAAAGATAGAACCGGAAAGTGAAAAGATAGATATCCCGGAGGGACTTTGGAAAAAGTGCAGAATCTGTAAAGAGCCGATTTTTGCTGAAGATGTAAAGTCAAATCTTTATACATGTCCGAAATGCGGCGGATATTTTAGAGTTCATGCATACAGAAGAATAGAAATGCTTGTGGATGACGGAAGTTTCATCGAGTGGAATAAGACAATGCCTATATCAAATCCTTTGGATTTCCCGGATTATGAGACTAAGCTGGAAGAGGAAAGACAAAAGAGTAAGCTCAATGAAGCTGTAGTTACCGGAGAGGCTACTATAGGTAATGTAAGAACAGCTATAGCCGTATGTGATGCAAGATTTATGATGTCTTCCATGGGAAGAGTGGTTGGAGAAAAGATAACGGCAGCAGTGGAAAAGGCTACAGAAGAGAAAATGCCGATTATTATTTTCTCATGTTCAGGCGGTGCCAGAATGCAGGAGGGTATGATTTCACTTATGCAGATGGCAAAGACCTCAGCAGCATTAAAAAGACATCATGAGGCAGGACAGCTTTTTATAAGCTTCCTCACAGATCCCACAATGGGTGGAGTAAGTGCTTCATTTGCAATGCTTGGTGATATTATACTGGCAGAGCCTAAGGCCCTTATAGGATTTGCAGGTCCCGAGAGTTATTGCACAGACTATAGGAACAAAAGCTGCCGGAAGGTTTCCAGAGTGCAGAGTTTTTTTACTTGAGCATGGATTTATAGATGCTATAGTGGAAAGATCTGAACAAAGAAGCGTATTTAAAGAAGATACTGAGAGCTCACACCTCAGGATTTAAGAAAGTTGCACGTCAGGAAAGTCAGGATGAAAACACCGAAAAGGTCGCAGAGAAGCGCCCGAAGGTAAAGGCACCTAAGACTGCCTGGGACAGTGTACTCTTATCAAGAAGACCTGACAGACCTACTGCAAAGGATTATATTGACAGAATGTTCAGTTTCTTTTTGGAATTACATGGTGACAGACTCTCAGGAGATGACGGTGCCATTGTCGGCGGTATAGCAAACTATTATGGAAAAACCTGTAATGGTTGTGGCAGAGCAAAAAGGGTAAGAGCATAAAAGAAAATAAAATCAGAAATTTCGGTATGCCAAATCCAAGCGGTTATCGTAAGGCGCTAAGACTTATGAAGCATGCGCAGAAGTTTAATATGCCAATCATTTGCATAGTGGATACTCCGGGAGCATTTTGCGGAATAGAAGCAGAGGAGAAGGGACAGGCCGAGGCAATAGCAAGAGCACTCTTTGAAATGAGCGATATGACAGTACCTATACTTTCTGTTGTAATAGGCGAAGGAGGATCCGGAGGTGCACTTGCACTTGCCGTAGCCAATGAAGTTTGGATGCTTGAACATTCAATATATTCAATACTTTCACCGGAAGGTTTCGCTTCCATATTATATAAAGATGCAAAAAAGAGCAAAGAAGCTGCTGAGGTTATGAAAATCACCTCAAAGGAACTCTTAGCTTTGGGTGTAATAGACAGAGTTATAAAGGAAAATATACCTTTGACTGTAGACACTATGGATACTGTAATAGAAGAGATGGTTTCAAATATGGACGATTTCTTTGAGAAGAATTCTTCAAAATCCAAGGAAGAAATTGCAGAGGACAGATACAACAGATTCAGAAAGTTTTAAATAGCTGAAAGGGGAATATGGAATTCTTAAAAATAGGTGATAAAAGTTTGCTCTATCCCATTATCCAAGGCGGTATGGGTGTAGGAATAAGCCTTTCATCCCTTGCGGCACATGTGGCAGGCAATGGAGGAATAGGAATTATATCAACAGCACAGATTGGATTCAGAGAAGATGATTTTTATAAAAATCCTATAGAAGCAAATCTTCGTGCCGTAAAGACCGAACTTCAAAAAGCCAGAGATATTGCGGCGGAAGTATTTGAAAAGAGATTTAAGGTGTCAAAGCAGGCTTCTAAATTCTTGGAAAAATTAAAAAATTATAATCCTTTTATAGGCTTCAATATAATGGTGGCAACAAATAAATATGCGGACTATGTAATAGAAGCCGTAAAAGCCGGTGCGGATATTATAATATCCGGAGCCGGACTGCCTATAGAATTGCCGGAGCTTGTAGCAAAGGACAGGCGCTAAGCGAAAACGCAAAAAAGACCTGTATTGCACCGATAGTATCAAGCAGAAAAAGTGCAAAAGTTATTTTAAAGATGTGGGACAGAAAATATAACACTACAGCGGATGCTGTAGTAATAGAAGGACCGCTTGCGGGAGGGCATCTTGGATTTTCCTATGATGAGCTTCATGAGCTGGGCGCTGATACTATGGCAAGTAAAAATTATAAAAGAGAAAAATATGATGCCGAAATAAAAGAAATCATAGAGGAAGTAAGAATCTATGAAGAAAAATTCGGCAAAAAGATTCCGGTATTTGTAGCAGGCGGTATATATACAAAAGAAGATATGGATCATGCCATAAGTTTGGGTGCGGACGGAGTACAGATGGGTACAAGATTTGTTACTACATATGAATGTGATGCACCTGATGATTACAAGCAGACATATATTGATGCAAAAGAAGAAGATATAGTTATCACAAAATCACCTGTAGGTATGCCGGGAAGAGCCATAAGAAACGACTTTATGGACAGACTGAAGACGGGTCCTATACCGATAAGACATTGTCACAACTGTTTGGCATTGTCTGTATGTGACAGAAAGACAATACCATATTGTATAACCGATGCACTGTGTTCTGCAGCAAACTCGGATGAAAGTCACGCATTGCTTTTTTGTGGTTCAAATGCCTACAGAGCTACAGCGCTGGAGCATGTTGAAGATATAATGAAAGAGCTTACGGAAAAATAAATAATTATAAATTTGATAAGATTCGGACTTTAAAAGGTCCGAATTTTTTTGTATTTGATTTTATTTCAAAGAAAGCGTGAAGTCTTTTAGATTATAAATATAAGACAGATTTAAAGACAAATGTTCATTGATTTTCAGATGAGTTTTTATTAGACTGTTAGAGATACTTTACCGGAGAAATGCAGTTTAGCAGAATGTCATAGGTATGTAAGATTTACTTAATACTTATGTGCCATATTTGTGATATAGTATTAATAAGTTAGAGGGTAAATTATTTAAAATTAAAGTGAGTATAAAAAATGAAAATCAAAAAAATTATAGCCGGTGGACTGTCAATATTATTGGCGGTAGGAGCGATAAGCTTTGCACCGTGGAACGGAATGGTAACATATGCGACCACACCTCCAAGTATAGCATCGCAGGGAGCTGCACTTTACAATGCAAATACAGGTGAATTCCTGTATGAAAAAGATGGGAATAAGCAGTTTTTCCCTGCCTCGATCACTAAGATTATGACAACATTGCTTGCTTTGGAGCAGGCGGATCTTGATGACACTGTGGTGTTTTCAAAGAGTGCAACCACAAATCTGGAATCGGGAGCTACAAATCTTGGTGTAGTGGAAGGTGACAGAATAAGTGTAAGAGATGCCCTTTACGGAACAATGCTTGCCTCGGCAAATGAAGTTGCAAACGGACTTGCCGAGCATGTCGGAGGTTCAATACCAGGCTTTGCAAATATGATGAATGCAAGAGCGAGAGAAATAGGTGCAAAAAACACAAATTTTGTAAATCCGAGCGGTTTGAACAATCAAAACCACAAGACTACAGCTAAGGATATGGCATTGATTGCCGCTGAAGCGTTTAGAAACCCTAATTTCAGAGCTATTGCAAGTACAAGATATTATACATTTCCCGCAACAAAGGGAAAACCTGCCACTTCAATTGCAATGCATCATAAGATGATTCAGACTAATGACAACAGATATTATCCGGGTGTAATAGGCGGAAAGACCGGATATACAAAGAGTGCGGGAAATACTTTGGTAACATGTGCGGAGAGAAACGGTGTAAGACTGGTAGTTGTAATACTAAAGAGTCAGGGAACTCACTATACAGACACAAGAGCCTTGCTTGACTACGGCTTTGAGATAGCTTCAACAGGCGGTGTGGATATCGCATCAAAAGATGTAAGTGTAAAAAGAGTATTACCGGGGCTGCAGTGCAGGCTGCAAAAAAGGAAGTGGTGGCAAGAACAGAATCTGCACAGCAAGTTCAGGTAACAAATGCGGACAGTGCAAAAGTGGATGCCGCACCGAAGTCAATTGCCACATCTGATGTAAGGGCTGAAAACTACGGTCCGGGTATGGCACCGGATATAGGTTGGAAAGAGAGCAACGGAAGCTGGTTTTATGTAAAATCAGATAGAACAAGTGCCAGAGCGGAAGTTTTAAATATTAACGGAAAGAAATACTGGTTTGATGCCGACGGCAAAATGGCAAAAGGTTGGAGACAGGACACAAGCGGATCCTGGTATTTTATGGAGGATTCCGGAGCGATGAATTCTTCAGGCTGGCTTAAGTACAACGGACTATGGTATTATTTGGGAAGTGATGGTAAAATGTTGACAAATACCACCACACCTGACGGATACACTTTAAACAGTGACGGCGTTTGGGTAAGCTAGGAGTTTGATGAAAAATATATTTTCTAAAATTATAGGATTAGGAGCAGTGGGGAGTATTTCCTTGCTGCTCCGTTCTTTTTATGAAAGAAAGAACTTTAAAACTGTACAATACAGTATAAGCAGTGAAAAGATTAAGAGTGATAAGAAAATAGCCTTTTTAACAGATTTACATAATAACAGTTTCGGAAAAAACAATGAAAAGCTTTTTGCGGCTATAGATGATATATCACCTGATTTGGTACTTATAGGCGGTGATATGATAACTGTAAAGGGGCGACTTGGTATAGAAAATGTGCTTGTGCTTTTAAAAAGACTTTCGAGTAAGTATAAATGTATATATGCCAACGGAAATCATGAACAAAGGCTGAGTGAGAATAAATTCGGATTAAATTACAGGCAATATAAGCAGATAATTGAGGATATGGGAATAGTATATCTTTCAAATAAAAGCTATGATTCGGATGATAATATATGCGTTCACGGATTGGACCTCGAGAAAAAATATTATTTGAGAAGATTTAAAAAGCCTCTGGATCAGGGTTATATAAACAAGCGCATAAGTATAGATGAATCAAAGTTTAATATATTATTGGCACATTCACCACTGTTTGTAAAAGACTATGCAGACAGTCATGTGGATTTGGCACTTGCAGGGCATTTTCACGGTGGAACGATAAGGCTTCCCGGCGGTATAGGCGTAATGACACCACAGTTTCATTTCTTTAACAGATTGGTTGTAGGAATGAAAAAAGTGGGAAATATGGTTCAGATAATCGGAGCAGGACTTGGAACTCACAGTATCAATATCAGGTTGAATGATATGTCTGAGCTGATTGTGATTAATCTTAAGTGTCGCAATAAAGCTTGAAATTTGTTACAATAGTAAGGTTGAGTGATATCTATATATGAGAGGTGAGTATGGAGATTTCATACAAATTGGAGAGGTTTGAAGGACCGCTTGATTTGCTTTTATATCTTATAGAAAGGGATAGAGTGGATATATACGATATTCCGATTGTGAGTATTACGGAGCAGTATTTAAACTATATGAACGAGCTGGAAACCGATGATCTTGACTTGATGAGTGAATTTATTGTAATGGCTACCACGCTTCTTGATATAAAGGCAAAGATGCTTTTACCGCTTGAAGAAGATGAGGAAACAAAGGAGATCATTGACCCGAGAGCTGAGCTTGTGGCAAGGCTTTTGGAATATAAAAAATACAAGATGATGGCAAATGAGCTTGCCGGAAGATATTTTGACGCAGGTAAAATACTTTTTAAGGAGCCAAGTATTCCGGCTGAAGTGGAAGGATATAAGGAACCTGTAAACCTGGATGAGCTTTTCGGCGGTTTAAATCTACACAAGTTAAAAGAAGTATTTGACCGTGTAATGAAGCAAAAGGAAAACAGGATAGATAAGGTAAGAAGTAATTTCGGCACTATAAAAAAGGAACCTGTATCTTTGGAAACCAAGATAACGGAGGTTATGGCATATGCCAGAAAGCACAGAAAATTTACCTTTAAATCACTCCTTGAAAGTCAGGTAAGCAAGCTTGAAGTTGTTGTTACATTTTTAAGCGTATTGGAACTTATGAAAATAGGTAAAATAGCTCTTTTACAGGAGGAGACTTTCGGAGAAATGCAAATAGAAACTTTGGAAGAAGAGGGAAAGGAGGAGACGCTGGATCTTAGCGATATATTAGATGGCTAAATTAAGTAAAACAGAAGCGGCGATTGAGGCAATACTTTTTGCCTTGGGAACATCTGTAGAAATAAGGCAATTATGTGCCGCTCTTGATATGAAAGAAAATGAAGTGATTCAAAATCTCGAATCATTAAAGACAAAATATGAGAATGATAATAGAGGAATACAGATAATTGATCTGGGAGATTGTGTTCAGATGTGTACAAAGACAGAGTACTATGAACAACTTATAAAGGTATGTAAGACACCTAAAAAGCAGGTGCTTACCGATGCCCTGCTTGAGACATTATCAATTATTGCCTACAAACAGCCTATTACAAAGGCTGAAATAGAACGTATAAGAGGTGTCTCATCGGACCATGTGGTTAGCAGGCTGGTAGAGTTCGGACTTGTTTATGAAGCCGGAAAACTTGATGCACCCGGAAGACCTTCACAGTTTGCAACTACCGAAGAATTCCTAAGAAGATTTGGAGTTGAGTCAAAAGAATCATTGCCAAGACTCAATTCTGATCTTGAAGCCGAGATAGTGCATGAGGTTGAGGAAGAGACCGGATGGAAGTTCGGCTTTGAAAGTGAAGTAAACGGAGTAGAGGGAAGATAATTAATATGAAGATAAAGATAAAATATTTCAGTGAAGAGATTGAAAAACTGAAATTCATAGATGGAAAAAGTGACTGGATAGATTTAAGAGCCGCTGAAAGAGTTGAGATGAAGTCGGGAGATTACAAGCTTATCAGACTTGGAGTGGGAATGGAATTGCCGCTTGGATATGAAGCATTGGTGGTACCCAGAAGTTCCACTTTCAAAAACTTCGGAATCTTACAGACCAACTCAATGGGAGTTATCGATGAGTCATACTGCGGTGACAATGATGAATGGAGATTTCCGGCATTGGCAGTGAGAGATACTGTTATAGAAGTAAATGACAGAATATGCCAGTTTAGAATAATAAAGCATCAGGATGCATTTGAATTTGAAGAAGTGAATAAATTGGATGGAGTAGACAGAGGTGGCTTTGGCAGTACAGGGAAAAATTAAAAATATATTTGCATTAGGCATATTATCTCTTGTTTTACTAAGCGGCTGTGGCGTAAATGAAAAGAAATACTTTGAAAGCGGCAAGGCCCTACTTGAAGAAGGTAAATATGCACAAGCTGTAGAAGTCTTTGATAAGGCTATAGGCGTACATGGAAGCAAAAATATCAGAGGTCTTGAAATAGATATACTCAGATACAGAGCGGAAGCCGAGTATAAAGCCGGAGATTACAAGGCTGCAGAGCATACATACAGACTTCTTATATCTGCAGATGAAGAAAGAACGGAATACTTGGATATGCTGGCTATCATATATACTAAACTCAGCAATGTAGATATGGATATAGATATAGCAGATGCCGTAGCAATGTATGATAAGGCACAGAGTCTGGATGACAGAGGTGAATTACATATCAATGCCGGTATCAGTATAGTACGGTATTATGAGGATATGTATGATAAGAGTTCAGATTCATCATATCTTGATAAGGCGGAAGAGTTTTTAGAAAAACAGTTAAAAGAAACCAATAGAAAGAGCGCCAAAGTGCTGGCTGTTTATGCAAAGCATTTGTCAAAGAGAGAAGATTATGACAAGGCACTTGAAGCTGTGGAAGAAGGTATGGCACTTTTGGAAAATAAGACTTTAAATGCACATGATGATGAGACCTTAAAGTCTTTGATGTTTTCAAAAGGATCATGCTATGAATATATGAGCGATTATAATAAGGCTTTGGAATGTTTCAATGCATATATTGAAAAATACGGCGAGGATGAAGAGGTTTCTCATGAGGTGGCTTTTTTAAAGTCCAGAATCAGATAGGTAGTATATGAGTACATATGAAACAAAAGAAATAGTTGAAAAGGTAGTTTTGCTGGGAGTTGATGTGGGTGATGATACAAAGGAATCCATGAAAGAACTGGCAGAGCTTGTGGATACTGCAGGTGCAACAGTTCTTGACAGTATTATACAATCCAGAGAAAGGATGCATCCCGGCACCTACATAGGTAAGGGTAAGATAGAGGAAGTCAAAGACAGAGTTATAGAACTTGGAGCTACCGGAGTGGTATGCGATGATGAGCTTACACCTGCACAGCTGAGAAATCTTGAGGATCTTTTAGACACCAAGGTAATGGACAGAACAATGGTCATCCTGGATATATTCGCAAAGAGAGCAACAACAAGTGAAGGAAAGATTCAGGTAGAATTGGCACAGTTAAAATTTTCTTCTGCAAGACTGGTAGGACTTAGAAGCAGTCTTTCAAGACTTGGTGGCGGTATCGGTACCAGAGGTCCGGGAGAGAAGAAGCTTGAGATGGATAGAAGACTTATTCATGAGAGAATTTCTCAGTTGAAAGCGGAGCTCAAAAAGGTTGAAAGCCATAGAGATCTGATAAGAAAATCCAGAGATGAAAATCTTGCCTTTAATGTGGCAATAGTGGGATATACCAATGCCGGAAAATCCACTTTGCTCAATAAGCTCACAGATGCAAATATTTTGGCAGAGGACAAGCTCTTTGCAACTCTTGACCCCACTACCAGAAAGTTAAAACTTGGAAGCGGTCAGGAAATACTGGTAACAGATACTGTAGGTTTTATAAGAAAACTTCCGCATCACCTTATAGAAGCATTCAAATCCACTCTGGAAGAGGCAAAGTATGCAAATCTTCTGATACATATGGTGGATGCTTCAAATGAAGAGGCATCATCACAGATGTTGGTGGTATACGATACACTAAAGAGCCTTGATGTGGTTGATAAGGACATAATTACAGTATTTAATAAGACAGATTTGATGGAAGAGAATATGGAGCTTCCAAGAGATTTCCACGCAGATAAAGTTTTAAAGATGTCGGCAAAGACCGGAGAGGGTATAGAGGATTTAAAAAAGACTGTTGAAGATATTTTACAAAAGCAAAGAGTTTATCTTGAGCATGTATTCCAGTATAAGGATGCCGGTAAAATAGCAATTGTCAGAAAATTCGGTGAAATTCTCAGTGAAGAATATATTGACGAAGGAATCAGTATAAGAGCATATATTCCGGCTGAAATCTTCGGAAAAGTAATTTCCACTTGAAAAATCCACATATGTAATATATATTAGTATTACCTAACTTAGCAAAGCCTAACTTGGTAAATGTTATATATTACTTGGAGTGGATATGTTATTAGCACTTTTGATTGCCGGTAAGATGTTGATGGGAACCGGTGGTGACAGACCGAACAGAGAAGAGAAAATTTACGGTAAGCAACATTTTTGGAGAGATAAAAAAGAAGAAATGGGCTATAGATTGCAGTATAGTCTTCTTGACGGTCATGCAAGGATTCTTGATAAAAATAATATAAGAAAAGCTACCGGTACAATGAGTGCTATGGAAGAGAAATTTGAAAGGTTGGTTTCAGGCAGTTTTCCTAAAGCCCGGAGATGTGATTGGAGTATCCAGAGCATTATATGATCACTACGGTATTTATATAGGAGACGGTAAAGTTATTCACTATGCGGACAAAACCAAGGATTTTGGAAGGAATGTCAGCATATACGAGACTGATTTAAAGGAATTTACCGAAGGGTCACAGGATTATTTTGTACTTCATTTTCCAAAGACGGGCGGTCCGCCAAGGAAACTCAGGAGCAGTACAAACTTTGATAAAAATCCGAGAGAACAGACCGGCATATTTGATTTTTTATTTAAAGCAAAGTATAAGCTGTTTTCACCGGAGGAGACTATAGAGAGGGCAAAATCAAGGCTTGGAGAAAGAGCCTACAATTTTACCAGAAACAATTGTGAGCACTTTGCACTTTGGTGTAAAACAGGAGTATCTTTTTCACGTCAGGTGGATATGGTACTTTCAATATAGTAAGTTTAAGAGCTTTCGGGTTTTTTTAACCCGGAGGCTTTTTAATTTGATTTTAATTCAAGTTCAATGTATAATAAAAAAATGAAAAATAATTTGTTCAAATATATTAGGTGGTTGAATATGATATATAACTATATTTTTAGAAAAAAATTTGAATATGGAGAACCTATTTTCTTTAGTGAATTACCGGGAAAGTCTAAAGATTATCTTAGACAGCAAATTAAGAAGCTTGTGGATAACGGTAATTTGGAAAGATTATATAATGGTGTATACTATTTACCATATACAACTATATTAGGGACTAAAGGAAGAATTTCTATAGATAAATATATAGAAAAAAAGTACATTCAGACAAATCAGGAAACAAAAAGGCTATATAAAAAGGTCTTCAGCTTGCTAACCAATATGGATTTACTACACAAAAATCCCTCATGCTATGAGATATGTAGTAATGAGGCAACTACCGGATATAGGAGACAGGAAGTTGATGGGAATACTTTAATTATATATAGACCGGTTAGAGAGGTTAATGAAGAGAATAGGGCGTCATTACAATTTTTAGATTTGATGTCTGAAATAGATAAGTATTGTGAGATTTCAGACGATGAAAAAGATTAGAAAAATAAAAAAAGTTTGTAGATATAAATAATGTAGACTTTAAAATGGTAAAAGAATATTTGCCGTTTTATCCGGATAAAGTTTATAGAAATATATATGAAGGGGGTGTGATGAGTGAATTGGTATGAGAATCAAAAGGAAAGGTGGGCTGAAATTATAAAGATTGTTGCAACCGAAGAAAATAGGAGTGTACAAATGGTTGAGAAGGATACTATACAGTCCATATTTCTTTTAAAACTGTCCTACAGTGAACTGCCATTCGTCTTTAAGGGAGGAACCTCGCTATCAAAAGTATATGATTTGATAAACAGGTTTTCAGAAGATATAGATTTATCTATGAGCAGAAAGATAACAGAGTCGGAAAAAAAGTCAGCAAGTTATATTGTAAACCATATAGCAAAAAGTATTGGGCTTGTTCTTACTAATGAAAAAGATATTATGTCGGGATACAGTTATAATAAATATGTTTTTGAGTATGAGTCTCTGTTTAGTAATATTCCGCCGGAAATTATAGTAGAAACAAGCTTTTTACCAAAACATCTTATCCTACAGAATTTCTTAAAGTCAGTTCAATAATAGGAAAGTTTTGTGAAAGAAGAAAAAAATAGAAATAAATGAGACAAAAACTAAATTGTACAATACATGTACAGGACTTAAATAGAACATTCATTGATAAAAATCTTTGCAGTCTGTGACTATACGCTTCTAGGTAATGTAAATAGACATTCAAGACATCTATATGATATCGCAAAAAAATAATTCCAAATATAAAAGTTTGATAATAGGTTTTATGAGTTAATTGGAAATGTCAGAAGAGATAGAATGCTTTCAAAGAATAATCCATCAGCACAAATAGAAAATGATATACCACAGATACTTGAAAGAATAATAGAGAAAAAGAATATTTGAATCTGATTACAATAATATAACAAATAAGCTGTTGTATGAGAAGATGACATATGATGAAGCAATAAAAGAAGGTGTAGAAATAGTATTAAAGATGAAGGTGTTCTAGAGTCAACCTTTTTATTTCATCAAACATTTGTTATAATACCTTGGTGAAACAGGAGAGTAGGTCTATGAAAATCATTCTGGAAAATAATGAAGCCGAGATTGTAGAAAAGAAATCAAGATTTATAGCAAATATTGCTATGGTAAGCTCTGAAGAAGAGGCTCTTGAATTTATAGATAAAATAAAGAAAAAGTACTATGATGCGAGGCATAATTGCTATGCATATATCATAGGAGAAGAAGGAAATAAGAAAAAATGTTCGGACGACGGTGAACCGCAAAGAAGTGCCGGAATGCCTATGATGGAAGTACTGGAAAATCAAGGTTATTTTGATATAGTGGCAGTGGTTACTAGATATTTCGGAGGCACTTTACTTGGTGTGGGCGGACTTATACGTGCATATCAGGGAGCGGTTATAGAGGCGCTTGCCAATACTAAAACAGGAGAGATCGGAGACGGTTTTAGAGTACAGTATAAATTCGGATATGATTTTTACGGAAAGATAAAGTATATAGCAGACAGTGAAAATATAGTTATAGAAGATACAATATTTGATGAGATGGTGACCATAAGTCTGATATTTGAAAAGGAGACTTGCGAAAGACTTCAAAAGAAGCTTGTGGAAGAGACCAATGCCAATATAGAACAATTACTTATTGAAAAGATAAAATATATTACAGTTGATGATAAATGGTATAAGGAATACAAATAGAAAAGGTTAATACATTCAGAGGTTTAATAGATGCAGTTATATTTGGGAGAAGAGGGAAAGAAGTATTATTGGAGAGTCGTAGATGTCAGTAATATTGCCGATGTGGAGACTTTGGAAACAAAATTTGATTTGACAGAGGAAATGGCTGAATATGTTCTTGACTCAAATGAAAGGGCGAGAGTGGAATATGACGGAAAAAAATCTGCTTGTGGTAATACATGTGCCGGCATTTACACAAAAATAACGGACATTATGAGACAAGGTCAATAAAGTTTTTTTGTAGATTCAGAGAGTATATTTATGTTCGTTACCTATGATACGAACTATATAGTTCCGCTTATTGAAAAAGTATATACAGGCTGAAGAAGCAAGCAGTCCTATGATGCTTTTTGTTTTTAAGCCTTTTTTTGTTATATCGGATTCATTTTTACCGATACTGGATAAGCTGAATGAAGAGAGATTACATCTTAACAGAAGACTCAGAATGAACACAAATGATAAGGGAATCTGGGATCTGTCAGACCTTGAGGTAGGTCTTATCTATCTTGGTGCCGCAACAAGACAGAATGTTGTTGCAATAAGACAGATGAGGATAACTTCGGCAATTAAAAAATGTAATGAAGCGGAAAAAGAAGAGCTGGAAGATGCGTACATAGAGGCAAAGCAGGCAAGTGATATGGCCGAGATGGCGACAAGCATAGTGGAGCAGATGAGCGGTATGTACAATAACCTGATAAATATAAAGTTGAATGAAACAATGCGTATTATGACCATATGGTCACTTCTTATGACAATACCTACAGTTATATCCGGATTTTTCGGTATGAATGTTGATCTGCCTCTGGCAAAAGTAGAGGGTGGATGGATAATTATAACTGTAATAACCGCAGTTTTGTTATGGGCGATGTGGAAATTTATTTGGAATAAACTTTAATAAGGATAATAGTTATATCAGTCAAAAAGAATGACTAATGTAACTATTATTTTTTTGCAAATTTTAGTAAATTATTTTTGAAAGGGGGCAATATGGACAGAAAAATAATAGTTGCAGGCCATATATCCTATGATATTACACCTCAAATATATGATACAAAAGGGAAAAACTTCGGCAAGCTTTTAAAACCCGGAAAACTTATAAATGTGGGCAGGGCGACAGTGGCAAATGGCGGAGCTGTAAACAATACAGGTATGGCATTGCACAAATTCGGAGCAAATGTTGATCTTATTGCCAAGGTCGGAGATGATGAGTTCGGTCGTCAGATAATAGAAAAATGTGAAGATAAAGGGAGCAAAAGACAAACTTTTATAAAGGCTGTGGGGGAAGATACTTCATATACTATAGTATTATCACCACCGGGCTTTGACAGAAGTTTCTTACATTTCCCCGGAACAAACGATACCTTTAAATTTTCAGATTTAAATATGGAAAAAATAAAAAACGCTTATTTCTTCCACTTCGGTTATCCCACATTGATGGCCGGATTTTATAAAAACAATGCAAAAGATCTTATAGAAATGTATAAGAGTATAAAGGAAGCCGGACTTATCACAAGTCTTGATGTTGCCGCCATAGACCCTGAGGGTGATGCCGGAAAACTTGATTGGAAAGAAATCCTAAAGCAGGTACTTCCCTATGTGGATGTATTTGAGCCGAGTTTTGAAGAACTTTTATGTATGACGGATGAAGAAGCATATGAAGATCTTTTGGAAAGAGCGGGAGAAGAAGATGTGTGTATGTGCTTAAGCCTTGAAAAGGATGTGTTGCCGCTTGCAAAAAGAATCATGGAATTTGGAGTTTCAATTTTGCTTATAAAATGCGGTGCGGCAGGTATGTATCTTTGTACAGCAGATGATGTTTCAAAAAAGCTTGGACTTGGCAGAGAATGGGACAGCTTTAAATATTTTCAAAAGAGCTTTAAACCTGACAGGATAAAATCTGCAATAGGAGCAGGAGATACTGCTATAGCGGCATTTATTTACGGAATAGTAAATGAATATTCTCCAAAATCCGCTATAGAGGTAGCGGCAGGTACAGGTGCGATGTGTATTACGGAATACGATACTTATAGCGGTTTAATTGAGATAAAGGAACTTGAAGAAAAGATAAAAAACAACTGGGAAACTCAGGATTTTATAAAGGAGTAAGATTATGTTAATAACACTTAGGAATATTTTGGATATAGCGGAAAGTAAAAATATGGCTGTGGCTGCATTTAATGCAACTTCACTTGAGGGGATAATGGCTGTAATAGAGGCTGCAGAAGAGGAAAATGCACCTGTAATATTGCAGTTTGCCAATGCCGCACATGGAAAATACGTACCGCTTGAAAAGATTGGGAAAATAATGGTAATGCTTGCCGATGAGGCAAAGGTACCTGTATGTGTACATCTGGATCATGGTGATAATTTTTCTGAGATAAAGACTGCACTGGATCTTGGATTTACAGGAATAATGTATGACGGATCCGCATTGCCTTTTAAAGAAAATGTGGCAAATACAAGATATGCGGCGGCCCTTGCAGATGAATACGGTGCAAGTATAGAGGCTGAGCTTGGTGCTATGGGAGCTGAAGGTGCAGAAGAGAATGTTATGGGCGCCTATACGGATCCGGAGCTTGCAAAAATCTTTGTAGAGGAAACAGGTATAGATGCACTGGCGGCCTCATTCGGAACGGTACATGGAATATACAAGAGTGAACCCAAGCTTGATTTTGAAAGAATAGAAAATATCAGAGAACTGACAGGAGTTCCTGTTGTAATGCATGGAGGATCCGGCATAAGTGATGAAGACTTCAGAAGATGTATTGACCGTGGAGTAAGAAAGATAAACTTCTATACCTATGCGGCAAAATTTGCAGGAGATGCGATAAGAAAAATGGCCGAGGAGACAAGCGGAAATCTGTATTCACATGATGTATTTGTTACTGCAAGAGAGAGTATGAAGCAGACTTATAGGGATGCTATAAGAGTATTTAAGAATGAAAAATAGTATATGACAATTGTCATATGATACCCGTTACAAAAAACAATTATGTGAAATAACTTTTATTGATATTATTACATCATCAGCCTGAGGGCATTAAAAGGAGGTCTTATGAGAAGAAAATTAATGGCAGGTGCATTGGCATTTGTAATGGCAGGTAGTTTGGTAGCTTGTGGTGGCGGAGAGAAAAAGGCCGCATCCGAGGGAGAGAGCAAAGAGGCTGCTACAACAGCACAGAGCGGTGAAAGTCAAAGCGGAGAAAAGAAGCATTATAAGTTCGGATACACATGTATGGACGGAACAAACCCGTTCTTCGTTACCATTCAGGATAAAATCAAGGAAATGGTAGAGGCAAACGGTGACGAACTTATAGTAACAGATCCGGGAAATGATGTTACAAAGCAGATTTCACAGGTTGAAGATATGCTTTCACAAAATCTTGACGGATTGTTTATGAATCCGGTGGATGCACAGGGTATTATACCTGCACTCGATCTTGCAAAGGATGCAGGAGTTCCTATGGTGGGATTTGATACTGAAGTAGGCGATATGTCATATCTTGTATCATACACAGGATCAGATAACTACAATGCAGGAAAAGTGGTTGGAGAGGACCTTGTTAAGAAGGCACCTAACGGAGGAAAGATTATAGTTCTTGACTCACCTACTATGCAGTCTGTTGTAGACAGAACAAACGGTTTTATGGATGCTATAAAAGATCATGGATTTGAAGTTGTAGCACAGCAGGATGCAAAGGGAAATCTTCAGGTAGCAATGGGTATTGCAGAGGATCTTTTACAGTCAAATCCTGATGTTGTTGCAATCTTCGGTGGAAACGATCCTACAGCTCTAGGAGCTTTGGCAGCGGCAAATGCGGCAGGCATCAAGAATTGTATGATTTACGGTGTTGACGGTTCACCTGACATAAAGTCGGAGCTTGCATCAGGTAATTCTTTAATAGAGGGTACCGGTGCTCAATCTCCTGTTTCTATCGCAGAGAAGGCAGTTAAGATTATGTATGATTATGTAGAAGGAAAGCAGGTTGAAGAGAGATATCCTGTAGAAACATTCCTTATCACATCAGACAATGTAGCAAAGTACGGAACAGACGGCTGGCAGTAATCTTTAGCGGTATTTAACGAAACTACTATTAAATAACACAATTTAAGGCATCCCAAGGGATGCCTTATTTAGAAAATAAGAGCAGGTGAAACAGTGGCAGACAATATTTTATTGAAAATGAAAAACATATCTAAGAGTTTTCCGGGAGTTAAGGCCTTAGATAAAGTAAACCTCGAGTTAAAGTCCGGGGAAGTGCATGCACTGTTGGGAGAAAATGGTGCCGGAAAATCAACTCTTATAAAAGTGCTTGGTGGAATATACAGCCTTGATGAGGGAGAGATAGAGATCGAAGGCAAGAAAGTATCGATTGAGTCGGTTCACGATGCCTCAAAAAACAATATTGCGATAATACATCAAGAACTTGTTTTGGTGCCGTATATGACAGTGGCGGAAAATATATATTTGGGTAGAGAATCAGGAAAAGGATTTACTGTAAATATTTCAAAAATGGAAAGATGCTCAAAAGATTCTGGATGATTTGGGCATGGATATAGATGCAAGAGAACTTGTTATGAATCTTCCTATAGCTAAGCAGCAGATGGTGGAAATAACAAAGGCGGTATCGGTAAATGCAAAGATACTGGTTATGGATGAGCCGACATCTTCCATAAGTGACAGAGAGGTTGAAAATCTTTTCAACATCATGAGGGATCTGACAAAGAAGGGTGTAGGAATAATCTACATATCACATAAGATGAGCGAACTTGAAGAAATATGTGACAGAGTGACTGTAATGAGAGACGGCGAATATGTAGGAACAAAGGTCGTAAAGGAGACCAATAAGGATGAGCTCATCGCCATGATGGTTGGAAGGACTTTGACAAACTACTATGTAAGGGATTTTATGCCGTCAAAGGAGGTTATACTTAAAGTAGAGAATTTAAAAGATGGCGATAGGGTAAAAGATGTCAGCTTTGAGTTAAAGAAAGGTGAGATAATAGGTTTTGCAGGGCTTGTCGGAGCAGGAAGAAGCGAGGCTATGCAGGCGATATTCGGACTGTCAAAGGATGTTTCCGGAGATATATACATTGAGGGAAAAAAGGTAAATATAAAAGATCCAAAAGATGCGATAAAAAACGGCCTTGCTCTTGTACCGGAGAGCAGAAAAGAACAGGGGCTTTATTTACTTCAGGATATAAAATACAATACCACTATTGAAGTCCTTGATAAGTTTATAAAAAATCTGAATGTAAACTCAAAAAAAGAGGCTGAGATAACTCAAGAATATATAGATATGATGGCGACCAAGACACCTTCACAGGAACAGGTGATCGGAAATCTTTCAGGTGGAAATCAGCAAAAAGTAATGATTGGAAGATGGCTTGCCACAAATCCTAAAATCCTTATTATGGATGAGCCTACAAGAGGAATAGATGTAGGAGCAAAATCAGAGATATACAGAATAATGAATGATTTGGTAAAGCAGGGTGTTTCAATCATTATGATATCCTCGGAATTGCCGGAAATAATCAACATGAGCGACAGAGTATATGTTATGGCGGCAGGAACAATAAGAGGCTGTATAGATCATGAAGAAATATCACAAGAGAGTATTATGGCATTGGCAGCTATATGATGGAGGTAAAAAGTGAAAAAAGCGAATAATTTAAAGGCGTTAAATTTTTTCAAAGAGAATATGGGAATCATAATCGCATTGCTGGTGCTGGCAACATTCCTTACGGTATTTCCTGCTACAAGCAGTTCATTCCCCACAACAAAGAATGTTTTCAATGTACTTAGACAGATATCCACAAATATGCTTCTTGCATGTGGAATGACTATGGTAATCATACTTGGCGGTATTGACTTGTCGGTAGGTTCCGTAATAGCACTTTCAGGCGTATTTGCTGCAGGATGTGTATCCAGATACGGCATGAATATTTACCTTGCTATGTTTATCGGAGTAATTATCGGAATAGTAATAGGTGCATTTAACGGTTTTGTTATTTCAAGAACAACGATCCCGCCATTTATCGTGACTCTGGCAACAATGAATATTGCAAGAGGTCTTGCAGGTGTTTATACAGGAGGTTCACCGGTAAGAGTGGTATCCAAAGAATGGCAGTGGCTTGGTGCCGGATATATCGGTATTTTCCCTGTACCTGTTATTATAATGATTATCATATTTATAATATCGGTTCTTATAATGAACAGAACAAAAATCGGTAGATATATATATGCAGTTGGTGGAAACACACTTGCGGCAAAGTTTTCAGGCATAAGTGTTTCAAAAGTAAAATTCATGGTGTATACTTATTCAGGACTTATGGCAGGTCTTGCAGGAGTTATCTTAGCTTCACGTATGTATTCCGGACAGCCTACAGCAGGTGACGGCGCCGAGATGGATGCCATAGCTGCGGTAGTAGTAGGTGGTACATCAATGTCAGGTGGATATGGAAAGCTTGGAGGTACATTGGTAGGTGCCCTTATCATAGGAATTTTAAGTAACGGACTTAACCTTATGAATGTAAACTCTTTCTGGCAGACTGTTGTAAAGGGTATTGTAATATTACTTGCAGTATTTATCGACTATATTAGAAATTTAAAAAAGAGTAAATAATGAAAAAAATAGACAAAAACAGGCTAAGGGCATTTTATATGCTCTTAGCATATGTTTTTTTATTGTGTTTATCGGTAGTTTTACTTAAATTGAAAACTGCCGATAAGAAAATTGTTTTCGGATCGACATTTATGACAATGAATAATCCTTACTTTAATGTACTCAATGAGAATATAAGAGACACTATTGAAGCAAACGGTGATATACTTATAACAAGAGATCCGGCGCAAAGTCAGGAAAGACAAAATTCTCAAATAATGGATATGTTAAATGAAGGAATTGATTTTCTGTTTGTAAATGCCGTGGACAAGAGCGGAATAGAAAGTGCATTGCTTGAATGCAAAAAAAGAGGTGTTCCGGTAATTTTAATTGATACCGATGTTGATAACAGAATCGGTGTAATAAGTGCAATACAATCGGATAATTATGAAGCCGGAGTACTCTTGGCACAGGACTTGATAAGAAAAAAGCCTGAAGGTGCAAAGATACTTATTGTTGAGAATCTTATAGCTTTATCCATGATACAAAGAAGGCAGGGATTTATTGACACTATAAAGGATAATCAAAAGTATGAGATTGTAGAGGAAATAGACGGAGTAAGTGAGATTGAAACTGTAAATCATGCTGTTATTGATTATATTGAAAATAATGATAAAGATTTTGATGTTATATTCGGGCTGAACGATCCTACAGCAATCGGTGCAGTTGCGGCGCTTAGAGAGAAGAGCGAAAGAAAGTTTTAATCTACGGAGTTGACGGATCCCCGGATGCGAAGGAGCTGATAAGGCAGGGGCTTTTTACAGCCACTGTAGCACAGCATCCTATATATATGGGTAAGGAAGCGGCTAAAGCGGCGTATGATTATCTAAACGGAAAAGAAATAGAATCCGACATAAGCATAAATGTCGACTTGATTAACGCAGGAAATTTAACAAGATTTGATATATCGAAGTGGCAATAAGATGAAAAGTATAGGAAATTTTAAAAATAAATACAATACAGGAAATAATGCTGGTCATATCTCTTGCGGCAGTTATTTTGATTTCAGGCTTTATATGGATAGTTACACAAAGAGTGGTAAGTATACATGAGGCAAAGCTGTTTTTATCAAATGCGGTAAATGTACCGGGCAATACTTTGTATATATTCACATTTACAGTTATATCATCGGTATGCTTTGTAATAACTTTCTGCATTAGAAACGGCAATATCATAAATGATACCGGTATTATATTTGCAACTTTCGCATTGGAATTTATACTTGGATTAATATGTATCATACTTTTAAATTTTAATTATAACGGAATACTGCTTTGGACTTTTGCAAACGCACTGATGTATTTAAAAAGAAATAAATATATGCCCATGGTAGTTGTTATTGCGATGATAAGCTATCTTTTAACAACTCATGAGTTGGTGAAGCTCTTTATAAATGTGTATGATATCTCATCTTACATAGAGGTATGCAGTCAAAGTATACAGACATTAATATACTTTATCTATAATGCTCTAAATCTTATGACTGTGGTATGTTTTATATTATGCTGTATAATTATAATAGTAAGCAAGGAAGAGATAATAGAGAAAAATCTGGAGCTGAATAAAAGACTTGAGATAGCAAATACAGATTTGCAAAGGACAAATGAAGAACTTGAGAAGTCTTTGATGGATAATGCAAGGCTTGCAGAGATCAGAGAAAGAAACCGTATTGCCAGAGAAATTCACGATACTTTGGGGCATACTCTTACAGGGCTTGCGGCAGGTATAGATGCCTGTATAGCATTGGCAGGAGATGATAAACCGGCTCTGAGAAATCAGCTGAATCTGCTCTCAAAGGTAAGCAGAAACGGTATAAAAGATATCAGAATGAGTGTCAGCTCATTAAGACCGGATGCACCTGAAAGACTTAATCTTAAAAGTGCTATAGAAGAACTTGTAGAGAATACAAAAAGGGTTGCAGGTGTAAATATAAACCTTGATTGTGATATTATTAATCTGAAGTTTGATGAAGACGAAGAGATGGCCATATACAGGATAGTACAGGAAAGTCTTACAAATGCTATAAGGCATGGAAGGGCAAAAAATATAGATGTATCAATTAAGAAAAACTTTGGAAGCATCAATCTTTTGATATGTGATGACGGAATAGGTTGTGAAAAAATAGAGGCGGGATTTGGACTCAGGCATATCAGAGAAAGAGTAAATATGTTAAAAGGCCAGGTAAATTTCAGCAGTGAAGAGGGCTTTAAGGTGGAAGCTATGATACCGATAAGATGGGGAGAGGAATATGATTAAAGTTTTAATTGCAGATGATCAGGAGCTGATAAGAGAAAGCTTAAAGATAATCCTTGACAGTAAACCTGACATAGAGGTAACGGATGCCGTGTCTGACGGACTTGAGGTAATAAGGAGTGTCAGAGAAAATAAACCCGATATAATACTTCTGGATATAAGAATGCCGAGACTTGACGGAGTGTCATGTACAAAGATTATAAAAGAAGGTTATCCGGATATAAAGATTATTATACTCACCACATTTGATGATGATGAATATGTTTTTAATGCTTTAAAATACGGAGCCAGCGGTTATCTTTTAAAAGGTATAAGTATGGACAGCCTGGTAGAGGCGATAAATACGGTATATCAGGGACAGGCAATGATAAATCCTGATATTGCTTCAAAGGTTTTAAAGTTTTTCTCAAAGCTGGCTGTAAACAATGAAACCATACATGTAGATTCCGAGAATGTAAAAACTCTTACAAAGAATGAATGGACCATAATAGAAGAGGTGGCAAAGGGAAAGAGTAATAAAGAAATTGCAAAGGATTTGAGTTTTTCAGAAGGTACGGTAAGAAATTATTTATCAACTGTCCTTGATAAACTTGAACTTCGTGACAGAACACAGCTTGCCATATGGGCAATAGGCAGAGGTGAACTGTGAGAAAGAAAAGTAAACTTTTTGTGGGTACAATTCTTTTTGCGGCAATACTCGGCATATTTTTTTATATATGCAGACCTAAAGAAACAGTAATAGAATTTGCCATGTTTAACGGCAGTAATTGGGATGTTGCCGTACAGGAAAGCTATTCCGTTATTGACAAAGCGATAGAGAAGTTTGAGAATGAACATAAAGGTGTAAAGATAAAATATATCGGCGGAATACAAAAAGATGACTACAGCGAATGGATGTCTGAGAGAATATTGAAGGATAAAATGCCAGATATATTTATGGTACTGGACGAGGATTTTGAAAATTATATAAATCTCGGACTTATAGAAAATCTGGACAGATATGTGATGGAAGACAAAGACTTTGATATAGACAAATATTATACTGAAATTGCAAACTCGGGAGTTTTTTCGGGACATAGATATGCACTTCCGTATGAAGCCATGCCGACTCTTATGTTTGTAAATCGTACACTGCTTGAAAAATTGCATGTTGACATACCGGGCAATGACTACACATTTGATGATTTTTACAGAATGTGCAGAATGATAACTTTGGACAGGGACATTGACGGCAGTCCGGATTACTTTGGAATATACAAATATGACTGGATAAATGCGGCACTTTCAAATAATGTTGTACTTTTTTCAAAAGACGGAAAGAAGTCATATTTCAATCAGGAGAAGTTTGCAGAGTCAATAAGATTGTAAAGAGCCTGGAATCATTAAACGGAAATAAGAATATAACCAAGGAGCAGTTTGACAGCGGAAAGGTAGCTTTCAGTCAGATGTCACTTGCCGAATACAGGACTTATAAGTCATATCCTTACAAGATAAAAAAATACACCGGCTTTGCATGGGATTGCATACCTATGCCGGCAGGTAATTCGGGTAATAATGTAAGTATGATAGACAGTCTTGATATTGCAATAAGTTCAAGGTCAAATAAGAAGAAACTGGCATGGGAATTCTTAAAAACACTCACCTATGATACTGAAATACAGCAGACATTGTATAATGAGATGCCCGTAGCATCGGTGCTTAAGGAAGTAATGGAAAGTAAGGAGTCGGAGAATATATTTAAAGAAGATGAAGATATCATAGATTCCAAACTGATATGCCATATACTTGAAAACGGTATTGCAAAACCGAAATTCAGCGGTTATGAAGGAGCGATATCTCTGGCGGATTCAAAAATTTCAAAGCTGAATCTGGGAGATGATATAGAAAATACACTTAGAATATTGCAAAGACAAATGAGCAAATATTTGTTACAAGAAAGGGGAAAGGAATGAAAAGATCACAAATTAACAGCATCATAAGAGAGATGGAGGAGCTTATAAGGGAGAACGGCTTTAATCTGCCGCCGTTTTGCAACTGGACTCCAAAGGATTGGGAAAACAAGGGGCATGAATATGATGAAATAAGAGATAATATGCTTGGATGGGATATCACAGACTTCGGACTCGGAGATTTTGATAAGGTAGGTTTCGGGCTTATTACACTCAGAAACGGGAACAGGAACAATGAGAAGTATAAAAAAAGGTATATGCGGAGAAGCTTTTATTCTTAAGAGACGATATGATGGCACCTATGCATTTCCATTGGTTTAAATCGGAGGATATTATAAACAGAGGTGGCGGTACACTTCTTATAAAAAGTATATAATGATGACGGTAAGGGCGGACTTGCCGACTCCGATGTACTTATAAACTCAGACGGAAGATCATACTATGTAAAAGCGGGAAGCCTTGTAAAGCTTTTGCCGGGAGAGAGTATCACCATATGGTCGCATCAATACCATGAGTTCCATGTGGAGCCGGGAAGCGGAAGTGTGCTTATAGGTGAAGTTTCCCAATGTAATGATGACAATATAGATAACAGATTCTATGAAGATATGCAGAT